>ENA-ORVB01000012-ORVB01000012.1-human-gut-metagenome-genome-assembly--contig:-NODE-12-length-158765-cov-22.8167_pt1 | contig 158765 bp, 138 predicted proteins | sample MGYA00242090_ERZ509231 | MGnify/ENA primary metagenome ERZ509231 (study PRJEB26280, sample SAMEA2338798) | human gut metagenome | biome: human gut; feature: human-associated habitat; material: faeces...
ACGGCGGACGCAATCTGATCGGACGGCGGACGCGAACGGTGACGTTTCGACGGAAACAATGAATGTTCTTGAGTTAATTATTGGAAAAGGACATCTCAAAAACTACGAATATAATTCCACTTATTCAATTCATTGGCATGATGTTTGCAATAAACAAAATACCACTAAGCCCTTTTGCCAAAAGTTATTATTTATCTAAATTGGAATTTATGGAAAAGACTGAATTATTTGTTTGCAGATGTCATGATGTCAGCCACCAGTTGGTTTTAGAGACTCTTGAAACGGAAGAAGACGAGGAACACGTTGTTTATGGATGTTTCCATCTTGTTCATCTTGAATTTTGGGATAAACTGAAAAGTGCTACTAAATATCTCTTTGGCAGAATGCGTAAGGATGGTGATTTTGACGCGTTGTTGTTACGCCCTGAAGATGCTGACAGACTGGCATGGTTTGCCAACTATTTGGATGGTGGAATTTCGGCTACAGATAAGGCCGTCGCTCCCTTCGGTTTCACATTCTGCAGCAAAGAGAATGTGTATGAAGTGGCCCTTGAAGCTTATCAATACACGCTCAACGACGGAAGCGTGAAGACCGAGTACGAGATGTCGGTATGTGTGTCCATTAAGCCTGGCAACATCTTCTACCGACTCTATCGCACAGCCAAATATCTATCCGGCTACTGCTCCTGCTACGGCGACTTCGACTCCTTTGAGTTTATGCCGACTGATGCTGCTAAGCTTCATCGTATGGTGAGCGAATTGAGAGCATGTTAAGATGGCAGAAGAGCAGCCACTGCTTCAATGCCATAAAAGAATATTCTTGTTTAAGCAACTATTACCCCATAAAATAAATTCTTAAACATCTCCCAAATAATAATATTTCCACGGTAGGCAGAAAGCTTGCCGTGGATTTTTCCTATTGTTCGGGCAGGAGCACCACGCCCACACGAACCTTTGCGCCACAATGAGGACAGAAAGTTGTGGTAATTACCTGCTGTGCTCCATCTCGAGCGTTATTGTCTTGTTCCTCTTTAAGGTTGCTGTTTAGCGTATCTTCTTGATCGCTATTTTGTACAGATTCTTTCTCGGCAGCTTTGGATGCGTCTAAAGAGCATGGTGTTTCATAATCATGTTGCACGACATTATAGCCATCCCCTGCTTTTTCATCCAAGTCGTAGAAGAACTCGCGAGGGTCAACGCTCAGTCCCTTTGCCAAAGCAAGCAGAGTGCTTGTTTTTGGATTGTTACCAATACTTTTCTTTATGTTCTGTTGTGCTACACCCGTAGCCTCGGCAGCTCTAACAAGAGTAATGTCGTGCTCCTTGAGATAGCGGAGCACATCAAGTACTATATTCATAACTTTATCTATTTATAATTTCCGTTCGTAAAAGTAATACTTTTTATTATATTAGCAAATAATATTCGATCATTAGTGTCCAATTAAAATTGGGACACTAATGTTTTTGCTTATGAAAAGAATAATAAGAGTTCTGATGAATGTCATTTACCGGCTTGATATCTTTCACCAGATGTTAAATAAGATAATTCTTGTTAAACGAATCATATCTTATCTCTCATGTTTATACCTTTGCACGCAAATTTTAATAATCCAAAGGATAACATTGTTTAATTAGAAAGAGAAAAACATGAGAGAAGATACAGAAAAATCGGTAGTCTGCAACCATCATCGAATAAGCTTCTTGGGATTGCTCGTCACTTTAGGCATCGTGTTTGGCGACATCGGAACATCACCCCTATATGTGATGAAGGCCATCCTGCACACAGGCGAGACCATCAACGAGAGCACCATCCTCGGCGCATTGTCATGCATCATCTGGACACTCACCCTACAGACCACCATCAAATACGTATGCGTGGCTCTGCGAGCCGACAACAATGGCGAAGGAGGCATTCTCGCCCTTTACGCCCTGCTGCGCCGACTCAAGAGCAAGTGGATTTACATATTGGCCATCATAGGCGCCAGCACCTTGTTGGCTGACGGAATCATCACCCCTGCCATCACGGTTACCACAGCCATCGAAGGACTCGAAAGCATCAGTCATGATCTGCCGGTCATCCCAATTACACTTGCCATCATCACCATCATCTTCTTCGTACAGCGGTTTGGCACAGAGAGCATAGGCAAGTCGTTTGGAGTATTCATGCTGCTATGGTTTCTGCTGCTGGGCGTGGTGGGAGCCGTCAGCATCACGTCTTACCCCATGATACTGAAGGCTTTCAATCCCTATTACGCAGTTGTTCTGCTAATACAATCGCCTGAATGGTTCTTAATCCTTGGCGCCGTGTTTCTCTGTACTACTGGTGCCGAGGCTCTCTACTCCGACTTGGGACATTGTGGCAGAAAGAACATCACCATCAGTTGGGCATTTGTAAAGACCATGCTCATTCTCAACTATCTGGGACAGGGCGCTTGGGTGCTGAACCATGTGCCAACAGCCTTGTCCGTGAATCCGTTCTTTTCCATAATGCCGCAGAGCATGTTGATCTTCGCCATCATCATGGCCACGGGTGCAGCAATCGTGGCAAGTCAGGCACTTATCAGCGGCACCTTCTCCATATTGAGCGAAGCCATGAACCTGCACTTCTGGCCGCGTATGCGTATAAAGCATCCTACTCATGTAAAGGGACAGCTCTATATCCCGATGATCAACCTTGCCATGTACATCGGCGTGGTTCTCATCATCCTTCTCTTTCGCGACTCCTCACACATGGAGGCAGCCTACTGACTCGCCATCACCATCACCATGCTGATGACCACCCTGCTGCTCGGTTTCTACCTGCACAGCAAGGGCGTGGCACGAGTCTTCACGCTGCTGTTTATGGGCGCATACTGCACCATCGAAGCCATCTTTCTGGCAGCTAACCTGTCAAAGTTTCTCGCAGGAGGATGGTGTACGATGCTCATTGGCGGAATCCTGTTCCTGATGATGTATGTATGGGTTCGTGCCATGAAGATACGACGCCATTATGTCTGCACCAAACCGCTGGATGACTATTATCAGATTATCTCCGACATCAAAGCCGACGAGAGCATCCCCAAGTACGCCTCCAATCTTGTCTATGTAAACCATGCCGACAAGGACGGCGCCGTAGACGACAAACTGCTCTATTCCATCATCAACAAGCAGCCCAAGCGTGCCGATCATTACTGGTTTATAAATATGGAGTTTGTAGATACTCCTGACACGCTTGAGTACAGCTGCAAAACTCTGGTGCCAGACACTCTCTATAGTGTGACGATGCACATAGGTTTCCGCATTGAGCCTCGTGTGAGTCTATATCTGCGACAAGTGGTGGAAGACCTTGTGGCAAGCAAGAAGGTAGATTTAAAAAGCACATATCCTTCGCTTCGTAAGAACGGAATACCTGGCGATTTCCGATTCATCATCATTCATCGTGTATATTATCCAGAGAGTTCCGCCAACCGTCAGCAGAACTTGTTGATGAGTTTCTACGCTCTTATCAGCAAGATAGGCATCGACGAGCCTAAGGCATTGGGGCTCGACACTTCTATGGTGGTCGTAGAACGTGTGCCGCTCATCATCAACCAACGTAACAGAAGCATCAGGCGCATAACGCAGATTGTGGACAAAAAGAAAAAACAGAAAGAAAAAGAATGTTTCTAATAAACCTTCGCGAACGATTTGCGTCTAATTGAATGTGTGATGTTTGAAGATTTCTGTCCGCTTCAAGAACGAGTAGAATTTACTTCAAAACATCAATCATATATTTATAAACTTTTAATTTGTAGCTTTATGAAAAGAATTATGAGAATTTTGATTATTGCCGTTTGTTGCATGATGTCATTCAGTTTCGTAGCAAATGCCGACAACGACAAACCCATCAACGTTAAAGAACTTCCTGCCAAGGCCCAGACCCTGCTTAGCAAACACTTCAAGGGTCAGAAGGTCATGCTTGCTACGATTGAGTCCGGCGTTCTCAGCAGAAGCTATGACGTCGTTCTGCGGAATGGCACAAAGCTGGAGTTCGACAAGAAAGGCAACCTTACTGAGATTGACAGCAAACAAGGCATCGTGCCCAGCCAGCTCATCCCGCAACCCATCAAGAACTACCTGAAGGAGAACTATAAAGGAGCAGCCGTGAGAAAGATAGAGTTTAACACGAAGGAATACGAAGTGGAACTGACAAACGGAATTGACCTCACCTTCAACCGCCGTTTCCAACTCATTGATATCGACTGATCGGCAGGATAAATATGGGCATGGTCAACCATCACGGTCGTTCATGCCCATTAACGTCGATTATGATTTATTCAATAATTAATCACGCCTATTTTAGCTTCCTGTAACCGTAAGCAGCGTTATCCCCCAACTGCTCCTCAATACGGATAAGCTGGTTGTACTTTGCCATACGGTCCGTACGGCTCATCGAACCAGTCTTGATCTGACCCGAGTTAGTTGCCACAGCAATATCAGCGATAGTAGTATCCTCAGTTTCACCCGAGCGGTGCGATGTAACAGTTGTGTAGCCATGACGATGAGCCATCTCTATCGCATCCAAAGTCTCGGTAAGCGAGCCAATCTGGTTCACCTTGATAAGGATAGAGTTGGCAGCACCCATTTTGATGCCCTTCTCCAAGAACTTCACATTCGTAACAAAGAGGTCGTCACCAACCAGCTGGCAACGGTCGCCGATGGCAGCCGTAAGCTTCACCCAGTTGTCCCAATCATTCTCGTCAAGACCGTCCTCGATGGAATCAATAGGATATTTGCTTATCAGTTCTTCCAGGAACTTTATCTGCTCTGCAGCCGTGAACTTCTTGCCGTTGGGATCCTTCTTCTTGCCGTCCTTCAGTTGGCGATAATCATAATACCATTCCCCATTCTCCTGAACAGCAAACTCGCTGGCAGCACAGTCCATTGCTATCTTCACATCCCTTCCCGGCTCATAACCAGCATCCCTGATTGCCTGACAGATGCTCTCAAGCGCATCCTCTATACCATTGAGTGCAGGAGCGAAACCACCCTCGTCGCCGACAGCAGTAGAAAGACCGCGACTCTTCAGGAGCTTGGCCAAGGCATGGAACACCTCTGCACCCATACGGATAGCCTCCTTCTCATTAGGAGCACCCACAGGACGAATCATAAACTCCTGGAAAGCGATTGGCGCATCAGAGTGAGCACCGCCATTGATGATGTTCATCATAGGAACGGGAAGGCTGTAAGTGTTGCAACCGCCGATATAGCGATACAACGGGATGTGGAGATACTCCGCAGCAGCATGAGCCACTGCAAGCGATACGCCAAGAATAGCATTGGCTCCTAAGTTTGACTTGGTCTTGGTGCCGTCCAACTCCAACATCTTATAGTCGATAGCACGCTGCTCCAAGGCAGAGAAACCGACCAAAGCCGGTGCAATCACGCTATTCACATTCTCTACAGCCTTTAATACTCCCTTGCCACAATAGCGGCTCTTGTCGCCATCACGAAGTTCCAAAGCCTCATTCTCACCTGTTGAGGCACCGGACGGGACTGATGCGCGACCAACGATGCCAGACTTTAATGACACCTCAACCTCTACAGTAGGATTGCCACGAGAATCCAAGATCTCTCTTGCATGAACATTTTCGATAATCATAATACAATAATCTTTATAATTATAAAACTTCTATATAAACCGCATGAACACAACCATCGGTCGTGTAAATACGATTCTTTTCCAAGTGCAAAAATAGTAATCATAAGCGAAACCACCAAATTCGGAGCGTCATCAAAAATAGGTATTTCACAAAAAATACCCAAATGTAGATATGGCATATTGTCTGTATTATGCTAACAATGGTGCTTGATGGAGTGATAGGGTAAAAGAAATATACTAACAAAACAGAAATTCCACGGCATTTAGTTAAAGAATACCAACATCCTACATCAAAGGAATAAAAATACCCACAAAATAGATATCTTTGCGCAGTAAATGATACATTTCATGGGCTTAATCATATTATATTTCTTAGGTGCTCTGTCACTATCCTTTCTATGTTCCGTCCTCGAGGCGGTACTCCTATCCACTCCTATGTCGTTCATCTCGATGAAGGAGAGTCAAGGCAACAAGACCGCCTCCTTAATGAAACAGTACAAGAACAACGTGGACCGTCCCGTGGGCGCAATCCTTTCGCTCAACACCATTGCCCACACCATCGGTTCGGCAGGTGTCGGCGCGGAGTCGATGAAGCTCTTCGGCGAAGAATACTTCGGATTGATATCAGCCATTCTCACGCTGTTGATTCTCGTGCTTTCCGAAATCATCCCCAAGACCATCGGAGCATCCTACTGGCGCTCGCTCGCCATGCCTTCCACCAAGATTATCCGCGTACTCATCTTCATCACCTACCCGCTGGTTCTGCTCTCAGAGCTAATCACAAAGGTGTTCACCCCGAAGGCGCATCAAGCCTCCGTGAGCCGCGAAGAAGTGTCAGCGATGGTTGACGTAGGCACCACGGAGGGCATCTTCCGCGAGTCAGAAAGCAAGATTATCAAAAGCTGCATCCGTCTGGCTGCCGTTAAGGCACGCGAGGTGATGACACCATCCATTGTGGTAGAATCTGCCAACGTGAACCTTACCATCAAGGAGTTCTACGAGCAGCAGACATGGAACTTCTCACGCATACCCGTCTACGACAAGAGTAAGGAATATATCATCGGCTACGTGCTGAAAGACATGGTGCTGAAGAAGTTGTCGGACGACAAATTTGAAACCAAACTCTCCGACCTCATGCGCCCGATACTTTCCTTCAACGAAGACGATTCGGTATATCAAATATGGGAGAAGATGCTGGAGAAGCGCGAACACATTTCCATCATCCTCGACGAATACGGCTGCCTACGTGGCGTGGTCTCAATGGAAGACATCATAGAAACCATGACCGGCGTAGAGATTGTAGACGAGGATGACGTGGCTGTGGACATGCAGGCTTTCGCAAAAGAAAAGTCGCGTAAGATGTTGCAAAAGGGAAAATAGCAAGAATCCATGCCACAAGTAAACATCCAACATTAAGAGCGCAAAGAGTTTGCTCATCTCAGATTGAATACATATCTTTGCAACATAAAACAAAACAAAAATAAAAACAAAAACAACCCAATTATGAACATAGGAGACAAAATACCCGAGATTCTTGGCATAGACCAAGACGGACACGAAATCAAGGCAAGCGACTATCAAGGTCGCAAAATCATACTCTACAGCTATCCCAAGGCAAACACCAGCGGATGCACAGCCGAGGCATGTTCCCTCCAGGCACACAAAGAAGAGTTGGCAGCTGCCGGCTACGACATAATAGGCGTCAGCAAGGACAAGCAGACCCTGCAGAAGAAATTCGCCGACACTCAGGGACTGCACTTCCCGCTTATCGCCGACACCGAGACAACACTCTTGCAGCAACTTGGTTGCTGGGGCGAAAAAGTAGCCTGCGGCAGAAAAACCATCGGCATCCTACGCACAACATACCTCGTTGACGAAAATGGCATCATCCAGAAAATCTTCACACCCAAAGAGATAAAGACGAAGATTCACGCCGAACAGATCCTGCAATACATCAATAAAGAATAAAACTTTCGCAAGTTCAGAGAAGTTTAAGGAGTTAAGGAGAAGTTAAGGAGTTAAGCCAAATGTTTTTAATGCTGTAAATCAAGCAAAAACACTAATGGCTTAACTCTGTTGCTCCAGAATCTCGAACTTTTCAAGGTCTGTAAATCAAGCAAAAACACTAATGGCTTAACTCCTTAACTCCTTAACTTCTTAACTACTCCTTAACTCCTTCACCCCCTCCGCTTTGAAAGATTTGCCATCATCACCGCACTCAGACCCGCAGTCTCCGTACGCAAACGACTCCTGCCAAGCGATATCGACTCGTAGCCATGCTCCATGGCCAACCTCACTTCATCGATAGAGAAATCACCCTCCGGACCGACAAGCACCGTGACCGGCGTTTCCGCGTCCATCGCAGAAAGCTCGTCAAACAAATCCCGACGCGCCACCTCCTCATAACAATGAGCAATAAACTTACGACCCTCGCGCTCCCTCGCAACAAACTCCCTGAAGCCACACATCTCGTTCACCACAGGCTTACAAGCCTTGTGACTCTGCTTCATAGCCGAGACAACGATACGCTCCACCCTGTCCGTACGCAACGTCTTGCGCTCAGAGAACTTACAATCCAAGAAGCTAATCTCGTCGAAACCAATCTCAGTAGCCTTCTCCGCCATCCATTCCATACGATCCATCATCTTCGTAGGCGCAATGGCAAGACTTATACGTCCACGCCACTCACGCTCATACGGCAGAGTCTCCAGAATGTTGTACAAGCAATGCTTGCCCGATGCCACACTAACCTCAGCATCAAACAATCCCCCCTCACCGTCTACGAGCACCATACGGTCGCCACTTTGAAGACGAAGCACCCTGACAGCGTGCTTCGCTTCCTCCTCCGGCAGTTCACCAACGCTCGCAGCATTGGGAACATAGAAATATCTGATTTCCTTCATGCCCTAAGCCTTAACCTCCTTCTTCGTTCTGAACATCACAAGGAACAGCAATGCCACAACAAGCGCATAACCAGCAAAAATGAACCAACAAGTCTGCCAATCGCCTAACAGATAACCACCCTCTGTCCAATGGCAATAATGATTGATCACCTGACCGGCAAGCAATGTACCGACCGTTGCGCCCAAACCATTAGTCATCAACATGAACAAACCCTGCGCAGAAGCCTTCACATTCTCATCACACTCCGCGTTCACAAACAATCCGCCCGACACATTGAAGAAGTCGAACGCCACACCATAAACCACGCACGACAACACGAAGAGCAGCACACCCGGCATCATCGGGTTACCCAAACCGAAGAAACCGAAGCGCAGCACCCAGGCGAACATCGCGATGAGCATAACCATCTTTATGCCATAACGACGCAGAAAGAATGGAATAAGAAGTATACACAAAGCCTCTGCCACCTGACTGATCGAAACGAGCAGCGTAGCATTGTTGGCAGCGAAAGAGTCAGCCATCTCTGGTATGCCCTTAAAACTTGTAATAAACGGCGTTGCATAACCATTCGTCACCTGCAGCGACATTCCGAGCAAACCAGAGAAAATGAAGAACAAAGCCATACGCTTAGTCTTGAACAGCTTGAACGCGTTCAAGCCGAACGCCTCCGCAAGCGACTGCGCCTTCTTTGCCTGAAGCTTACACTGCGGCAGCGTCATACAATAAACAAAAAGCACAAAGCTCAACACTCCCGAAACAAGAAACTGCAAATGAGTATATTGAAACTTATTAGCGTTATCAGCAAGTGTCAAACCAAACGAGCCACCATCTACGACAGCACAATTCACAAACCACATCGTAGCGATAAAACCAACAGTACCAAACACACGTATCGGCGGAAAATCCTTAACCGTATCAAGACCATGGTTAGTAAGAATAGCAAAAGCAGTTGTGTTAGACAACGCAAGCGTAGGCATATAGAAAGCCACACTCAACGTGTACAACGACATAAAGAGTGTCTTGTCCGGAGTCGCGCTATTCATGCCCATCATAAACAGACCAACCATAAACACACCAGCAAGCAAATGGCAATAACCAAGCAAACGCTGAGGTTGTATAAGGCGGTCAGCCACAATACCCATTAAGGTAGGCATAAAAATCGAAACGATACCCTGTATCGCATAGAACCAAGAAATCTCGGCTCCCATACCTGCCTTTCCAAGATAATTACCCATAGAAGTGAGGTAAGCACCCCAAACTGCGAACTCCAAGAAGTTCATTAATGCCAAACGCACTTTAATATTCATAATTGTAATAGTATTTGTTTTCTGATTATGAGGTTAACGACCCAATTCGTAGCCGTATATTTCGCAAAGGTACAATCTTTTTTAAAAATACAACAAGAATGAAGAACAAAATACACGCCACGCATAAGTTTTGCATATTTAGATTTGTGTGTATCGGCAAAAAATCGTACCTTTGCAGGGTTTTCGTAACCTTTGCGAAAACAGACATCAGTTTATTACGCGTAAGAAAGTTTAGGTATATAAGATGAGACAACTTAAAATTCAAAAAAGTATTACAAACCGTTCCAGTGAAGCACTTGACAAATATCTTGTCGAAATTGGTCGTGCTCCGCTGATAACCATTGATGAAGAGATTGAGCTTGCGCAAAAAATCAAAAAAGGAGGTCCGGAGGGCGAACGCGCTAAGGACAAACTTGTAACAGCCAATCTGCGATTTGTGGTATCTGTTGCCAAACAATACCAGCACCAAGGACTTACCCTTACCGACCTTATCGACGAAGGCAATATAGGTCTGATAAAAGCTGCTCAGAAGTTTGACGAGACTCGCGGTTTCAAATTCATCTCATACGCCGTATGGTGGATTCGTCAGAGCATACTTCAAGCCATTGCAGAACAGAGTCGCATCGTACGTCTGCCACTCAACCAAGTTGGTTCATTGAATAAAATCAACCACGAGATTAACAAGTTTGAACAGGAAAACCAGCGACACCCATCTGTTTCAGAACTTTCTGAAGCTACAAACATAGACGAAGAGAAAATCGGTCAAAGCCTCATGGCCGACGGACACCACGTAAGTATCGACGCTCCTTTCCAAGATGGCGAAGACAACTGTATGCTCGACGTCATGCCGAGTGGCGAAGACAGCCGAACAGACCGTCAAGTCGACCACGAGTCAATGGCATTAGAACTCAACTCGGTGCTTAACAAAGTGCTCAAGGATCGCGAAATCACAATCATTCGCGAGTGCTTCGGCATCGGCTGCCACGAGAAAGGTCTTGAAGAGATTGGCGACCAGCTCGGTCTGACACGCGAGCGTGTACGCCAAATTCGCGAGAAGAGCATTGCGAAACTCCGCGATAGCGGTAACGCAAAGATTTTGATGAAGTATTTAGGTTAGGCTAAATTTTAATTGTTCAGTAAGTGGCGAACAGTTAGCTTCCGAACTGATTGTCACTTATAAAAGTGCCCTCGAAAAAAGCAACAGCTTTATTTCGGGGGCACTTGTCTATTCATTTCACGAGCGAAGCGAATTATCGTAGTGTGCAGAACAACGTGCAGACCCACCAAAAACAATTTAGGCGGCAAGTCTCTTTATTATCAGAGACTTACCGCCTAACTCGTTAGTTACGAGGGCTTATCTTATTATTCCTCTACTGCAGCCTGCGCCGCTGAAATAGTTCGTTGATTATCGGGCGGTTACATTGTGGGTGTAAACTTTTGATAATTCGTATCTATTTTTAACTAATCTTTAGTGTTTTGAATGCTGATTTTATCAATCAAAATATTTATCTTTGCGGACATGAAGAAAACAATCCCATACATCCGCACTATTCCGTTAGGAGTTTTATCTTGTCGAGCTTCCGACTCACCTCCACCAGCTTGTCATAGACTTCTCTATGCTCCCAGTTGATGAAGTATTCAGCCCAGTCTCGATAAGTGAAGCAGATGCCTGTGTCTGGATCCTCGTAGTCCATGCTATCCCAGTAGTCAGATAACTGGCTATTTACATCGTAGGGGTCTTCTCCAAAAGCATCAACGACAATCTCGCCATACTCACCGATAAGCGTATCAATCCAGTCTTGGCACTCGCAACCATCATTGTCACGAAGAACCTCGAAAGCAGCTCTTTTTAACTTGTCCATTCCTGGAGTTTTCTCATTGTATGGAAATTCACCGTTCATAATTATCAAATGCGACACATATTGCAAATAAAATTGTTGGCAACAAAGCAGAAATAGCAAAAGCCCATTTCGAAGGATCTATCAATGCTGCAAAAACAGACATTACAAGCATAGCTCCAATAAAGACAAAAGGAGACGAAGCATTTTTATCTTTACTCACTACTAAAGCTCCGCCAACAATAGCAAAAAACCAAAGTACACTCAGACCAGAACACAAGTCATTTATTGCATTAAGCACACAAATACCAAGGTGCCCATGATAAAATATTTGCATACAGTTATCATCATATTCGCAAGTATGACCATTGTTAGATAAAAGTAACAAAGGGAGGAACGTAGAAAAGAACGTAATTGCACCAATGATTTTTTCTATAATTCTTCGTTTTGAATCTTCCATAGACTTTATTTAGAAACCATCTTTTCGTAAACCTTTATCAGCCTCTCCTTTTCTGCAAGCAAAGCCTCTAACGACTTCACACGCTCTTGAAGAACAGCTAATTCACTTGAAGCATTTGTCGAAAAGTGATGCGCTGTAGCATTGCCTGCCACAGCAACACCGCCATTATCCGCTGTAACTGTATTGCTTTCATTTGAATGGAAGCAATCAAAAAAATTGAAATTCAACGCCTCGCTGATTGCTACAAGCTTATCCGTATCAATACTTGTACGCTCCAAAACACGATTAATATTTTGGTTAGCAATACCGCTGCGTCTCGCCATTTCTGACTTTGACACACCTAACTCGTTCATTTTCTGCTCAATAAGCAGTCCAATGTTGATTTTCTCGAACTTCATAATCAATCATTGTTATTGAATAAATGTTAAATTGCGCAATTTAATTCAATCAATTTGATTGTGTTTCAATCATAATGATTATCTTTGCACCATAAAGTTACTAAAAAGTAATTATAATAACAAGAAAATGGAAGTAAAAAGACTACAGACGGCATCATTATCCGATGCTTTGAAGCAGATGACAGTTGGCGAGACATGTCTTTCTCCCGACGGATATTCACACAGGACGGTAATAAAGACCTGTTGTGGACTCAAAACTGAAGGTTATATCTTCAGTACCACCACCAAGACAGGCGAACAGTTTATAACACGCATCAAATAACCACTATGCAAACTAAAACTCCCTGCTACGGTTGCCAAGACTCACGCAACCAACTATCACAGCAACCCGAATTTCGTAAACATAAAAATAAATAATTATGAATTTATCTAAATGGAAAGTCTCCGCTTTCGTGGCGTGGATTGTGACGACTCTCATAATTGTCAGCGTTGCACTTAGGGGTGTTAGCAAACCCGACACTTTTACAAATCTGATTAGTATCGCAGTCCTGTTGTTTTGGATTCTTCTATCCATCGCAACAAATTGTCTAACTTTTAAAAACAACAAAAAGCAATGAAAAGATTTAATTGCATGTGTGCATTTTCGCTGCTCTTCGCAGCAATGTCTCTAACATCTTGCAGCGAGCGCATCGACGCTGGCTCTGAAGGCATTCTTGTCAACCTCTATGGTTCAGACAAAGGCGTGGACGATGTAAGTCTCGTCACAGGTCGAGTTTGGTACAACCCCTTCACCGAAGAGGTCTATGAGTACCCAACATTCGTACAGACTATTGACTACCCGGCATTCACAATCAACGCCAAAGATGGCTCTGAGTTCACCGTTGACCCGACCGTCTCTCTCAAAATGATTGATAGCAATGCACCGAAGGTGTTCAAGAAGTACCGCAAAGAACTGGACGAAATTATCAACGGCACTCTATTTAACTACGTCAAAGATGCGTTTCGTATTCAGCTCAACAAGTACACCACAGACCAGATAGTCAGCAATCGCGACATGGTAGAACGTGCCATTGAGGCACAGCTCAGCAAGGCTCTCGCCAAGGAGCACTTCCATCTTGAACAGCTTACGTCTGGTCTCAAATATCCAAACTCCATCGTGGAGGCTGTAAACCAGAAGAACAAGGCTATTCAGGAGGCACAGAGAGCACTCAATGAGGTGGCAGTCAAGAAGGCTGAAGCCGAAAAGATGCTCGTACAGGCACGCGCAGAAAAAGAAGCCAACGAACTCAAGACCGCCAGCCTTACTCCTGCCATCCTCAAGAAGATGTGGATTGAGAAATGGGATGGTAAGCTACCGATTTATGGAAACGTACCGCAGATTATGATAACTAAGTAATCTTCATTCACTAAATCCATCACACTTTTGTCAGTCAAAAGTGTGATGGACAACAAGAAACTGCAAAAATGAGTAACACTTTTTGCACCACCTGTAAGCACTCATACAATGCCGTCAACGGCTGTTTCTGTATGTTCCTCAACCGTTACGTTGAGCATTGTAGCATTAAGCTATGCCAACAAAATAATGAACTTAAAACAAAAAAGCAATGAAGAAGTATTTTTCAAGTAAAGCGCAAGCTGTTACAGCACGCAAGCTACGAGATCCAAATGGACTCTACGGTGTCAGAGTATTTAAGATGCCGAAAGGCACACGACATGCAGGAATGTATGCAGTATGTTCAGAGTTGGAATTTCTAAACACTTATTAATCATTTATAGTATGAAAGAGCTTATCACTATCCTCTACGGACGTGAGATAGAGGAATTCAAGGGTTTCACTTGGAAACAGAAGCTGGCTTACATCTACTTCGTTGTAAGTTTCGCACTATTCCTGCTCTGCGCTTGCTGCAACAGCATCGTTGCAATAATCGTTGCGCTCGTGAATATGCTTATTGCCTTAGCCGTCGCATTTGAGCACATACCCAACTTTAACAAGGAGGATGAGTAATGGAGAAGACAACCATCAAGCAATTAAAGCGTAACCAGTTCTTCACACTCAATCCAGTTGAGGAGCCGAAGGAGAGCCAAGTATGGGTGCGTGGCGACTATGACAGAAGCACAAAGAAGTACGAGTGCAGCAAGTTTGAAGACATCTGTCACTTCCGAGAGTTCAAAGGTGACAAGGTGGTATATACCGACTTCATCTTTTAGCCCATGATGCAGATACAATTTCCCGACCGCATGGTTTCCTACGATACCTTTATGGCTGACCTATCCAATCGCATAGCCGAAAGGATAGTAGCCATAAAGCAGGAGCCAGAGGTTATCTCTCAACGAATGGCGTACCGACAATACGGACGTGCCAATGTGCAGCGTTGGGTACGCCAAAACAAAGTTCATCCTTGCAAGCGTGTTGGCATAATGGAATACACCACTGCAGAGCTGCGCAAGGCACAGTCTAACCAACAAGACTATTCAAATAAATATGAACAAGAATATTAACATAGAGGAAATTCTAAAGGATTGTCCAAAAGACTGGACAATTTACGATTTTGAAATCAGAAGATGGACTAAAGAGTTCGGCAACATAAGAAAAGTCCTTCAAACATCTGCGAATTTTGTACGCTGGTACACACCTACCAAAAGGATATTGAACCTCCTGCCGCCTGTACGGGATGGCTATTTTCTGTGTACGTTTATTCTTAAGTTTGAGCATCGTGAAAAACCAACGTTTTTCCTCGGATATTACAAAAAGGACGGATGCTACGATGTTCTTGACTACAGTCAAGAAGGCTTCTGTTGTCAACGCGAAGACTACAAAGGTGATGAAGACGTGGAAAAGATATTCCTGCAATTGGCAAAATCTACAAAAGAAGCACACTATATAAAAGCAAGTCGAAAACTCGCAAAAGTATTCATCGACAATGTATATAGTGCAGAAACCAAACGTTTAATCACTCTCCCTCTTCCCAAATAGACATAAAGTTACAAATAATAAAGATATGAAAAAGAAGATATTGAGGTTGACCCTCAAAAGAAAATGGTACTATCTCATTGCAATTGGTGCCAAGCGAGAAGAATATCGTGAAATCAAAGAATACTGGTTGAAGCGATTGTTTGATGTTCAAAGTCCGATGATTGCAAAATATAGCTTCGGTGATGTAGGATTGACACCTAAGGATTATACACATGTTCAATTTCGTCTCGGCTATAAAAAGGATGCGCCAACTATGGAGTTTCAAATAACTGATATAGACATTGACAAAGGAAACGAAAAGATGGGAGCACCTATAGATAAAGACGTGATTATCATCAAGTTCAAAAATAATAAATACATTCAATTATGATTGAAAGAAATAATATTATAGAAGCGGCAGAACAAGCGTTTGCTAATAATGCTCGCAAAAACAGTGCTTGTATGAAAGTTGGTTTTCTACGTGGTGTTGATTGGTTCAAGCACGCCATTTGGCACGGGACAGATGAGCGACCAGAAGAAGGAGAACAAATCCTATACTTAGTGACTGAGGAAGACGAAATCGTAGATGCGAAAGTGACCATTACAGCTTTATATAACATCATGCCATGGGATGAGGTTGTAAGGTGCTTCGAGATCTCCGTATGGTGTTACATCGACGATTTATTACCTAAATACCTACAGAAATGATAGATGAACAAGTAACAGCAGTAATGGAGTGTGAAGACCTCGACAATGCATGCACTCTCTCCTACGATAAAGAGACAAACGCTCCTAAAAAGGAAGCAGCCTTGAAGATGAAAGGTCAGTTTGGCTACGACGAGATTATAAAGTTATTTGGCAGCGCGTTCTTTTCAGAAGTCGAATTCGGATTTAACTTCTTAATGACAAACAAGTTGAAGATAACAATAACAATCGAAAAAGCAGAATAACAATGAGAAAGTTCCTAATAAACCTCCTCGGAGGTTATACTGAGAAGGAGTACATCGAGGCTAACCGTCACTCCTACAACGTGGGAGCATCGGAAGCGTTGCTCACGTTGAAGCTAAAGGCTGACATTCTCTACGGCATCCCTGCCGATGAATGGAGCAAGCTGATATACGAAGGCATTGTTGAACTCCAAAAACAATATGACGATGAATCTGACGAAAATCAAAAATGAGTGCTATGACGCAATGGTCGAAGCCATCAAGTCTGAGCTTAATAGCGAAGGTATTGACTGGGCATATAATGCCTGCGCTACGGTCGACACCAATGACGGATTTATAGAGTTGGTAATCGACCATCATAGTGACACTTCGGTTGTTATCGTCCATGACAATGGGAATGAGCACGACTGCCCTCTGCTATGTAAAGCTATTGAGGAAGCCCTTCCCGACTGGGATGCAATAGAAGAAGAATGGCAGGAGGAAAACCCAGAAGAAGACGAGTATGAGGCTCACGGCTTCAGAGACGAAGCCGACTATCTCAACTGGAAATACGGATAGGCAATTTTCATTCTACATACAATCTTTTTTGTTTTAAGTTTAGTATGTGGCTGCTCCGTCGGGAGACGAATGGTAGTCACAACATGGAAGGATAGTTCAACGGTAGAACAGCACTTATAGTTGCCATTTGCCATAATGAATAGCAGACGCAGGTTCGACTCCTGCCCTTCCACAACAAGTAAGTTTAACACTTTAATCACTGTAATATGAGTAATATCGCATTAACGGTTGATATTATCAACCAACTCAAGCCACTCGAAGTGGTAGAGAACGAGACTGTAAAAGCACGTTTCATTCAGATCTACGACACTCTTTGGGGTGCAGGTACTGGTGAAGCTGCCTACGAGCGTGAGAGTTTCTATTTCAACAACAAGCTCCGTGACGAAGAGAAGTTGCAGAAGGCTACAAGTTTCTCTGTCTTCACTTCATTCATCGACCTTGCCGTGGACGGTCTTTCTTTGGAGCCTGGCACCCGTGCTCTCTGCTACCTGCAGGGACGCAATGTCTGCATAGGTACTGACGCAAGCGGCAAGAAAATCTACGAAGGTCGCCTTACTCTTACCGTCAGCGGATATGGCGAGTTGGTACTGCGTGCAAGAGCTGGTCAGATAAGATATGCCGACAATCCAGTCCTCGTGTACGAGGAGGACGAGTTTGCATTTGGCGACAAGGGAGGGCAGAAAATTGTCGAGTACATGTGCCACCTTCCACACAAGTCTAACCACATCGTTGCTGCCTTCCTACGCATTACTCGTGCGGATGGTTCCATTGACTACGCTGTAATGCTCGAAGAGGATTGGTTGCGCCTTCAAGCCTATTCAGAAAAGAATAATCGTAGATGGGATGCCAACACTCGCCAGTGGATAGAGAAGCCCAACGACCTCTATCTGTCTAACGGTGGCAGAATAGACACTGGCTTCCTTGCTGCAAAGCTTATCAAGCACGCCTTCAAGACATACCCGAAGATACGCATCGGCAAGGGCACAGAGCTTGAAAGCCAGCAGGACGACAACAAGCAGCAGGAAGTTGACGACTTCTACGGTGTTGCTCCTGCAATGCCAGTAGACAATAATCCTGCCTTCGGCAATGCCGTCGACACTTCCGAGGGTGTAACCATCGACCCTGCAAAGGCAGATGTACCAGAGCAGGGTGCCACCGATGATGATGGAGCGTTCTAACAATTTCTTTTTTCAATCATAATCGCAAGCGTCGCCTGTGCCTTGTGGCACGGGTGGCGCAACTTAAAACAAATTTCACATGAGTACCGAAGTAGCAATCATCAAGCGAGAGAATGTAGAACTTATTGCATCTACAGCTCCACAAGCATATAGCGAGAACCAAGTGTCACGTCAGCGTTGCCTTGCAGCAGGTAATACTCTCCTTGCAACCATTCAGCAGCAGGGTATGAATGACGAACTCGACCAACAGGCTGCATCATTCATCGAGAAGGCACGCAAGACTGTCAAGAAGATGTACGACAAGCGTAGCCCACTCACAAAGATGTTCGACGAGATACGCACCAACTTCACATCTATGGAGTCGGATGTAGACCCAACGAAGAAAGACTCCGTTCCTTACCAGCTCCAGCAGCTCCGCAACGAGTTTGCAGTACAGAAGCGTAGACAAGAGGAAGAGCGTCGTCGTACTGCCATGAAAGAGCATCAGAAGCAGGCATCTATTGCAAAGTATCGCACCGACCTCGAAGAAGACTACCGTAGAGTGTTCAATGGTGTTCTGAACGGTTCTCTGAACAAGCTCATGGGCATCAATGCAGGTATAACCCTTGACAACATTCAACAGAGCAAGGAGACAATAACCAACTTCACCACTACTCTTGACGAGACTCCTTTCTCTCGTTCAATGGTACTTCTGCCTACAAATGTCAGCAGCGAAGAACTTGCAAACATTCGTGCGTCTGTCCTTAACAGACTAATAGCCAACTTCCGTGAACTGTATTCCTCTCAGATCACTAAGGCAAAGCAGGAGTACATCACAATGCTGCCGTCTAAGGAAGCAGAGCTGAAGCGTGCAGCACAAGCAGCCAGCGATGAAGAAGCCGAGCGTATCAAGCGTGAAATCAAGGAACGTGAGGAGACTGAAGCTGCAAAGAAGGAGCAGGAACGCATTGAACGTGAGAAGAAGGAAGCTGCAGAACTCGAAATGAAGAAGCAACAGTCTGAAATGGGTGCTCTCTTCAACACGGCTTCTGTGAGCGTGCCGACCTATCAGCCGAAGACTGCCGTCAAGAAGAAGCTCGTATTGCTCAATCCCGAGGGTATCATGCCTGTACTCTCAATGTGGTGGACTGAGGAAGGCTGCAAGATGACGGTCGAAGAACTCACAAAGATGTTCAAGAAGCAGATAACCTACTGCGAGAAGCGTGCCAACGACAAGCAGAACCCAGTCACCATTGCCGACGAGTCCGTATCATACGAAGAAGAAGTTAAAGCTAAGTAACTATGGCTAATCACAATCCAGATGAATACTACAATCGCCCAGAGGTCTCCAACTCCGACCTAACAGAGTTGAAGCAGCTCTTGCACCCTCGTATGCAGTTTGGCGACAAGGAGGCGGCTTTCCGCTTTGGGTCACTGGTTGATGCTATCATCACCGAACAGTCAAGAGTAAACTATTATCAGCTAACTGTTGATGATGTTCAGTACACCGAAGACGAGTTCTATCATGCCAAGCAGATGCACCAGGCACTACTGACGGAAGCAAAGCACGACCCCTTTCTTGCAAAGGTGCTCGAACTCTCCGACACTCAACGCTTCATGGTGAACAAGCAACAGCAATTCGAGTATGGTAGCTTCCCTTTCTGCCTTGACACTCGCTGCAAGTGGGACTGGTGGTTGCCGATGGCTGGCTTCGGTGGTGACTTGAAGACAACCTTCGCATCATCACAAAAGCAGTTCGAGGAGGCTGTCGACTTCTTCGACTGGGATAGAAGCCGTGCATGGTACATGGACATCGCACACTCTGACCGTGATTTCATATACGCTATCAGCAAGAAAAACGGACTCGTCTTCAAGAAGTACATTGAACGTGGCGACGCTAACTATAATCGTGGACGTGAGAAGTACGAAGAACTGGCGTTCCATTACTGGTGCCTAAATCTCTAACGAATATGGATATATACTGCCGTGTCACTGACATAGGACTCATACCAATGTATGACAGCGACCTTGACGAGAAGCACCGACTTCGCATTGGAGACAACGTGCTTTGCACTATCAAGCGTCCTCGCAACTACGAGTTTCACAAAAAGTATTTCGCTCTGCTTAGGCTCACCGTTGCCAACCTTCCGCACCTCATTCAACAGCAGATGCAGATATTCACTGAAGAAGACCTGCTCGATTGTCTGAAGATTGACCTCGGACTATTCACCACACGCTGGCATGGTGGAAGACAGATTGTAAAGACTGGCTCCATCAGCTTTGCCAAAATGGACAACACAGAGTTTGAGAAGTTCTTCGCTCGCTCGGTTGATGCCATACTGCGTATCTATCTCCGTGGCACGGACAGGCAGGCTCTTATCGAAGAAGTTGAAAACTACAAGTAACATGATATACTCACTCAATGGAAGTCTTAGATACATTCCAGACAGTAAAAACAGAATAAACAATGGCAAGTACAGAATTAAACCATCATCTTCGCATCCAGCCGTACCCCTATCAAGTGGAAGGAATAAAGTACGGTCTCGACAAAAGAAGACTGTTCATCGGGGATGAGCCTGGGCTTGGAAAGACTCTCCAGTCTATCGGCATCGTCGATACTGCCAACGCTTACCCTTGCCTTGTCATTTGTCCTTCATCCCTCAAAATCAACTGGCAAAGGGAATTTGAGAAGTTCACGGATAAGAAAGCTCTCGTCCTCGACAACTCCACACGCACCACATGGTCGTATCTCCTGCAAATGGGTATGCACCACGTCGCAATCGTCAATTATGAGTCGCTGCGCAAATATTTCGTGTGGGACATCAAGGGCGGCAAGAACTTCCGACTGAAAGATGTGGTATTCTGCCCACAGATTAAGCAGTTCCGTTCTGTTATCATCGACGAGTCGCACCGTGTAAAAGACCCATCGGCACAACAGACTATCTTCACTAAAGGCATCTGCACTGGCAAGGACTGGGTAATAATGCTCTCGGGCACGCCAGTTGTAAACCGACCAGAAGACCTTGTTGCACAGCTCTCCATAATGGGACGACTCAACGAGTTTGGCGGCAAAAGTCAGTTTCTCGCTGAGTATGGCGAAGGCGAAAACCTCTCAACCCTTAGCCAACGTCTCTACTCCAAGTGCATGATCCGACGAGAAAAGGCGAAGGTACTTACACAGCTACCCCCTAAAACACGCTGCGACCTATATGTTGACATCAGCAATCGGGAGGAATACGACCTTGCTGCCAACGACCTTGCAGAGTATCTGCGCACATACAAGGAGTGTACCGACCATGAGATACGTCGCAAGATGCGCATGGAGGCTCTTGTCAAGTTCATGACGCTGCGCTCGCTCTCTGCAAAAGGAAAAGTAAAGCAAGCCATCGACTTCGTGCGTGTCTTCCTCGACTCGGGCAAACCGCTTATTCTCTTTTGCTCCTTGCATGAGATTGTGGACGAACTTAAAAAGGCGTTTCCAAAAGCGGTAACGGTTACAGGACGTGACTCTGCTGTTAGCAAACAAGCTGCCGTAGATAGTTTCCAAAGCGGACACAGCAACCTCATCATTTGTTCCATCAAGGCTGCTGGCGTTGGTCTCACACTCACGGCATCATCCAATGTCGCTTTTGTGGAGCTTGCTTGGACGTATGCCGATTGCTGCCAGTGTGAAGACCGTGCCCATCGCATCGGACAGAAGGACAACGTAACGTGTTATTATTTGTTGGGACGTGGCACCATCGACCACGCACTCTACAAAATCATCCACAAGAAGAAGTCTATCGCTAATGAGATTATGGCTTCATCGGATGATATACCAGAAGACGAACAATATTTTAACGAGTTAATAAACGAATTTTTACAACCAAATTTATTTCAAAAGTAATATGCTCCATCCTACCCCCCCCGAAGGCTCATACGTCGATTCTAACGGCAAACGCTGGATAACACTCGACATTGACATCATGGTCAATCATGGCGAACGCTTCTTCTGTACATTCCGCTACACGGCACCAGTAACATTCGACTACGAAATTGGCTGGCTCACCATGCTTGACAATCTGCAAGACGCACTCTATAAGCGGTACACGTCGCTTCAACACAGAAACGATGTGCGCATAATTTTAGGCGACGCAAAAGTAGTAAAACATACAAATAACAAATTTAACTCTATTCAAAATGACAAAGTTAGAAATTGCAAGAGAGTTGGCAGAACGCAAAGACATGCCACTCGCTGACGCTATCAAAGCGGTTGATGGTGTCATTGACATCATGAAGGATGCGTTCAAGAACGGACGCAATGTGTATCTCCGTGGCTTGGGTTCCTTCGTTATCAAGGAGCGCAAGGAGAAGGCAGGACGCAACCCACGAACTGGAGAAGTTATCATCATACCTGCACACAAGGAGGTAAAGTTCAATCAATCACAATCACTCATCGTTAAACAGTAATCACTATGGAAAAGAAAGAGCTTAATATGAAGCAGTTTACCGCAACTAAAACGGTAAAGGCAACACCTATGACGAGAACGGATGCCGAGAAGTTTATTGGACGTTCTATAACGCCAGCAGACCCGAAGGCAGAAGAAGGTTATCTCCTGCTGTACCCAGACGGCTATTACTCATGGTCACCCAAAGAAGTCTTTGAAAAAGCTTACAGACTTTCAGAGTCTTTCATCGACCGCCTGCATATCGAAGAGGCAGAACTTCGACACCGCATTGAGGCTCTCCACTCGTTCACTCTAACCAACAAGTACAGAGACATGCCAAGAGAGGAGAAGGTTATGCTTAGCTCACAGTTTACAGCAATGCACACTTATTATAATGCACTTGCTACAAGATTGGACTTTTACTTAAAATTTTAATCATTATGGGATTAATAACAGCAACATTTTTTGAGTGTGGCGTACGCTATGAGCGCACCACCGAAGAAGGCACAACCAAGAAGGTCAATGAACTCTACATCGTAGACGCACTCACCTTCACCGAAGCCGAGTCACGCATCACAGAAGAAATGCAGCCTTTCGTCACTGGCGATTTCGATGTAATGACACTAAAGCGCACTCGTTATTCAGAGTACGACAACAGCGAGGGTGATAAGTACTACAAGGCGAAAATCATGATCATCACTCTCGACGAGAAGATAGGCAAGGAGAAGCGCACTGACGTCTACTGGCTTGTCCCTGCTGACAACATAGGTGAAGCTCGCAAGAAGGTTGTTGATGCATTCAACAACACATCTCTTGACATCGAGATAGTCACACTCGACGAGACCAAGTATTTTGATGTGTTCTTGCACGACACTAACCGTTCAGCCGAAAAGACGGACTAATGGGAATGTCGCTCGAACAGATGCGAGAGCTTGCCAACAATGGCGTGAAGCAGCGACGCAAACAACATGATGAGGAACATCAGATACAAGTCGCTTGCGTCCGCTGGTTCCGCCTTCAGTACTCTAAACTTAGCCTCAACCTATTTGCCGTACCAAATGGTGGGCGGAGAGACAAGGTTACGGCTGGCAAACTCAAAGCAGAAGGGGTGGTCGCTGGTGTCGCTGACCTATTGTTGCTTGTGCCATCGGGATGCTTCCACGGTCTTGCAATAGAAATGAAGACTCGCATCGGTCGGCAACGTGACTCGCAAAAGGAATGGCAGGAGTACATTCAGAAGCAAGGCTACAAATACGTTGTCTGCCGTTCGCTCGACGACTTTATGAGTGAAGTGAAACACTACCTCCCAACTTGTAAATAACATTACTAACACCATCTAATAAGTTTCTTATGAACTATTTTTCCCACGACAGCAATGCTCGTAACGACGAGCGCATCATCCGACTTCGCATGAAATACGGAGCTGCTGGGTATGGTGTATTCTTTATGGTGCTGGAGCGGATGCGTGACGCTACTGGATACATGTGCGCCACCGACTATAATGCCATATCTTACGACCTGCGTGTCGATGCTGAACTTATCCGTGCCGTCGTCGAAGACTTTGAGCTGTTCAAGTTCACCGACGATCACGCTTTCTTCTATTCGTCGTCAATGCTTAGACGCATGAAGCAGAAGGACGAGGTGAGCCGCAAAAGGTCTGAGGCTGGCAAACGTGGTGGAAGACCAAGAAAACCAAAGGTGATACCGTCCGCTCCAGAGTCCGATAAGCCTGCCAAGAACTCTTCGCCTCCTGCTGACACTCAAGACATCAAAGCTCTCATTGGGGAATATGAACAGGAGTGTATGTGCATGAAGTTCCACATCAACCAGGCTGAACTCTCTAAACGTTACGCTCAGTTCATTCTCGACTGCCAATGTAGGCAGACAGAGCATAATGACCGACGAGACGCTATTAATCATTTTAACGACTGGCTGAGGATTGTACTCGAAGCCGAAACAAGAAAAGCAAATGAACAATCAGAAAGAACAAGTCAAGCGAATAAACGTAGAGGTGTTCAAGCAACAACTTCTCAACCGCAAGATTACAGCGGAGCGTTTTAGATTGCCGTGGCAATATGAAGCGTCAGTCGATGCTATCACGGCAGCTTACAAGGCTAATGTGGAGTTCAGACACCGCATTTATCAAGACGACATTGCTACACAAGAGCATATCAAGGCTGCGGCACGTTGGCTCACTGCCGAGTGTCCTAAGTTCGGTATGCTTCTTTGTGGGCAGTGTGGCAATGGCAAGACTACATTGTCACATGCCATTCGTGACCTCGTATCGTGGATTTACAGAAACGATTACAGCAACGATGGCTTATACATCAAGCAGGTGGATGCAAGGGAAATATGCGACGCTGCAAAGAACGATTACAAGACATACAAAGGTCTTTGCTCACAGCTCATGCTCTCCATCGACGATTTGGGCGTGGAGCCGTCGGAAGTGCTCGACTATGGTAACGTGCTAAGTCCTGTTATCGAATTGTTGAGCCGTCGCTATAACGCACAGCTCTTCACTATTGTCACCACCAACCTAACACCGAAACAAATTCGAGAACACTATGGCGAACGCATCGCTGACCGTTTCAACGAAATGTTTGAACGTATCGTGTTTGAGAACTCAACATACAGAACATTATAAACCATTCAATTATAAACAACATGAAAGAAACAAAAACAATTCAGATTGAAGTGCCTGCTGACAAGAAGGCAGAGTGGCAGGAAGTAGGCGGCAAGACCGTCCTCGTAATGGTTGACGAGAAGGACAACCGACCAGTAACTGAGCGCATAAAGACTTTCGATGATGCCTGCAACGAACTGGGTGCAGACCATCCTATGGTATCTGTCTACGATGCTTTGGTCACCAGAGCTAACGGTGAGCAGTCGATTGCAGAATGGATGGGCAAGGACGTTGTAGCTTTCCTAAAGCTGCGCATCATTACTGAAGCTCTCAATGAAGGCTGGCACCCGAAGTTTACTGAAGACGAATATCGCTACTATCCCTGGTTCTACATCTACACTAAGGAAGAGTACGACAACTTCTCTGAGGAGGAAAAGCGTCGCTGTGTCGGTCGTGCGAACAGCAATGCGGGTGCGGTTGGCGGTCTCGTCTACTCGAATGCGTATAACGCTTCGTCGTATTCGTTTACGAGTGTCGGTGTGCGTCTTGCCTTCTCAAACAGAGACTTGGCAGAGTATGCAGGCAGGCAGTTCATTGATATTTGGGCTGATTTCGTCTTCGAAATCAGCGACAATGAGAACGAGGAAGACGATGAATAACGGAAGACTGGCGTTCTTCAATCTCGTTAAACAGATGCGGCAAGCGCAAAAGGACTTCTATTCTACCAAAGGGCAGGACTGGCAATCAGTCCGCAAGCCCCTTTGGGATAAGTCACTTGCGCTTGAAAAGCGAGTGGACGAATATATTGCACACGGAGACGCATACCTGCAACAGCATCAACCTTCTTTGTTCGATAAATAAATAAAGCAACTCACAAAGTCAAATTCTCTATTTTTGCAAACGACACTATGCACAGTATTCTGAACATAACTCGTCGCCCAGATGTAACGTTCTATCCAAATGGGCGTATCGACATCACCTCACGAATAGCAAAGGTACTCAATCTATGCGAGGGCGATGTCATTGACATTGCCATTAATGGATGCGAGTATCAGCTATATGTAAAGCATAAGGCAGACTCCTACGTCGGCTCACACGAAGCAACTGTAAGACATTCCAAAACTGGAAGCCGTAATTTCAGATGCTATTCCAAACGACTCACGCATGTTATGATGCGGACGCAAGGCTACGGCTTTAATGACGTGCTTCGGGTGCCTGCTGGAGAGTGCATGACGTTCAACAACTACGGCTGCATGGTGTCGCTTATTACGAAAATCAATCTTCAAAAATAAGTAACGTATGATAAAGGAAATAAAGTATGGAGGCTACACGGTCTCACCTTCCGACTACGACTCGCCAGATGGCGACCTCGCTTTGTCTTTCAATCTCGTTCCAAAGAATGGGGAGTTGCATGGCATGCACACTCCCTCCACTATTGGCTCCCTACAAGAGGGTGAGGAGTTGATTTTCATACACACGGTTAATGACAACACTAAGTTCCTCATCATCAAGAAGGATAAATCACTATACTACGGCAAGTTGGGCAATGCTTCTCGCACTCTCATCAAGACGTATGATGTGGACACTATCAAGTGTACTGCCACTGGCAATGTGTTGTGCGTCTATGGAGCCGACTCCTTAGACCATTTTGTTTATCTGCGTGGCAAGTACCGTCCTTTCAGTACTGCCGACTATGCAGTTACTCTGCAGTTCGGTCTCGACTCTTTAATACGCACTCAATCGCAAGTGATTAACAGCGTGCTCAAAGACTCTAACGGATCATCCGTGGCTACATGGGAGAATGTTGTATCGCAAGCCTATGAGGTAGGATATGGAGGTGTATCGGTAGCATGTAATCTTTCCAAAGGTGTTGTTTACAGAATAAAAGTTGCAAGAAAGACGGCTACATCTAAAATGTATTTCAATGTAACACTCTATGATGCCGATGGTAAATGGTATGCACTGGATGCAGGTGTAGTCGGAAGTGATTTTGAATTCACCCCAACAATGGACGTTGTGCGAATTTACGTTTCATTTCGTGCTAACTCCCAGGATGGTCCACTCTGGAACGGAAAACATGTAGGTACGATCATGGTTGATAAGCAGGTGGATGTTATACAGCCAAGTGGCACATATCTTTACAACGCCATCGAGAGTGCTAATAATGCGTTGCTTGGTCTTGCAAACACATTGCTCGCCAACTGTCGAGACGGCAACAGATTTGCGCTGCCGTTCTTTGTCCGTTATGGTTTCAGAATGATTACTGGAGACATTATTACTGTGTCACCGCCTATTCTCATGGAGCCTAACACGGAGGTTACGCCTGTTATCGAATTGAGCGAGTTGAAGAAAGTCAACAGCGAGAGCATCTATTATAATGCGCTCGTCACGGCAAAGGCATACAGCTCCAAACTTATGTATCGTGTCAAGGATAAGGTGAAGCTGCAAAACCTCCTCGACATGGAAGACCTTGTAGACACTCTTGTTATTGCAGTGTCTGACCCTATCTATCTGTACAAGGAGGGCGCATCGCTCGAAGAGTGTAGGCAGAATATCTACGTTACCAACTCGGCTCCTGCCAACAAGACCTATTCGCTCAATGGCATCAAGAACATTGCAAGCACAGCTACAAGTTATCTCACGCTTCCTCACTTTGATAGCTACGAGGAGAAGGTGTCGGGTGTGTCTGCCTTCAAAATCATTAAGGAGATTAAGAAGGACGAAATATCCATGAATGACAACTTTGTTGATGTGCCTTTGGATGCCGAGGTACTCAAAGGCTTGTCGGGAAATACATCGCTTCTGGCTGACAATACAGAAAACCTTGCCACATACAACGCTAAATATGCCATGTCATACAATCAGCGTGAGCACTGGGTGGGTATCATTGAGAGCGAGTTTGTTGGCTTCGACCTCGATGCCATGTGTGGCTTTGTACAGACGCAAGAGCATGACGCAAACTACAAAGTGGGCATTGAGCAGCGTGAAAGCGAAGCTCTGCAATATGCTGTAAGAGGTAAGAATACCCAGTCGTCGGCTAACAGACGTTGGTTCTTCTACACCAATTCTAAGGCAGTCGAAGCTACCATATACGAGAATGGCAAGCAATACAAATACGAACTGCAGGCGCATCCTTTCCTTAAAGGTGCATACCGATTTGGCGACCCTGTGGCAACTGGCGACGACACCAATAATGGATTGTCACTCCCTCGTTCTGTCATTTCTACCAACAAGGACAATATGGTGTTCGTGTCGGTGCAGGGCAATCCCATTATGATTGAACAGCGTGTGCGTGTCGGTGACGGCATATTGTATGCTGCTGCTTCTAACACTCGCCCTATCACTCGCAACCAGTTCGGACAATCGCCTCTTTATGTTTTCTCTTCTGATGGTATCTGGGCAATGGAGGTGGCGAACGACGGTAGCTATTCGGTTCGTCAGTCGGTATCTCGTGATGTCTGCAACAACATCAAGAGCATTACACCAATAGACAGTGCCGTGCTCTTCACTACCAAACGTGGCATTATGATGCTTTCGGGCACCGATACTCAGTGCATATCTGAGCCTATCAACACGAACACTCCATTCAACATCTTATCACTCGGTAATACGTTAAGAACATACCTCGCTGACAATGATTATAAGATGTTAGACATTGTGCCATTTACTACGTTCATTCGCAACTGCCAAATCATTTACGATTATGTAGACCAGTTGCTGATAGTCTTCAGCGAAAAGTGCGGATATGCTTATGTCTATTCTATTGAGGAGAAAAAGTGGAGCCTCATCGAGTCGAAGCTGCTCTACGCTGTCAACTCTTATCCCGAAGCATGGGCGGTTGAGGAGGAAAAGGAGACATTGAGCATCGTCAACTTCTCTGACGTGGCTATTGATAATACTCCAGTAAAGGGTATGCTTGTCTCTCGTCCGCTCAAACTCGAAGCTCCAGACGTTTTGAAGACTATCGACACGGTGATCCAAAGAGGTATGTTCCGAAGAGGACACATCAAGTCGATATTGTTTGGCTCTCGGGATTTGTTCAACTGGCAGTTGGTCTATTCGTCCACCGACCATTACTTGCGTGGCTTCCGTGGCTCGCCTTACAAGTATTTCCGCATAGTCCTGCTATGCGACATCTTACCAGACGAATCGTTGTATGGTGCTTCCATACAGTTCCAGCTTCGTCTCGTCAATCAACCACGATAACAAACAAAAGAGAGCAACCGTAATGGCTGCTCTCTTTTTGTATTCGTTAGAATGGGGTCTGTGTCCTTCTTACTCTTTTGGTTCTGAAGTTCACGGCTTCCTTCATCGCTTCAAGCATTTCTTGCTCTTTCTCTTTCCACTTCGGTGCCGATGGGGGATTGGTTATGCTCATCCAGTCTGCCAATACACGACACACCATGTATTCATGTATGTATCTCACAAGCAAGGTTACGGTGGTCTTGCTGTAAGCGTCGGGTACAAGCAACTGTATCTCGTAGTCCTGCGACTTGGTTTCCTCGGGCTTCTCGTTGGTGAACACCTCGTCGCTTCCTTCGTTGGCTGGTGGCTCCTCGTCATAGACCACTGTGGGCATGTTGTCCATTTCTGTCACTTGCTCCACATCTTGTTTAGTGTATGGGAAAAGAGCTTCTACACTCTCTGCATAGGCAAGGTCAAGCACTTTTGTCACCCTGTCAATATTGCCTGTCTCGCCAATGTCCTGCACTTGGTGACGGTCGTGTTCCGTGTTCACCTGCATAACATCGCCCTCAACGTAGGCATAGTTCTTGATGTCATACAGCAGCTCACTACGTTTGAAGAGCAGCTTCACGGTCTTGGTGCGTGCCGTCAGTCCTGTGCTGTTGTAACGGTTCTCGTCCATGCCTTACGCCACGGTTGTGCGTGTCGGACGGCTGCGCTTGTTGGCTGCTTCACGCAACTGCTCAAGGTTGGCGGCAGCAAGGGTGATGTAGTCGCCTGCGTCGTTCTTGTTGGTGATGGTGAACCAGTCGCCTATGGCACTGTTCACAAGATACTGATGCAATGCCGAGCTGATTGTGTCGTTACCTGCACTGTTGTAGTTCGGGGGCATGTTCAGAGATATGGTGAGGTTGCTGGTGGCACTCAGCAGCTTGTCGTTGGCACTGGTGCCAGTCTCGTTGATGAACTCGCTTAGCTTGGTCTTCAAGTTGGCGAAGGCATTACCGATGGAGCGCAATATCTGATTTGCGTTCTCGTCGTCATCATTGGCTTGCATGTTTGCCACCTCCTCATGGTTCGTGCCGTTGGTACGGCTTCTGCCTGTAAGATAGGTCTTGTTCTGCACGTCGTAGATAAGCTCCGACATATACAGAGTGATTGCAATAGTTTTCTTTGCCATTTCTATATTGTGTTATTGGTTATACTCTCATTCAGAACAGACGGTAGCCGAAGGTTACACCCAACGTCGGCTGTACCTCGCCTTTCACATTCACGCCTGCTCCAACACCTACTACGCATCCCCATCGTCGTCGCTTCTTCTCTATGTATAGAGTCTTGGTCACGATGTCGGTGCGTCTGAATATGTTGATACTGTCAAGGTGTGGCTCATAACCGCTTACCCATGCTGTGTATTCGTCACCTTCATACTTCTTCTGCACTATTGGGATTATCACTGCTGCGCTGTCATTAGGTGGCTGGAATACTTTGTCGGGTGATGTGTCGTTCACAACAAGTTCCTGGTGATGCTCACCACTGCCTTCTCGCTGATTCTTTGCAGTCGGCAACCAACGAACAATGTGATTCGTTGTTGCGCTGTCATTCGCCACTGGGGATGCAATATACACTGTGTCCCATTTGGTGATGGTGGTCTGCTTCTCTTCCGTCACATTGCCTACGGCATGGTCTAAGACAAATGCACCTACAACGTAACCTAAGACAAAGCCGAAGAGCACCACTATCAACATTACAAAGAAGTCGTCTAACTTTTTCTTTTCCATAATGCTTCGTGTTTATTGTTCGATGAAGTTTAAGATGCCGTCTCGGTGAAGGGCAACAATACTTTGCTTGCCTTTCTCGCTGAGGAGAAATGACACGTCACGTTTGTTGTCCATGAAAAGGTTTTCTGTTAGAACGGCTGCACATGCGGTATGCTTCAGCACAAAGAAGTCTGCCTCCATATCCTTGTCGCCATCGCTCTTGTCGGTACGGATAGGGGTCTGCTTGCTGCTATACGAGCCGTCCTTCTTGCCTTCCTCCATGATTTCGGCATAACCACTCAGATGTTTCTCGGCTGCTTCATACAGACGTTCTGCAAGGTTGTCGCTAACGGTCGTACCCTTACTGGTGTAGGCACACCAACCGCCTGCAAGCATCCACTTGCCTTCTCCGCCTGCTGCATTGACGTGTATCGAAACGTACAGACACTTGTCTTTGCCATACTTCTTGCAGAGATTGTTCACAAAGTTGCAGCGTAGACGCAATTCCTGCTGTTGGGGAAGGGGCACAACGTCCTCGGGCATGTCTACATACACCACACAACCTCTGGCTTCCAAGGCGGTTCGCAGTCGGTTCACTATCTCTCGACTGTAACGATACTCTTCCAGTGAATTGTCGGGGCTACGTTTGCCACCAACATTCTTACCGTGTGCTGTTCCTAAGATTACTACTTTCATAATTTTTGTAATTTATGGTTTGAATAAAATTTTATGCAGTAGGGTGTGTGGTTATGTCGGCACTACACGAGTGGGCTTCTTGCGGTAGTATATCTTCCGCATAACATCGTCTATGGCTCCAACAGCATCTGTGCCGTAGCTCTCGCTCTCACCTTTGTTCGTGAACTTGTACCACTTCGACACTATCATTGCTACGAAGTAGGAGAACAGGGAGGTGCCGATGCTGCCGTTCAGCGACTCGTCATAGCTGTTGCTCAACTCCAGCTTCACAACGTAGTTCTTGTCAAGTTCCACACCATGACTCACGGGTTGGTCGCTTACAGACACCAAGAAGGGTTTGAACTGCTCCGTCGCTCCGTTGCAAGCCTCAACCCAAAAGCGTTCAAGCATCATGCGGTCGTCGTCAGTAGTGAAGATGCGGTCGTAGGCTGTTGCGTCGCCTTGCATCTTCTGACCTGTGTACGAGGTGGTCTTTGCCACCTCGTCATACACGTTTGCTTTGTTTACTGTCAGTTCTATTGTCTTCATAATGCAAATTTAATGGTTGTCACACGCTCTTTACTTTTATTTATTTCTTCGATAGGTATTCGGCAATGGCTTCCGCTATCTCCTTCGGTGCGCTTCGGTGCGCTGCTATGGCTTTGGCAAGTGCGCCTACTTCCTGCATTTCCCTACTCTCCTTTGCGTCGGCTGGCTCCATGATGCTCTTTATCTCAATGGTAGCAACAAAGAGCACGGCTATCAGCGTGAACAAGGGGAACGTGTACAGAGTCCAGGAGTTGAAGATATGCAGGAACACGAAGCCTGCTATCTGAACGGCATCCAGTACCATCATGGCAAGGATGGCGTTGTAGTATCTCGATAGCTTCTGTATCGTGCGTTGCATCTTGTCGCTCCGTATGCGGTCGCCTCGGGTGTGCGCCTTTCTGATACCTGCCCAGAAGTCAAGGGCTATAAAAAAGAGTGGTGTGATAAGCAGTCCCACCATAAGGAACATAAGCACTATCAACTGTTCTGAAATTGTGTAGCTCATAGGTTTAACGTATTAATAGTTTTGTAACACTACCGAGGGCTGCACCTAATACGGTAAGTCCCCAGTCTATCCAGTCCCATTCTCCTCCCCAACTCTTGTCCTTAAACTCCAGCGACGAGGCTGCAATAACACCTGCATACATACCGCAGTATGCGCTGTCCGAACACACTCCGATAGCATAGCCGCCTGCAAGGTGTCTTAAGCGGTTGCTCTGTTTGAGCCATGCAAAAATCTTTTTCATAAATAATAGGTTTGGGTTTAACAATCTTCTAACAGTTTCTCGTAGTCTACGCTGTCTTTCTCTTGCCAGCCTGCTTCTAAGCACGCATTGACGTGGCAAACCATGCCTTGATAGAAAGCGTCGAGTTCTTCTTCGGTGTTCAAGCTGATCACCGTTGATGAGGTCTCTCCTTCAGCAATGTTGTCGTACACTCGTATCTTGACTGGAAGGTTCTTGCTGATATAAGCGTTTGCATAGTTACGCTGATTGGCATCACTAAGCCACACTTGTTTACCTGCCCACTCGTAGCCACTGACAATCTTTGCGTCGGTCAGTCCGTTCACATGAGTTTCTATCACTTCACGCAGTTCACTGACATTTGGCTTGTGGTCAAACCTCGCACGGTAGTTGTAGCCGTTGCCGTTTTCCTCACCATAACCGAAGAAGAGAATGTAGCTTCTTGACGACACTCTCACTACTCCGTCCTGCCATTCTTTCGCTCCAAAAATCTTTTCCATTGCCTTTCGTTTTTATGGGTTACTAATTGAAGGTATAGCGCACGCCCTTGCCGAAACTCTCCATGCCTATGGTGGTACCAAAAGGCAATACCTTTCTTTCTTTAGCTGCACGAAGAAATTGCAACTGACGTTTGTCCGAAGTGAAATACTTGGCTTTCGTGCCATTGTCAAACTGGAATTGTACCAGTGTGCGGTTTCCGTTCTCTGTGGGTACATCTTCCTCAAAGTCAAGTATGACGATGTGAAGGTTTACCAGAGTGCCAAGTTTCACTCGCTCGCCAACAAATTGCTTCTTGCCGTCTTCGGGTTGATACACTAAACCGAGGTTCTTAAACTCTTCCATATCTTTTCTCTTGTCGATTATCGTCTGCATAAGGTGTCTGCAATTTCCCCATTTTGCCATGCCGTAGAAACAACCAATCAATTTGCGCCTTCTGCTCCTGCTCTTCACCTTTGCCATGTGGCGTGCAAAGCGTTGCTTGGTGCGCTTCCTTATCCTCGCCTTGTCTCCGTCATAGACGAAGCCGAGGAAGTCGATGCCTTCACTCAATGGACGGATGGCTTCACTGGGCTTTATCTCGAGTCCTAATGCCTCTGCTTCGGCATGTAGTTTCTCTCGTAGCCACCAAAGACGTTTCTTTGTTTTTGCCAAAATCAGAATGTCGTCGCAGTAACGGTAGTAAAACCTTGCTCCGTACTTCTCTTTCATCCTGTGGTCGAGTTCGCTTAGCAGCAGGTTGCCGAAACATTGTGACGAGCGAAGACCGATTGACAATCCTTTGGGCATCAGCTCTATAAAGTTGTCGAGTATCGGTAACAACACTTTGTCTTTGATGTATCGTCGTATCACCTGCTTCATCAGTATCTGACAGATGCTCTCGTAGAACTTACGGAAGTCGCTTTGGAAATAATAGCAACAGTCTTCCATGTTGTGACGAATGTCGGAACGCATCTTCCTAAATAGCTTGTGCATTCCTCTGCCTTTGATACTGGCGCAACTCGTAGGGATAACAGTCGGATAGACGTAGCGTTCTACTACTCGCATCACAGCGTTGCAGCCGATGCGCTCTTCCACTGGTGGCGACTGTACCTTTCTAATCTTGTTGCCATCCTTAACCTCAAACTCCTCAAACCGTGTAATCCTAAAGCTGCCGTTTCCGATGGTTGTAGCAAGACGATTGATTATCTCTTCTTTCTTGCTTCTGTAGTATTCCTTCGACCATTTCGATAGGTCGCAGGTCACTTCATCAAACGACGCTTCAAGATTACTTCGGTCGATGATTTCATTTATGAGGTTGCCATATCTCTTCATTGGCTTATTGATTTCTTCTCGTTCCGCAGTCGTTAAGGCTTTCACCTGCATTGCTGCATCTACTCTCCTATGATAGACTGCACCCTTGTCATGTTTCCGCTTTCCTGTCCATAAAGACAGCTTTTGCCGAGGCTCCGTCCTTTCGTCGGCAGCAATGCCCATACATGGGCGACGCTGGAGCGACGATGTTATTCACTCCAGAAGGTGTGGAGTGTTAGGGATAGTTGGCAAGACGCACACCGTTATTCGTATTCGAATTCGACGAAGCGTTATTCGCATTCGAGTAGACGAGACCGCCATTCGCATTCGCATTGTTGTTCGCACGACCGACACAGCGACGTCAAGGACTTCCGCCTTTGTTTTGTTCCCACGGTTACGGCTACGTTTCGACGCTTCCGTTTCCGCTTATTCAGACGATTGAGTTATTGTTTTTTATTGTTTGTTACTTTATTTGATATTCACATGTGTTGCCCATGGGGGCATTTCTGTTATGGTGGTCGGGTCGGCTTGACAGCCGACCTCTCCATCCTATTGCTTTTTCGTATCATCATATTCTTCCAAGTTATTTTCAATCAGTTTGTCAATCTCAGCATCGTTGCTCAATATTCCAGAGAAGGCAAGACGCACACCGTGAAACGTACTCGAACCCGACGAAGCGTAACTCGCATTCGAGTAGACGAGACCGCCATACGCATACGCACTGCCGTACGCACGACCGACACAGCGACCAGGTACGCCAGAGTAGTATGTAACAGCACAGAAGCATGTAACCCACTTGCTGGTATCGTTGTTTACTGAACTTGCGATTATGTCACAGAAGCGACCAAGCCTTATTCGGGCAATGTTATAACCCGATTGTGTTGGATATGGTACCACTCGCTCGGTGTCGGTATGTGGATCGTAGATGTGGGCGTTGCCGTCCACGGGTCCCACTTGTGAGCGTTTGCTTGCCTTCCACTCCTTGAATGTGCTTATGTTTACACCGTAGAAGTCCATAACCTCGTAGTTGCAGGCGACTGCACCTTCAACGTTCCACACCTTGTTGGCACCGCTATGCACACCGTTTATAGTGTCCATGCCTGTTTTGTCTTTGCTTCCAGTGGTGTACTGTGAGCCACAACCGAAACCATAAACACTTTGGTCGTCACGGTTGCCACTCCAGCACAGCGAGAGTATGGCAAGTATCTTCGACTGCTCGTAGCTTATCGAGTGATAGCCCTTGCCTCGCATACGGCATAGGTTCAACATGTCTTGGTAGGTGTAGTTCATTGCGCCTACTGGAGTTGATGTTGGGTTGCCTTCATCGTCGTAGCTCCATTCTATACTGGTGGTCTGAGTACCATTGCCGCATCGTGTCTTCTTACCAGAGAGACTTCTTGCTCTTACAAGGTCGTCCACACTCATGCCATAAATACCCACCAAGTCTGCCTTGTGCTCTACCCAGCCTGGCTCCATGGCTTCAATGTCGTCGCTATCCACGGCAAACACTTCCTTTGTTTGGTCTATGCTCATTAGGCAGGTGAAGTAGAACCATTTGGCACCACTCGGAACGTCACGGAAGAGATAATCATCTTCTAAGAAGTCAAGAGGTGACATCGCTGTACCTGTAACAGACACTTGTGCCTTCTCGATAACTACATCATCGTCGCCTAAGAACACACCACCAAAAAGGGCGTTATTCAGACCGTAGTATCTGACCTGTTTCATGCCTCGCACGTCTATGCGGTACACAGCACAGCTCGCTACTGACGACATCATTTCTTCGGTAAAGGGCTGACCTACTGTTACAGAGTTGAGGGATATGCCGACACCTGCTCTGTATATGAGTCCTGCAAGTCTGCCACTGGCTTTCTCTGTCCATGATGCCACTGGCTCCTCGTCTCCATAGTTCAGCAGGATATGCTTCTCTTGCACCTTGATGTCATTGATGCCCTTGTACCAGAAGTGACAGAACCTTGCCAACGAATCGAAGCCTTGTCCCAAGTTGTCGGTGTAGTCATAGTCCGTACCATCGTGATACTTGGTATTGTCGCTCTTTTTCAAGAGTTTCATCGTTACGGCACTGCCGTCTCTGTTTGGCGTTGCCTGCACTGGCACACAATAGCGTCGTATGATGTTGATGTAACCACTGGGGACGTACTTGTTCTTGTACTTGTAGCCTGTCTTGTTGTCCTCATTCGTAATGTTCTGAGGGTCTGGTTCGAGGTCACTCATTGTATATTGAGAGTACAGCGCATTGTGGAGTTCAAGCTCGGGGAAGTAGTTCTTGTATGTGTTGTACAGACTTTGTTCTATCATCTGTGTCAAGATGTAGCGTCCAGTCAGTTCATCACACTTGTCTTTCAACTCGCTGCCTATGCCTCTTGCACCAGAGTCAATGAGCGACTGCAGTAGCGTTGTGTCGCTACGCACATTGCCCAATTTGCAGCTAATCTCTGCTATCCTCGCACCGCCACTGATTGCATCTTTCAGCATAGTCATGGTGTCGATTTTGTCACAACCTCGTATCTCAAACCTTGTCACGTCGCTCATGCCGCCTATCGTCAGACCGCCATTAGGATATGTCAGTAACGGCAGGTTCACAAACTGCAATGAGGTCATGGTCGAAGGAAGGCGAAGCACGCTGATAGGAGCACTCTCCGCAGGGGTGAAGGTCTTTAAGCTGCTGCCTTCGGCAAGCACTTCCTTTAGACGAGGGCAGTTCTTTGCACTCAACACGGCTATCTTTGTGTTCCGTATGTCGATACGTTTCAAGAACGGCATCGTTGGCAAGTTCAAGCCTGTGAGAAGTCCTGTAGTGTAGGCTGGGCTGTATGCTTCGCCTCCTACTATCAACTCTTCAAGCAGAGTGCAATACTCCAGTGAGAAGCCGTCCGACTTCGGGGTACACTCGGAAATGTCGAGCTTTGCAAGTTTGCTGGCTCCGAAGATGTATATCATCTTACCGCTTTCTTGTGCATCGCTAACACGCATAGTATAGCTCTCGCCTGCAAGCAGGTGGCACGAGTCGGCACACATATCCGCTCTATCCTCACCAAGTCCGAAGAAGCCGTCTTGCGCTGCCGTGATGGTTATCTCTATCTTGCCCATCATACGAGCCTTGAATGGGTTTGTATAAAGGTCGCCAACTTGATACTGACCATCGCAGAACTCGAAACGCTTCCGCTGATAGTCGGGGAGGTCATCGAGTCGAAGACCATGCAGGGCGTAGAAGTACTGGTCGGATGCTTTGGAGTTCTGAACATACTTACGCTCACCATCGAATGATGAGATAACCTTTGCCCACTTCTCCAGTCGCTTTGTTACCCAGTAGTAGTAGCAACCGCTTGCGCTGAATGGCTTGATGTTGTTGTAGGTCACAGAGCGCATGGCTCCTGCTACTTGGCTTAGTGTAATGGTGCTGCTTCCTTCGTCGTCAAGCCAGAAGGCTCCTGCCTTGTAGGTCTGTTGGAACAACACGCTATCCCAGCCTTGATAGAGGTGGCTCGTGCGTGCATCCATATCCCAGGGAATGGTAAGTCCGCAGTCGTTGTCACTGCCGTCTACACAGTCTCCGTCATACCAGTGGTTCAGATACATTCTCACTCGTCCGTCGGTGTCCAAGTAGAAAGCTATCATCATGTTCTTGCTTCGTTGGTCTACGGATGCTTTGTAGTCACTGGCTACGGTGTAGCATAGTGCGCTGAGTACGTTGGCTTCCTTATGCAGCTCCTTCTCCCACTTGACAAGGCGGTTTGCTGTGCTGCCGCTAACGGTATCACCGTTGATGGTGATGTCTCCGTCGCTCTCGGTGAGGTGGTGGTTACACTGCTGGCAGAACGACAACCATTTATACAGACGGTAAGGCACCTTTTCGCCTGCCTCGTACTTCTCGTTCAAGTCGTCGTCGTCGGGATAACGGCTCTCGTAGTAGCTCATCCATATTGGTTTGCCGCTGCTCTCGTCCACACGCATCATGTCTTCGACACTGTTCACGCCCTGCATCCAGTTCAGATAGTCGTACTTCAGAAGCTCGTAGCACTCAACAGGGTTCACCACTCTACCCGTAACACTCCACTTGTTGGTCTGCTTGTTGAAGGTCATGGTGCCAGTTGTCTCTATCCACTTACCGCCCTTGTACTGCATGTAGTAGCCGTCACTGGTCTTATAGACTGTACCCCAGTCAAGCTCCGACACGTTGGTTGCAAGCAGCTCGGCTTTGCTATGCACGGTCTCCGTCGGCTTATCAACGGCTCCCACTTCTTCCATCTTGCCGCTGCCGTCATTCTCAATGACATGGTATTTCTCTCCACACCATTCACTAAGCACATAGATTGTGCCTGCAACGAGATTTGATGTGTCGCTCAATACCTGCTGCTTCAAGTCGGAAAGGCTCTGTTCTTTCGTGGTTACAATCTCCTTGAAGTCGCCATAGTTTAGGCAGGAGGCATTGTAGCCCTTCACCTTTTGGAAACCGTAGAAGGTTGCGTCGCCCTTGTCTGCATTGAAGTTGCCTTTGGCATGGAAGTATGCTTTGGCTGGGTCGCAAGCGTCGGTATGGCTCATTTGGTGGTCGGTACGGAACAGAGCACATGGAATACTGTCGATGCTCGTCATTATCTTGAAATCGCCCTCAGAGTATATCTGTGCAGGGGTCATGTACTTTTCGCCCATTGCTATCTGGGTGTCGTTCATCAACTCCATCATGGCTCCATTATGAGCACCGCAGGAGTCTGAATAGTCCACCTTGATAGTGCTAATGTCGGTGTACTGACCGCCTTCTCTTACTTGGAGCTTGTTCTTCTTTGCCATCGAAGCTGCCAAGTCATACTTAGCAAGTACTTCTTCATTGCCAGGGAACATTGCGGCAATCTCTTCTCTTGTGTACATCATGCGCATACCGCCCTTGTTCTTCTTGTGCTTTCCCTTCTTGTTTTTGATAGGACGAAAAGAAGAGGTGGTACCTTGATTTGAGGTCGGGTCGGCTGTGATAATCACGTTCTGCCATGGTCGGTCGGGGAAGTAGACGTACCAGTCCAAAAGGAACGTGGTCTTCTTGTCTCCGTCAAGACTCTCCAAGTGGTCGGGATAGTTCTCTGCAACGTCGGCAGTGTCGGCATTTTTGGTGAGCACTACGACGCAGAGTCCTGCATCTAAGCACTTCTGCATACTCGGCATGTCCTTTGTCACGCCTTCGGCTTTCTGACTCGCAAGCACGTCGTTCTTCTCATACTCGCTGATCATCGCCTCGGTGTCGGTCAAGCCTACGAGGTAGTTGTCAAATGCCTGCTTGAACGTGTAGTAGGTGTTCCACATCTTCAAGCTATACAGATAGATGTCGGCATCTGTGCCGTCCCATTCAAGAGCTGCTTCCGATACTGCAAACTGTCCTGCAACGTAAGGTACGGCTCCTGCCTCGTCTCCGTCCTTGAACACCTTTATCATTCCGATACCACCGAAGGGGGCTATGCTTGTCGGCTCCACAACGATGTCGAAACGGTGGACGGCATTTACAGAGTATGGTACGGTGCATGATGTCTTGCCGTCCGTGGTGTCACCATTGGTATATACCACTAATTTCTCGCCAGTTAGCACAAAGCCCATCTTCTCGCCTGCACATTTCATGAGCACTGTATTACGGTCGGCTACGTTCTTCACTTGGGTGGTGAAGGTCAGAGCACTACCGTTGGTCTCGATTGCGCTGTTGGAGTATGGCTTGATGTTACTTGTTGCGGTCACGTCCTCGGCAATACGCAATGCCATGCGTCCTTTGTCTGCATCGGTGCCGTAGTCACTGGTGCCGTAGCTGTCCTTCACAAAGCCATTGCTCGAATAGTTACTGCCCTTGACAAAGATTTCTACTTCCTTGCCGTCTGACGTGGTGGCGACAATACGCTTGTCGGTGTCGGTGTTGCTTCGGCTCGTCATATCGATGCCGAACAATGCACCTGCCGTCTCTGATATATCGACGAGGCTTCCTTCTACTGTGTTCACGCAATCTTCTGGCTGAACAGAACTGCCACACTTGGCACGCACTTTCAGCTCGTCGCCTTGATTGTAGGTCGTCAGTCGCTTGCTGATGGTGTATGTCTGGTTGCGGTTCATGGCTTTGGAGCCAATGGTCTCCTTAGTGTGCTGCGTAGCGTTCTCCAGTTCTATCTCAACCGTCGGAACTGACAAGTTGCGCTGATAGCAGGCTACGTCGATGTCGATGCTTTCAAGAAGTTTCTTCTTGCCGTTGCTTCCGTCACTCCAGCGTGCAAGTACGATAGGAGTGTTGTAGTCGCTCAACGAGTCGTCCTGCTGTATTACCATTACTGAGGTGTGAAGCACGTTGCCCTTTACGCCACTCGACACGTCTTCGCCTTGTATGCGTATAGCATACGCTCCGTGTGATAGTCCAGCAGGGTTTATAAGCACGCCATGCGAATAGGTGTCGCTGACGGTGATACTCTGCAGCAGCTTCCATTCACCATCACGATACATCTCTACTTTGGTGAGAATACCCTTGTCGCTCGAGTTGTTCGGGAACTTGAACATGGGGATATTCTTGGCATTGCCGTTCACTTCAAGCGAGGTGTCCTTAGTGTAGTTAAGGGTCTGAACGCTGACGCATGTCACATCAACAGCTATCAAACTCAAATTCTTTGTGGCTGTGTTACCGCTATCATCGGTTATGACGGCTTGCAAAGGTATCTCACCTGCACTTGTGCCAAGACTGCTAAGGTCGAAGCTGAAAGAGAAGTCTTCGTTGCTTGCGCTCGATGCCTTCTTGGGTTCAAAGGTGGCGACGGTCTTCTTGGTGGTACGGTTGATGAACGCCACCTTCATGATGCTGTTGTAGTTCTCCATGCTGCCCACCTTAGTCACACTCATAATGGACGCTTCGGCTATGAACGTACCGCCTGCCTTTTCGTACAATGGGTTTTCTTTCCACTGCACGGCAATGATGGTTCCACTACCGCCACCAGTTCCAGTGCCTACGGCAAACTGCTGCTCGTCGCCAATGGTGTCACCTGCAGAGTTCACCATAGCGACCTTTATAACGCCTTCGGTTTCTGTGTCTACCTTCAAGTTCGTGGGGATGAGGTTATAGCCGCCACCAGTGGACAGGGCATCCTCACCGCCTTTCTCTAAGGTGTCTTTGGCTGTCAGCTTGCCGCCACCGCCAAAGTCTTTCCATAGACCTACTTCTTTGAAGTCGCTTATCTCGCCCTGGAACTGCTTTGTCTCCATTTCGTTCTCACCAGTCTTGTAGCTTATCACCAGTCCTCGCTTGGCATAGTTCACGCCTGTCTTCTGCTGATAGGCGATAAGCGCATCTACTGCGCTGCCTAATGTATAGGCTCCGCCAGTAGGCGTGCCGCAAAGCTCGTCAATGACAAGGTGGGTCTCGCTTCCTGCTGCGAGCGAGCCGAAGTCTTTCCAGTTGTCGGTGTCAAACCAGTTGTTCTCGGTTACTGTCTTTCCAACATATTGGTAGGTCTTCCAAATGCCTGCGCTCAACTCGAAGGAAACGATAAGACCGCTAACGGCTTTCTCGTCTTTCCATGCTGCATGGATGGCACTCATGCTCTCGTTGTCGCTGTCGCATAGCACATAGTAGCCACTTATTGGCACCTCGGTTGTGGCGTTGAAGATGCTTGCAGGAGTGTTCTTCGGGGCAATGGCTACCATGTCGCCACCCTTCCAAATGTAAGGAAGGCAGTTTGTAAGGTCAAGGTATAATTTGCTCCTGTCTGCTTGGAGTTTCATCCAAGATACTTTATACTGACCTGCGACTCCATAGCTTTCTCCTCTGAAGAGTTCCTTTGTGTTCGGTGCATACCAATAAGCTCCTTCTGTTGCAATTGGAGTTAGAACAAGCTGACCACTTTCACTTGAGGCGGTTCTGTTGTTCATCCAATAGTTTACTGGAATTATCTCGTCAAATTCATCGGGGATTATTGTCGGGTCCAACTTGCCGTCGCTGCCTATTACCGCAACGTCTTTTGCCTGCAACTCTTTTATCTCCTCTGAAAGCTCGTTGAAGCGTTCGGCTGTGATGCCAAGACTTACAAGGTCGGTGCCGTCATATCGGTAGATGTCGCCTGTCAGAGTATTGTGAAAGATGCTGTACTGGGTCGGGGTTACAAAATCATCCGTGTAGTCATTTTGATTAGTCCAACTATCATAAAATTTTGGGAGCGTCAACTCACCGTCACTTGGCTCTAAGACACAAGCAAGAAACTTCTTATGCACAGTGTCCCACACGATATTGTTCCATTGGGATGTTCCTGCCTTTATGATTTCTACATTTGAGACAAAGCCAGCAAATGGGGCAAACTTCAACTTCTTACCAACGGTTGTTGCAATAAGAGTTCTCAGACTGCTGTCTATTTTACTTATCTCGGTTTTTCTGTTTGTATTCTCCTGCTGCAAGGTTGTGACATTGCTCTCGATTGTGCTGATCCTGCTCCAGTCGAGACTGTCTATTCCGCCTGTCTGTCCAGTGTTTTTCCATACGCCTTCTTCGGCACACAGATATACAGTGGCAGGGATGGTGTTGCCAACGGTTGCCCACATGCCCACTTCGGGATTGGGGTACTTAGCTTGAAGGGCTGAAAGACTTTCAAACAAACCACAGTTGGGTTGCTTGACGGCTTTTGCACGCAACACTCCGCCTACTATCAAGTCGTTGTTTACGGAAAGGTCGCCCTCAACGGTCTCCAGCTTGCGAGCCGTAGAACTGGTAACGGTGTTTGCGTTCTCCCATATCTGGTCGTACTTGTTCCAGCGATGCTTAACACCGCCTATGGTAAGGAAATCGCCTTCCTTACCGCCTTCGGGATATTTCGCCCACACAGCGTCAATGGAGCTGAATGAGCCTAAGTTATTGATGTCGTTCATTTCATCAGTTCATTTGCTATGTTAGACATGCTTGCTGCTAAATCGGTTTGCCCTGTGCTCAATGCTACAAGGTATGCCGTGTAATACACAATGGCTCGGTGGAGTTTCTCGCACAAATCTATACCGCCTTTCTCTATGCGTGGAAGGGGTATGTATCGGGCACGTTTCAAAAAAACTTTTGAACCGCCAGTGCAGGAATAGAACTCCAACACTTGACCTATTGGTTGGGTCGTTATGGCGACGATGGGTTTCTGGGGACAACCACGAATGCCTGGATAACGGCTTTGCTGCTGCGCATACAAGGGGTCGTCCTCACTAATGGCTACTGTCACGGCTCGGCTCCAGTCGCTCATCTGAAAGGTAACGAGGCGCATGAAGTCGTCGGGCAATGCTATGAAGCCCATGCCATAACCCACACGGCTTTTCCAACCGATACTCTCACCAAACGCCTTGCCTCCGTCCAATAGGTATGAAGGGGCTTGGTTCTCTACGATGCGTGCTGCATCGACTATCTTGCTCTCGATGATTTCCTCCAAAGAAAGTGTGTCGATGTCGCCAGTTGCCAACAACTGGCTACTGGTCATGTTCTGGTCGAGCGCAATGCGGATTTCACGCTTCAACTCACTAACCTCGTATCTCATGTTCGTTTTCTTAGGGATGAATAAAAAGGGACGGCTACTGTTGCAATGCGGCAGGTTTCATGTGCCGTGCTGACAGTAATAGCACCGCCCCTCGTTACTATTAACTACTACTCGATGCCACGGAACACGATGTTGTGCTCTTCTGCGGCACGAAGCACACTTACATTACTACGAAGGCTGCTTCGGGCAATGCCAAAATTCTCACAGAGATAGTCACGAGCATCGTCAAGGTCTGTAACGTCAATGATTGCCTTGCCGTCGGCTGTTACGGTTGCCTCGCTGTCTACTACTGTTTCAGCTTCTGTATCATCAGTAGACTCCTCATCGTCGGCTGGCTCCGTATCTTCATCGTTGATGGGGTCGCTCATAGGCTCCTCATCATCGACTGACGCTGCTGCTGGTGTCTTTGATGTGCCGTCAGCATCAAGAGCTGTTCCTGCAATGGCACTCGCTGTTGCTGCCTGCCCACATAAATGGTTTCCTTCATTGGCGTGCTGACCACGGACAAACTCTTTGAACTTGCCTGTTCCCTCTATCTCTCGAAGGAGGAATATCTTGCCACTCTTGAACTCCTTGCTGTTCTCTATGATTGCCTGCGTCATAGGGTTTTGAGTTGTGAACTCGGCAGGTGTTACACCATAGCCTGTAAGACTGCCTCCGCTGAAATGTACTTTCACCGTAGCCTTACCGCATTCAATGAGTGCAACCCATTCCATGTAGCCACTAACTCCATACGTTTTTCTTTTTGCGTTCATACTTTATTCTATTTTTTGAATGTGCGATACCAACAAAAAAGGGGCGGACGGTGTGACCCATCCGTCCCAGTGTTGTTTAACTTTTCACTGCAATAAGCTCGACTACTCTTCAGTAGCCATAACCTCTCCGTGGAACTCGCTCCATGCAGTACCGTCATACTTCCACATCTGACCGTTCTGCGCCTTAGCGTTGATGCCTGGGCAGTCGCAAATCAGATAATATACGGTGCCTGCAACAAGCTCGCCCTCGCCTGGTGCGGTCTCGGCATCCCACATAACGAAGGCTGTTGCGCCCTCGGTTGCTGCGTCGCCTTCACCGTCAATCCAGATGTGGCAGCTACCCTTCAGTGCAAGAGCATCCCAAACGAGTACACCAGTACGTGTTGCCTCCTCACCGTCTACACGGTCGGTGAAGCTGTGCTCGGTTGTACGCTGATAGTGTACAAGACGATCCTCGCCAATCAATGCACCGCTGTTACTCCAGCCAAGACGGTCAAGGGTCGGCTCACGCTTAATCTCGATGTCACCAAACACGGTGTGGATATTGGTAATCTCCCAACCAAGCTTGTTGGTCTTTACCGTGATGTTTACCTCGGGATGCTTAGAGAAGTCGATGCACTGGATTTCCTCAAGCAGGTTCTTGCCTGCAAGGAGAAGGGCGGTCTTAGGAACGTCCTCGCCAGTGAAGAACATCTTGGCAAGAGCGATGAACTTCTCGTATGTCCACTTGCCCTTATGCTGCAACTCACGCTTGAACTGCCAACGCACGCCCTCGGTGAAGTAGATATACTGCATACCCAACTTCGGAACGTTCACCTTGAACTTGCCCTTGCGACCTGCCCAAAGGGTACGATTGCCACGAACCTTGAAGTTCGCAATAGCTTGCTCGGCAATCAATGCCTTAGTGAATGGGATGCGCTTCTTCTGAGAGTCGAAGTAGTCAGATACAATCTGGTTCATGCCTCGCTTCTGGAGATATACTCGACTGGGCTGAGGAACAATGAGGTCGGGGTCTACTTCTTTCTGTGTCTCATAGAGAGCGTTAGAAAGGATGGTACATACGGTGCCTGCTGGGATTTCGGGTATCTTACAATACTCGTCAGCGGGCTGTGCCTTCGTACCGTTCACGGCACGCACAATGGGGTTGCCGCTGGCTTGGTCGTGACCGACTACGAACAACTGCAGAGGCTTGCCTACGGTCTTTGTCTTACCGTCTTCTGCATAGCCGTCTACGCCTTCCACAAGCAAGGTGCCGTATGGGCGTGGAATGTTCTGGTCTTCTGCACTGAGCTGAAGGATACCAGTGTTGCCAGTGGTGGCTTCAAGTTTTGCACTTGTGGTTACAGAGCTGCGTGGCTCGTCAATCATAAAGTGGTCTACCTCGGGAGAGTCAATCTTGACTTTCTTTGCTTTGAGCATGAGGTTCATAAGAGGGGTGTCGTCCGAATTGAACTTAAAAAGTTCATCGTCGATGTCTACCTCTACAAAGTTACCGCCATCAATACCGCCTGTTGCTTCGGCTGCACTCGATACGGTTGCAGGTGCGCCACCTGCCTGGGTCTGCAAACCTGCCGTGCCAGTACCTACGGCTACGGTGCCTGTTGCTACGCTTACTTCTTCTGCCATAGTTTTAACAATTTTAATGGATTTGAATTATAATTACTTACTCGCTTTACTACTTGGCTTCCTCTGCAAGACCGAAGATGCCACGGTTTGAACGCTTGGTAGTTGCGCCACTTCCCTTGCCACTGTTGAGGTTAGGAATGCCGTCACCCTTTTGTCGCTTGCGCAACTTCTCCTCAATCTTGGTGTTCTTGCCTCTCACTTCGCCTTCGTGATTAGCCTCTTCAACAGCCGTGTCGTAGTTCAGTGCCTTCATTGCCATACCAATGGTCTCGGCTGTGAACTTGCCCATGACAGCATCACGAGTAATGCCAATGAGAAACTCCATTGCTCCGTCTACCTGCTCGTCGCTGAGTCCGTTCTGCTGCTGATAGTCGGAAATTACCTTCAAACTCTCTTCGAGGTTCTTCTGGTAGATGCCGTCAAGTTCCTTCTCTTTGGCGACACGTTCAACAAACTCTTTGTTGGCGTCGGCAATTTCCTCTTGGCGGTCGGGGTCGTTGATTGCATCGGCAATGTCAGTACCAAACTGGCGGACGAGTTCTACGGCTGGGTCTTTGCCGTCCTTCCAGTTCATGAGGAATTTAGCACTACGAGGGTCGCTGCTGAACATATCACTGAACTTGCCCTCACGCTCCTTGTACCCCGACAACTGCTTGTCGTAATCATCGTAATCATCGTTGATTTGACCGAAGAATACTTCGTCGTCGTCGAAGTCACGGTCGGGGTACTTGCCTTTCATGCGCTCCTTGAATTGGTCACGCTTGCTTTTAACTTGGCTATTTTCAACCTTTTCCATATTTGCTTTGATTTTTCGATGATTATTGATGCAAAAATAACATGGTTTAGGCGTTCATTACTTTTATTTATTTCAGCACAAAACATTAACTTTGTCTATACACTTGAACTGTCAAGTGGCTGCAATAACAATCTGAAACAACTTACTTTACCGCATCGGTGGAAACTTAATAATGAAACATAAAGGAAGTAAATTTGAGTATGAAGAGGAACGTGATAAAGACCTCATGCGTGCATATCGTGAACAAATTGCGATATGCGACACTATCGTGCTTTCTGAAATTTTCACTAAGGTTGTACTCATGCCTGCATCAAGATTTTGGGTTAGCGAGGAAAGGGCGTGCATCGTCATTGGAAAGATGATGCGTGGCGACTCGTTGCATAAGATGAGACCTACAACAAGGGAAATGTACCTTGAAATTTACAGAAGGGTTTGCAGCATAAAGAAAGAGCAGCCTAACAAACCGCTTTCGGAAATAGTTTTCCAAGTGGTTGGTCAGCCTGCTCCACAATTCTATCTTACACCAGACTCGGCTCGGGTTATTGTCACTAAGATTAAGCGTCGGTTCTACGAGAAGAACAAGAAACGATTGCGACACATGTTCAACAGCATATAAAACGGCAGGAGGTGTTTCCACTTCTGCCGTTTATATTGTTGCTGCACTTATGGCTCGCTTGCGCTTCACTGCCATGCGCTTCACTCTTGGAACAATGGTCGGTACCTCCATTTCGTAGAAACTGATATGCAAACCAATGGCTCGTGTCATTAGCAGGTCGTCATGCTTGCCAGTGATGGCACCAAAGGCTCCGTTCTTTTTCTTCTCGTAGCATAGATACTCGTCAAGACAGCGTGAGTCTCGTTCCACATACAACTGCTCACGGATAACCTTAACAAGCGTACTGATGATTTTCGGCTTTGTAGCAACGTTGGTATGGAAGCCATATTTCTTTGGCTCGCCTTCTTGTATCTCTTCGTCGCTCTGCTTACGGGCATAGAGGTTACTATATACGTCCTTTATTTGGTTGAGGATATAGCCAGACATATCACCGTCCACCTGTCGCTCCTTGTCGTGGGTCTCGAGCGTATTACTCTCTATCACAAGCAGGGCGTTGTCATAGAAGGCTGCTATCTGTGCTGCCTTCCACGCCAACATATCCATGTCTATGTGTCCGTACCATTGTGCTACTACTACTGGCTTGCCGCCTTCCATTTGGTTAAGACGGTCAAACACTACGATAACACTCCAGTCGGCTTTCTTACCTCTACCGCCAATATCCACAACAACAAGATAGCGGTCGGTGACTTCTTCTTTATCATCAACATCGGGCTTTGACCATACCCACAACAAGCCTTGCTTGTCTTCTTTGAAGCGGAGATTGCTAAGTGCGTCCTCGCCTTCGTCGCCATCGGCATACACGTCACCAACATACTTTGGTGCCTTGCAGCACTTCTTGAACTTCTCAACATTGTATTTGTCGAACACTCTTGCTCCACTATGAACAAAGGCTTCAACATCATCACTGGGGTACTCACTCGCCATGTCGCCATGATCTGTGTACTTGCTGCGCTCCAATATGTACCAGTTGATTGCTTCGAGGGTTGCGCCCTGCTCCCACAACCACCATAGGTATTTGCCGCTTTCCTCACGGTCACTGGCTGCATTGGCATTGTTGCGGTTCTCCCATAACTTGGTGGCAAAAGCCTTGATGTTATCAATGGGAGCCGAATACTGCTCAATCTCAAACCAGGAAATAAACAGTGCCTCAAACTGTGATTTGTTGTTTTTGGCTGCATCATACTCTCGTTGGAAAAAGTTGCCAGTACCATTTGCTGTCGACTCGTACACAATCATTGTGTAGGGCTTCAACAGAATACCAGAGCAAGCCGAACGCACAATCTGCTCGGGGGTCTTACCGTCTGTCGTTACCCATAGACCAACCTCGGTACAATGCACAAGGTTGTAGTCGCCACCTCGGGCAGAGTTCGGCTTCTCGGCTGTGCCTACCTTTATTTTGCAGTTCCTTTGAGGAATACGATGTATGTTACCACTCTGTCCTACACCTACTATCTTTGGTTCTGTCTCGTTGTAGGCTTCGCCCATCTCATAGAGCATACTTACAGGATACTCCTTGATGAGCTTGTCGAACATGTCCTTCACCTCGGTAGAGGCATCTTTCACATGACCGACAATAAGGCTGTTCAAACCTACCTTATGTACGAGCTGCAACCACGCCATGTATATCTGCGTGGCGGTACTGCCTCCCCACTGACGTGCTTTCAGAAGGATTAGACGGATTGGTTTGCCCTGCAATCTGCGACGCTCAAAGCGCATTATCAACTTGCGCTGCGGTCGGTTCAAACGAAAATGTACGTCCTCACCACCTCCTTTTTGTTTGATGAAAACGTACATTGCAGCCCAAAATGCGAAGTCATGCTTCGCTCGAAGCCGAACAAATTGCTCTATTACCTTTTCCTTGTCTTCCTCGGAATACTCCACATTCATGTAGTCCTCTAAGAATTTGCGGATGCTTCCTGCCTCTAAGAGCTGCTGCACAAGTGGCACCTTTAGCATCGACAAAGGAACGTACTGAACAGGAAGGGGGAAATCTTCTATCTCTATTTTCTTCCTTTCGCCTATGCTGCCTTCGCCAGTGATAGGGTTGAACTTGGAACGTATCTCGGCGTTGCGCATACGGTTCAACGCTATTAGCTTGGCTACGTTTTCAGACACGACAAGGGCGGCTGCATTGCGAACGGATGCAGCCTCTCCTCTTGTCTTTGTGTCCTTTGCTATCATAGATATGGAAGATTGATAGTTCATTTATTATGCAGCATGACGCAACATGCCCCATGCCTTGTTTACGGCATCCATGTTTGCACCCTGCTGTGCTTGTTTCATAATCTCTGGTGACAATGCCTCTGGGGTCTGACCATTCTCCAACTGCTCCTGCTGACTGTTGAGGCTCTGCAACAACTCGTCGGCAAATGGGAAGTCGCCATGTTCAAGCAACTGCTGCAAGCTGATTTGGTTGCTGCGCCAAATCTCCATAAGGAAGTCGTTTGCCATCATGCGGTAGGCAGGTGTGCTGGTACTCTCCACGATTGATAAGTCAAACTCGATGTCTCTAATCTTCTTCGGGTCGTACTCTATCTGTGTGCCACTTCTGCCAGATATATTGAACACACGCTTCGAGTCGTAATACTGCTGTATGTTCTTCACATCCTTATAGGCTGCGTCAATAATAAACTGGCTGAACGACTCTAACAGGTCAAGCAACGAGGTGGTGGCGTTCTGTGTCTGCTGAGAGTACAGCGAAGCACTCATGCCACTCATGCCTGGTTTGCCCTGCAAAGCTCCGTTCACTCCGCTTATCTCCTCGAAGAACTTTAGTTGCAAGTTCAACAATTCGGTGATGCCGATATTCGTTGAGTTGTTGGCTATCTGCTGCGGAATAGCTTTTGAACCCTTTTTAAGAGCAATAACACCGTTGAAGCGGCTCCACTCATCAGCAATATCGTTGATGTCCATACCTTTAGGAAGACAATCTTCGGGGAACAGCAACACGCCCTTAGCACTCGCACGCATAATCCAGTCGTATAGAGTGATGAGGCGGTTGGTGTAACGCTGTTGGTCTATGACATCGCTCACAAAACTGTGTATCTCTCCGTCGATGTATGGGTACGCCTTGAAGATGTAAGGGTGGCTCTTGTGCTCGTATGGAGTTTCACCTTCCCTAAGTATCTCGCCCGTCGGGGTCAAGTGGTAGTAGTACCAGTAATCGTCCATAAACCACTTGGCTTTGATAAGCGGAATGTCGTCAATGTTCATGCCTTGCTCAAGTCCACGTCTTATACGGTCGTTATTGACAACTTCCACCATATCGTGATAGTCCTCAACGTCAATCTTATATACGTCACCATTGTTTGGATCGTGACAACTGTAACGTGGCTTGCTCTCTTTGCGCCATACTTCGATTACACGGCATCGTGTATTGTCGCTGCAAACAAAGAAGTCGAGGTTCTTTATTGAGCTGTAACCGAAGTTCTGCATATACGACTGAAACAAATGGCGGTCATGGCACCATGAGTATATGTTTTTAAGTCGCTCAACGTCGGCTGGGCTTTCTGCATATTTCTGTAGAAGCGTCTCGTAACTCATATCATGCACCTCACCGATGAAGTTGCAGTCCCAACCTCGGAAATCACGCATGTTTGAGTCTATGAAGAAGTTGTTGGGCTGAACATAGTCTGTCCAACAATCCAACTTGTCATTACGCCAACCAAACCATTTACGATGAACGGCAAGACCGCTTATAAGATACTCCTCCATTGTACGAGCATACACGTCCGACATGCGGTTCAACTGCATGTTGCACTGGAGTATTGTACTCATTGTCTCGCCAAGTTTCTGCTCGTCACGGTCACGAGCTGTACAGATTGGCTCCTTTGCTTGCTGACGATATACACCAAGCACGGTATTGACAAGTCTGCGGATGAGGTTATTCTTCAAAGGAACGTTGCCTTGCTGCTTGATATATTCCTCCTCCGTCATCCATTCTCCGTCTACCTTGATGCGGTCTTTCCATTGGTCGCCATAACAGTAACGCTTGTTGCGCTCTCTGTCCTTGCGGAAGAGGTACATGTTATTCCAGTACATCTGCGCCTCCGCAAGTATCTCAAATGCTCTACCGCTATTGTGAGCCTTTGAGTATGCCACCGTATCAAGGGTCGGGATTTGCGCTCGGATACGGCTCATAGGTAAAAGTCTTTCCGTCATAACTATTTGTTTTATGAGTGTGTGAACATTGGTGTGCAAATATACAACACCAACGTCACACACGCTTTTTATTTATTTACGCTTACTTCTTTCTCGCATCGTCAAAGGCTCGGATGCGCATTACCATTTCTTGCTTCAGAGTGTTTATTTCCGCTTCGAGTTCCTTACGCTCTTGGTCGTCTGTGGTCTCTTTAAGTTCGTCGCTGAGTTCCTTCACATCGTAGTAATACTCGTCCACAATCTCGTAACGTCCGTATTCGGGTGAGTTATACATGAAGTCAAGTTTCTCGGCTGCACCAATGATACCTTCTGAGTCTTGGTTCTCGTAGTGGTCTACAAGTCGCTTGGTCTCACGATACTCTCCGCAATACTTCCAGTACTCGGCATTATATCGCTTGGCTGCGGCATTCTCGTCGCCACTCTTGATAACACGGCTTGCCAAGAGGATGTTGCTCCAGTCGAAATCTTGCTTTCCTGCAACCATCTCGCCTGCCTTAACCATCTTGTTGGCGGTGGTGGATATTCCACCGAAGACTCCTTCAAATAAATGTTCCAACTTAGAAGGGTTCCAGTTTGCCCAACCTCGCTTCACATCGTCGCCTCCAGTAATCTCGTTGCACCACTTTGAGAAATCAACTACCAACTGATTGGTACGCTTACTTGCCTTTGTCCATTCGGGATCATCCTCGTTGTAAGGAGTCTTGCGGTAGATTGGCATTCCCTTCCAGTCTTTGTTGCTTATATATGCTTCTGTATATGGCTTTATATAAGAGGGCATAAACGAAGAACCATCTTCCATCATGTCAAGAGGCATCATTGAGGACAAAGAGCCTGCTATTTCTTTGGCTATCTCCTTGCCACTCATGCGCTCCTTGCCACTGGCTACGCTGCTGAATAGCTCTCCAAGTCCGTAGATGGCTCGTTGCTCGATACCAAGAGGAATACTGCAGAAGCTCTTTGTGCCTGGTATCTTGAAGCAGATGTTGCTACGACGAACATACGAGGGTAGGTTCCAGTAATCATCATTGTCACCACCACCAATGCCTGCAAGCATGGCACCAAGAAGGAACAAACCTGCATCCATTGCAAGGGCTTTGGCGGTATGGTGCTTGTGAAGACTCGCAAAGTTGGTCGTACCCTGTACGGCTGCGTTCCAGAATACATAGAAGCTGCGTCCTATTCCGCTAATTCTTGCACCTTGATTTCCAAGTGAATACCATTTGCCCTGCCCTGTCTTGTTGAGGAATTTTGCGCCTGCGCCTTTCTTGTTGAAGTTCACACTCACTTCCTTTGCATCCCACACACTACGCTCTACACTGCGTCCCATTTGGCGACTGGTAAGGAAAGCGGCAAAACGAGCGCAGTTCTCTACACTGCGGTTGATGTCGTCCAGCTTGTCGCCAAGAAGTTTCCATGCTGCTTCAACAGGGATGCTTGCATCCTTCATGCGCACATACTTCTTGATGAGCTTCTTCTGCTTCTCGATGTCCTTCACTACGGTGTAGCCTGTCTCACCGCCATTCATCATGAACTGGTGGAAGGCTCGCTCCATTTCGTTGTTCATGTCAAGTGTTCCGCTGTTGTGCTTCTGCAATAGCTTATAGAGCATAGCAGGATTGCACTTCAAGAAGTTCTTGTTGAACTTGATGGCGTAGTTCGGTGTCTCTCTTACCCACATGGTGCTGTTGGCATACATCGCATCACGAAGGAAGTTACTCAACACGAACTCGGGGTTACGGGTTGTGTAGAAGGCAGACATCTGGCGGTTAATGTATTCACCTGCTTTGATAAGTTCGCCTATTCCCCCTGCATTTTCGTTGTCGGGATTGGTAAGTCCGTTGAGGGCTTGCGCCACTCTCGGACTGCCATTGATGGTTAAGATATAATCCTCTCCTCCCATTTTCACATGAACTTGGTGTTCGTTGAGGTTCTTGCCAAGAGCAATGTAAGGTATGTTAGCTGCATCCTTGCCTCGCTTGTAATGGTCGGGGTCTGACTCTGCAAGCTGGCGCATCTGCTCCTCGAAGGCTTCGGTCTTTGCAAGTACATCATCTGCACTATCGTTCTCGTCGATGTTGGCGGTTACGGCTTCCCATTGGTCTTGCACATCATCGTAGCGGAGCCACATCTTGTTTATGCTGACGGCATCGCTCGGATGGTTCATGGCGAACTTCAAGAACTTCTGCTTCATCATATTGCGATTGCCCTGCACAATGGCACAATCTGCCATGTTTGCAATAGTCGCTATTGGGTCGTCAGCTATGCTCTTACGTCCTTCTGCCTTTTTCAATGGACTGCTGAAGCCACTCTTCTCATGTGTCAGATAGCTATACACCTCGTCACTGGTAGTAGCGTCGAAGCCTCGCAACGGTATGTAGTATTCGTACATGCTGTTGATTTCATCGAAGCCTGCCTTACTTAGCAAGCCTGCTTTGTAGGTCTTCTCCAATGTAGCTTTGGTGCAGGCGTTTACTCTTCCCCAGAGTTGCTCTACATCGTGGTCGCCTTCAAAGGTGCTGACAAACTGCTTGGCTAACGACTCGGCTGTTGCAAGGTCGTCTTCGCCCATGAGTCCAGTGATACCGCCATAGTCACGTTCACGGTTCTCATTATACAGCTCGTCCACTCGGTCTTGCATACGCTGCTTCACATCATCAAGGGCATCGAGTGCGTCTTGGTCAAGTGGGTCGTTCTGTACGGCTCGCTCGGCTGCTCGTAAGTCTTTGCCTAACTCGTCCATTGCCGTTTGCTCTGCGGCTCGTCGTGCCATGACCTCGTTACGTTCCAAACCGTGCTTTGCCATCATGTACCGAGTAACCTCATCACGGCTGCTGTTCTCCTTTGCAAGGTTGTGTATCTCGTCAAGCATAGGGTTAAACAGCAACTTGCCGTAGATGTCCTGCTCGGCATGGTTCTTTGAACTTAGGGCGTTCTCTGCCATGTAAGCGTTCTCGAAATCCTTAACCTTCTCACCAGTGGCTTCTGCAATGTGCTCCATCAGTCTGCGCAATGACAACATACTGTCCTGCACGGCTTCACGGAACTGATACATACCGCTTTGTATGGTACTCTCGTAGCGGTCTCGCACAATGGCTCGGTCTCGCTCGTCCATTACATCACCGTCACGATACATATAGCTGTCACCATCGGCTACCGAAGCAGCGGAATTATCAGTCTCTGCGAAGTTTCCAACCTTCAAGTCCATTTGCTTGCTTATGTCTTCTGCTTCGCCAAGAATACTACGATACCTGCCTGGCTCCTTCAAGTTCTCGTAGCTGCGCCACAAAATATAGCGAAGGTCGGCATCAGTAAGGGTTCTGTTAAGAACGAGTCCTGCCTTTCTAAGCATATCGAGGAAGAGGAACTTTATCTTGCCCCACCAACTCTGGTATTCGGCACGGTCAAAGTTCGTGTCTTCTGCCATGCCTGCAAGATACTCCTCGGTTGCAACCTTGAAGTCCCAATCGTTCTTGGCGGCAAGTCTGTTGATTGCTTCTCGTATCTCCTTGCTGGCGTTGTTATAGACATTCTCCAAGAATGTGTCAAAGTCCTCACCAAACAACTCACGGAGTCCGTGGTGTGCTACACCCTCATGCAGGATGGTGCGCATAACGTCCTGTCCGCTTGTATGGTTAGGAAGGATGATTACTATCTTGCCTGTCTTCGTGTCATACCAACCTTTAGCTCGGGCACGTCTGCCAGTAAGTTCCTCGGTGTCGGTCTTCACCTCCACATTCAAGCCAAGTTTTCTTGCCACATCACGCACGCTTTCCACGGCTCTGCGTGTCTCACGTTCTATGAAGGCGGCTTTTGCTTGCTCTTTTTTGGTAGGCTTACCGTTTCTACGACGTGGTTTCTTGGTCTCGGCAAGTACACTGCGCCAAGGACTAACCTCTATGGCATTGCCGTCACTTGTAAAGGTGGCGACATAACTATCATACTTGGTACGGAAAGCATCCAAAAGTCTATCCTTGTTGGCAAAGATAGCGTTCAGTCCTTCTACCGCATAACCTCCATTTCTCCAGTCCAATTCAATAGGAAGTACTTGTCCGTCTTCAAAGGCGGTCTGCTCTCGCTGAAGCTCGTTCTTCTTCTGCTGCTCATAGAGACTTTGGTAGTAACTTGCGTCCTGCTTGTTCTCCTTGATTGCTTTCAGAAGGTTCTTGTCGGTAAAGTCGAGGTCTCTACGAACATAACCAGGCATTGACATGGCTATCGAACTTTCGTCATGAGCTGGCTCCAGTTCGTTGTAGTCGAAGGTCTCTGCCTTACGCTGCAAGCCTGCCTCGTCAAGTCCTAACTCTTTCAGACGTTCTGCTGTCATTGGCTCACCACTCTTTCTGTCGTACCAGTCACCACCTGCTTCTTGGTTGAGTTTCTTCGCTTCCTCATCGGTAAGGGCACGCTTCACACGGTAGGCTCCAGTGATGATCATGGCAGGAATGTTCGGGTTGGCATTGGTGCGGTAGATGTAATAACCGTCCTTAGGTATGTAAGGTAGCCCTGCTTGGCTGTGCTCATACTTGCCATTTCCATTCACACCATACTCCCACGCTTCCAACTGATAGTCTCGGTCGGCTGCATATTCCACCTCGAAGAACACTACGTTATCGGGAAGACGGTCACGAACTCCCTTTGTGTCGCCTTCTACGGCAAACTGCGATGCGTTAGGATAGGCGGCAAGGTGCTTGCCTGGTCTCCATGCAAGGGGTGCGCCCTTTGCGTCTCGCACGCTCACTCTGCCTCTTGTGTTCTGAATTGGCTCGCCTTGCTTGTCTCGCTTTATCTTGCCAGTGTCGGCATTGAGCCAAGTGTGAGGTGGTGCGCCAACTGCCTCGTCTGCTATCATCTTTGGATGAAGGGTTACGCTGCCATCCTCATGCTGCTTTACGATGAACACGGCATAGGCGGTCTTCGTGTGTTTCGGGGCGGTCTGCTCACGGAGTGAATAGCGGAGGTCTTTATCCTCTGCTGTTGCATCGGGCAACGAGTCACGGAAACGCTTGTCGTCGTCCGTGTCCTCGTCGGCTTCGTCTGCCTCTGTCACTCCAGTAGCTGCTTCTACCTCGCTATCCATTTCGGCATACTTCTGCTCCTTCTCTTCGAGTTCCTTCTTCATAAGCTCGGTGTACTCTTCAAGATGTTCGTATGCCTCGGATAGTTCCTTGTCATACTGGAAGGGCTGTCCTTCACGGCTCTTCACCTGCTCCAGCTCGCCTTTCATACGTTCTGCCAAGTTGGTGTTTCGGGTTAGCTCTTCTCGGAAGCTGTCACCACTAACAACGTTCTCGAAGATGTCCTCGATGGCGTTCTTGAACCAAGCACCGCCTTTCTCGTTATCCAAACCAAGTTCGGGGCACGAATAGGTGATGCTGCGTGAAATCTTAGTGTCTACTGCACCATAATGGTTCACCAACTCCTTCTTCTGGGTGGTGGTTATAGTGAAGGTGACATCGCCAATCTGAACATCCACCTTGCGTGTGCGCATATCTTCGCCACTCGACTTACGCATTTCTTCGGCTGTCTCGTTTACCTTTTTGTTGAGGTCAGCAAAAAGGTCTGACATTGCATTGATGTCTGCATAGGTCTTCTTGCCTACCTTGATTGCAGGTGTCGCATTTTCACCAAAGGCGGCTGCAATGGCATCCAACTGCTGTTGTGCGGTGGCTGCTCTTCCTTCGGCACGCTCAATCTCTCGATTGATACGAGGTATGGCATTGTGGACGTAGGTCTGGTCGGCTTCCCATTGCTTCTTCTTGCTCTCATACTTGCGAACCTCACGCTCGGCTTGGTTCTTCAGCATAGCATACTGGCTACCCGAAAGCTGTGCTACGGTGTCTCCGAATACGTCTTCATCCTCTTCCATGCTACGGTCTTCCATGCTGTTCTGCAACATCGACTTGCCCTTCATGATTGAGTCGGCAATGGCTCCCTTCGTCTTCAGTCGCTGATAGGCGGTAACGTCGAGTGAGTCCTGCACACCGAAACGCAAGATGCGGATTGGAATACCCATTACCTTATGCAGGTTGCCTTGACGTGCAATTCGACCATTGCGCTGAGTGTAGTCCATTGGACGGTTTGGTGCATCCAAGTGTATGAGGGTGTGCAAACGCTCTTGAATATTCACGCCTGTACCAAGTGTGAAGGTACTACCCATAATCACACGGATTTCGCCACGGTTCACCTTGTCGAAGATTTCCTGTTTCTTCTTGATAGACATACCAGAACGGATGATTACCACCTGCTCGGCTGGCACACCTTGCTCGATGAGTTTCTTTCTGATGTCCTCGTAGAGGTTGAAACCGCTGTGCTTGTTCTGATAGTTGTCGGCAAACAGAGCAACGGTGCCGTTATATTTGGCGGTCTCTTTGAGAGAGCGTAAGGTCTGACGCACGGCTTCATTGGTCTTGCTGTTCTTATCATCCTCCGCATCTGCCATAACAAGACGAGCATCAACGGCTGCTGCTTTGGCTATGCCGTACATGGTCAAAGGAATATGGCTGTTCTCCTTCTTCTCCTTGCCACTCATCTTGTCGTACTCGTTGAGTTGCTCCTTTACAAACTTCATGATGCTACGTAGAGCACGAGTCTGAGGAAGATAGATGTCCTGCGCCTGTCCACCTTCAATGTCGGGAACATTGTCCTTTACGGCTTTCGCTTCATCAGTGCGCACGGTATCAGCAACGCTCGACCAGATGCGAACCAACTCGGGTAGGTTCACATAACCTGCAAAGCGGTTTACTTCTTGGAACTTTGCATTTGTTTTGAACTCCAGCATCTGTGTCAGATTACCAAAGTTGCGCACAAAATCGTCGAAATAGTAGATGTCGTATGCCTTCATTGTGTCGGCTGGCATCAAGTAGCGCATGAACGTCCATATCTCGGCTGCTGTGTTACTGATAGGTGTACCAGTAGCGAAGATAACATTACGTCCATTGTTCTTCTCCAGTACAGCTTGGGTCTTCAGATACACGCCTTGCGACTTCTTTGAGAACGAGGGGTCGATACCTTTCACTCCTCGCTGCATGGCAGTAGCGAAACCAAGATGCTTGTATTCGTGAGCCTCGTCAATGAGAAGGGCATCAATGCCCATATCGTCAAAGTCTTCCACGTCGTCGGTCTGACGGTCAAGCATTTCCTTTGCCTTTACGGATGCGTTCTGCTTTGCAACGGCTTCTTTCTTGCCGTCACGCTGCTTACGCTTGCCTGCCAACGCCTCTGCTAAGGCTCCCATTTCGTCCTTGCATTTCTCGATTTCCTTCTCGGCTTGACGGATGATCGGATTTCTGTCATTGTCGGAGTCGGCTTCACGCATCTGCTCCAACACCATCATCTTCTCATCTATCTTGTCTTGGATGAAACGCATCTGACGCTCCTCACTATCGGGGATGCGCTCAAATACCGACTGGGGTACAACAATCATATCCCAATCGTTGTACTTGATTTTGGCGTAGAAATTCTTTCTGCCTTCCTTGTCTCGGTCTTTGTCTTCCAATGTGAGCACCTTTGCATTAGGGTATAGCTCCTTTGCACTTGCCACGAACTGACCAACGGTAGCGTTCTGTACAACAATCATTGGCTTCTTGGCTGTGCCGAGTCTGCGCATCTCCATTGCTGTGCTGATGAGGGTGAACGTCTTGCCAGTGCCCACCTCATGGGCAAGCAACAACGGCTGCATCGTACCACGGATGATAGCCTTCGCCTGGTGAGGGCGCATCTTGAACTTATGGTTGGCACCACCGAAATACTCTGGAACAAACTCGTCGCTGATGGTAAGAGGAACGTAGTTGTTGAACTGCTCGTTGTAGGTGCGCTCTATGCGTTCCGACATGTCGGCATCGTTCTGCATCTTCTGACGTGCCCACTCCTTGAAGTCGGCTCTTATCTCGTCTATCTTTGCGGAACATGCCTGTGTTGCCTCCTTGTCAGTAATAGTTTCAGTTGTCTTGCTGGAACCATAGCCAACAGTATGTGTCTCGCTGACAGTGATAGTCTTGTTCTGCAACGCTGCTTCTATAAGGTCTGTGCCAAGTATTAGCTTCTGCACCACCTGTCCACGCACGCCCATAGCCTTGTTCTTCTCGTAGCTGGTGTAGTATGGGGTCTTCATAAACCATGTACCGCCTACATTGGTGAGCTGAACATCTACGTCGGTGCGCTCCTTGATATAGTCTGTATATAACTTTGGGTCTACCCATGAGCTACCCAAAGTGAACTCTATCAAGTGAGAAGGAATATCCATAGGAATTACCTTGCGCAATGCTTCGACGTTGGCAGAATACTTGCCGTCGGTATTGGCTTCTTCTGCTTGTTTTAGCTTCTCACGCACGTTTCCACTTAGGTATTCATACGACACCTCCATCTGCATGGTGGCAGGGTTCTCATAGCCTAAGCCTTTCTCTATGATTTCTTTCTTCACGTCTTCCTCACTCTTGCCTAACTTGTCGGCAATATAAGGAACATCAATGCGTCCATATTGGTAGATGCTGGCAATGATGCCGTCCTTCACGTTCTTTGGATCGGGAGCCTTCTCCTTCTCAACTACACGCTGGCTGAAGATGTCGGTCTTGTCATACTTCTCAACCTTCTTGCCGTTCTTGTCGCCAACCTCGCTGTATTTCTCCAATGCAAGGATTGTCGGGAAGTCTACGTCATTCTTCAAGAACGATATACTTGTGTTCTTATGCAAGTGTCCGTAGGTCTTAACGAAGCTGTCAAAGGCATCGTTCAACTTATCAAGCAACGGCTGCAGACCATTGTCACTCTCGTTCTCGGTCTGATAGGAGAGCACATCTGCAAGTGCGCCCTTGATTGCCTGGTACCTGCGGAAACATTCTGCCTTCGTAGTACCCTTTACCTTGTTGGCATTGACTGAAAGAGGCACGGCTTTGCCATATTGGGCAATACAGAGCTTATCGTCCTTGTCAAGAACGAGTGAACCTTCCTTCACATCATCCCCAAGGTCTTCATACACTGACTCGGATGATGCAGGAGTTGTCTCGCTAACTGCATCTTCCTTCATACCCTCAAAGGTCTTCATCCATGCTGCAAGCATTTCATTTTGGTTCTTGCCCTTCACTGGGTAGAGTGCCTTGCTCGTCGGACGGTAGAAGTCTTTGTTCTCGAAACCGAAGCGCATTTCACCTGCCATACATTCGGGATGCTCAATGAAATACTTGTTGTAGTCCATTGATATGGTGCGTTCCTTATCGGTCTTAGGGTCTTCAAAGGTGGCGGCACGCTCTGCGCTCACGGTGCTTACATCAATGGCATTAGCAGACTTTTTGCCGTTCACTCGCTTACGAATGACGATGATGTCAGAGGTGGCACCAGTACCGCCAAACGTCTGGTTGTTCAGACGGAAGGCACCTATAACATCGGCATTACCTTCGTTCACAAGCCAGTTGCGAAGTTTCTGACTGCTGTCGAGTGTACCATTAGAGGTGATGAAGATACCAATACCTCCTTCACGGAGCTTGCGCACGTTCTTGGCAATGCAGAAGTCGTGAATGTCACGGAACTTCTTTGAAAGGTCGTTGTCGCCAGTCTCGTCGCTTACATGGAGTCCAGTGACAAACGGCACATTGGTGATTGCTAAATCAACACTACCATTAGGGACTCTTGTCGCCTCGAAGCCTTGCACATCAACCTTTGCATCGGGATAGAGCAATGACAGTATGTTGCCAGTTGTCTCGTCTATCTCCACTGCTTGAATATTGCTGCGCTCGCTCATGTCGGTAGGCATGGCACCAATGATGTTACCGATACCTGCAGAACCTTCAAGCACCTTGCCGCCCTTGAAACCTAAAGCTCGGGCTATATCCCACATCGTATCAATGACACTTGCAGGAGTGTAGTAGGCACTATTGCGGCTCATCTCGGCTTGTGCGTAGGCTTCTTCCCCAAGCAGCTCTTTCAAACGCTTGGCGGTAGGATTGCTCCAATCGTCTTTCTCGACGAATGCCTTGCCAAGACCACCCCAACCGCTGAACTGACGCAACACTTTCATCTGGGCAGGTGTGGCTTGCTTGCCTTCCTGCATCAGTTTCTGCATTAACTCAATGGCTTTGATGTTCGCATCTATACGAGCATCTGCACCCTTTGGAGCATAGTCCTTGCCACGTTCCGCATGGTTGTTGTTCACGTTCTTCTTCTCAGCAGGCGTTACACCTTGCTTGCTCTCAGATGGTCGAGATAATCCCTTGCTTCCTGTTCCGTCAGACTCAGTATTACGTGAATCACGTCCACCCATTCCTCGTCCGTCAATTCTTTCAGCTTCATTCCCTGCGCTTCCTCCCATCTGCGCATCCTGCTGGCGTTGTTGTCCGTCTCCCCCTTCTTTAGAGGAGCGAGCTTGTACGTTAGTTTCTTCATTGCTTTCTGTGTTTTGGTTTTCGTTCGTATCTGCAATTTCACCGAAAAGTGATGGCTCCTGCGTCTTCTTTGCTTTCGCCTTCTTCTCTGCCTTCTTTGCAGGCTTATTCTTCTTAGTTGCTACCTCATCTTCTACCATAAGGTCTTCAAGTTTGCACTCCTTACCATTTGTCAGATAGATGCGGTCAATATGAGGCTTGCTGAATTGAGCTGCACCAATCTGCTCACCACTGTGCATAACCATTGCTATATGTGTTGGTTTGCCATCGTAGTAAACGACACCTCGCTTTTCGATGTCTTCCTCGGTGGCAGGACGGAAAGACTTCTCATCAATAGTGCGATTTGCGTTACGCTCGTCGGCTATCTTCTTTATGGTCTCGTCCTTCTGCTGTTCTGCCTCCTGCTCCTTGACTACCATTTCTGCTGTTGCCATTGCATCAACGGAAGGCTTGTCGAAGTTGGCAATATCTATTGTGCGAACCTCGTCGTATGGGGTAAGGTCTTCACTCCAGCCATTAGCCTCAACCTCTGGTAGGTCTCGGGCACCATTGTAGAAGGCTTTGAGGTATGGGCGAATTGCTTCACCCAAATCCTCAATCATAGCTTTGGCATATTCGGTAAACTTGCGTGCGCCCTTCTCGATATGGTAAACAGCCATTTCAGTACCGATTGCAAGCATTTCGGGGTCTACGCCAACATTGAGCTGTCCCAACTTCTTGCGCATACGAGCCTTCAACTCTGCATAGCGTTCATCGGTCACCAACTTGTTGCCGCTATCCTTTGGCTTATGTACCTCGGTACTGGTCTCCTTCACATCATTGCTCGGTTCTTTTTTCTGCTCTGACTGCTTCATATCTTCCACAGTCATTGTGCCGTCACGAAGATAATCTTGTACTGATGAAATAGGGAGTGATGTCGTCAGTGTCGAACCTGCTTGGTCTAAGTAAACCTTATCGCCATGTATATATCGTGCTGTATAGACGGTATTTCCCCATCTAAACTGACGACCAACCCATGACTTAGGTTTCTCTATAAACGCTGCATTGGTGCCCGTCATTGAAGGCTGTTTGTCCTTTGGCTTGTTCTCTGCTTCTGCTTTCTCTTTGAGAATTGCATCACCAGCAGCCTCCTGCATGTCTATCAGCGATACTGGCTGCGCATCTGCAACGGCATCAGCATCGTCAAGCACGCTATCTGCCAGTTTCTGTGCGCTCTCCATGTCTCGCATCAAGAAGCCACCGTCTTCCTTGCTCCACCAACCTTTAGCATCCTTTGCAAGCTTCTTGGCAGCGTTCATCTGCTCCTTACTTAGCTCACTCTCAAACGTCACAAGGTGCATTGACAGCTTCTTGCCACGCTTGGTTGTGTACTCTTTAGGTGTGATTTTGAACGATTTAACGCCATTCTCTTGGTCGGATGAATCCTTTTCTGTATCTTTGCCATCAGAAACAGTGTTTTGCGGAGTAGCTGTGTCATTCCGCTTGCCGCCTTCTGCGGTTCCTACAGTGTCTGTCGTATTGTCGGAGACACTGTTTTTCTTTTCAAAGGCAGTAAGCAACCAATTCTTTTTCTCACTATCCCATGTTAGACGTACTGATGCTTGGTGTGTCTCACTTTCCAGTTGCACACGATTGTCTGTGCGCTTGACAACAACCATAGCATCAAGTATCTCTTGCAGGTTACCAAGAACTTCTGGATGGTATTTGGCAAGTTTAGCAAGACCAAAGCCGTCGCTTTTGGCGGTTCCTTCTTTTCCCCATACCAAATCAATGTCGCCAATGTCTTTATGGTGCAATGCGCCCACAGCTTCGCCCTCTTTCTTTTCGAGGAGGAAAGCAATAGCTTCTTGTGGTTTGCCTTTGAACTGGGTGTATATGGTTCCAAATGCGCCTGTCTTTGGAGAGTCGGCACTTTCAGACTTCACATTCTTGTACTCGCTGAAAGCCTTTGTCTTGCGCTTGCTTGATGCAATCCACTTTTCAAAGTCTTCGAGGTTCACAGCAGACACGTCAATTCTACGACCATTCTCCCAACCTTTCTCATAGTTGGCAAGATAGTCGCTCTTTGCATCGTCTGCATCATTGAAGCCAAGCATCACCTTGTGCTCGTCAAAGCTGCCGTCTGGGTTGTACTGGTCAACGACGAATACCTTGCGTCCGTCCCAACCGTCAATGTCGTTAGAGATAAACACATCAATGTGATCACCATCCACACCTTCTGTACCACGGAAGTAGCCGTAGGTGTTGTTCATCTTGCTTTCCCATTCCTTACCGTTGGCATCCTTGCCTCTACGCACGCTGCCTTTCGGGTTCTCAATGGTAATGTCGAATGTACCCACCTGCACATGACCCTTCTTATAGTTGCCAGCCTCCTTCTGTCCGTCAGTCGGATTCTGGTCGGTCTCTGCTTCTGCTGCGGATATAGCATCAGAGAGAGGTGTTTCTGCAGACGGAGTTTCCGTTTCGTCGGCATCACCTTCTTCATCCTCGATGTTATGGGTGCTCAGCAACTCATTGTAGTAGTCCTCCACTGGGGCAAAAGCGGCATTAGCAGCATTTTCGGCTGTCTCAATGTTCTCCTTCGCCTTTTGTGCAATGGCTTTGTTCTTGTCATTGAGAAGTGCATCGTTAGCGTCATGGGCTGCGCCCAAACCGTCGTTCACTACCTCCCACGCATCGTAGAGGTCGATAAGTTTCTGCACCTCCTCGTCGGTCACAACATCAAGAAGACGCATATCGCCTGCTGTATCTTCGAGGAACTGGCGCATGAACGCCATCTTCTCGTCGTGAGACATTACTGGCTTACTTCCTTCTTCCTCAGTTGGAGCCTGCTCTGCAGGAGTTTCCTCTATTCGGTCGTTGTCTTCATTGCTTCCTTCGCTGCCATTGTCGATAACACCAGCTTCTGCCACGCTCTCTGCTTTACGCTTTTCGACGGCTTCTTGAGCTGCTTTCTTTTGTTCTTCTTCTGTTCCATAGTTTAACAATTCGTTTACGTCATTGAGAATACTTTCTTTGTTTGCCACCGTACCACTGAAGATGTCCAACTGTCCGTTGGCTGCATCCTTTGCATTGGTGTTGTACAGTTGCAGGTATTTCTTTAAGAGGGTGCTACGGTTGTCGTTCAAGATGTCGGCAATCATCAGCATGGTGGCGTTCTTATAGTCTGCCACGGTAGAAGGCACACCATAGAAGTCAAACTGCTGCTGACGTGCATACGAACTGACACGCTCACCTGCCTTGTAACCACTCTTACGAGCATTGTAAACAAGGTCGATAGCCTCTGCAAGTTCCGACTCCAACGAGTAGTCCTTGCCAAGACTGATGTTATTGCTAATCTCTGCAAGTGCCTGGATGATGGTCTGACGCATCTGCTTGAACTCGGTAGCCTCACGCACAGCATCGGGATTGCTCTCGAAAGCCTTGCCTATCAACATGTTTTCCAATGTCTCCTTGCCAATGGCACTAAGACCGTCACCGTCCACCATTTCTGCCATTTGCGGACGACTGATAGCACCACACTTGAACAGCTCGCCAATAGCTTCACGGCTTGCTGTGAAATCGGCATAGAAATCGCCAAGAGTATCAAAGCGGTTGATAAGGCTAATGATGCGGTTGAAGGTCTCGTCGTCAACTACCTTGCCTAACTTTACCGAATGTTCGGTCTTGCTCTGACCCTTCATTTCCTGCTGATTGAACTTTGCGAAGGTGTCTGCCGTGTATGGCATAGCGGCATCGGGAACAAACACCACACGAGGATGCTGCATACCCTTCACCTGCTCTGACGTGAAGCCATACTGTGTAGGATATTTCGCCAGATGCTCGTTGTATTCTGCATCCGTACCTTGTGCGGCTGCAAGTTCTCCTGCCATTGTTCGACCATTACCAGAGAGGACAACACCATCTTGCGACACGACAACGGGAGTCTGCATGGCACGGCTATCATATTTGTTAGCTATGTCACGAGTGATCTGCTGTGCATCCTTGTCACGTTCATAGTCTCGGTCATTCACACTGCCACCATTCGCATCAATTGGGAAGCCTTCGCTCTTGGCAAAACCATTTGCGCTGTTATGGCTCGGAGTGGCGGCACCACTTTCAACAAGGTAGTAACGACCTGCGACCTTCTCGCCATTGGCAAGGACAATCTCGTTCTGCGCTCCTTCAACCTTTGGAGCGGCATTCCACTTGTCACGAATGGCAGGACTAACAGTATTGGTACCAAGTGCGGCTTGCTCGGCTTCCTTCTTTGCCATTTCCTCACGATAAGCGGCTTCGGCTGCTTGGGCTTCCTCGGTCTGCTTCTTGTCTGCCTCCTGCTGTGCCTTCGCACGCTCGGCAAGAACTGCATTGCGCTCTGCCTTCACCTGCTGCCAGTAGTCAAGGTTGGCATTGGCTTCGTCGAGCTTCCGCTGCCATTCTGCTTTGTTCTTGTTGAACTTGGCTATACTGGTGCCCATCTTGGGCTTATTGTTTTTTATCTTAGTTACCGCTGTTTGCGCTGCTTGCAGATTATTAGTCATGAAGTCCTTTGCGTCCTCCTCGTCGAGTCCACTTTCATTGAAGATGTACTCATGTGCTCTCTGAGGAGTAACACTTGCAAAGTCGGGTTCTGCATCCTCACCTTCACCAATCATCGGCATAGGCTCGGTATGTTGCTCTTCTTCGGTGTGCTGTTCTTCTGATGTTGCACTTGCAGGTTCCAATGTTGCACCTTCGGCACCTTCCTCTGCTGTCACTGGAGTTTCTGCATTATCCTCGCTCTCATCGTCCGTGAGATTGATAACGCTCGGTGTTTCTTCAGAAGGAACATTCTCCACAACTTCACCGTTCTGCTCCAACAACATGTTGTCAAGCTCATCACGACGGAGCAACTGAACCTGCTTACCGTTGATAGGATGCTCAGTATAAACCTCAATCTCGCCATCCTCATTCTCCTCTGCGGTAATGGAACCACGAACAGGATTACCTTCTTCATCACGAAGGGTAATCTCGTCATTGAGGTTATAAGTACGACGTTGAGGCTCTGCGGCTTCTGCCTGCTGCTCTTGGCGTTGGGCGGCACGCTGCTGCTCATAATCATTGATTCGGGCACGGTTGTGAATATCTCTCATGCTCTGAAGCTCGTCCTTGCGTGCGGTCGAAATATTATTAGGGTCGCCATTCCACGCCACCTGCACAGTACCATCGCCATTATCGGCTACTATCTGGGCAGACCATTGCTGACCAAAACCATCGGCAAGGTCGTATGTGTCACCAACATTGAAGGCAAGAACACCGTCGATGTTGTCTGACTGCTCCTGCGCATACTGCTCTCTCAATGCCTGCTGCGCTGCCTCCTTCTCCGTGGCTGGGTCTATTGACTCGTCAGTTGAGAGAAAGTCACTTGGACTCATGAACTCCCGTTTGCCCGTTTCGGCATCACGCACGAGGATGCTCTCGCTACTATTGCTGACATCAACCATGCTGCCGTCGTCCTGCATGTTGATGGTGCCATCAACGATATACACCTTGCGGTCGTCCAGTTTCAATGTTGCAGGGTGTATCATGCCGTCATTGCGATTCGTGCGGCTGTTTACAGTAGCGTTGCTTTCCTCGATGCGGCTGTCTATGTCGTCTCTTACACGGTCAATCATGCCGTCATAGGTTGCTTTGGCGTTCACATAGTCCAATGCAAGCTGCTTCTCGTCCTCAGAGAAGTCGTCACGTCCCATAACTTGCGACAAGGTGCCTACTGGGTCGTTGTCGAAGTCTGCAAGAAACTCGTCTGTTACCATAGCAGACATCTGCTGACGCTTGTAGTCGTACATGTTCTTGGCATCGTTCATGGCTTCGGGTTCTGTGGTGTCATAGCCGTTGTCGTAACTTTCATCACTGGACTGTGCCACAGGGTCTTGCTCTCCATCCTTCGCCTTACTCTCCTGCGCACGCACAATACCCTCGTACTTCTGTGCTGCCTTGACAAAGTTCAGCACACCCATACGGAATTTAATGGGCAAATCTGTATTGTCCATGACCTCACGGAGAGCTGCTTTCTTTTCCTCGTCGGTTCCGACAAGGAACGTGTTGCGCCATCCTCCCCATTTCTCCATTATAGGGACATTGTCACCAATGGCATTATCAATGACCTTTCCTGCATCCGACATTTCATTGAGTGCCTGTCGCTTCGGACCACGATACGAGAGTGTCTTTGCACCAGCGAAGAAACCGCCCATAAGACTGACACCAAGAAAAGTATCAATATTTTGGTCTGCATTAAACACACCAGTACCTTCTGCCGTATCAAGCGTGTTGTCGCCAACAAGTAAGGCATTTTCGATATTGCCGACAACCTCCTCCGCATACTCACCGAATGTGCCGTTCCATTTCGTCTGCTTCTCGAAGTCACCTAACATCTTGGCGGCATTAGTTGCGCCAATGTCGTCAATCAGTTTGTTCACCTTGCCCAAACCAATCTTATCCATACCCTTGCGTGTCAGCGACGCTGCCTTGCCGAGGAATGGTGCAAAATATTCACCTACCATTTCCGAATGGTTCTCGATGGTTTGTGCACCAAATGCCTTCATATAGGCTTTCAGCACACTGTCCTCAGCACCCTCACGACCACCATACACAATCTTACCGCTGTCGTCCACCTTGAACTGCACATCGCCAGTTAGGCGGTTCAACATGTCTGCGGTAACATGTCCCTGCCCAGTCGTGCCTGCCATAGCCATTGAACCAACCGCATCACCCATAAGGCGAGTACCAATCTTGGCTGCAAGATATTTCTTCGTTGCTTTCTTCACCGCCTCCTTGCCGTAACGCTTTACAGCTTCACGCATGAGTTTGTTAGTTGCAGTTGTACCGAGTTTTGACGCAGGATTAAGCATCATCTCTATCATAAACGGCAGACTTTCTCCAGTAACCTGTCCTGCCTTGTAACCACGACCAAGATACTGATCGTTCTCCGACTGAATAGCGTTGGTATAAGCCGTAATATCAAGCAAGTCACGGTCTTCCCTGCTAATATTGTCTATACCTTTTCTGTCTGCATCAACAGCAGCCGAATATAATGCGCCATTAGTCGCCATGTCAGTCATGCCCATGTCCCATGTGCTCACCTTGCCTACGGCATGAGCCAAGCCACGCCATGCACCTGCACCGAAAGCCAGCAACTGCTTACCTTTTTTCGATGCCCAGTTGGAGGAGTTGTCAATCCATTGGTCGCTTGCCTTGCCTTTCTTGGCTTCCGCAAGAGTGGCGAGTCCGTCATTTACCTTATTGAGTTGGGCAAGCAGAGACTTGTATTTTGTGTCGGCAAAGCGTCCATTGACAGTAGAGGAGTTGTAGGTATGGATAGCACCGCCACTTCCTCGTGGCATGTCTCGCCAAGAGAAATCAACGGCTTCTGCGTCAAGTTCCCTGCCTCGTTGGTTCATCTCCTGCTCAATGCGCTGCTTCTCCCGAAGAAGAATACCATTAAGCATATTCTGTCTCTCAGCTTCCGTCATTGGCGTACCCTTCGGCTTGGACTGTTGGGCTGGCTTTGCAGGGGCTGGCTTCGGTGCAACAGTCTGCGACGTAGGCTTCGATGGCTTCACCGCCCTAAACCCCATCCAGTCACGGAAGTCGTCATACGACCCCACGTCGGCACCACCATTCTTCAGCTCGTTATAAACAGAGAAACGGTTCTTGTAGCCCTGCTCGCCCTTAGCACTCAGCCAGTTATTGAACTCATCGGGGCTGCCAACATCAGCACCGCCGCCCTTCAGCTCGTCATATAGTTTCTTTATATTGTCGTTCATCTTCAATCAATTATTTATTTATGAATAGAAAAACCGCTATACTTTCTACTGCTCGGCTTTGCAGCAGGTTTCGCCTGTGGCTTTGCAGCAGGTTTCTGCCTTATACCAGGATAGTAAACATCCTTATGCTTCTTGGTTGTGACAGTCTTCTTCTGATTTTTCACGACCTTGCCTCTATGCACAACATCGCTTTCTGTAGTATCAGTAGATATTGTCTCAACCTTATCTAACGTGCCATGCTGTTGCGCATTATACATCGCCTCATCCTTAGTCTTGGCAATATGTCTCGTACCATTCTTCTCATACCACGCATATCCACTGTTCACATTTCTGCGATATTCTGCAGCTTGGGCATTAGAGTTATTTGCAGAAGCATTACTTGCCTTAGCAGAAGCCTTGTTTTTGGCAATCACGCTTTTCTGTGTCGCTTCTGCATATTTAGCTTCCACCTCTGCCTTCTTTGCCTTATACGTCTGCTCATTTATCTTGCCTTGACGAAGTTGCTTATCAAGGTCATGCAACTCTGCAGCTCTATTGTCAGCGGACAGCTTCAGAAGATAATTGCGATAATCATTCTGCAATTTCGCCATATAGCTTCTATCTTTATCATCTCTATCATCGTCAAGAGCTTGTGCCTTCATCGCTTCCTGCATGTAATAGCGAGCGTTCTCCTCACGTTCCTTATTGAGCTTATCCCACCGCTCTCTTGCTTTAGCACTAAGACTGTTTCTTGGGTCGAAGGCATTTGGAGCACCTTTCGTAGTGAAATAGAGGTTAGATAGAGCTGCAATGCCGTCGCCAATGGCTGCAAACACCTTATCACGCTTCTCCTTCTTGCGAGCGTTCTCCAGTTCTTCTGCCGTTGGTGGCTTGTAAGGCGACATCTGCCGAAACATTTCAACGTATGACATTTTACGTTCTGGAGCCTTTGCAGGTTGAGCTGCCTCGGGAGGTTGGGCACCAGCAGGGGTTGGCAATGGAGCCTTCTTGGTAACTGGCACTGCATCCTTCGGCTCCTTACCAGGCTCATAAGGAACCGTGATAGGCTGCTGCTCATTTCCTTTCATGGTGCCAGTATTCCAATCAAATGTAGGGACAGCGGAACCTGCCGTGCCGTCGTTGGCGTTGGCAGGTGAAGAAGGTGGAGTAACAGCACCACCAGGGACAGTAGCAGGAGCACCAACAACGGCACTACCGTCATTGACTTGCATCTCGTTACCATCATTGCCAGTGGGAGCTGTACCGCCATTAGGCACTGGTGTCTTCGTTGGAGGTGCGGTTACCTCGGGCACCGTGCTTTGGGTGTTCTCTTTAGGAGTACCCAGTATTTGTTCTTTCGTACTTGCCATATCGTTACAGATTTAACTCCTTATCCTTGTTTTTGCCATACTTGATAGTTCCGAAGTCCATGTCACCTGCAACACTTGTAATGCCTTGCGTTGCTTGGCTGATAGTTTGTGCCTGCTGCTGACGTAACTGCATCTTCTGTGCATCAAGCTCATTCTTGCGAGCTTGGTATTGCTGTTCAATAGCATCCCTCTTGGCTTCCGAACTTGCTGCAACTTGACTTGTTGCGTCTGCCAGCACCTGCGTATTTGCAGCTTTCTCTGCCGCTACGCCCTCATCGGTGGTGCCCATGACGGCTGCACGTCCTGCTGCTGCCTTGTTGCGTTGCTTCAATCTCGCCTCTGTCATTGACAGAACACGTTGCGCATCGGCTCGTTGTGTAGCATCCTCGTTGTAACGACGATTGTACCAGTCTTGGTTCTCTCGCTGTTGCTTGTCGATGGTTTGCGCAACTTGCCTCATCGCTTGGCTTGCTTTGATGCCACCGAAGATAGCTCCTGCAGCACCTAATCCTGCTCCTATGAGTCCCATATCGTTTACTGTTTAAAGAAATAAATAACTGCTGCAAAAATAACGAACTACCTTTGCAAATAACTTTTATTTATTTACGCATGGTTACAAGAAAGAACACGAAAAAGGCTGCGCCTGCAAAGAAGGCAAGCACAGCCAAGAAGAAAGAACTTGTGCCTACTGCACAAGCACAAGTACAAGAAGAGCTGGACGACGACCTGCCAGTAGCTCCAGAACTGAACATGAAGGAGCGTGTGAAGCGCAAGAAGACTGGAGGACGACAAAAGGGCACGCAAAATAAAGTGACAACCGTCACAAAGGAAATCCTCTCCGACATGCTGGGCGACTACCAGGAGAGTGGTCTAATGACTGCCGACTTCCTTGCCCTCGAACCTAAAGACCGTATCCAGTGTGCCGAGAAGATGATGCAGTACATCTTGCCGAAGATGCAGTCTACGAGTGTGGACTTCAACAACAAGGCAACGAAGATCACCATCGAACAGAAGCTGCGTGAGCTGTCAGAGGAGAATGATACTCCACCTTCTAAATAAATCTATTTTGGATTTGCAAATGCTGTTTGTCTTTTAGTACATATATAATGTACGCACGCACGAAGCAAAAAGCATTTGCTTTTTATTTATAAAGCATTTGCTTTTATTTCAGAAAGCAATAGCTTTTTTGTTGAAAAGCATTTGCTTTTTATTTATAAAGCATTTGCTTTTTTATTATACCTATTTTGCAAACTCCACATTGCAATTTAGCTTTTACAAAAAGCAATAGCTTTTGTTTTGAAAAGCAATAGCTTTTTTATTTAAAGCAAATGCTTTTTCAAAAAAGAAAACGAAAAAGAAAAAGAAAAAATCCCCCACACCCCCTATAAAAGAAAAAGAAAAAGAAAAAGAAAAAGACGACGACGACTCCTACGTGCGTGTGCGTGCGTAAGAGGTTGGGCTGAAAAGAAAAAAGGCAATGCCATTTTCAGACATTGCCATTGTGTGTTGTCAGAAACCTTTGCCCTTCTGACGTTCATATACGACGACCTGCTGCTTGTCACAATTCTCAATCTTGAACTGCACAATGCTTCTCATTGGCACATCGTCTGGGATGAAAGGCACCAGCTTTGCAATTATCTCGTTCACGTTACTGAAACCGATGTCTTGCACTTCGCCTAACGTCTTACCCTTGAAGTAAACGGTTCCCCTCATCATCTGTTTGGTACTGAACTTCTCAAAGGAAACATCTTCGTGGTGGTGCTGACGGTGGCTATCCTTGTCGGTGAAGAAGACATAATCCACAACTTTCTCGTTCAACTCCCATGCTGGTGTGAAGTCAATCACAACATAGCCTCTGGTAACTGTGTGTCCGCTTGTGTGGTTCATGCCAAAAGCTACCTCAGCCATGCTTGCGCCACAGTCATTCTGCGCAATGGTACCCCAAGTGTGACGGAAGGTATAGACGCAATAGAAATCTTCCTTCTCCATTCCCATGCTTTTGCAAATAGCCTTGATGCCAATATTCACGTTGGCACCAAAGCTGTCTGATGTCGTGTGCCTATTGTGGAAGTTGAACAAACATGGGTCGTCACCATCCGCAAGATACTTGTCTACGAGAGGCAGGAGAATTGGCGGCACACGCATTTCCATGTATGCCTCGTCTCGTCTGCTTCCCCTGGTCTTCGCTCTCTTGTAGTGAATGATGCCGTCGTAGTAGTCTTTCTTCTGCAAGTTGTAGAGGTCAACGGTGTTGATGCCGCCTAAACAGAGTATCATCATTGCAACGTCTCTTCCAAGCTCTGGTAATGGCGACTTGTAACGGCTCTCGGGCAGAGGGGCAGAGAAGAAGGCACGGCACGCCTGCGGTGTTATGGCTATATGCTCTGGTCTGTCAGCAGAAGGTATCTTCACCTTCATCCACGGATTTGTCTTGATGCGAATAATGCCTGTGTCATAATCGTTATACTCCTTGATGGCAGCTCTAAATATCTGACGGATGCAAACAGGATACATTTCCTTCGCTCTGTGTGTTTTCGTGAGTGTAGCGATCCATGCGTTCACAAATGCAGATGTCATGTGAGAGAACATCACCTTCGTGGTGCCTGCATACCTTTCGAGGTGTTGATATGCCAGTTCGTAGTTTCGGGCATTACGCACCTGCCCATTGTTTATCATGCGGTCATGGTGCAGTCGTGCATAGTCAGAGAAGCAGATGTCCTCGTCTTCCTGCTGAATGTACTCCAGCACGTCTTTCAGCGTCCAATGGTCTGCCCAGACTTTATTCAGCCTCTCGACGTATGCCACAATACGGTTTGAACAGAACTTCATCACATAGGGGTCTGTCACCTCGCCTTGCCTTAGTCCTGCATCATTAACAAGTTTGCCAGTCTTTATGTAGCCGATAGACCTGTTGTGTGTCACTCGGATATAGACTGGGTAGAAGCCATCATTGCGCTGCTTCCTTACGCATACTTTGAATGTTGCCATACGCATTTTGTTGTAAACAGGTGTAAACAGGTGTAAACACCCCTCTGAAACTTGTAAACTCGGTGTAAACAAATTGGCGCATTTGGACTCGATTAGTGTATCTAAATGCTCCGACCTCCCAAAACTAAATTAGGCGGTAAAGCCTTTATTATCAAGACTTACCGCCTAATTTGTTTATAATCAACGTCTATTCATTTATTCCTCAACTGCAGCCTGCGCCGCTGCGAGACGTGCGATAGGCACGCGGAATGGAGAGCATGAAGCGTAGTTCATACCAACCTTTGCGCAGAACTTAACTGATGAAGGCTCACCACCGTGCTCACCGCAAATACCAGTACGGAGGTTCGGACGAGTAGCGCGACCATTCTCAACAGCCATCTTGATAAGCTGACCAACACCTTCCTGATCAAGAACCTGGAACGGGTCAACCTTCAGAATCTTCTTCTCCATGTATGCAGGGAGGAATGAAGCAATATCGTCACGAGAATAACCGAAGGTCATCTGTGTCAAGTCGTTTGTACCGAATGAGAAGTACTGAGCCTCTTCTGCAATCTTACCTGCAGTAAGGGCAGCACGTGGAATCTCAATCATTGTACCAATCTCAAACTCTACCTCTACACCATACTCAACGAATACCTCCTTAGCAGTAGCAAGGATGATAGACTTCTGCTGCTTGAGCTCCTGAACTGTACCGATGAGTGGCACCATAATCTCAGGACGTGGGTTGAAGCCTTCCTGCTTCAACTGGCAAGCTGCACCGAGGATAGCACGAGTCTGCATTGCTGTAATCTCAGGGAATGTGATACCAAGACGGCAACCACGGTGACCGAGCATTGGGTTGTTCTCAGCCAAAGAGTTTACGCGCTTCTTGATTTCCTCTACGCTTACGCCCATTTCCTTAGCCATTGTTTCCTGACCAGCCTTATCGTGCGGTACGAACTCATGGAGAGGTGGGTCAAGCAGACGAATATTTACGTGGCAGCCATCCATAGCCTTCAAAATGCCGTAGAAGTCAGCCTTCTGATATGGGAGAAGTTTAGCAAGAGCCTTCTCGCGACCCTCTACAGAGTCTGCCAAAATCATCTCACGCATAGCAACAATCTTCTGATCATCGAAGAACATGTGCTCTGTACGTGTTAAGCCGATACCCTTAGCACCGAATGTGCGAGCTACCTTTGCATCGTGTGGAGTATCTGCGTTGGTACGGATTTCCATCTTTGTGTACTTATCGCAGAGGTCCATGAGTTCCTTGAAGTCGCCTGAAAGTTCAGCTGCCTTGGTCTCAATCTGACCTGCATAAACCTGACCTGTTGTACCGTTCAAAGAGATGTAATCACCCTCCTTGTACACAACTCCTTCAATCTCTACGGTCTTAGTCTTGTAATCAACATTGATAGAGCCAGCACCTGAAACGCAGCATTTGCCCATACCACGAGCAACAACGGCAGCGTGAGAAGTCATACCGCCACGAGCTGTAAGGATACCCTCTGCTGCAGACATACCTGCGAGGTCCTCAGGAGATGTCTCGATACGAACCATGATGACCTTCTTGCCATCCTCATGCCATACCTCAGCATCGTCAGCGTGGAATACAATCTGACCACAAGCTGCACCTGGAGAAGCAGGAAGACCCTGTGTAATAACCTTAGCTCTTGAGAGTGCCAACTTATCGAATACTGGATGCAAGAGCTCGTCGAGCTTCTGCGGCTCACAACGCAAGAGGGCTGTCTTCTCGTCAATCATACCTTCGTGGAGAAGATCCATCGCAATCTTAACCATAGCAGTACCAGTACGCTTACCGTTACGTGTCTGGAGGAACCAAAGCTTACCCTCCTGAACGGTGAATTCCATGTCCTGCATATCGCGATAGTGCTTTTCGAGCTTATCCTGGAGTGAATCGAGTTCCTTGTAGAGCTCTGGCATTGCTTCCTCCATTGAAGGATAATTTGCTACGCGCTCTTCCTCTGAGATACCAGCACGCTCAGCCCAACGCTGTGAGCCAATCTTTGTAATCTGCTGCGGAGTACGAATACCTGCAACAACGTCCTCACCCTGAGCATTAATCAGGTACTCACCGTTGAAGAGGTTCTCGCCGTTACCTGCGTCGCGGCTGAAGCATACACCTGTTGCAGATGTCTCGCCCATATTGCCGAACACCATAGCCATAACAGAAACTGCTGTACCCCACTCGTCAGGAATTCCTTCCATCTTACGATAGAGAATAGCACGTTCGTTCATCCAGCTGCGGAACACAGCGCAGATAGCACCCCAAAGCTGCTCCTTCGGATCAGTTGGGAAGTCGCTACCTGTCTGCTCCTTGATAGCCTTTTTGAAGAGCTCAACGAGCTTCTTCAGCGACTCTACAGAGAGGTCCTTGTCAAGAACAACGCCCTGCTCCTCCTTCACCTTTTCAATAATAGCCTCGAACGGATCAATATCCTCTTTATTCTCTGGCTTCATGCCAAGAACAACGTCACCATACATCTGAACAAAACGGCGGTAGCTATCGTATACGAAGTGCGGGTTGCCAGTCTTCTCTACCATACCCTCAGCAACCTCGTCATTCAAACCAAGGTTGAGGATGGTATCCATCATACCCGGCATAGAAGCACGAGCACCTGAACGTACAGAAACCAACAGAGGATTCTTCGGGTCACCGAACTTGCAATTCATCAGTTCTTCAGTGTGAGCCACAGCTGCGTCAACCTCAGCAGTAAGCAGCTCAACAATCTTATCCTGACCTACCTCATAATATTCGTTACAGGTATCAGTTGTGATTGTAAAACCAGGAGGTACAGGAACACCGATGTGGTTCATCTCGGCAAGGTTTGCACCCTTACCACCGAGTACCTCACGCATTGAAGCATCACCTTCGGCTTGTCCATTACCGAAAGTATAAACTCTTTTTTCTCTCATAAATAGTAATTATATGTCTAAAACGTTAATATTTTTTCTTGATATTACATCATATCTTTCTGCTAAAGCAAGCGTTTGCATATCGTTTTCAATACGATTGGGAACGTTTGCATTATCTAACTGCAAAGATAATCTGTATTTCGCAAAACGCCAAAGTTTTTCAACTAAATTTGCTAACTCTATGTTGCATTTCATATTGTTCACGCAAACACATCAGTAGCAATTTGCTTTTTTATGCACGCAAATAGCCATTGTAGCCCATTGTCTATATTTAATTATTTACAAAATGATATTTAAGCAAGCCTTCAAGCGGACTTTTTAATATTTTTCCTAATCGATAACCCTGTCTGTTTGCAGCCTGTTCCAATTGTTTGTGATATAGGTAAGCCACGCTACCCACAGCATTTATCACTGGTTCTGCATGCGCATAGCTTTTAACATTATTAATTATAAAACTTTCAAAGTTCCGAACGACAAGTGCTTCCAACTTTTTATTACTAATGCGTGGCAATATAAACTTAGAAAGCGATGCAAGAAAACGGTTAGGTAAAGCAGAATGATACACATTGTTTATAATATCAGCTTGGCTTGTATGATACTCTTCAAGGAACTCGTCATGCAACTCTTGTGGCAGAGTGCCTTTCAATATACCATTAATAAAAGTGCGTCCCAGAACTGCACCACTACCCTCGTCACCCAAGATATATCCTAACGCAGGTGTATGTTCTTTGATTTTATCACCATCAAAGTAGCACGAATTAGAGCCGGTTCCTAATATACATGCTATACCAGGATGCGTACCACAAAGCGCACGTGCTGCTGCCAACAAATCGCTCTCAACATAAACCGAAACGCTTTCACCAAGAGCCGAGTGCAACGCCTCTTCCACAATATGGCTATGCTCAGGTGTACAACCTGCTCCGTAAAAGAACACATTCTCCAAAGATGCCACATCTATAAATTGCAGCTTAGCGCGAGTAAGCATTTGATCTTGCACAACAGACACGATCTCATCGAATGATTGCACAATGGGATTTATTCCGTCTGTCTGCACTAATACATATGTATCGGAAGATTGCGCAAAGCACCAGTCTGTCTTGGTACTTCCGCTGTCTACAATCAACTTCATCTGAAGGCTAAATGTTGTGGGGTTAAGCAATAAACTTGAAATATATGAATGCCATAGCAGCTAACACTACAAGTGCTATTACAACTTTTATCATACAACTTGTAATTTTCTTAACTACCAGAAAGCCGACCACTGCAGCCAATATACATAAAAGATAATAAAAGAAATGATTTTCCATTTTCTTATTTATTTGTTTTATTTGTTCCAAAATGCAAAGTTAGCAATTTTAATTTGTATTTGAACATAACACATCCATTAATCATTTTTAGGTATTTGAAAAAATGTACGACATGAAGTTATTTCTTTTTCAATTTTTATGTGTACTTTTGTGCCCTTATAAGACATCGTATATTAATAACATTCACTTTCAAGAGGGGTAATATCATCGAACAAATATTGAAACAATATGAAATTATCTGAATTAAAGACTGGCGAACGCGGAGTAATTGTGAAGGTCATGGGACACGGAGGCTTTCGCAAACGTATCGTCGAGATGGGATTTATCAAAGGAAAAGTAGTTGACGTGCTATTAAATGCGCCACTGCAAGACCCCGTAAAATACAAGATTCTGGGCTACGAAGTTTCTCTTCGTCGCTCTGAAGCAGACATGATAGAAGTGATTTCGGTAGAAGAAGCAGCCGAGATAGAAAAGAATAGACCCAAGATTTCAGAACCACTTGAGAAAGGAAGCGATAGCTTGAGCGACACACAGCTACGCGATGCCGCGATGAAAAAGCGTCGCACCATTAACGTAGCATTGGTTGGCAACCCGAATTGCGGAAAGACATCGTTGTTCAACTTCGCCTCTGGAGCTCACGAGCGAGTTGGCAATTATTCAGGAGTTACTGTTGATGCAAAGACGGGACACGCCTCTTTTGAGGGTTACGACTTCAATATAGTCGACTTGCCTGGAACATACTCACTCTCAGCATATTCTCCAGAGGAGCTTTATGTGCGCAAAGAGATTATTGAGCACACGCCTGATGTTGTTATCAACGTGATTGATGCAAGCAACATTGAGCGCAATCTTTACCTCACAACCCAACTCATAGACATGCACTTACGCATGGTTTGTGCTCTAAATATGTTCGACGAAACAGAGAAGCGTGGCGACAATGTCGACTATGCGAAGCTCGGCGAACTCTTTGGTGTGCCAATGATTCCCACAACGTTCACCACTGGCAGAGGTGTCGAGTTGCTTTTCCACATTATTATTAATATGTACGAGGGCCTCGACTTCCTCGACGACAAAGGCAACCTCGACCCTGAAGTAGCTGAGGGCATACGACAGTGGCACGAGCAATACCGCAAATCGGAGAAGGAGGATGCAGAGCACGAGGAGGACTTTGCAAGCGGTGTAAAACCCAAGCACAATGTGTTCCGTCATATCCACATCAACCACGGTCCATACGTAGAGGAAGGTATTGAGGCTATACAAGCCGTACTAAAGCAGGAAAACGATTTGCGACATCGCTACTCCACTCGCTATCTCGCCATAAAACTCTTGGAGAAAGACAAGGAGACCGAGCATCTCATCGTTTCATCAACAAGCCGTGCAGAAAAGATATTCTCTGTGCGCGACAAGGCTGTTGCTGATGTACAGAACTACACCCATGAAGACTGCGAAACGGTCATCATGGACGCGAAGTATGGCTTCATTCACGGTGCGTTGCAAGAGGCAGGCTACCAAACTGGCAACAAAAAGGACACCTACCAACTGACACACCTCATAGATCAAATTATCACCAACAGATACGTTGGTTTCCCCATCTTCATCCTTATGATTTGGATAATGTTTGAAGCAACATTCTCCTTGGGTCAGTACCCTATGGGGTGGATTGAGAGTGGTGTTGAGTGGATTGGAACAACAATAGCCGGCGCCATGCCAAGCGGTCCTCTAAAGGACATGCTTATCGACGGTGTCATCGGCGGTGTTGGCTCGGTGATTGTCTTCTTGCCACAAATCTTGATACTCTACTTCTTCATATCTTTCATGGAAGACAGTGGATACATGGCTCGTGCTGCTTTCATCATGGATAAACTGATGCACAAAATGGGGCTTCATGGCAAGTCGTTCATACCGCTCATCATGGGCTTTGGCTGCAATGTGCCAGCCGTAATGGCTACACGCACCATTGAAAGTCGCCGCTCACGACTCATAACCATGATGATACTTCCACTTATGAGTTGTTCTGCACGCTTCCCTATATATATAATGATTATAGGAACGATGTTTGCGCAGCAATATCGCTCCAGTGTGATGATGTCTCTCTACGTCGTAGGCATAATCATGGCTATACTCATGAGCCGTCTCTTCAGCAAGATGTTGTTCAAAGGTGAAGACACTCCGTTCGTTATGGAGCTTCCGCCTTATCGCTTCCCAACAGCGAAAGCTATCGGCAGACACACTTGGCAGAAAGGCAAAGAATATCTGAAGAAGATGGGTGGTATCATCCTGGTTGCAAGCATCATAGTGTGGGCTCTTGGCTACTTTCCACACAACGAAGAACTTTCGCGCGTAGAGCAGCAGGAGCAGAGCTACATCGGACGCATCGGTCGCGCTATAGAACCCGTTTTCCGCCCACAAGGCTTCGACTGGAAGCTTGATGTAGGTCTTATTTCAGGCATCGGTGCAAAGGAGATTGTAGCCTCTTCCATGGGAATTCTCTACCACAACAACGATGTGGTAGAGGAAGGAAGCGAAGAGTCTTATTCTAATCTGCGCAAGCAGATGGTAGCCGACGGCATCACTCCGCTCTCATCATATTGCTTCTTGCTGTTTGTTCTGCTCTACTTCCCTTGCATCGCAACCATTGCTGCAATAAAAGGCGAAACTGGTTCTTGGAAGTGGGCATCATTCGCAGCTGTTTACACAACAGCATTAGCATGGATTGTATCGGCTGTGGTCTATCAAATAGGAACTATGTTGGGGCTATAAAAAACAATGGAAATAACGCTTCCAATATAAGACAAATATTGTAAAACGATATTAAAAGCACCATACAAAGTACGTCCGTTTACTTAAATTATATTATTTTCAATGTGTTATTTTAGAACAACACTTGTCTATATTATAAATTCAGACTATCTTTGCAACGTGTTTTTCATGGTATTAGATTATTAAGGTTAAGAAAGCATAGGTTGTCGTGAGACAATCTATGTTTTTTGTTTTATATCCAAATGAAATATTCTTGATAATACAACTCGAAAAATAGTGAAGCGGACTAAATCACTTTTTAATCCGCTTTATAAGTTTACCATTAAACTCTACAATAGATTCTACCATATAGCTTATTGATGTCTCTGGCATAGCAAGAACAGAGAAAAAATGTAAACCTTCCGCATCAATACGATCAAAATACAAATCGCTATAAACTGCTTGTTTTAGGAACTGTTCTGGCACCTCATTGACGAATGCCTCCTTACGCATATCGGCAGAGAATAAGCGTTTATTTCCATTGAACACCGTTAGGTTAACAATATTGTCATAATACACATTGTCCACCTCTACTCCGTCATCATTAACAGATGGCTTCACCACCTTATATGTTGTTGGATTAATCTGTATGTAGCAATGATACTTCTCATCGTTGAAGAAGACAACACTATCGCGCTTCACCACTTTCTTTTGATTAATATTCTGCACCGCCTTTGGCACGAAAGCATCCATGTACGACGCGTCGTTAGTCTTGTAAAGCTTCACAGTCTCACCACTTTGGTTCTTAAACTCGAACACATTTGGTGTCTGTTTCATTATCTTATACTTAGTAGTCTTGCCTCCTATGAGCACAAACGAGTGGTTCTCGATGCGGAAATACGTAGGTACACTTGTCGAATCGGGGAAATAAACAGAGTCGCCCTTCACACGAAAAGCCACATCTTCCCCATCCTCATCAAGCCATATTCCTTGCAATTCATGCTTTGCTGTTAAATCTTCTGTCGGCTCTACCGCCTTATTCTGACGATTTCCACACGCACTTACCTTGAGGACAAGCAGCAGAACAAATAAAGTTTTTGCTATATTTTTATACATAATTATTACACGTTACTCAATGCTGATTTCACAGCCATAACACTTGCAAAGTTAGCATATTTCGCAAGAAAACCAAAACAATAAGCATATTTTAATCTTTTCCACTCACTTTTTATTCATTTATATCAAAGTTATAATTAAAAATTCGTAAATTTGCAGATATGAGATATTTGGAGAAACATATAGCAAGGTTACTGTTGAACAATGATTGTGTCATTGTTCCTGGCTTTGGTGGATTTATGGCTCACAATATTCCTGCCAAATACGACGAAGAGAACTGCATCTTTATTCCTCCGATGCGCATTGTTGGCTTCAATCCGCAGCTGACTATGAACGACTCGCTCTTAGCCCAGGAATATGTCAACACATACGACATCAGTTTCCCTGAAGCACTTAAACAGATAGCAACAGATGTTGAAAGTCTCAAACGTCACATCGAAGAAGAGCATATATACGAGCTATTAAGAATCGGTAAATTTGTCATCAACGGCTCCACATTAGAGTTCATCCCCGAAGAGACTGGCGTTATCACTCCTGCGCTCTACGGACTTGACGCTATCAACATACGCCCTGTGGCAAATACTGTTGAGGAAGAACCCATAGCTACAGCAAAAGTAAGCGAAACTATCGAGCAGACCGAAACGGAAGAGGACGTGGCAGACGAAACACTATCTGTACACATTCCGTTGCGCTACATAAAACATGTGGCTGCAGCTTGCATTGCCATCATCTTCATGCTCACAATGCCTGCCAAGTTGGGCGATTCGAGCAAGCCCAACATCAACCAAAGTGCTATAAACGCAAACTGGTTCTACGAGATTATGCCAAAAGACATAACCAGTGGCACGCCCGATAAACTGAACGACATGACAGCAACCGAAGCGGCAGAAGAAGGCGCAACAAACACTGAAGCGAACACAGTAAATAACACTGAGAACAAAGAAGTTGCAACAATAACCAACAACACCAACGAGCAAACATCAGAGCGATACTTCAGCATTGTGCTTGCAAGCCGTGTAGCAAAAAAGAACGCAGAGGAGTATGTAAGCAAACTTCATCGTAAAGGCATGAAAGAAGCTCGTGTCTATATCGGTGCCAATGGTCACGTAAAGGTGATATATCGCAAGTTCAGCACTCGCGAAGAGGCAAACAAAGCAAAGAACATGCTGACAGACAACATCGAATTTGAAGGATCTTGGATAACAGAAATAAAATAAATGAAAAGAGTAAGATGCCCAAAATGTGATAACTTCATCACATTCGACGAGAAGAAATACACCGAAGGACAGTCGTTAGTATTCCAATGCCCCGACTGTGGCAAGCAATTCGGCATACGCATTGGTGTTTCAAAACTGCGCAACACGCAGAAAGAGGATATTCCAGAAGAAAATGCAGAAGGAAGCGAGTGTGGCTACATCACCGTTATCGAAAACGTATTTCATTACAAGCAGGTCATTCCGCTACACATGGGTGTGAACGTCATCGGACGCTACATGAAGAATAGCGGTGTAAACTGCGCTATCGAGACAAACGACCCGAGCATCGACATCAACCATTGTTCTATCACAGTAAGCCGCGACAAAAAGGGCAACTTGAAGTATGTGCTTAAGGACGGACCGAGCTACACTGGTACCTTCGTCGACAACGTTATTCTTGGCGACCGCGAGCAACGCGTTATCGAGGACGGCACATTGTTCACAATTGGTGCTACGAGTGTCATTCTGCACACAGACAACATCAACGACACAACGCAAGAATAGACAACATTACATCCACAAAATTACGCTGTGAGTTTGCCACGCTACGGCAACATTGTTGTCGCGCTACGGCAATTAAGTTTCGGTAGCACAACAACAATGTTGCCGTAGCGTGGCAAACTCGCGGTTATAATTTATTGACAATTTCCTTGCCCATTTGCATCACGTAGGTAAGGTTTATATCCTTGTCGTAGACAACGATATCGGCATCCTTACCCTCCTCTATTGAGCCTTTGCGGTCGAATACGCCCATAATCTTTGCAGGTGTCTCGCTAGCCATACGGAACACATCTATCATCGGTATTTCTGCCTTTTGTATACATGTGCGGATGAGCACATCCATAGTGGCAATGGAGCCGGCAAGCACCGAGCGGTCGGCGAGTTTACACACACCGTCTTCCATAATCACACGAGCCTCCGGAGACACATCACCTTCGCTTGCTGCATAAGCCAAAGAGTCGGTGATGAGGGCTGTTCTTTCTACGCCTTTTATCTTATATACAATCTTAAGCATTACTGGTGGCACGTGTATACCATCGGCAATCACCTCTACCGTCATATCCTGCAGTGCATAAACACTCTCCACGGTGCCTGGCACCTTGAACTCGTGCTCCTTGTACACTACGGGCATTGCGTTGTAGAAGTGCGAGGCATGTGTCATTCCGGCATCATGCGCTTTCACCACATCCTCATAGGTAGCACATGTGCAGGTGAGAGCAGAAAGCACGCCATGCTTGCGTAGCTCTTTGATAAATCTAACCGAGCCGGGCAGCTCTGGTGCCTCATCCCAACGCTTGATGCACTTATACTTTTTGAGCAGCGTCTCATATTCATATATAATAGGTGCCTTTATCAACACTGGGTTTTGTGCACCAGCTTGCTTTCTATTGATATACGAACCTTCGATGTGCAATCCAAGCACTGGGCTATCTTTCTCCGCCATGAGCTTCTGACACACGTTGCAGGCAGCCTCTATGGTAGGTATTGTCGACGACGATAATGTTGGGTATATTGCGGTGGTGCCATGCTTCAGATGAGCATTGACACCTGCACGAAAAGCATCCTGCGTGGCTTCAATGAAGTCTCGACCGCCTCCGCCATGAGCGTGCATATCAATGCCGCCTGGGACGATATAGCCTCCTTGGACATCGATGATTTCAGCTCCCACAACATGCAAGTCGATGTTCGAGACGGCTCTGATTTTGTTGCCGTCCGTCACTATGGAGCCGCCATCAAGCCATCCTTTAGGTGTTAGGATGCGACCATTGACAAATTGTTTCAACATATTATTTCTTTTTAGAGTTCGTTAGTCACCTCGTTACCCATCTGCATTACGTAGGTGAGTTTAAGGTCTTTGTCGAACATCATGATATCTGCGTCCTTACCGTCCTCGAGCGAGCCCTTACGATCGAATACGCCCATAATCTTTGCCGGTGTCTCGCTCGCCATGCGACATGCGTCCTCCATCGGTATGTTTGCCATCTGCACACACGTGCGGATGAGACGATCCATTGTGGCGATAGAACCAGCGAGGGCTGAGTGGTCGGCAAGCTTGCACACGCCGTCTTCAAGTATCACGCGTGGGTCGAACGCCACGCCCTCTTCGCTTGCAGCACATGCTAACGAGTCGGTGATGAGGGCAGTTTTCTCTACGCCCTTTATCTGATAAACCACGTGGAGCATCACTGGGGGCACATGTATGCCGTCGGCAATCACCTCTACGGTCATATCCGGAAGGGCGTACACGCTCTCCACGGTGCCCGGCACCTTGAACTCGTGTTCCTTATATACCACTGGCATTGCGTTGTAGAAGTGTGTAGCGTGCATCATACCAGCATTGTGTCCGGCTACGACATCTGCGTATGTGGCGCGTGTGTGACCGATAGATGCCACTACGCCGTGCTTACGACACGACTGTATGAACTCCACAGAGCCTGGCAGTTCCGGAGCTTCGTCCCAACGCTTAATGCATGGATACTTGTCGAGCAATGGTTCGTACTCTTCCGCCAACGGTGGCTTTATCCATTCGGGTATCTGTGCGCCTGCCTGCTTCGGGTTGAAGTATGGACCTTCAAGATGGAGTCCGAGTACGGGGCTATTCTCTTCTTCCATGAGTTTCTGACAGGTCTCGCAAGCTGCCTCAATCATTGGCACGGTAGAAGACGAGAGGGTTGGGAATATAGAGGTTGTGCCGTGCTTCATGTGTGCTTTTATGGCTACACGGAACGCCTCCTCTGTGCCCTCCATGAAGTCGCGTCCGCCTCCTCCATGCACGTGCAAATCTACTCCGCCTGGTACTACATAGCAGCCTTTAGCGTCGATAATCTGAGCGTTAACGATGTGCAAATCACTGTTCGATACGGCTAAAATCTTATTACCGTCAATGATTACAGAGCCGCCTTCAAGCCATCCTTGTGGAGTAAGAACGCGACCATTAATTATTTGTTTTAACATAACTGAATGATTAGTTTGGGGACTATTGAGCAGCACATCCTGCTTGTGCAGATTGTGTGTGCAAAGTTCCGTCGTCCATTAGTAGGTTTTTTCACAAGCAAAGGTACATATTATTTTTTATTGCAGCCAACAAAATAACAAAAAGAATTATTAACTTTGTAACAAAATCACAAAATACAACAAATGATAACAGGCGAGATAAAAAACAAAATCGACCAGATATGGGACACGTTCTTTGTGGCTGGCATCACTAACCCCATCACCGTTTTGGAGCAGATGACGTACATCTTTTTTATGAAGATGCTCGACGACAAGCAGTTGCAAGAGGAGGAGAACGCACGCGACTGGGACTGTGAGGTAGAGAACCCCACCTTCCTCAACGGACAGCTGTGGGTAAATCCGGAGGCTGTGAGCGACGAGGAGCGAGCAGGTGTACCCTACGAAAATCTGCGCTGGCATGTGTTCAAGAACTTCGGTGCCGACAATATGTTCAAGGTGGTTCGTCAGAGCGTGTTCGAGTTTATCAAGCACATCGGCACTGGCGAGGAGTCTGCCTATAGCCGCTACATGAAGTCGGCAATCTTCCTCATCCCCAACGCCCGCACCCTTGCCAAGGTGGTGGACGGTGTCGACTCGCTCGATATGAACAACCGCGATGCCATGGGCGATGTCTACGAGTACATCTTGGGCAAGATGGCAGCCAGCGGCACCAACGGTCAGTTTCGCACACCTCGCCACATCATACGCATGATTGTGGAGCTGATGGAGCCTACCCCACAAGACTACATCTGCGACCCTGCAATGGGTTCGGCAGGATTCCTCGTAGAGGCTGTGAAGTACATCAAGGAGAAGCACGCAACGGCGATGTACGTAAGCGAGGAAGTGCAACACATGAAGACATCCATGATTAACGGCTACGATACCGACCAGACCATGCTTCGCATCGGTGCCATGAACCTCCTGCTGCACGACATAACCGCTCCCGAACTGGCTTGGCGCGACTCGCTTTCTGAGCAGAACGAGGACCAGAGCTGCTACACGCTCGTCATGGCGAACCCTCCATTTGCAGGCAGTCTTGACAAAGGCAACGTGAACAAGCGCATCCTCAGCTACGCCAATACCAGCAAGACCGAGCTGCTGTTCCTTGCGCAGTTTGTGCGCTCGTTGGAGATAGGCGGACGTTGCGCCAGCATCGTGCCCGACGGCGTGCTCTTCGGCACCAGCAAGGCGCACGTGGCTATACGCAAGGAGATTGTAGACAATCAGCAGTTGCGTGCCGTCATCTCCATGCCGAGCGGAGTGTTCAAGCCCTACGCCGGCGTGTCGACAGCCGTACTCGTATTCACCAAGACCAACTGCGGAGGCACCGACCGCGTATGGTTCTACGACATGCGAGCCGATGGCTTCTCGCTCGACGACAAGCGTTCAGCCATCAACGACAACGACATACCCGACATCGTCAAACGCTTCCACAACCTCGCTGCCGAGGAGCAGCGCACACGCAAGGAGCAGAGCTTCTTTGTGCCCGTCGACGAAATCCGCCAGAACGACTACGACCTCTCCATCAACAAATACAAGGAGATAGAGCGCGAGCGCGTGGAGTACGAACCGGTGAAGGACATACTCGCACGATTGGAGCAGAACGAAGCGGAATACGCCAAGGGGTATGAAGAGCTGAGAAGCATGTTGGAGGAGTAAAAAAGTATGGCACAATCACTTTGCAAAATATACCTGCACATAATATTCCACATCAAGACCACAAGTCCATGCATTCTTGATGACGACCTCAAACGTGTGCACGCCTATATCGGCGAAATCATCAACGACTCGAAATGCACGACTATTTGGGTTGGTGGTGTTGGCGACCATGTACATGTGTTGTGTCTATTAGGGCGTGAGGTATCGATAGCGCAACTTGTGGAGACTATAAAACGCAATAGTAGCCGATGGATAAAATCGCTATCTCCAAATTATTCATGGTTTGCATGGCAGGGCGGTTATGCGGCTTTGTCAATAAGTCAGTCGGTTGTGGACAAAACATTGGCGTACATCAAAAACCAAAAGGAGCATCATAAGAAAACGTCATTCCAAGATGAATACAGGCAGTTTTTGAAATTGTATAATATTGAATATGACGAGAAGTATGTGTTTACGGATTAGCAAGGATGGAAAAACCAATAACGTTTGCAAAGACGTGAAACCAATAACGTTTGTGCAAGGACGGGAAACCAATAACGTTTGCGCAAAGACGGGCTGAAAGCCCAATGTTTCCATAGCCCAGGGCATCGCCCTGGGTAAACGAACACAAACGCCAAGCGCCCTGTAAGGGCAGCTATAAAACAACAAACTATTAGAGCTGCCCTTACAGGGCGCATAGCTCATAATCACATCATACCCAGGGCGATGCCCTGGGCTATGGAGAGGTTGCCCCTCCGGGGCGCACAGCTAATAACAATAACGACAAGGAGGAAAACGAATGAAACAAGGATGGGAATATAAGAAGTTGGGAGAGGTGTGCAATATAACAATGGGACAATCACCCGATGGAAAAAGTATAAATGACAATGAAGGAGTTGAGTTTCACCAAGGTAAAACATGCTTTGGCGAACACACACTTGGTGTTTCTAATTTATTTAGTAATGCCCCAGTAAAACTTGCAGAGGCGCATAGTGTACTTCTATGCGTTAGAGCCCCTGTCGGTTATCCCAATATAACAGATCGAAAAATATGCATTGGTAGAGGTCTTTGTGCCTTATATGCTAAAGAAGATATTGACAATAAGTTCCTTTTTTATTCACTATTAAGCAAACAATCTCATTTTGAAAAAAATGCAACTGGATCTACCTTTAAAGCAATATCATCAAAGGTAATTTCAAATACAGAAATCCCTCTCCCTCCCAAGTCCACCCAACTTGCCATCGTCTCCGAACTTGACAAGATTAACGAGTTGATTCGTTTAAAGAAGGAGCAACTGAAAGATTATGACAACCTCGCACAAAGCATCTTCTATGAGATGTTTGGAGACCCCGTGGAAAATGAAAAAGGATGGGAAGTGAAGAAATGGAAAGAAATATTCAACACTATACTAGGCAAGATGCTTGATAAGTCGAAACAAATTAATCATTTAACGCAATATAAGTATTTAGCTAATATGAATGTTCAATGGGGGTATTTTGACTTAAAAGAATTACGTTCAATGACATTTACAGATGAAGAACTTGTAAAATACGAATTGAAAAATAATGATTTATTAATCTGTGAAGGAGGCGATGCTGGTAGGTGTGCCATTTGGAAAGAGACAGATGAAACTATATTGTTTCAGAAAGCAATACATAGAGCAAGACTTATAGATACTAATAATGCTGATGTTGTATACATTAGATATTGGATGCAATTCTACAAGGTAAATAAAGGATTGAAAGATTATATATCTAAATCAACAATAGAACACTTAACAGGAGATAAACTTAAAAGGCTACCTATTCCTCTCCCCCCTCTCCCCCTCCAACACCTCTTTGCCCTGCGCATTGAGCAGATTGAGCGTCAGAAGTCAGAGGTAGCGAAAGCAATAACCGACCTTGAAACCCTCCTCGCCTCTCGTATGCAGCATTGGTTCGAGTAGCGGAAACTTATGAGGGTTGGGCATCCCTGCCCTACCCACTCTGCCTTAAATTGCAGTTGATCAAGTGGGGGGTGTGTCAAAAGTCGTAAGCGGTACGCCCCGAAGGGGCAGCACTACATAGCCCAGGGCAACGCCCTGGGTGTTGAATATACATATTGAGTAGTGCGCCCTGTAAGGGCAACTATCTGTGGCTCAATAGAGTTGCCCTTACAGGGCGTGGAGTTAGTGTAGGGCATGTTTACCCAGGGCGTTGCCCTGGGCTATGTAGAAATTGGGCTTTCAGCCCGCACTAATTGAGTTTTGACACACCCTCCTCCTATAGATAGCCAGCTGCTTGCACAAACTACAGCGAGGACGCCATAGCCTCCTACGCTTTGCATCAACCATCCATATTATAGACGACTCTAAAAACTTGAATATATGGCAAAGAAATTTGAAATACGAAATAGTACAGCCGAATTCCTTATCTTCATGGCAGAGGGTAAGGAGGATGGCGTTCAAGTGGTTTATAAAGACGAAACCATTTGGTGTACGCAGAAAGCTATGGCTACGCTTTTTGATGTAGGAGTTCCTGCTATCAGCAAACATCTTAGTCACATTTTTGCAGATGGCGAGCTTGACAAAGAAGTGGTTGTTTCCAAAATGGAAACAACCACTCAACATGGTGCTATTGAAGGAAAGACACAAACAAAAGCAACCGATTTTTATAATCTCGATGCTACCATCGCCGTAGGCTATCGTGTCAATTCTCGTCGCGCTACCCAGTTCCGCCAATGGTGTACCTTCGTACTTCGCCAATACGCCATCCGTGGCTACGTGATAGACAAGAAGCGTATGGAGAACGGCTCGTTCATTGGTGTGGACTACTTTGAGCAACTCTTGGAGGAGATTCGCGAGATTCGTCTGTCTGAGCGCAACTTCTACCAGAAGCTTACCGACATCTACGCCACAGCCATCGACTACAACCATGAAGCTCCTACCACAAGAGACTTCTTCAAGAAGGTGCAAAACAAAATGCACTATGCCGTACACGGTCATACTGCTGCCGAACTAATAGTAGAGCGTGCCGATGCAGACAAGGAACACATGGGACTAACAACATGGGCAAAGGCTCCAAGCGGAAAGATCCTACGATCGGACGTGAGTGTAGCAAAGAACTATCTTAAGGAGAACGAGCTGCAAGCCCTTGGACGATTGGTCAACGCCTATCTTGATATTGCAAAGGATATGGCTGAACGACATATACCAATGACCATGGAGGACTGGGCTAAGCGTATAGACAAATTTCTTGACGCAACAGACAGAGATATCCTACAAGGTGCAGGAAACATTACTGCAGAATACGCCAAGCAATATGCCGAAAGCGAATTTGAGAAATATAGAGTGATACAAGACAGATTGTTCCGTTCGGACTTTGATCTGCTTAACGAAAACCAGCCTACAATACCCTATGAAGAATTTTGACTTTATCAAGAAACTGGCGGAGATAATACCCGACTTCGCCCAGTTACACGAATACTGCGACAAGGCAGAAATATTTCAAAGCACATTCCCTGAGGAGAGTGCAAGCAATGCGCGTAAGGCATTGGAATGGTTGGTGAAGAACCACCTTTCAATGGCAAACGTAACCTTAGACCCTTACGAAACGCTCAGCCAGATGATAAAACGCCCACAGATAGACGCGTTCATCAACGACGATTGGAACTTTGAGCAACACATGCGCACGGTGAAGAAGATTGGTAACTACGCCTCGCACATTGGTTCGCAGCCAGTGAGGAAGAACGATGCCTTCGTCTGTCTGCGTGCCTTGTACTATGTTGTGAGCGGTTTCCTATTCCGCTGGCAAGCCATAAAAGAAATTAAAGCCTTCGATGCTACGCTTGTGCCTACTGGCTTCAGTGGGATGCACGTGGCAGACCAGTCGGAGCCTACCGTGTCGCTGCAGGTGGTAGACAGCGTGCCAGCTGAGGCGATAGACCACCCGAAAGTACCTGAGCAAGAGCCGAAGGAGTCGCTCGCGAGCGAGGCAATCACACGCAAGTGTCTCATCGACTATATGCTGAACGAAGCCAAATGGGAGATCCTTAATGTGAAGGGCGACATACAGGGTGGCAAGGCTGCCATCGAGGTGAAGATTGACGGCATGGACAAGGCTATGTATCCATCGGGCGTTGGCTACGCCGACTATGTGTTGTACAGCAAAGGCGGCAAGCCATTGGCGGTGATTGAGGCAAAAAGCACCATACAGAGCGCAGACAAAGGACGCAAGCAAGCTATGGAGTATGCCGACGGACTGGAGAAGAAGCATGGTGTGCGACCGGTGATATACTATACCAATGGCTACGAGACCAAGGTGATTGACGGCTTGGGCTATCGGGATCGTGAGGTTATCTCGTTCCACAGCGAGGACGACCTTGAGCGCATGATACAGAAACGTGGACGTGCCGACATCACCGATCTCACCATCGACGACGAGATAACCAACCGTCCGTATCAGAAGACAGCTATCAAGAGTTTGGTGGAATGGCTCAACAAGAAGCATCGCCGTGGACTGCTTGTGCTTGCTACCGGCACGGGCAAGACACGCGTGAGCATATCGCTCTGCAAACTGCTCTCGAACAACAACTGGATAAAGAAGGTGCTTTTCCTTGCCGACCGCACCGAACTGGTAAATCAGGCACATGGAAAGTTTGAGGAGTTTCTGCCCAGCGAGTCGATGAGCTGTCTGTCGGAGGACACAGACCCCGACTTAGATGCACGCTTCATCTTCTCTACCTATCAGACGATGATCAACTACATCAACGCGGTGCCGGTGGAGTTCTCCGTGGGACACTTCGACCTCATCATCATCGATGAGGCTCACCGAAGCGTGTTCGGCAAGTATGGAGCTATTTTCCAATATTTCGACTCGCTCCTCATCGGATTGACAGCAACGCCACGCGCAGAGATTGACAAGAACACATTCAAGCTGCTTGAGCTTGAGAATGCGCCCAACTACGAATACACCTACGACGAGGCTATCGGCGACGGATATCTCTGCCCCTACCGTCTGAAGAACTGCACATCGAAGATGATAAACCGCGGCATTAAGTATGACGAGCTGAGCAAGGAGGAGCGCGACGAACTGGAAAAGGTGTGGGAATACGAGAAGGCTCTGAAGGGCATACCGAATGCCCAGGAGTATCACCGCGACATACAGGGCAACGAACTATTCCGCTACCTCATCAACGACGACACCATCGACAACGTGCTCTCGGAACTGATGACCAACGGTTTGAAGATTAATTGTGGCGAGGATGTGGGCAAAACAATCATCTTTGCATACAACCACAAGCACGCAGAGCGCATAGTGGAGCGTTTTCGTGCGCTTTACCCAGAGCGTGGTGCCGACTACTGTCAGCTGATAGACAATCAGGTGAAGCATCATTCGGCTATCATAGCCGACTTCAGGGAGGCTGAAAAGATGCCACAGATAGCGGTGTCGGTGGATATGCTCGACACCGGCATCGACGTGCCGGAGATTCTTAACCTCGTGTTCTTCAAGATAGTGAAGTCGAAGATCAAGTTCGACCAGATGATTGGTCGCGGCACACGTCTGTGCCAGGACATCTTCGGTCCAAACCAAAACAAGAAGGAGTTCTACATCTTCGACTGGTGTGGCAACTTCACCTACTTCTCGAAGAATGGCGACGACATAGCACCGACAAACATAAAGACACTAACCCAGCGACTCTTCGAGCTGCGCGTAGACATTGCGAAAGAACTGCAGAGTGCCGAACATCAGGAAAAGCCGTTCGACAAGCAACTACACGACGATTTGAAAACACTGCTGCACAAGCAGGTGGCTTCCATCGGCAAGGAGCGCAAGGAGACGCGACCGTTCCTGGGCATCATTGAGCCGTTCCGTGAGAAGGACAAGTGGACATATATCTCGGAGGTGGGTGCCCTGCAACTAAAGAAAATCAGCCACCTTGTACCTGTAGAAAAGGACGAAGAGGAGACAAAGAGGTTTGACGTGGTGATGCTCCACATAATGCTGGCACACATCAACACAACGGTAAGTGTGGGACAATTTCGCCAAGTGGTGGTGAACGTGGCTGCAATATTGGAGAAGAAGGCTACTGTGCCGGCTGTTATGGCACACATCAACACCATACGAATGGTGCAGACACCACAGTTCTGGGAGAACGAGTCGCTTGACGCGTTGGAGAGTGTGCGCAGAGAACTGCGCGAAATAGTACACTTGCTGAAGGAGCAACGCCAATACAAGAAGTTTGTCATCGACATAGAGGACGAATACACCACCTCCAAAGCCCCCGTCAACGTGGTTATACAGACTACGTACAAGCAGCGAGTAATCGATTACTTGGCAGAGAATAGCAACAACGAAACACTGCGAAAGATACAGAACTTTGAGCAGCTCACCGCTGCCGATATACAGGAGTTGGAGCGTATCTTCTTCGAGGAGCTGGGCACCAAGGACGAGTACAACGCACTCACCAAGGGTCATCCGTACAAGAATAATGTAGCTGCCTTCATACGTGTCATCAACGGCATCGACCACAAGAAAGCGTTACATATATATAAGCAGTTTGTAGATGGCTATAATCTCACGTCGGAGCAGGAGCAGTATCTGAAGAATATCCTCGACTACGTAAGTATGAATGGCGATATTGAAACAAAAAACTTTATGGAGTATCCGCTAAAACAATACAACTGGCGTACTATCTTCGGCGACCATTTTGTAAATCTAAAGGATTTCATCAAGCAGATTCATGAGGTCATCTCTGCATAAACAGAAAACAAGTTAAGTACTTTTTGAAAGAAGATGGTTGTAGATTTTCTTCACGGCAATGTGGTAGCTTGCTTTTAAGGATCCTTCTGAGGTGTTGAGCAGGCTACTCATTTCCGAATACTTCATTTCTTCGTAATAGCGAAGATTGAAGACAACGCGTTGCACATCGGGCAGTTTTGCAATGGCTTCTTGCAAAGCTGCTTGCGTGGCATCGCCGTCAAAATATTCGTCGGCAACAAGGCGCGAGCCAACTCCATCGGTAAGATCGGAGTCGTAAGCTACGAAGTCGCGCTTACGGCGTAGAAAGTCGAGCGACTCGTTGATGGCTATACGATAAAGCCAGGTGGATGGTTTCGAACGCTCTTCAAATTGATCAAGGTTGTTCCATGCTTTTACAAAGACATTCTGCATTACATCGTTGGCATCGTCGTGATTGAGAACAATACGACGTATCGTCCAATATAGTTTTTCGCTATATTGGGCAACCAATTCTGTAAACAGTTTATTCTTTTCTGTATCTTTCATTTTGCCTTGAACATCTTGGTTAAAGATACTTTTGTATGTTGTCGTAGATTATACTGTCATAGCCATATATGTCGTCATAGCGAACAAGATTGCCATTGCTATCAGGATAGAGCGTATAATAGGTGATGTATATCGGCACTAATGGTTCTACCTTCAAGCTACGCACCATCTTTGAACGATTAGGACGTTCTGCTTCTGGCGCATCTTCGCGTGGTCGTTCGCTAAAATCGGCAGCCATAGAGTACTTCATCTTTTCCATCAGCTTCTCGTTTTTATCGTTCAACATGAAAACAGCCAACTCGTAGGGTTTCTCTACACGTATGCAACCATGCGACACCATGCGGTTGTTACGGGCGAAGACTCTGGGCGAGGATGTGTCGTGCAGGTATATGCTATAATTGTTGTCGAAACGGAAAATAACTCTTCCAAGCGCATTGCCACGCCCACCCCACTGCACAACGGAATAGTTGGCACTAAGGAGCATGTCGCGTGTAACGTTCTCAGGTGCTACAATCTTACCAGTGTTGCGGTCGCGCACAAAGTAATTGTTATTATCGAAATATGCGTGATTGCCGACATGGTGTATTACGCTTGTCTTCACTATGCTTTTCGGTATTATCCACTGCGGATTGAAGTCCATACGTTTTATCTTGCTGCTTAATAGCGGAGTCTTCGTCTCAAGACTACCTACAGCCACCTTCATAACCAGACGTTCGTCACCATCATGGGCAAACAGATACAGAGCGGGCACGTTCACAACCACATACTTCTTGTGCAGCTGCGGGTAGTCGCCATCGTTTTCCCAACGACAGCGCTCTATATTGCAAAGCAAACGACGGCGATATTCCTTGTCCCTGGTCTTGTTCAAAGCAGAAATGTATTTGGCGTACAATGGATTGTGGGGCTTCGACTTTGCGAGAAAGTCTGCAAACTTGTCCATATCACCCTTTATCATAGCACAAGCGGTTGCAAGATAGGTGTCATTGGGCAGACTTGTATGCCAACCATAAAGTGAACGATATGTGACGTGTAGGGTGTCGTCTTTACGCTGATCGAGTCGGTTGAACGCTTTGTAAGGGTTCATAAAACCAAAACGCTGCCCCTCTGTGTAGCGCAAGAAAGCTTTTGTAAGATAATACTCTAAGCGTGCGAACACTTTAACAGCCGAATTGTCGGCTGTTTTAATAGAATCGAAATCAAGGGTGCGTACACGTTGTAAATCTTCTTTCAGTAAGGAATAATAGAATTTGTCACGAGAGAAGCCCAATGAGTCGACGTGTGAAATATAGCTAAGTAAGGTATCTGCTTTTGCAGAAACACCATCACGCGTTATCCACAACACCTCCATACTGGTGTTGTAGTGCTTGCGAGCGTGCATATCGGCTGGACTGTTAGACTTGTCGGACAGAATGAGTGTGCGGATATTAGAGAATACTCTATCCGCAGAAATATCGTAACGGGATGTTCGCAACGTCGCAAAATCGTCTAACGATACATACATACGTTCTTCTTTCTTATGACATGAGCATAAAACAAAAGCCATAAGAAAGAAGAGAAACAATGAGAACTTGCTAATATTCAAATTGGATATTGACAAAACTTGTTACTTAATCACAATTTTACGTGCTATCTTACCAACTTTAACAATGTAAATACCCTTTGGCAAGTTCAAATCAAATCGTTTGTCCTGACTATCAATCTTTACAGACATAACTGGAGCACCTCCTGCCAAATTGTAGATGCTCATTGTCATTCCAAAAGCATCTGTGACACGCACAACGTTATCCTCTATGGATATGACGGGCTTCTGCACATTGTCAATGAGCTCAATTTCTGGCATACACTCAGCCATTGCTGATTTTGGAGCACCTACCATAAAGATAGCAAGTAATATAACGAGTATATATTTTGTCATAAGCTAACGTTTTAATGTAATGATTTGTTTTTGCAAAGATACAAAAACTTTTAATACGACAATAATAATAGTGTAAAAAAACTGAGTTGTTCAGTTTTTTTACACTATTTATCGAGATTATTGCATCACAAATATCAATGTTCCACCTTTCAGAATATCTTCATGCGAAATGTTCGTGGTACGAAGTCGCTTACCATTGAGCAGTACTTCCTTTACAAGATACTTCTCTGGCGAATAGCCTTCTGCCTCGACCTTAAACGTATTACCATTCTCCAAGTGGATTGTTGCGTTGCGGAAGAGCGGTGAACCAATCTCGTACTCGCAACTAACAGGATTTAATGGATAGAAGCCTAACGCACTGAAAACATACCAAGCAGACATCTGTCCGCAGTCTTCGTTTCCACAGAGTCCGGCAGGTGTGTCGTTGTAGAGTTCTGTCAGTATTTGGCGAACATACTTCTGCGTCTTGTGGGGCTGACCTATCTTGTTGAAGATATATGCAGCATGGTGACTGGGTTCGTTTCCGTGTGCATATTGTCCTATCATACCCGTACTAAACAATGGCAGTTCGGCATTGGCAGTTGGCGTATAAGTGAAGAAGCTATCAAGTTTTTCAGCAAAACGTTTCTTGCCAACAAGTTTCTCAAGTCCCTTTATATCATGCTGCACCGACCACATATAGTGCCATCCATTGCTCTCACAGATGTGCGCTGTATATTCGTCAGGCGAGTAAGCCGGCTGGAAACTGCCGTCGGAATGGCGCGGTTGCATGAACGTAGAGCCCTTACAGTACACATTGCGGTAGTTCTGCGCGCGCTTGCTGAACTCTTTATAGACGTCGATCTTGTTCATCGATTTGGCAAGCTCAGCGATGCATGCGTCGTCATAGGCATACTCAAGCGTACGCGAAAGCGACCAGTTGTCACCGAGTGTAGGTTCCTTCACATCATAAGGTACATAGCCCAACTTCTTATAAAGTCCGATACCTCTATAGTCGTCTAAGTTGGCTGTCTTCACGCACTCTGCTAAAGCCTCTTCCTTGTTGATATTAGGCACACCTTTCAGAATAGCTTCAGCAATAACAGAAGCGGCATGATATCCAATCATCATATCCGTCTCCGACGACCACATATTCCAAATTGGCAAACGTCCGTTCTCCTTACTAAACGCAATGAGCGAATTGACTATATCGCTGGCACGTGTAGGCATTAGGATATCATAAAGCGGATGGGCAGCACGATAGGTATCCCACAACGAGCAAGTCTCATAGTTGAACCACCCATTCGCCTTATGCAGCTGACGATCAGCACCAAGATAGCTGCCGTCAACATCGCAGAGCAACGTAGGCGCAGACATGGCGTGGTAGAGTGATGTATAGAAAACTGTTTCTTGCGACTGCGAACCTCCCTCTATCTCTATCCTACCCAATTCCTTGTTCCAGAGGCTTTCAGCCTGTCTTCTCACTGCGTCGAAGTCGTCAGACACAGCTTCTGCCTGCAGGTTCTTTTGTGCTCCTGCAAGGCTTGTTGGCGAAAGAGCTGTTGTTACCACAAGTTTGTCAAAAACCTCTGAAGCAAACTTAAAGCGAGCAATGCAGCCTACTCCATTCGGATTGTTCTGCAGTTTCTTGCTTTCAATCTCTACAGACTTGATCGGCTGCGAGAAACGTGTTCTGAACCAAACGCGCTGATTGCGAGCCCAACCATCCGAATAACGATAGCCTTCAATGGTGAAAGAGTCAACAACGCTTATCTTGCTGTCAACCGTTGCGTCCCAGTTCATCGCCTTGTTCAAATCTAAGATGACCATGCGTTCCTTGCCATCATTAGGGAATGTATAGCGCTGAACTCCACACCGGGGCGTTGCGGTTAGCTCTACGTTAATGTCATAGTCGGTTAGACGCACTTGGTAATATCCTGCATGTGCCGTTTCGTCCTTGTGAGAGAAGCGCGAGTGTATGCCCAACGGCTCTTCAGCCTCGTTGTACGGCAACGTTACGGGCATAAACGAGATATCATACAAATCGCCAGCACCCGTTCCTAACAAGTGAGTATGACTAAAACCGGCTATCGTACTATCTGGATAGAAATAACCAGCAATACGATCCCATCCGGGTAAACCGTTGTCTGGACTTAGCTGCACCATTCCGAAAGGCACCTGTGCTCCAGGATAAGTATTACCTGTATAGTCGGTACCTATAAGCGTATTCACTTTTGAAGCATAATCCTTGGCATACGTAGTAGTATGTAAGGTACAAGCAGCAAAAAAAATAATAGAAATTAATGTCTTTCTCATCATTATAAGATATGAAGATTTGAATTGAAAAGATGAAAGATAAAAATAAAGTCCACTTAAGGAATGTCCAATTTGGCCATATCTTTAAGTGGACTTATCTATTATTATATATTCAAATTGCAACTTCCGAGGAAGCAGTGTTTTAATTAGTCAAGATGAAGCGACTTCTTGATTGCCTCAATTTTCTCGTCGGCAGCCTTGCTGCAACGCTCGTAGCAACCAGCACACTTGAATGACGGATCCTTAACCTCGATGTAGAACTTGATCTTAGGTTCTGTACCCGATGGGCGAACGCTAACCTTAGTGTTGTCGTCGCAGAACCACTGGAGCACGTTGCTTGTTGTAGGCATATCGAGCTTCTCTACAGTGCCGTCAGCCTTTGTAGAAGTAAGAGCCTGATAGTCCTTCCAGAGAATCACCTTGCTACCACCCAACTCCTGAGGAGGATTGGCACGGAAGTCAGCCATCATCTGCTTGATTTCGTCAGCGCCAGTCTTGCCCGGGCGAACTACGTTCACTGTGAACTCCTTGCTAAAGCCATACTCCTGATAAATCTGCATCAAGAGGTCGTAGAGAGTCTTGCCTTGGTCCTTAGCCCAAGCAGCGATCTCGCAGATAAGGCAGATTGAAGCTGGAGCGTCCTTATCGCGAACCTTGTCGTAAGGCAGGAAGCCGAAGCTCTCCTCGCCACCACCGATGTAGTCCTGCTTGCCCTCAGAGATAGCAATCTCACGTGCAATCCATTTGAAGCCAGTGTAGCAGTCGCGAAGTTCCACGTTGTTCTTCTTAGCGATTTCAGCAATCACCTCTGTTGTAACGATAGTCTTAACAAGGAAGTCTGTCGGCTTCAGCTTACCAAGCTTCTTCTTATTCTCAATGATGTAATAGCAGAACATCATGCAAGTCTGGTTACCATTGATAATCATCCATTCGCCCTTATCATCACGGCAAACGATAGCAAGACGGTCTGCATCGGGGTCAGTAGCAACAACCAAGTCGGCATTGAGCTTTGTACCAAGCTTCATACCTAATGTCATTGCTTCTGCATTCTCTGGGTTTGGAGAAACGACAGTTGGGAAGTTACCATCGACAACCATCTGCTCTGGAACAACATTTATGTTCTGGAAGCCCCATGAACGCAAGCAGAGAGGAACAATTACGCGACCTGTGCCGTGCATTGCGGAATAAACGATATTCAGGTCTTTCTGACGATTGATAACATCCTGATCGACCATAGCCGAACGAACAGCTGTCATATAGTCGTAGTCCATCTCGCCACCAATAATCTTAATCTTATCCCAGTTAGCCTCAAACTTAACGTCATCAATAGTCACCTTGTTAACCTCATCAATGATGCCCTTATCGTGCGGAGCCAATACCTGAGCACCATCGCTCCAATAAGCCTTATAGCCATTGTATTCCTTCGGGTTATGAGAAGCTGTTACGTTCACACCTGCTTTCGCACCGAGCTGGCGGATAGCAAATGAAATCTCTGGTGTAGGACGGAGTCCCTCGAACAAATAAGCCTTAATGCCATTTGCAGAGAAGATTGCAGCAACAGTCTCAGCAAAGAGACGAGAATTGTTACGGCAGTCGTGACCTACAACAACAGAAAGGTTCTCCTCGCCTGGGAACGCCTTTAATATATAGTTAGCAAAGCCCTGTGTTGCCATGCCAACGATGTACTTGTTCATACGGTTTGTACCAGCACCCATAACGCCACGCAGACCACCAGTACCAAACTCGAGGTTCTGATAGAAAGCATCGATAAGTGCAGACTTGTCCTCTGCCTCAAGCATTGCCTTCACCTCGTTACGTGTTTCCTCGTCGAAAGCAGGGGTAAGCCACTGCTGTGCTCTTTCCTCACACTGCTTTATGAGTTCTCTATTGTCTCCCATAATATAAATGTATGTTAACGTTATTAATAATTTAAGTTTCTAATTAATATTACAAAGTTAGTTATAATAAATGAAACAATAACCTTTCGCCACTTATTTTTCACTTAAATTATTCTAAAATCTTTGTCATATTCAGCTCCGTAATTCTGCCATCAGGATTAACCTTGGCATTAAAACGAAATCTTGTCTCGCTTGAACTGTTGTCTGTATGTTCCACTTTCTGCAACCCAGAGAAGACAACAGTGTACTCATATTGCTGATCGCCTACTTCCTTTTTCGTTATGGCGTAATCCTCAAGCGACATCCAATTCATCGAAGCCACGTCACTCTTGTAGATTTTGTGCATAAACGTAACTACGTCGCTGCGTGTGGCGTTTGCCTTTCCAAGAAACTTTGCAATCAGCGGACTGAATGAATTCATCAATCCATTTTCATCTCGGTTGTTTAGACTTTGGAATAATCCATCAAACACTGTTCCTACGAGTATTTTATCCTCTGGGGTCACCGTGTTTGCATTAAGCATTTTCATCTTATCTGTAGCTTCATCGAAATGCTCACCATCAGGATGCTGCTCCAAATAGAGTTGTACAGCCTCAAGGGTGTTCGCCGCATCAGCCCTCGACCAATCAATAGAGTCAATCTTGTGTTGCGCAACTTGGCAGAACGGAGAGTTTGGATGTTGCTCAATGTATCGTTGGAAGTCGCTTTTTGAACCACTAACAACAACATTAGTCCAATCGCGGTCAAGCTGTGCAAAATATTCCAAATGTGCAGAAATAGAATCGCGATGAGCTTCAGGCGCATCTGTGTATGTATTCAGATAGTTTTGCAACACTTGGGGGTCGTTGCTCGAAAGGGCGAACTCATACGCAGACTCCTCCTTATCGCTTTGAGCATTTCTATAGAAAGCGTATAAAACAGCACCCAGAACCACTACAACCAATGACACAACTGCTATTACAATACGATTATTGCGTAAGCCCGAAGCCTTTTGATTGACCTTACAATCACTCTCGTCTCCACACATTGTAGTATTATCAACTGTGGTTTTATGATGACATTGTGGACATTCCGCATTGCTATTAAAATACGTAAACCCACATTGCGAGCAAGTTGTAACATGTCCTGCAATAGGTACTCCACATGAAGGACAGACTGGGGCTTTGTCACTAATTTCCTGATTACACTCAGGACACTTAATTATTGCCATGATTTTAAATTAATTATATTATTCTATTAAACACTTTCATCTACTGCTGCAGCTGTCATTTATATACTTTTCACTCTCAACGTCTTTGGTATTTAAGTTCGCGCAAACTATGTCTACCCATAAAGCGACTTTTATCTACATAGCCCTTAATGCCATCGATGTATCCCTTACCAGTATACTGCCATAACATATAGTCTTTATCATCTGCCAATATTGGTTCGTTTTTAGAGTATTGCGCAATCATCAGCTTATAGTCATCTAACACTCCTACAAGATATTTGTTATAGAAATTGGTACCTGTATACACAAGAGGTTTCTGATGATAAGCCTTTTCTACCATAACAAGAAACTTCGCAACAGAATCGCGGAATGCCTCTGTGCTCATCCCTTGCTTTACTTCGATATCTATCATCGGTATCAGATCTTGTTGACTGGGACGGCACTGGGTCTTAAAGTTTGCTAACTGCTTTGAGAGGTCGGTCTTTGGTCTGAAAAAATGATACGACCCTACCTTCAAGCCATACTTATGTGCTAAATCAATATTCTGCTCGTACATGTGATCTATACGATCGCCACCTTCAGTAGCCTTTAGATAGACATAAGCCATTTTTGTATTATTGCCTATTACTTCCCAAAACACCTCGCCTTGATAATGACTCAAATCGATACCATGCACATGTGCACAGGTGTCTTCGCATTGCACAAGATTGTCTTGAGAAAATACGGGGCAAGAATAAAACAGTCCTAATATGATATATATATGTATGTAAAAAATCCTCTTCATAAATGCAAAGTTACTGTAAAATAGACAAAGAGGCAAAAAATCATTACATTTTTAAATTGTATTAATACAACGCAAAAAAGACCGTCCTTGTACAAAAGTGTACAAAAACGGTCTTTGCTATAAAATAATAATCGATTATTCTTCTTCCTCTGCCTCTGCTGCGTGCTCCTCAATAAGCTTCTGCTGCAAATCGTTCGGAACAAGCTCATAGCTTGCGAACTTCGTTGTGAACGAAGCACGACCACCTGTCAAACTACTCAACGAGATTGAATAGTTGCTGAGCTCCTTCAATGGTATTTTAGCCTGAAGTTTCTGATAGCCAGGCTCACTATCCATACCCATAATGAGCGCGCGACGACCCTGAAGATCAGACATCACGTCACCCATATAGTCGCTCGGTACGTAAACCTCGAGATCGTAAATAGGCTCCAAAATCTTCGGACCTGCCTCCTTAAACGCTGCCGAGAATGCATTGCGTGCTGCCAACATAAACGAAAGCTCATTAGAGTCAACCGGGTGCATCTTTCCATCATAAACGATAACACGCACATCACGTGCATAGCTACCAGTCAATGGTCCGTGCTCCATGCGCTCCATAATACCCTTTAGGATAGCAGGCATGAAGCGTGCGTCGATGGCACCACCGACAACAGAGTTGATGAATACGAGTTTGCCGCCCCATTCCAAGTTAATCTCTTCGCGACCCTTGATATTAATCTTAAACTCCTGTCCGTTAATCTTGTATGATGTAGGATCAGGCATTCCTTCTGCATACGGTTCAACGATGAGGTGTACCTCACCAAACTGACCTGCACCACCCGACTGCTTCTTATGACGATACTCAGCGCGTGACATCTTTGTGATAGTCTCACGATAAGGTATGCGTGTCGGCTCAAACTTGATAGCGAGCTTCTCATTGTTCTCAAGACGCCACTTCAATGTGCGGAGATGGAATTCGCCCTGACCACGTACGATAGTCTGACGCAACTCCTTGCTCTGCTCGACAAGCCATGTCGGATCCTCCTGATGCATACGCAGCAATGCCGACATAAGTTTTTCTGTTTCTGCTGTATTGACAGCCTTGATTGCACGTGAGAACTTAGGGTTAGGATATTTGATAAAGTCAAAGCGCCATTCGCAATCTTTACCATTGAGGGTGTTTCCTGTCTTTACATCTTTCAACTTAACTGTGCAACCGATATCGCCGGCAACGAGTTCGTCCACTGGTATTCTGTTCGCACCAGCACAAGCGAATATCTGACCGATACGCTCCTTTGAGCCACGATCAGCGTTTGTCAAGTCATCACCCGACTTAATCTTGCCGCTCATAACCTTGAAGTAGCTTACCTCGCCAATATGCGGTTCCAAACCTGTCTTGAAGAAGTAAACAGACTCCGGTCCGTTTGTATCAGCAACAATTTCCTCACCACGTGTATTGTGAAGCTTCGGCATTTCGCTTACGAAAGGTACTACATTGCCCAAGAACTCCATCAAACGACGAACGCCCATATCTTTGCCTGCACAAACGCAGAACACGGGGAATATAGAACGTGTAACGAGTCCCTTGCGGATGCCTTCGCGCAATTCGTCCTCAGAAAGAGCTCCTTCCTCAAAGAACTTCTCCATCAATGTCTCGTCGTTCTCGGCTGCTGCCTCAACAAGAAGCTTATGGAGTTCCATTGCCTTATCCATCTCTTCTGCAGGGATGTCAACGATAGTAGGCATACCACCTTCTGGTCCCCATGTGTACATCTTCATCAAGAGCACATCAACGATAGCATTAAAGCCTGCACCTGTGCTTACCGGATACTGAATCTGAACACACTTAGAGCCGTAGATAGCATTCATGTTTACCATGACATTGTCGAAGTCGCACTTATCAGAGTCCAACTGGTTGATAAGGAAAATGACTGGCTTATGAAGTTTCTCGGTATAACGGAAGTTGTTCTGTGTACCAACCTCAGGACCATACTGACCGTTAATAAGGATAACAGCCTGATCGGTTACGTTGAGAGCTGTGATTGCACCACCGATAAAGTCGTCAGAACCTGGGCAATCGATAATGTTGAGTTTCTTGTTGTTCCACTCTACATGGAACACTGTGGGGAACACCGAGTAGCCATACTCATGTTCTACCGGGAAGTAGTCGCTTACCGTGTTCTTTGCTTCCACCGTACCACGGCGCTTGATAATACCACTACCATAAATCATAGACTCGGCAAGGGTGGTCTTGCCGCTACCCGCACTGCCTAAAAGGGCAATGTTCTTAATCTCATTTGTTTGATAGACCCTCATATTCTTCAGGTTTTAAATGGTTAATAATAAATTCAGGCGGATTGACTTTGGGGCGGGTGTCTATCCGTCTACTAAATTATATATTTATATGGTATTTCCAAAAGAATTGCACAAAAACTAATCAAAATTTTAAACTTATTAGTAAATTTGTAGCCATAAAACATAGTGTAGCACTATGTACACCTTATTATATAGTGAATGAAAGCAGGAATATACGTACATATACCATTTTGCGAGAGCCGTTGCATCTACTGCGGCTTTTATAGTACAACGGCAAAAGACTGGTGTACTCGCTACGTAGACGCACTTTTGAAGGAGATGCGTATGCGCAGCGATGAGTTACGCAGCCTTTATCCTGACAACGAATGTACGATTGATACTGTTTACATTGGCGGCGGAACACCTTCTACACTCTCCACTGAAGACATCGCACGCATCATAAACACTATAAAAGAGGTTTATCCTTGCACTACACGCGAGATAACGATGGAGATGAATCCCGACGATGTTACGCCCGAACTCATCACCTCGGTACGTGCGCTTGGCGTGAACCGCATCAGTCTTGGCGTGCAGACCTTCAGCGACGAACGCCTGTGCTTCATCCGGCGTCGCCACAACGCTGCGCAAGCCGTAAAAGCCGTTGAGACAATCCGGCGTGCAGGCATCGATAACATTAGCATCGACCTTATGTTCGGCTTCCCAGACGAAACATTAGATGATTGGCAGAACGACTTGAACACAGCCTTGAAGCTACGTCCAAATCACATATCAGCATATAGTCTGATGTACGAAGAGGGCACTCCACTCTATCTGCTGCTTCAAAACGGCAAGATCAAACAGACCGACGATGATACTTGCCTTGCTATGTACACCATGCTTATGGACACGCTTTCAGCCAATGGTTACGAACATTACGAGATAAGCAACTTCTGCTTACCTGGCTATCGCGCCATACACAATAGTAGTTATTGGAACGATACGCCATACTTAGGTTTTGGAGCAGCTGCCCACTCGTATAACTTACTGACACGCAGCTGGAACGTTGCTGACATTAAAGAATATATTAACACCATCAAACGTGGCAAACTGCCGTCTGACAGCGAGCGCATTGACTATGACACTCACTACGACGACATCATCACGACTGCCATGCGAACCCACGAAGGCGTAGACTTGAAACGTCTGAAACCTGAGTATCGCGACTATGCTCTGTGCTCTGCAAAGAGCGATATCGACGGCGGACTTCTCGAACTCACCAACGACCATCTGCGACTCACACGTAAAGGACTTTTCGTTAGCGATATGGTGATGAGCAACCTTATGAAAGTCTGATAAAAGTAAAAAGGTAAAAAAGTAAAAAAGTAAAAGGATATATAAATCACATATTAATTATAATCAACAAATAAGAACATGGAAAAGAAACTTCGCACCGCTTCACTTTGTGTGCAGGGCGGTTACAAGCCAAAGAATGGCGAACCTATTGAGGTACCAATCATACAGAGTACTACATTCAAGTACGACAATTCAGAGGAAATGGCTATGCTCTTCGACCTCAAGAAAGAAGGCTATTTCTACACACGCTTGCAGAACCCTACAAACGACGCTGTAGCCAATAAGATTGCGCAACTTGAAGGTGGCGTAGGCGCAGTGCTCACCAGTTCTGGTCAGGCAGCCAACTTCTACGCAGTGTTCAACATCTGCGAGGCTGGCGACCATATCGTAACATCTAACGAAATCTACGGCGGAACATACAATCTCTTCGGCGTAACATTGAAGAAGCTCGGCATAGAGTGCACTTTCGTTAATCCGAACGCATCTGAGGAAGAAATACAGAAGGCATTCCGTCCGAACACAAAGGTTGTATTCGGTGAGACAATCAGCAACCCTGGTTGTGCTGTGCTCGACATCGAGAAGTTCGCACGCATCGCTCACAAGAATGGTGTACCTCTCATTGTTGACAACACCTTCGCTACACCTATCAACTGTCGCCCGTTTGAATGGGGCGCAGACATCGTAACCCACAGTACAACAAAGTACATGGACGGCACAGCGAGCCAGGTCGGCGGCGTAGTTGTAGACAGTGGCAACTTCGACTGGATGGCTAATGCCGAGAAGTTCCCAGGTCTTTGCACTCCCGACGAAAGCTACCACGGACTCACTTACGTGAAGGCGTTCGGCAAGATGGGCTACATCACAAAGCTCGTGGCTCAGCTCATGCGCGATCTTGGCTCTATCCCAGCTCCGATGAACTCGTTCATCCTCAACCTCGGCTTGCAATCGCTCCACCTGCGCATGAAGCAACACTGCGAGAACGCACAGCGTGTTGCCGAGTTCCTGAAGGCTGACGAGCGTGTGGCATGGGTACACTACTGCGGTCTGCAGGGTGACGAGTACCATGAACTTGCACAGAAATATCTGCCCAACGGTTCTTGTGGCGTAATAGCGTTCGGACTGAAGGGCGACCGCGAGACTGCTATCCGCTTCATGGACTCGCTCGACATGATTAACATCGTGACCCACGTGGCTGACGCTCGCACATGCGTGCTCCACCCAGCAAGCCACACCCACCGTCAGCTCTCCGAAGAGCAGCTGCGCGAGGCTGGCATTGCGCCCGACCTTATCCGTCTCTCTGTAGGCATTGAAGACCCTGAGGACATCCTCGACGATATCAAGCAGGCTCTCAACAAGATGTAAACCGACATGAGCATGACAAACAACGAAGACAAGGAGCAGCTTTTCCGCGATGACCTCCATCAGTTTCTACTCTCTGTAGACATGATTGATGAGCGTCTGCCGGAAGCTCCCGACCTCGAAGAGTTGTGGCAGCCAATAGCTCAGAGCTACATGCCCGATGCCATACGCGAGTTCAACGGTGAATATCCGCGTGTGGCGTTCGGCTGGATAATGTACGTGGGCATGGCACTCGCAAAGTATTGGGACGTGGAATGGTCTACCTACTCGAAGGTGACCGACCTCTATGCCTATCTGCGCGACCGCATCGACTTCGACCACATGGACGACTATATCTGCGAAAAGGTGCTGTGCCTCGATGCTAAAGAGCACGAAGTGGTGAACAACGTGGTGGGCGAATGCGCTGCACGCACCTACACCAAACTCTGCCGTATGCGCCTTGAGGCAGGATCAAAAGAGGCGTTCCGCACCTTTGTAGCAGCACTTCACCAGATGTATCTGATGGGGATTGCCGTAGAGTTGCGCAGCCTTGGCTATCACATGACAAAAGTACAATAGCATGACTGACAGGGAATTTGAGACTTATTGGAAAGAAAATCGCATGACGATACTCGAGAAAAACGACGAGTATCGCCATGCGAAAGAGAATTTCAAGATACACTCCGGCGCCGACCTTATTCTGTTTGGCATACCCGTAGTGGCAGGCATAGTGTCTATAAACAACGTGCCGCTGCAAAACGAGCTACTCAAATGGATTGTGAGTGCGGTTATCACCATTGTATGCTTCGCCCTCAGCGTGTGGGTGAAAAGCTTGATAACCGGCACGGTGTCGCCCGACGAAGTGGAACAACGACTTAAGGAGGCAAAGAGACGCGAGTTGGTGGAATAGTACTTACTTTCCACCACCTTCTGCGCTCTTAACGTCGTCGTTAGAGATAGATCGCGCCACCTTCTTAACGCCCGACGACAATTCGCCAATGCGCCAGCTCACGTTTATGCCGACGCGCCACGGATTATACGACGAGTCGCTACGCGTTATGAAGTTCGCGCCTGTGACCGTCGATTTATAATGGCGCTTTGCATCAAGGAAATTACTTGCATACAAGTAGAAGTTGAGTCTATCCTTGAGGAACGACTTCTGTACATTCAAGTTATAGTTGTATATGCCCTCCGTCTTCGATTGAAGATTTGGGTTGCTCGTACAACCATAGAAACCTAAATTCACTCTCCAATTCTTAGGCAACGTCTGTTGCACGCCCACATACGCCGAACCGTAATAGCCATAATTGTGCAGCGACTGACGGTCGTTGTAGTCGGAATAGTCGCCCCATAGATTCATGGTCAGGCGTGTGTTCTTGAAAATATTCCAATTGACGTAGCTCGACAGCGACGCGGTCTGTGTGCGTCCGATGTTGCGGTACGTAGTGTAGCTTACGAGCTTGCCAGTCGGATTCTTCACGCTCTCGATAGTGTTGTCCTCCACGAGCGACGTAACGCTTGAAATATTGTTGTTCGTGAAGCTGTAGCGCATGGTGCAACTAACGGAGAACTTAGCAGCAAAGTAGCTGTAGGTCAATTGCACGTTGTGATTCTTCTCGCTCACCAGATTAGGGTTGCCCTGCTGTAGCGCTTCGGGGTTAGTCTGATTGAGATACGGATTGAGCGACCAGATGCCCGGTCGGTATATACGCATATTGTAGCCGAATCGCAGATTGTTCTCGTCGTTTATGCGATAACCGAGACTTGCCGACGGCACCACATCGTCGAACCCCGTAGAGAAGTTCTCGCCCTCGCCCAACTCATACTTTATCTTCTGGAACGTGTGCTCGTAGCGTGCGCCAAGTCGTCCCGACAGATTGCCTAATCTTAAGCCGTAACCCAAGTAAGCGGCGAGGATGTCGTTCTCGTGACGATAGTGCGACGAATACTGTTCATCGAACGTATATTCGCCGTCGGTTCCGTTCTGGCGCACATAGCGGTCGTCGTCCGAACGGTTGTCACGCAATATATATTTTGCACCCACCTCCACGTTGTGCGCCTTGCCGATAGGCGTAGTATAGTCTGCCTGCAACGTGTGCTCCATGCTTCGTCCGCTGCTTTCAGTATGCTCGTCAGACAAGCGCTTCACGAACGGCAGCCACTCGTCGGTAGCTTCAGCCACATCATAAGACGAATAGTTGTCGCCGCCATTGGTGCCTCAGCTTATCTTGTAGGAGAACGTAAGCATACGCCCCTTCTGCTTGAAGAGGCGCTGATAGTCGATGTTGCCGTAGAGATACGTATTATCCGAGACGCCGCGCCCATTGTTTGCATACGAATAGAGCGTTGCGCCAGACAACAGCGCAGTGGCGTTGCTTCTTGACAGGCTGTGCGAATGTGACCGATTAGTCCAAATGCCGAACGAGGCTGTGACGAGTCGCAGCGAGTCCACATCGTAGCTCGCCTCGAAGTTGCCCGAGTGCGAGTGGTTATACGAACGGCTATCGCCCGTCTGATAGCGGTTGGAAGCAGAAGGCGTTGCTGGGTCGCCCGTGAACAGACGGCTATAGTTGTTGTGCATATTGCGTCCGTCGTAGTAGTTGTACGAGTAAGTTCCGCTGACGGTGAGCTTACCCTGCTTCACCGTAGCATACATGCCCGCATCAACATCGGCATTCGACACTCCGCCGTTAGTAGTCACGGTGTAGCCCTCAATGCCTTTGCCTACAGTCACAATGTTTAGGATGCCACCCACGCCCTCCGCGTCGTACTTCGGTCCGGGGTTTGTAATCACCTCTACCTTCTTTATCGACGACGCAGGCATACTCTTCAGCACCTCCTTCGGGTTCTTCGACATCATACTGTTAGGTCGTCCGTTAACGTACACCTTGAAGCCCGAGCTGCCGTTCACCTTGATATTGCTGTCGCCGTCTACCGTCACCATCGGCACCTTGCGCAACATTTCCAGTATGTTGTTGGTCTTCGAGTCGGGGTCTTCCTCTATGTCGTACGTAATTTTGTCGATGTCGGCTTTCACGAGTGGCTTCTGCGCCACAATCTCCACAGCGCCCAGCACGTGCGAAGCCTCCTTTATATATAATGTATCGAGCGACACCGTGGGTTCGCTGTCAGACACAATAAAGTTGCGCACGATGGGCTGCTTGCCCATTGCGTTGACAAAGAGGCGATAGCTGCCCGCCTTCTTAAGAGTCATGCTGAACGTGCCGTCGGCTTCTGACACGGCGAGTGCGGCGGTGGATGCAGAATCGGTTTGCGATGTGATTTTCATGGTGGCGTACTGCTCGCCTTCCTTAGTAGCGGCATCAGCCACTACACCCTTCACCACGAAACGCTTTGCGGTCTGGGCTGTTGTCTCGGTCGCTGCGAACAATAATGGAGTTACGACAGTGGCAGTCAGAAGAAACTGACCTTTGAAACAAGTCATATATTACAAGATTATTGGTTCATACTTACATTAAAACGCAGAGGACTTACGCCACTCTGCGCCATTAAGAATTCAAAGTTAATTATTATGTATAAACCAAGAGTTGTTTCGTGTGTTCTTTTAACAATTATTACACTAACCGCACCTCATATTGCGGAAGCGGAACACCTCCGCAACACTTGATTGTCACTAATGCCACTAACGGCGGCTTCCGAACGGGTGCTTCTCATACCGGTCGTCCTTATCATATTTACGATGCTTATCGTGCTTATGGTGTTTGTCGTGCTTATGGTGTTTGTCATGCTTATGGTGTTTGTCATGCTTATGGTGTTTGTCATACTTATGGTGTTTGTCATGCTTGTCATACTTATGATGCTTGCATGGCTTGCACGACTTGTAGTGCTTATGGTGCTTACAGGGCTTCGACTCGTGTACGACAACCACTCTGTTCGGATATTTTGCATAGATATTGTGTACGTAAGCGTTGCTGCGCCAGTCGATAGGCTGATAGAAGTAATAAGACTCCTTGTAGCGTTTCCATTGGCGGTCGCTCATCATTCTGCGCAACTCCTTGTTGCGGTGCTTCCATGCCTTGCCGTTTATGTCGCGATAGCTGTTGATGGCATCGAGATAGCTGAGGTTGAGCTGCATGATGTTGTTGCGCTGCACGTTTGAGAGTCCAAGTTCGAGAACCATCTTGTCGGTTATAAAACGTGCCTCCACCTGAATATTGGCGAGTCGCTGTGCGCTTGCTGAGAGTGCCGTTACGAGAGCTACGGCGAGTGTCAATACTAATCTTTTCATAATCGTAAGCTGTTAAGTTATTAACTATTGTTTTTCGATATTGCAAAATTACGCCAAAGAAAACATAAAAGCAAGGGATTTTTCATATAAGAGCATAGGATTTACCCTATAAGTGCTTAGTATTTTCCCCATAAAACATCAAGACAAGCAGACGGACAGCGGACGCAATCTGATCGGACGGCGGACGCAATCTGATCGGGCGGCGGACGCAATCTGATCGGGCGGCGGACGGAGCACGATGCAAGAAACCGAAGAAACGACAAATAAACTTAATTATTTTACACAACAAAACAACAATGTATAAAAAACTTGCACGCATGAATTATTCTGTATAATTTCGCAACAAGTTTCCCGAGATTTAGTCGTAGATGCTCTGAAAGGACTGCAACAGGAGACCGATAACACACACATTATTATATATATGTATGAGAAAACTGATTATAACACTTATGCTTGGCATTGCAATCGCACACAACACCACCGCACAGACACGCTCCGACCTGCGCGACAGCCTTTCGGCAGCGGTGCAGGTATTGGCGTTCCACCCCGACTCGCTCGAGCTACGCATGAAGAAGGCGGCTTGGAACATCGAACTCGAACAATGGCGATACGCCCAGGAGGAGTACGACTTTGTGTTGAAATGCGACGAGCGCAACATTGCCGCCCTATTCTACCGCGCATACGTGAACGAACGCCAGGGCAGATACAAGTTTGCACGCCTCGACTACGAGAACCTGCTGCGCATCGTGCCCGGACATTTTGAGGCTATGCTTGGGCTTGCGCTGCTCAACCAGAAGGACAACCGACCGACAGAAGCACTCAACCAGATAAACATGCTGGTGGCGCAGCACCCGAACAACGCCGTGGCATACGCTGCACGCGGCGGAATAGAGTTGGAACGCAAGATGTACACACCGGCAGAATATGATTTTTCGCGCGCCATAGAGTTACAACCAACAAACACCGACTACCGTCTAAACCGCGCAAACATACGCCTTCTGACCAACCGAAAGAAGGAGGCACGTGAGGATTTGGATGCTATGGTGCGCCTCGGAGTGCCACGCGCAAACCTTAACGAATGGTATAAAAAGTGCAGATAAAGCGGTGTTCGTTTTGCCATTTACACAAAATGTTGTAATTTTGCCCGATATTTGAATACAACAACATTTAGAAATGGCAGAATATTTAAGCTCAAGTAAGAAAAAAGTAACTGCACCCCTGTTTTTTGAAATGAAGAAATGTGGTGAGAAAATCTCATGGCTCACAGCCTACGATTACACCACTGCATCCCTCCTCGACCAAGCAGGTATCGACACCATACTTGTAGGCGACTCTGCATCGAACGTGATGCACGGTAACGCTACAACACTCCCTATCACCGTTGACGAGATGATTTTCCACGCTCGCGCCGTGGCTCGCGCCGCAGAACACGCCTTCGTAGTGTGCGACATGCCCTTCGGTAGCTACCAGATTTCAGAAGAAGACGGCATACGCAACGCCGTGCGCATCATGAAAGAGGCGGGCGTAGACGGTGTAAAGCTCGAAGGCGGAGCAGAGATAGCCCCTATGGTCAGCAAGATTGTGGCTGCAGGCATCCCCGTATGCGGACACCTCGGACTAACACCGCAGAGCGTTCACCAGTTTGGTGGCTATGGCTTGCGCGCAAAGGAAGAAGCTGAAGCCGAGAAACTCATCGCTGATGCGAAGGCACTTGAGGCAGCTGGATGCTTCAGCATTGTACTTGAAAAGATACCTGCAAACCTTGCCGAGAAAGTAAGCGCAATCATAAAATGCCCGATTATTGGCATCGGAGCAGGCAATAAGTGCGATGGACAAGTGCTTGTATATGCCGATATGCTCGGCATGAACAAAGGTTTCAAACCGAAGTTCTTGCGCCAGTACGCTGACCTTCACTCTATCATAACCGACGCCGTAGGCAAATATGTAGCAGACGTAAAGTCGTCGGACTTCCCTAACGAGAACGAGTCATACTAAGACATGGACACTCAATACACACCCACTTACAACCGATTGTGGAACCGCGAATTCACGCTGCTCACAATAGCCGAGCTATTGTTGTGCATATCGTGCTACATGACAATACCGCTACTACCGTTCCGCCTCACAACTGAGGAGCACGCAAGTAGTTGTTTGGCAAGTTTTACAATCGTCACTTTCATTATAGGAGTCTGTATATCAGGCTTTTTCGGCAGTTGGTTAATACAAAACTACCGACGTAACAAGGTATTCCTCGTATCGGCAATATGCCTCGGTGCTACAATTCTCGGACTCTCTGCTTTTGAATTTCAAGAGCAACCGATAGTGCGCGAGATAGAAGAATACACACTATTAGCAATCTGCTTCGCAAGCGGAGCTGTTTTCGGCACAGCCAAGCGTGTGCTCTCGTGTACGCTCCTGATAGACAAAACAGAATCGTGTAATCGCACCGATGCCAACTACACGGCTATATGGATAGCACGCCTAACGGTGATAATAGGTCCGATACTCGCCTTACTATTGCGCGAAGAGTTACGTGGCTCACTGTTCTACATCGTTGGAGCAGCCATGTCGCTCGCTTCAGCCGTGCTCGTGATGTGCGTAAAGTTCCCATTCCGTGCACCAGAAGAAGGTGTGCATTTAGTTTCTATCGACCGTTTCTTCTTGCCACGTGGCGCAACAATAGCACTTGTGATAGCACTTATCACCGCCTCGCTCGGCATTGTGATGACCACACGCCTAACGATAGAGTTCTGCGCATCGGTGATGGTAGGCTTCTTCTTGGCAGCATGTGCACTACACATACCAGCCATAAAGAACGCACGCTTCGCTTCTGCCGTAGGAAACACATTGGCGATAATAGCTATTCTCACAATGTTCGCACACGACGACATTCTGGACAGCACCCTAAAGCCCATGCTCTTCGGCTTCGGCATAGCACTCAGCTCGTCAGAGCAACTCTACAAGCTGCTCGGTAGCTGCGACCACTGCCAACGCTCTACAGCCGAAAGTACCTACTTTCTCTCAAGCGACGGAGGATTGTTCCTCGGCATTGCAGCCGGATGGCAGCTAACAACAGCCGTGAAATCAGCCGAAGAAATAGCATTGGGACTACTCGTCGTAGCAACAATAATATGCTCTCTAAACGTGCTCATAAAGAAAAAGCAAGCAAAACATCATGCATAATAATTCTAAAAAAGGAGGTACAATATGATTATCGATTTTGAAAAAACAGAAGAAAAGGTAGTCGAGAACTTCAAAGGTGGCAACGGCACACTTATCATGCGCGCTGCCGACGATGGTAAAGTGAAGATAATGCGTAACACACTGACCGCTGGTAGCTCGATTGGTATGCACACACACGAAGGCAACTGCGAGGTGATGTATATAATAAAAGGTGAAATCACCTTCGTATGCGACGGAACAGAAGAGACCGTGCACGCCGGAGAGGTTCACTACTGCCCATGCGGACACACCCACAGCGCAGAAAACCGCACAGCTGAAGATGCCGAATTCTTCGCCATTGTGCCCGAAACGAAGTTGTAGTTTTCGACAATTAGCCCTACCCCACCCACCATCCGATGCTTAACAACGTGAAAATTAATGAGTTCGGAGGGCAAATATTATGATATAACACAAAAAAGTTACTAAGAAATTTTCGTATAACACGAAAAACTTGTATCTTTGCACGTCCTTAGAAAAAGGTAATAACAAAAGAAATAATAATATAATACATTCAAATGACTAAAGCAGATATCATCAACAAGATTGCAGAAAGCACCGGATTACAGAAAAAAGACGTATCAGTAGTCGTAGAAAGCTTCATGGAAAATATCAAAAACAGTTTGTTGACAGAGAAAGAGAATGTGTACCTGCGTGGATTTGGAAGTTTCATCGTTAAGCATCGCGCCGCTAAAACAGCGAGAAACATACTCAAGAAGACAACAATGAAAATCGGCGCACACGACCAGCCAAGCTTCAAACCGGCGAAGTGCTTCATTGAGGAGATGAAGAACGCCACAATGGAGAAGTAAGGATTGACCAACATTCATTTGAACAAAAGAGAATATATCATTAATATTAATATTAAACAATAAAAATTTAAAGCTATGCCAAACGGAAAGAAAAAAAAGGGACACAAGATGGCTACTCACAAGCGTAAAAAGAGATTACGCAAGAACAGACATAAGAGCAAGTAAGAAAGCCTGCCCATAAGGGTCAGTTCCGATATGGGGGCGCGTCAAAAACCCATTGCATCAGCAATAATTTTGATGCGCCCCCATGCTTTTATATCATTATTTAAAGAAAGTTCCTAAATTAGAAAAACAAAAGAGAAATGACCAGCGAAGTTGTAATCGATGTACAACAGAATGAAATCTCCATCGCGTTGCTTGAAGACAAGCGACTCGTGGAATATCAGACTGAGCCAAGGTCTGTTTCATTCTCTGTTGGAAACATCTATGTTGCAAAAGTAAAGAAGCTCATGCCTGGACTGAACGCAAGTTTTGTTGACGTGGGCTACGAACGTGATGCCTTTCTCCATTATCTTGATTTAGGCAACCAATTCAATTCTTACGAGAAGTACCTCAGACAGGTACAAAGTGACAGAAAGAAACTTTATCCTTTTGCCAAGGCTACAAAGCAGCCCGACCTCAGAAAGGACGGAAGCGTACAGAGCACACTAACAGTAGGACAAGAGGTATTGGTTCAGATCGTGAAAGAACCGATATCAACAAAGGGTCCACGACTCACGGGCGAACTTAGCTTCGCAGGACGCTACTTAGTACTCATGCCTTTCGGCGATAAAGTTTCGGTATCGACAAAAATCAAAAGCGGAGAAGAGCGCGCACGACTAAAGCAACTCATCAATAGCATCAAGCCAAAGAATTGCGGTGTTATTGTGAGAACGGTAGCTGAGGGTAAACGCGTAGCAGAGCTGGATGCAGAACTCAAAGTTCTGACAAAAAGATGGGAGGACGCACTCATAAAGGTGCAGAAAACCCAAAAACGTCCACAGTTGATCTTCGAAGAGACTGGTAGAGCTGTAGCCCTATTAAGAGATTTGTTCAATCCAACCTACGAAAACATATACGTCAACGACGAAAATGTTTTCCATGAAGTAAAAAACTATGTTTCACTCATCGCCCCAGAGAAAGCAAACATCGTTAAGTTATACACAGGAACAGTTCCCATCTTCGACAATTTCAACGTCACGAAGCAAATTAAATCCAGCTTCGGCAAAACCGTCAACTACAAACATGGTGCTTACCTGATTATTGAACACACAGAAGCACTGCACGTTGTAGACGTGAATAGCGGCAACCGCTCACATTCGGACAACGGTCAAGAAGCAAATGCTCTCGACGTAAACCTCGGAGCAGCCGATGAGTTGGCACGCCAACTGCGCCTGCGCGATATGGGAGGCATCATCGTGGTCGACTTTATCGACATGAACCTCGCCGAAGACCGCCAACTGCTCTACGAGCGTATGTGCAAAAACATGCAGAAAGACCGCGCCCGCCACAACATTCTACCCCTAAGTAAGTTCGGACTAATGCAGATTACGCGCCAACGTGTCCGTCCTGCTATGGATGTGAATGTGGAAGAGATATGCCCCACCTGCTTCGGAAAGGGAAAGATTAAGTCGAGCATTATTTTCACCGACCAACTGGAAAGTAAGATTGACAGGCTTGTCAACAAGATTGGAATAAAGACATTCTATCTTCACGTACACCCATACGTGGCTGCCTACATCAACAAGGGACTCGTCTCGTTGAAGAGAAAGTGGCAGATGAAATACGGATTGGGCGTACATATCGTTCCATCACAGAAACTTGCGTTCCTGCAGTACGAATTCTACGACAACAAACGCCAGTTTATCGATATGAAAGAAGAGATAGAAACAAAGTAGAGAAGAACGTAAAGTAACACCATAAGAAGAAAGGATATGTAGCATTTCGCACAAAAAGCGAGACTATGTATCCTTTTTTCTTGTAAAAGAGGATATTATCTGCTGTTTAGAACGAAAATAAGCAGAAAAATATTTCGACATTCAAAATAAACTTAGTACCTTTGCAGTCGCTATTACGAGATAGTAGCATAATTCAAACCACAAATTAAAATTAAATTTTAAACAATGGCAACAAAGATCAGACTTCAGCGCGGCGGTCGTAAGAGCTACGCTTTTTATCGTATCGTAATCGCTGACGCAAGAGCACCACGTGATGGTAGATTTACTGAGAAGATTGGTACTTACAACCCTAACACCAATCCTGCTACTGTAGATTTGGATTTCGACCGTGCACTCTATTGGGTAGAAACAGGCGCACAGCCAACAGCAACAGCTCACAACATCCTCAAGGGCGAGGGCGTTTATCTTATGAAGCACCTCCGCGGTGGCGTTAAGAAGGGCGCATTCGATGAGGCTACAGCACAGAAGAAGTTCGACGCATGGAAGGCAGACAAGCAGAAGGGCTTGGACACCGTACGCGAGAACGAGGCTAAGGCTAAGGCAGAGGCTGCTGCTAAGGAGCTCGAGGCAGAGAAGAAACTCAACGAGGCTATCGCTCAGAAGGTAGCTGAGAAGAAGGCTGCTGAGGCTGCTGCAAAGGCAGAAGCAGAGGCTGCTGCTAACGCAGAGGCTACAGAGGAAGCTCCAGCCGAGGCTTAATCAACGAAAATTCCGTCACAAGACACATATAAATCCCAAGAGCACCAGTTCTTGGGATTTATTGTTTTATAATCATACTACTTCAACCACAACAACTACCCCACTCACATTCTTCCTAAAAACACAACTTATTGTGCAATAAATTCTTAATAAGAAAGAATTACATTAAAAAAACAAGCTCATAAATGGGGTAAAGCAAAGAAAACAAGCGTTTTCTGAGTTTTTTTTTGTAACTTTGCACTTGTGCTTATGCGTACACTTTGACGAACAAAACCATAAGTAACGCAAACTACGCACATATTAAATATCAAAGCATGGCAAAGAAAGTACTTTTTATCAATCAGGAGATTGCTCCGTATGTTCCCGAAACAGCACTCTCAATCATGGGAAGAGACCTTCCAACCAAAATGCAGGAAGAAGGTTTTGAAATTCGCACGTTCATGCCCAAATGGGGAAATATCAACGAGCGCAGAGGACAACTTCATGAGGTAATCCGCCTTTCAGGAATGAACCTTGTCATCGACGACACCGATCATCCGCTGATAATCAAGGTTGCGTCTATCCCACAAACACGCCTTCAGGTGTATTTCATCGATAACGACGACTACTTTATGAAGCGTAAGATGGCTCTTGACGAGAATGGTGAGGAATACGACGACAACGGCGAGAGAGCTATTTTCTTCGCACGTGGCGTACTGGAAACTGTAAAAAAGCTCAGATGGTCGTCAGAAATAATACATTGTCAGGGTTGGATGTCATATATCGTACCACTTTTCGTCAAAGCTGCATACAACGACGAACCGACCTTCACCGACACCAAAATTGTTACATCAATATTCAAGGATGGTTTGTCTAAGAACATCGGAGACAACTTCAAAAATTGCCTTGAGTTCAAAAACATCACTGTAGATAGTCTTAGTGACTACAAGGACGACTTCGATTTTATGGAGTTCTGCAAGTTGGCGATAGATAATAGCGATGCCGTAATTGAAGCAGAAGAAAACGCCAATCCAGAATTGATGGCATATGCCGAGAGCAAGGGCCTGCCAATATTAAAATATCCAGGAGAAAACTATACTGAAGCCTACAGAGATTTCTACGAGAAGCTGTAGAGTGGAGAATTCAAATTAATCAATTTTGAATATGAAGCTAAAATATTTGGCAAGTCTCATGCTTGCCACCTTAATATTCACATCGTGTGACGATACCACTGGCGACATCGGCAGTGGTACGCTCATTGATGGTAGCGACAACTTGAATATAGTTACTGATACCTTTGAAGTAAAAACACGCTCAATTGTTGCAGACTCGGTTTTGGCAAGAACATACACCAGCTACATTGGTAAGGTGCGTGATCCGGAAACAGGAGCATACCTCAGCAGCGACTTTATGACACAGTTCTACATGCCCGAAGGTTTTGATTTCCCGAACAAGGATAGCATAAAGATTGCCAACAAAGGACAAATCAAAGCAGATTCTTGCGACATACGCCTTTACTACAAGGAATTCTATGGCGACTCATTGGCACCTATGAAATTGACAGCTTACGAATTGTCTGCGCCCATCCCCGAAAAGGTCTACTATTCGAACTTCGACCCAAAGAAGGAGGGATTTGTGGACGAAAGCACTGCTGTCAATAAGGTTTACACGCTTACAGACCTAAATGTAGACGCATCTGTACGTAATGGTTCAGACTACATCAAGTCAATATGTATTCCGCTTAACGATTCGTTCGGTACAGAGCTTATCAATCAGTTCTATGACCACAAAGAGGACTTTAAGGATGCCTACACCTTTATAAATAAGGTTACACATGGCTTCTACTTTAAGACTCAAAGCGGACTTGGAGCTATGGCGCACATATATCTGAGCCAGTTGAATGTCTACTTCAGACACAAGACAACCACAACAAAATCAGACGGCACCAAACGAGATACAGTCATTATCTCTTCGGCTTCATTCCCCGGCACAGAGGAAGTGTTGCAAACAACGAATATCATCAACGACAAAGCCGCTATTAAGCGACTCGCCGAAGAGGACACATGCACATACATCAAATCGCCTGCAGGCATATTCACCGAAATGACAATCCCTGTAGACGACATATTGCGAGGACATGAGAACGATACAATCAACACCGCAAAGGTCAGTTTGACACGTATCAATCCAATCGCAAATGGCGATTATGCGCTGAATGCACCTACTACGTTGCTGATGATTCCGAAGGCAGAGATGTATAGCTTTTTCGAGAACAAGCAGGTGGCAAACTATAAAACATCGTTCCTTGCTACATATAGCAGCACGACGAACCAGTACACCTTCAACAATATAGGTAGCTTAGTACGCTATATGGGCGAAAATCGCTCAAAAGAAGATTGGAATAAGGTGGTGATAATACCTATTACTGTTACAAAAAACACATCGGGTGAGCTAACAAACATAACCCACGATATGTCAATTGCAAGTACAAAACTGGTAGGCGGTAGTAACAATAGCAATGGAGCTATAAACATCACTGTCATCTATAGCAAATTTAAATAAACACGCCAATGGCAGACAATTTTCTTGAACGCCAACGACGCGACTACGAAGAGCGTAAGCAACAATGGCAGAAATCGACTAAGAAGGTTGCAAGCGTGTCTGAGATTTTAAGAAAGGCGCGTGAGAAATTCAATAACGACTAATTTGAACACTTATAAAAGCCGTTCCATCATATATGGAGCGGCTTTTTTTTTTAAAAACTTTCGAAAAGTTTTGGTAGAGAATTTATTTTGCTTAACTTTGCGAAATAACTAATAACTTAATAAATTAACCTAACCGACAAAAAACTTTATGGCAACAGAAAAGAGAAATCTCCTTAAAGGAGACTTTAGCAAGAAAAACGCCCTACTCTTTGCTTTAGCAGTTCTTGTAACAATTGTGTTATGGAATCTGCCGACAAGCAGTTTCGGAATCGAAGGTCTCACCGTTATCCAGCAACGCATTATTGCCGTGTTCGCATTGGCAACAATACTGTGGGTGACAGAAGCCATTTCGCCTTGGGCAACATCCGTGTCGCTCATCGGCTTACTGCTTTTCACAACATCAGACAATGCGTTCCACTTCTTCCGATCAGGCATTGAAAAAGAAGAACTGCTTGACCACAGCGCACTAATGGCTACATTCGCCGACCCTATCATCATCCTCTTCCTCGGTGGCTTCATACTTGCTATCGCAGCAACGAAGTCAGGACTTGATGTGCTCTTAGCACGTACACTGCTCAAACCTTTCGGCAATAAGAGCGAGAACGTACTACTCGGCTTCATCCTCATCACTGGTGTATTCTCTATGTTCGTCAGCAACACCGCTACAGCAGCGATGATGCTCACTTTCCTTGCCCCCGTATTCAAGGCTCTTCCCCCAGAAGGTAAAGGACGAGTTGCTTTGACACTCTCTATCCCCGTGGCTGCCAACATCGGTGGTATGGGCACTCCTATCGGCACACCTCCTAACGCTATCGCACTGAAATATCTCAACTCACCAACAGGTCTGAACCTTGGTATTGGTTTCGGCGAATGGATGATGTATATGCTTCCACTCACCGTGATATTGCTTCTTATTGGTTGGTTCTTACTGAAGAAGTTCTTCCCATTCAAGAAGAAGACCATCGAGCTTGAGATTGAAGGCGAAGTGCAGCACAACTGGCGCACAATGGTAGTTGCCGGAACATTCATCGTTACTGTATTGTTGTGGATCTGCGACCGCTGGACCGGTGTAGGTGCAAACACGGTAGCCATGGTGCCAATCGTTGTGTTCGCATTCACTGGCGTAATCAAGGCACGCGACTTGGAGGAAATCAACTGGAGCGTTATCTGGATGGTAGCCGGTGGTTTCGCACTCGGACTTGCACTCAACGAGTCGGGTCTCGCAGAAAATGTTATCAAGAGCATTCCATTCGGTTCATGGTCTCCGGTAGCCATTCTGCTTGCTTCAGGTATTATCTGCTACCTTCTCTCAAACTTCATCTCAAACACCGCAACAGCAGCACTCCTTGTGCCAATCCTTGCCGTTGTATGTAAGGGTATGGGCGACTCACTCGAGAGCATCGGTGGTACACCGACTGTACTCATCGGTATAGCTGTAGCAGCATCGGTAGCGATGACACTGCCTATATCTACACCTCCAAATGCCATTGCTCACTCAACAGGCTTAGTAAAACAGAACGAGATGATGAAGATTGGTTTGACAATGGGTATCATAGGTTTGGTGCTCGGTTACTTACTACTCTTCTTCCTCGGCGAGATGCACGCATGGCAATAGTACATGCATGATTATATATTGCGTGCAATAATATCATAAACCATATTATTGCACGCATAATAATATAAGGATGTAAAAATGTCTTTTTCACAGGAAACTCTCTACGCTATAGCGTTGACCCGCATTAGCTATTTCAACATTGCCACATGCTTACAACTATATCGCAAGCTTGGTTCGGCAACAGCTATCATGGAGAATCGCAATAACATTAAGGATGTTATCAGCGATGCTTCTCCAAGATTAGTTCATGCACTAAGCGATGTTTCCGAAGCCTTGCATCGTGCAGAGGCTGAATTAGAATTTGATAACGCACATGCCATTCGTCCATTGACGATGGCATGTGACGATTATCCAGAACGTCTACGCGACTGCGATGATGCGCCTATTGTGCTTTTCTATCGCGGCAACGCTGACCTCAACCAACGTCGCATTGTGTCTATTGTAGGTACACGTCATTGCACAGCATACGGCCAAGACATCCTTACAAAATTTTGCCAAGACCTAAAAGAGTTGTGTCCTGATGTGCTCATCGTAAGCGGATTAGCCTATGGGGTTGACATCTGCGCTCACCGAAACGCTCTGAGAAATGGTTTTGACACTATTGGCGTTTTGGCTCATGGTCTGGATATGTTATACCCTTCTGCCCACAGAGACACAGCTAAAGATATGCTCTCGCATGGCGGACTACTAACGGAGTTTCTTACAAACACGAACCCAGACAAGATGAATTTCGTAAGGCGAAACCGCATCGTGGCAGGCATAGCAGATGCTACTATTGTAGTGGAGAGTGCGGCACGTGGCGGAAGCCTCATCACTGCAGACATTGCACAAAGCTATGCTCGCGACGTATTCACCTTTCCGGGCAATGTAAACTCAACATATAGCGAAGGCTGCAACAACCTGATTAGAGACAATAAAGCAGCACTCATCACCTGCGCAGAGGACTTTGTTAAAGCAATGGGTTGGGAACAAGACAACCAAGTAAAGGAAGCACGAGCAAAAGGTATCGAACGCCAACTGTTCCCCGAACTGACCGCAGAAGAGACACGTATTGTCGAACTTCTTCAACGTAACAACGACTTGCAGCTGAATATCATCGCTGTACAAACAGGATTGCCGATTGGCAACATCTCTGCACTATTATTCAGCCTCGAATTGAAAGGTGTTATCAAGCTATATGCTGGAGGAGTTTACCATTTGCTGGGTTAATATTGGAATTTTTAGGTTAAAAATTTTGCACTTACTCCTATTTGTCGTAACTTTGCATTAAGCAGTAAGAAAAAGTATAACATAAAATAAACGCAAATGCCAGAAATTTCAACACGAGGACTTGAAATGCCCGAATCGCCGATTCGCAAATTAGCGCCTTTGGCAGTAGATGCCAAAAAACGTGGTGTGAAAGTCTATCACCTCAATATCGGACAGCCCGACCTTCCTACTCCAGAAGTAGGACTTGACGCATTGAAACACATCGACCGCAGTGTGCTCGAATACTCTCCGTCACAAGGTTATTATTCATATCGCGAGAGACTGACCGGATATTATAAGCGTTTTAATATTAATGTATCGCCTGATGACATCATCATTACAGCAGGTGGTTCAGAGGCAGTACTCTTTGCATTCATGTCGTGTCTAAATCCGGGCGATGAAATTATTATTCCGGAACCAGCCTACGCCAACTATATGGCTTTTGCAATCTCGGCTGGCGCAAAGATTAGAACTATCGCAACAACAATAGAAGAAGGCTTCTCGTTGCCTAAGGTGGAGAAGTTTGAGGAACTCATCAACGAACGCACACGTGCCATCTTGATTTGTAACCCAAACAACCCTACGGGCTATCTCTATACACGTCGCGAGATGAATCAGATTCGCGACCTGGTGAAGAAATACGACCTCTATCTGTTCTCAGATGAAGTCTATCGCGAATACATCTACACTGGTTCACCTTACATCTCTGCCTGCCACTTGGAAGGTATCGAAGATAATGTGATACTCATCGACTCTGTGTCGAAGCGTTATAGCGAGTGTGGTATCCGCATCGGAGCCTTGATTACAAAGAATTCGCAGGTGCGTGCAGCCGTAATGAAGTTGTGTCAAGCACGTCTTTCTCCTCCACTCCTGGGTCAGATTGTAGCCGACGCATCGCTTGATGCGCCCGAAGACTACTACCGCGATGTTTACGAAGAGTACGTGGAGCGCCGTAAGTGTCTCATTGACGGACTAAACCGCATACCAGGTGTCTACTCACCAATTCCTATGGGAGCCTTCTACACGGTTGCAAAGTTGCCAGTAGACGATAGCGAGAAGTTCTGCCGTTGGTGCCTTGAAGAGTTCCAGTACGAGGGTGAGACCATTATGATGGCTCCTGCTGCTGGTTTCTACACCACACCAGGTGCTGGTATCAATCAAGTTCGCATCGCTTACGTACTGAAGAAAGACGACCTTGAACGAGCACTCATCGTGCTACGTAAAGCACTGGAAGCATACCCGGGCAGAGTAGATAGCAACGATTAAAACTATCGAAATATCAATAATATTTAGATATCAATACTTTTAGGATATAGAGATTAAGGAGCTAAGAAGTTAAGCCAATGGTTTTACAGCAGATGCTACAAGCTATAACAACGGCTCAACTTCTTAGCTCCTTCTTTATTAACTACCAAACAAAAGATAATGAACTTTCCTCTTTTTGTAGCTCGACGCATATATTCAAACCAAATAAGCGACCGCCAAAAGGTATCGAAGCCTGCTATCCGCATAGCCACAATGGGCGTAGCAATCGGATTGGCGGTGATGATTATCAGCGTGTGCGTGGTGCTTGGCTTTAAACATACTATACGTGACAAGGTAGTTGGCTTTGGTAGTCACATACAGGTTGCCAACTTCTATGCGCTACAATCGTCAGCCACAGACCAACCAATTATTATCAACGACTCATTAGTAAAAGTGCTTAAAGGCATTAACGGCGTGAGTCATGTGCAACGCTTCGCTCTGAAGCAAGGCATCTTGAAGACCGATAACGACTTCTTGGGGGTTGCATTCAAAGGCGTAGACGAAGCCTTCGACACCACCTTCATACATAACAACATGGTCGAAGGCTACATACCACAGTTCTCAAGCGAGAAGAGCAGCAACAAGATACTCGTATCGAAGACGATGGCTGACAAGCTACAGACAAAGTGTGGCGACCGCATCTTCGCCTACTTCATCGACCAAAACGGAGTGAGAGTACGTCGGTTCACCATCACTGGAGTTTATCAGACTAATCTCAGCCAATACGATAAGACAATCTGTTTCTGCGATTTATACACAGCCGTTAGATTGAACAACTTCAGTGAAGGACAAGTTTCGGGTGCCGAACTCACTGTGGCTGATTTCAGCAAGCTCAATGAGACGGAGGACATAATTGTGCGCAAAGTGAACCGCACAATGGATAGCAATGGTGCCACCTACTCATCAAAGACAATACGCGAACTATCGCCTCAGATATTCTCGTGGCTCGACTTGCTCGACCTTAACGTTTGGATAATTCTCGCAATTATGACCGCCGTGGCAGTGGTAACAATGATTTCAGGACTTCTCATAATCATTCTTGAACGCACAACCATGATTGGTATACTCAAAGCACTCGGAGCCCGCAACAGAACTGTGCGCCATACCTTCCTTTGGTTTGCAGCATTCATCATAGGTAAAGGATTGCTTTGGGGCAATTTATTGGGTTTGGGACTTGTCATACTACAACACTTCACAGGTTTTGTTAAGCTCGACCCTGCCACCTATTACGTTGATACCGTTCCCGTAGAAATCAACTGGCTCTTCATTGTCGCCCTTAACGTTGCAACTATGTTCATAGCCATCGTGGTACTCATAGCTCCGAGTTTCCTCATTTCGCACATTCACCCTGCGCGCTCTATGCGCTACGAATAATAAAAACACAACTCATAAAAAGAAACATATACAATATGGATATAAAGAAATCAGAATTTACGATATCGTCTGCAACCGTAAGCCAGTGTCCGAAAGACACAAAGCCTGAATTTGCATTCATCGGACGCTCGAACGTAGGCAAATCGAGTCTCATCAACATGCTGTGCAACCATAAGGGGCTCGCTAAGACATCAGCTACACCAGGCAAGACCCTACTCATCAACCATTTCATCATCAACAACGACTGGTACTTGGTTGACCTCCCGGGCTATGGCTTCGCTAAGCGCTCCAAGACCGTGCAGAAGAAGCTTGACCAGATGATTACATCATATATACTGCAGCGCCAACAACTGGTAAACACCTTCGTACTCATCGACATCCGCCACGATCCGATGAAGATTGATACCGATTTTATCAACTGGCTCGGCGAGAGTTCAGTGCCATTCTCCATTATATTCACCAAGGCCGACAAGCTCGGACCTGTGCGTGCGAAGCAGAATGCAGCGAAGTGGATGAACTCGCTGAAGGAACAGTGGGAGGAACTGCCCCCCTACTTCATCACAAGTTCGGAGAAAAAATTGGGACGTGACGAGGTGCTCGACTACGTTGGAAACATATTGAACGAAATTAAAGCAACTGAATAAATGACTCCATTACTTGACGTTCAAAACATATCAAAGGCGTTCGGTGCGCATGTTCTGTTCGAGAATATCTCGTTCTCAATTGCCGAAGGACAACACGTCGGACTGATTGCAAAGAATGGCACGGGCAAGTCTACTCTACTCTCTCTACTCTCAGGCAAGGAGAGTGTCGACTCCGGCAGCATAATCTTCCGCCGTGACATAAAGGTTGGCTTTCTCGAACAACAGCCTAAGTTCGACCCGGAGGAGTCAGTGCTCGACGCTTGCTTTAACCATCAGGGCGACCCCGACCGTATATTGAAAGCGAAGCAGATTCTGACACAGCTGCACATCACCGACCTCACACAGCCTATGGGTCAGCTGAGTGGCGGACAACAGAAGCGCATAGCACTCGCCAACGTGCTCATCACCGAGCCCGACCTGCTCATTCTCGATGAGCCTACCAACCACCTCGACCTCGAGATGATAGAATGGCTTGAGGGGTATCTGCAACGTGGCAACAAGACTCTGCTCATGGTGACACACGACCGCTACTTCCTCGACCGCGTATGCAACCTCATCCTCGAACTCGATAACCACACTGTTTATTCATATCGTGGCAACTTCCAGTACTACATGGAGAAGCGTCAGGAACGCATCGACGCAACACGCGCCGAGATTGAACGTGCTAACAACCTTTACCACCGCGAGTTGGAGTGGATGCGTCGTCAGCCACAAGCACGCGGACACAAGGCGCGCTACCGCGAAGAGGCATTCTACGACCTTGAGAGCAAGGCGAAACAGCGTATTGAGGAACGACAGATGCGTCTGAAATCGAAGAATGTGTACATTGGTTCTAAGATATTCGAGTGTCAGTACGTATCGAAGGCGTTCGACGAGAAAGTGATTCTGAAGGACTTCTACTACAATTTCCAGCGTTTCGAGAAGATGGGCATCGTGGGCAACAACGGCACGGGCAAGTCTACCTTCATCAAGATGCTGCTCGGTGAAGTAGCCCCCGACAATGGTCGCTTTGACGTTGGCGACACTGTGCGCTTCGGTTACTTCTCACAGGACGGCATGAAATTCCGCGACGACCAACGTGTCATAGATGTGATAGCCGACATCGCTGACTATATCGATTACGGCGGCGGCAAACACATCACCGCGACGCAGCTCTTGCAGCACTTCCTCTTCACGCCCGAACAGCAATACGATTATGTTTACAAGCTATCTGGTGGCGAGCGACGCAAACTATATCTGTGCACCGTATTGATGCGCAATCCCAACTTCCTCGTGCTCGACGAGCCCACCAACGACCTCGACATACAAACGCTTGAGGTGCTTGAAGAATATCTACAGGACTTTCCAGGCTGCGTGATAATCGTGTCGCACGACCGCTTCTTCATGGATAAGATTGTAGACCACTTGCTCGTGTTCCGTGGCGAGGGCGAGATAAAGGACTTCCCTGGCAACTATACTCAGTTCCGCGAGTGGGAGTCGCTGAAACCAAAGGAACTTGCCGACAATAAGAACAACACTTCAGACACAGAAAAGAAAGAGAAACGCGAGTTTGTTGGCGAACAACGCCGCAAGAAGACATATAAGGAGAAGTGCGAGTTCGAGCGTTTAGAGAAAGAAATCGCTGCACTTGAAGAGGAACAGAAAAGCATCGAAGAAGCGCTGTGCAGCGGTACGCTCCCTATCGACGAACTTACCGAAAAGAGCAAGCGCCTCCCCATCATCAAGGATGAACTTGAAGAAAAAGAGATGCGCTGGCTTGAACTTTCAGAAATAAACGGATAGAAAAATGAATATCTTTAAGAAACTATTTGGTAGTCAGACTACTTCCAAGGAAACCAGACAAGAGGAAAATAAAAACTTCGATGTGTTGAAATATGACGGAGTACGCGCCCTTCGTATGCAGCAGTTTGAGTATGCTGCAAAATGCTTTGTACACGCCATCGAACTGAACGCTGACGATCTCGAATGTCGCGATTATCTTTCACAGGCATACATCTCGCTTGGCGACTTGGAACATGCTTACGAACAGCTACAAAAAATTTCAGAGAAGCAATCTGACAACATCGCCGTGTTGTTACGTATGGCGGAGGTGGCATATATGATGGAAAACTACTCCACAATGGCAGATGTATGCGAAAAAGCCCTGCTACTTGACGACAAAAACGTAATGGCATATTATCTCTATGCCAAAGCTTATCACGGACAGGGCGACCTTAACAATGCAACATCAATGCTGACAAAAGCAATCGAATTACGCGCAGACTTCGATGTGGCTCGCTTACTACGTGGCAACGTGTTGCTGGAGAATAAAGCTATCGAAGAGGCTGCACTTGATGCCGACTATCTATACGAACGCATAGAAAGCAACGAAGATGTATTGTTGCTTAAAGCCCGTGTGGAGAAAGCCAAGGCGAACCTCAAAGAAGCCGAAAAAATCTATAGCGAAGTAATTGATTTCGACCCATTCTCAATAGAAGCTTACAAAGAACGCAGCGAGGTACGCAAAAGCCTCGGCGATATCGTTGGGGCGACGGAGGATGAGGAGAGAGCTAACGAAATGGAGACAGCGACACCCCAATCCTCAGAAGGAATTGAGCAGAATATCAAAAAGAAAATGCAACAAATGGATCCTTACAAGGTTTTTTATAATAGCTACACCTTCTAACCACCCCATCATCCTTTTACTAAACAGCAGTAGTTTTTATAGCTATCCCCACCATCCGCGTCGACCGACACAGATGCTCGTAACGACCGACGCGGATGCACGTATCGACCGACGCGGATGCACGTATCGACCGACGCGGATGCTCGCAACGACCGACGCGGATAATATACTCCCACCATTAGCGATGATAGCATTTCGGATATTGAAGATAATTATGAGAGCGAAGGCGGTTGCAAGGGGATTATTCATCTCGGACAACATAGAACCGACGGCACCGATGCCTTCGATACACTCTACATCGACTGCGAGAAGTTTCCACAACACGATTTATATCCGATTGCGATTGGTGGAGTAAGATAATTCGTTATTTTTAATTGTTTTACGAAAATAAAATATAACTTTGCATTTATAAAGAATATGAAACGATTTTTTGACTAAATACATTCTTTTCCGAAATCTTAAACGAACTAAAATATGAACAAAAAACTATTAAATTTAGCACTTGTTGCAATCGCAACTATGCTGATGCTATCTTGCTCTAAAACTGAAAATGGCAATGTAGAATACATTCCATTTCAAGAAACAGATGACGGACAATGGGGTATGATCTCCATGGATGGAAAAGTACTTTTTAAGGACGAGTTTAAAAACAAACCTACAATTGTACGAGATGGAAGATTCTTCGTCCGAACAAAAGAAGGTGTTTGGGAAATGTATGACGCCTCCGAAAAGCCCAAGAAAATAGGAGACGATTATGCACACATTTCTGGTTTTAGAAATGGTAGAGCATTAGTTGCCATAAAGAACCAGCCAGTTTCTATCATAGATACAGAAGGTAAGATTATTAAGAAACTTGACAAAATAGAAAACCATGAAGTTGATGGTGTCCGTGCTTACAAAGGTAATTATGCTGTTTTTATGACTGTAGATTCTCTTTGGGGGGCTATTGATAAAGATGGAGATTGCGTTGTCAAGCCTGAATATTACTCTTTGAACAATTGTGGTGACGGAAAATTTATTGGAGTTAATGCCAAATACAAAAAATTTGTTCAGAAGGAGCAAAAGAATAAGGTTAAGATTTCTGTTATAAATACAACAGGAAAAGTTCTTTTTGATTTTTCTGCGGACAAGTATGAAAATACACAAAACCAGTTTACAGATGGAAAACTTGCTATTAGCGTAAAGAAAGATGGCAAGGAAACCTGGGGTATTATTGATGATAAGGGAGAAATGGTTGTTAAGCCTTCTTCTAAACTAAAATCTATAGGATCTATTAATGGCGATGTCTTCACTTATAACAATGGTGACGGATGGGGTCTAATGAATATAAAAGGAGAAACCCTAATACGTGCAAAATATGAATTCCTTTACTATGATGAAGACAAGACACTTATTGCCGTTGTAAAAGACGGAGATAGTTATGAATATAAATACATTGATATAAAAGATAATCAAATAGGTGATGATACTTATGTCGAAGCTACTTTGTATTCAATGTTTGATGGGAAGCATGCTTGGGTTAAGCCTAACGATAAAATATATTCTTTAATAGATAAAGAATGTAAGCAAATTGATGGATTACCTGATATTGTAAACATCGGAACTTATGAAGGAGAATCATATATAGAAAGTGATTTTGTTGATTTAGAAAAATTAATTGCTGCCTTTGGTATTAAAGACAATGGAGTAATGGGATTTGACACAAAGTCTACTCCTAAAGAAGTCGTAAAAAAAGCAGTAGAATTAAATTCTGTTGGAGGTAGTAAAGAACATCCAGCTGGAACTCCTTATTGGTTTGATTACACAAATAACATTACACTTATGAAAGATGTGAATGGAGTAATAGCTGCAGTTTGTTTCTACTTCTCCGGCAATCTTAGTAGGCAGACTTATAAGACACAACGTATTATTGATTACGAATTTGATGATTATTATTGGTATCATGATAATAAGATTCCTACTGGATATGTATGGAATAAAGTGACTCCAAATATGTTTGGTGTTGTTATAAGTAATGAAGGTAGAATGCATGGAAAGCTAAGGACTCTTTTTAATACGTTTACCAAAAAATTCAAAGAAATTGGTACGATTGCGAAACAGAACAATGGCGCAATTGTATTCTCTTTGAAGAATGGAATGAGAGCTGTTCTTACAATGGCTAAAGATAAAGTATCTGTTTTTTGGGGAGATCTTAAACCAGTTAAAGATATAGATATAAGTGAATACAAAGATGCTTGTGAGGAAGATGATTTGTCGAACATTTCCTATGGCTATTTGAACGAACTTTTCCCAGACAAGAATATAATAGAGGCAGATACAACCGCAGTTGATACAGTAGTAGTAGATTAATGAAGCGGAACACTGCCTAATCACCCTTTCCTATACGCCTTTGTCTTGCGCCCAACGCAGGATGAAGGCTTTTCTTTTTTCAGCGGTATGCTCCGCCTTCAGCACCTCCTTCGCTTCGCTCTCCGCACATTTAGCTTTTGCAATCTCTCAGGCGTGAGAGTCAATACCATAAAGTAACCAATCCCGATTCTCAAAGGAGTAAGGCGTGGCGCACCGCCTTTCCTGCACTTTGTGCATCTTTCCTATGCTGTTATCTTGGTAGCTCGTTCCACCGTCCCTGTCATTGTCTGTGGAGTAATTGGCTTTTTGTTCGCAGCCAAAATGACAAGTATTCATATTAGCCTTTTCTCATCCGTTCCACACTCTCATTAGTGAATGAACTCCGATACTGCTGATGTTCATTTTTGTAGCCACAAGCGCATCCACCTTTCTGCTTGCCTTAAAGATAGGTATCTGTCTGCCACGATTTCATCATGAAAGAAGTAGCCATCCCATCCTATGATGACAACAGAGATTGCACAATTCATATCACCAGTCTTCTTCTTTTATTATTCCGGAGTAATATTCTGAAGTGGTGTTCTTTGTACCAAATCATTTCATTTGTACGAGCGTTCCACATAAAATGCTTATGATTTTTCCTTTGCAAAATTAGCGCAAGCGGCATTCGCGCTCCACGCTTAGCCTAAGATTTTTTCAAAAGTTTTTGGGGCAGGTTTGCCTCATTCCTAAATCTTTCAAGCCAGAAGGATGAAATAATCATGGCTATCCCTTGCATTTACATGCCTTCTCCTTGCTGCTACTTGTATGCACGTAAAAATTACAAAATCCGAAAGAAACAGTCTTCCTTTTAAAAGAAAAGTATTACTTCTGTTCCGAAAAAGTGGAACATGTACCACTTTTTCGGAATGTATGATAGTTAACAGAAGCACTTATATCGGCCAATTGATTCGTTCTAAAGGCAACGGATTAATTAAAATTATAACAGGATTAAGACGTTCGGGAAAGTCTTTCTTGCTAAAGAAGCTTTTCCGACAGCACCTGTTGGATGATGGAGTTTAGATTATCAGCATCTATGATTTCTTGCTTGATTTGTATTCGACAGATTAATATGGCTCACCCGACAAAGTCCGTGGCAGGGCTAACCAAAACACCAACGATACCCGATAGAAAAAGAACGGAATGTCCCTTACCCCACGCAGTTGGCTTCTAAAATATCACTTATATGATGAAAGGCAAAGATTATGAGCAATACCAAGAAGTCTTAAAAGAGATACACAAATCAAGGAATTCTGATTCTGAAGAAGAGTAAGTTTCGCTATGCGCCATGCACTCGACTATATACAAGCCAAGTAACAATATACTCTTGACAGATTGTTTCGCTTGTTATGTATTCCTGCATAACGTCACCAGCGACACCGTGCATCCTTTCGGGCTTCAAAGTAATAATACGTTCATCTCAGCAAACATTTGTTGACCACCTCCTCGTCGGCAGGCAACCATTTCACCGAGCCTAGCTGCTCTTTTGTGAGCCAACGTGCAGCCTCGTGCTCAAGCAACGTAAGACCACCGTTTACCACCTCACAAAGGAAGCAATGCATGGTTAGATGAAACTTAGGATAGTCCCACTCCACAGTTGTGAGCTTTTCTCCCACCCTAATGTCCGTGACAAGTTCCTCTCTGATCTCTCTGCGAAGAGCTTCTTCAACCCCTTCGCCTTCTTCAACCTTTCCACCGGGAAACTCCCACCAGTCTTTCCATTCACCATATCCTCTTTGTGTGGCAAGCACCTTATTGCCATCACAAATTATGGCAGCCACAACCTCCACATTTTTTCGTTCTTTACACATCGTTTAAAAGCAGTTATAAAAATCGTCATACGGCTCTCGGAGCCAGCATTATACAGCACTCAAGAAGCTAGGGAGAATGGGCTGATGCGTTCTCCAGCTTATCTTCATTGGCTTGTCGCCCTTAGAGCTGATATAGTCGATCAGACCGAAGCAGATAAACGGACAGGTGTTGCCAAACCCGTCTTGCTTGTTCTCGCGCACGAAGAGCAGAAACTTCTTTCCGTTCTCCTTTTGTCTTACATAGCGCCCACCCCTGCCGGCGTGTGTGTCGGTGTTTTTCGACTCCCAATGAAACTCGTTTTCGCTGACAACATAATCGTTATACATCGTCTCGGCAGAAAAATCTTTGTCCGATTTGTTAAGAGTTACAAAGAATAGTTCGGTGTTCAGCTCATCTATATTGAAAACGCCAGCTACCGATCCTTGCATTTTCTTGTCTGCCGTCTGACGGTCAAAAATGGCAAACACCTCCTCACGCGTGTAGCAGCCATACTGTTCAAGCGTTGCAGGCATTCCTTCACCCACGGCAAAGGTCTTTTTGCCTACATTAGCCACAAGATAATTGGTAAGTTCCAACACCTCGGCCACGAACACAGGATAATGTGCCAATCGTGCTAATGCCTCGCCTATGCTCTTCACGCCAACCTTGCTTATCTTGTCGCCAAACAAGCTGTAATAAAGCATCACAGCAAAAGTTTCTTCTTGTTTGCCGTCACAGGTCAAGCGGCCCTTTGCCTTCATGACCTTGCGTATGAAGTGGATATACGCCAAACTGTTGACGTGCACCAAATTGCCAATTCCCTTTGTAAAACGTTTCGTGTTCTCGTCCTCGGCATACACACATAGGCCCGCCTCTTTCTTAAGACTCGACCAGCAGTTGCCTCCCTTATAAATCAGGCGAATGTCCTGCCCGTTGTTGGCGATAAACTCGCCAAGCGACGGCAAAGAGGTGTAGGTGCGCAGCTCCTTCACAAGACGCTTCTTGTTATAGATTGCAGCCTTAATGTTCTGCAACACATAGTCTCGGGCCTTCTCCTCCATGTGTATGGTACACCCATGAGGCAAAAGCGTGAACCCGTTCTTCACCTGTTCTGCCACGCTTTTGTCTGTTCGTGTGAGCAGACTTCTGAAACGGCTGGCAAAATCGTATTTCTTGTTTAGCTGGGCAACAAAATCGAAGACCGTGAGTTGCTGTTTGCCAGGATAAAGACGAAGGCCACGACCCAACTGCTGCAAGAAGACGGTTAACGACTCGGTTGGACGCAAGAACAGCACGGTATCGACAGAAGGAATGTCCACACCCTCGTTAAAGATGTCTACAACAAAAAGATAGTTTATCTCGCCCTTAGCCAACTGCTTGTTGAGCGTTTGACGCTCCTCATCGTTGTCTGACGTAAGAAAAGCGGCCTTCAAACCCACATCACAAAACCGCTCAGCCATGTATTGAGCATGGCGCTTTGTGGCACAAAACGCCAGCGCCCTGCAGCCGTGCTCGTCGGGCAGATAATATTGCAGACGGTTCACAATAAGCCCCACGCGCTCCTTGTTGCAAAGCTTTTCTGTAAGCTTGGTAGCCACATAACGGTCTCCCTGCATAAGCTCATCGTCGGTAAGGTCAGTATCGTCGCTTATGCACAAATATTGAAATGGTGTAAGCAATCCCTCGTCAAGAGCTTTTGGCAGACGTATCTCGGCGCTTATCTGGTTGTCAAAATCGGGGAGCAAGCTCACTCCGTCCATACGCTCTGGCGTGGCCGTGAGACCTATGAGCAGCTGCGGCTTAAACTTGTCAAGAACCGTTCTGTAGCTGTCAGCCACAAGGTGATGAGCCTCATCAATGACAATATAGTCATAATAGTTGTCGGGCAGGCGGCTGAAGATGCTGTCAAACTTTGAGTTGAAAGTCTGAACAGACACAAACAGGTGGTCAATACCATTGACAGGGCGCGAGTCGCCCACCCACACATCACCAAAGTTGGCGTTTTGCAACACGCTCCTATACGTAAGCCTCGACTGCTTCAGGATCTCCTGTCTGTGCGCAATGAACAGCAACCTGTGTTTGCCGTCTGTCTGCTCCGTGAACAGTTTATAGTCGAAAGCCGAAATGACAGTCTTGCCTGTGCCAGTGGCAGCCACGACAAGGTTGCGCTTGACCCCTCCTTCGCGAATGGCGCAAAGCCTGTCCAAAATCTGCTTCTGGTGAGGCAGAATGGTGTATTTGCTCAGCACATCAGTTGCAATCTTGGGCGTTCTAATTCTCTCCAGCTCATTGTAGAGCTTGTCAACGCCGCCCACACGAAAGTCTTCAAAGTTGTTGCTGTTCCAATATATGTTAAACGTAGCAAGTGCAGCATCTATAATGTGCGGATTTTCAACGTTCGTAACACGAATGTTCCATTCCAGACCATCTGTCTGCGCCGACTTTGACAGGTTACTCGACCCTATATAAGCCGTGCTGAAACCTGAGTTGCGCTCAAAGATATACGATTTTGCGTGCAAGCGCTCTATCTCCGTGTTATAGGAAATGCGTATCTCCGTGTTTGGCAGTCCGGCCAGCCGTTCCACAGCCTTGGCATCTGTAACGCCACAATAGGTCGTCGTGATGATGCGTAGCCTGTGCTTGCTGTTGTTACAGAAGCGTTTCAGCTTGTCGTATATAAGGTTAACGCCCGACAACTTCAGAAACGATACAATCATGCAAATGCTGTCAGCGCTCTCTATGTCGCGCTCAATTTCGCTGCTTAGCGACACGCCGCCATGACCGCCTGTGAATAGGTTGCTCGTTCGGAAGCCCGTCAGCGGCCTAACCAATGTTTGTTTTGTGGCCTTCAGCCGAGACTCTTCTTGAAGCGACACAACAGCCGAGAGCATCTGCTTGTCGTCTGCCAACTTCTCATCATCATCTTCTCCAAGAAAATCTATTAACCGGTTAACAAACGACGCGCGTTCTTCGGTTGTAAGATTCTCGTCTTTCAGCCTGTTACGAATGATCCTGCTTATGTGCTCGGTCAGCATGCTTGGCTCCTCAGCGCTGTCAATATCTTCTTTTTTGCACACCAAACCCTCTTCCGAAGCGTCAAGCATGTCGTGCTTCAGCCCATCGGTAATCAGATTCTCGTATGTTCCTTCTATTAGTTTCATAGTTTTTTACTGCTTGTTGTTAACATTCTATTAATATATCCGAAAATCCTACATTGAGCAGCTTTGATATTTTTATCAAACACTCAACGTCTGGCAGGCTTGAATTGGTGCACCATTTTGAAATGGTTGTTTTATCTTAACCAAGTTGCTCAGCCAACCATAAGCCTGTTTTCTTTTTCTTAACAAGCCATAGCTTTAGGAGATTCAACTCGTTGTGTGCCATAACATTTTATTTATACCGCAAATTTACTAATTATTATCAACAAACTTGCAAAAGCAGCCTTATTTTTATCCTATGTCCTCAACAAGTTGAAAACTATTCAATAGTTTTATGTCTTTTCCGAGGATTGAGCTACAATATATCTTTGCCTCAAAAACAGCATATTATGCCCGATACACTAACATTTACATCCGTCCATAACATCCCCGGCACCCATGCCTCCGCAGCCTTCACCTCCAAGACATCTGAAGTCTTTAAGGAGGAGCACAACATCGCACCAATCATCATCAACGACAGGATGAAGTACATCACGTGGGGAGGTGACAATCAGATGCCGTACAACATCATTGACCTCATCGAGTCTGACGAGACGATGAGCACTTGTCAGATGTTCAACGCAGAAGTCTGCTATGGCAGCGGACTTGTCTATGACACAGAGCTTGCCACCGCACAAGTGCAAGCGCAAGTGGATGACTTTATGCTGGACAACGACCTCGCAAGTTACTTCCTCGGTGTGTGTCAGGATTTCAAGCACTTCGGGTTTTGCGTCAGCGTAATCATCCTCAATGAGGATGCCAGTCGCATCGTGCGCAAACAGGCGTGCTATAGTACCACATCGAGATTGCCAACTCGTTTTGGAACAATATCTTCAAGGTCGAGGGCATAACTGACCGTGTCAAGCAGCAGGAACGTGTCAACGAGGAGAAGGACAACATCATCAACTTCCTTACCGGCATGGAAAATAGTGGCAAAGTACTCTTCTCCACGTTCTATGTTTCACCTAACGGCGAGGAGCAGCATGACGTGGTAATCAACAAGATCGAGACGGACAAGGAGGGTGGCGACTGGGCGACGGACATCGTCGAAGCCATAAATATGATGTGCTTTACCATGCGTGTCCACTCCAACCTCGTAGGCTCGGTGCCAGGCAAGTCGCAGACCAATAACTCCGGCAGCGACAAGCGAGAACTTTACACCATCGCCCAGGCTCTACAAAAGCCTTACCACGACCTTCTCTTTTCCGTTCACCGACTGATTATCCGCTTTAACAAGTGGACAGCGGTCAAGCCGGACTGCCCATTCATCCAGCTCACCACGCTCGATGAAAACAAGGATGCTAAACAAGTTTCAATCAATAAAGACAATGACAATGGCAAATCTGATAAATGACAACGATACCTTAAAGAAGTACGTCCCCAACACCCTCAAAGCGGTAGCTGGTGAGCTATCTCTTTTCGATAAGATACAGTGTCACCTTTTACAGACGGAGCAATGGCTTACCGACACTTTCGTTTCGTCCGACACGATGAGTCGCATCCGCACATACTCTAACAACACACCGCTCCTGCACTACTGCCGTATCATCACGGCTGCAGAGGCGATGCGCCACGCCGTGCCACAGCTCGACCTCATACTTACGCCTAACGGAGTTCTTCAGTCCGGAACTCATGGACATGCTTCGCACCGCCAACGCTCTCAACAAGTGGGATATGACTCTCGACACCGCTCAATACAAGCGGATGTATCAGCGCATCTCTGCCATCGAGTTCTCCATCCTCCGCATCGGTGAATATCCGATACCAAGCATCATCGACATCGTGAACAGCATACGTTTTGCCAAGGGCAGCGTATTCGCTGAATGGAAACAGTCTGACACCGCCAAACTCTTTGAAGACCATGGATATAAAATAAAAAGCAAGCAGGAGGCTACTTTTTCTAAACAAAAAAATAAGGGGTTGGCATTGCCAATCCCCTTGTCAGTTTCTTTTATAGTGCAGTATGATAGCATATAGCATATCAAGTGCACTGGCTTAATCCGTTGCAAAGATACAACGAATTTTTGAAATAACAAACTTTTTATATCTTTGTTTATCAACTAAACTATTTTTTTCTTATAACGTGTTAATGTCAAATCCTGAATTATCACAAATTATCTTCTTTACGATTTCAAATTCAACATTGTCAAATGCCCTACGCATATCGTCTACTAAATCGTGCTGACGATTGGTTGACACCTTACCGAGGATATACTTCAGTATATAATATGCTCCGGATAGCATGGTCTTACGACTGCCCAAATCTCCTGCAGGTCCATTACTTATTGCTACAGGAAGGTTTGTATCGTAAAGGACTTTGCCATGGGCGCAGAAATTCCTCAAACGACGAATGGTATTCATATAGTTGGAGAACTGAGTGGAAGAGCCCATACCATATTCCATTGATATTGCATGTTTTAATCCACCGTCCTTAAGATTGTCAAACAGAGATATGACTACTCCAAAAGATAAATATTCAAGAACTTTCCATGCAGGAGCGTGGCTTCTGGAATATCTGTTCAAGGCTTGTTTTACAATCGTTTCTGTATTTGCATCACGAATGGCATCTTGAAAGGCTTTACTATTCAAGAAACTCTTCTCAACATATTTGCTGTTAACATACCAAAAAGAATCCTCCTTATACTTGTTTGAAGCCATATAAATCAACTTCGTTCTGAAGTTTATTTCTATACGACTTATGTAACGGAGAAAAGAATTACGCAAATCAAAGTCAAAATAATACAACTGAATTGCATAGTCAATCTTCGTTCCATCTTTAAATATATGGTCTCTTTTTTGTTTACGTGGGTATGATTTCTCAAAAGGAAACCAGTAAAAACCTAATCGGAAATATCCTATATCCAACAGGTTTTCTTTGGCTTTCTCTATGTCCTCTATCACCATTCCTCTCTCAACAAGTTTGGTGATTTGTTCTTCTATATTAGTGGCAAACTTTAAGTTCTGATTCATAATCTGCAAAATTACTGCTTAAAATCCAAAGTGCCAATATAATGACAAAAATCCATTGTTTATATATACTATTTGTCATTTTTGTCTTTCTCGAGACACAGCCAAACTCTTTGAAGACCATGGTTATAAAAATAAAAAGGAGTCAAGTGGTGATGTGACCCCGAAAAGTTGCATTTTTATGTAATATTCAAAGAAGTTGTGCGTTTTATAATAAAAGCCATAAAATATATAACAAATGAAAAAGAGACTATTTGCAACCATGTTGCTTTTTACTTGCATCTTGTCTTTAGCTTCATGAAGCAAAGACGATGGTGATTGGGATGCCATGAAATGGGAAAAGAACAATTATGAAGTAGCGCTAACACCAAGTTTTGGCAAGGCTATTGGCGTGCCAAAGTCTGGCGGTACATATACTTTCAAATGCAAGAATTACAAGAATTTTTGGATTGAATACGTTAATGAGTCGGTGGGTGATAAAACTAAAACCATTATAAACGTTCCTGCGTATGATGACAAACTTTATTCCGAAGTTAAAGGCAACTTTACATCTTCAAAGGTGGAAGGAAATACGCTCACTGTTACATTTGCTCCCAACGAAACACAGAATGGACGTTATGTTCGTGTAGCCGTTTCTGCAGGTGATATTTTTGATAAAATCATGTTTGTGCAGAAACCAGAATAAACAACTTGTCTTTTCTCACCATAAAATGCTTCCGTACTTTCGCAGTATGGAAGCATTTTTCGATTTATCCCTCCCCAAGTCGTGGGCGGACTTGTCCGACCCGCAACTCCTCTTCCTTCTTCTGCATGACCTCCTCGCCATAGAAGTGAAGATTGAAATTGTCCATGGTCATTTCCTCGTCAAGGACATCCATAGCCGTTACAATCTTCTTACACTTGCGGAGCAGCTGCGTCACCTCTTCTGATGCAGCCAATGTTTCTTGTACCGCAAGCTCTCAAAATGTGTAACGCACTTTTGCGTAACATGTAACGCAATGTGTAACACATTTTTGGCTCATCGTGTCACATTAGGTCCTCTTCTGTACTCTTAGCGGAATTCCACCGTGATGTTAGACAATAATGTTAACCTCTAAATAACCTAATATAGAAAATAGATTTTCCACTGAAATCAGCCTATTATATGCGAAAAGAGGACTTTACGTTATGTAAAAGTCCTCTTTCTTTCAATTTGAATTTTCGTTCCTTGGTGACCCGCATGGGGTCACAAAGTGATTCCGTTGGAATCCAAGTGATCCGCTTGGAATCCAAATTCTAACGCCGTTGTAATCCTATGTAAGTCACATCATTACAGGGCTTTAGAAGGAAATTTTTATCTTCTACAAAACAAACGTCAAAGTAGTTTTTTTCAAAGTGTCACACAAGTGTCACACATTTTACTTACATACGTGCCTACATACATACTGAAAGCAGACAGACGTTTAGATTTTGAACTATTATTTTAAAGAACTCTTTTTATTGCTTTACTATCGACAAGTATCATTATGTCGCATAGAAAGTGTTAAATAGTAGGTATGTAGGTACAAATAGTTTACATTTTGCGAATTTATCTTTCTTTTTCCTTATAATTTTGCCGAAGAAAGTTCGACAAGTGTTAAGGCAGACTGCAAAATTCGGGTGGTGTTCTATTCGTAGAATATCCTCTATATAACAATGCAAAGATACGAAAAAAGTGCGATATTACCAATGGTTTTCACGCTTTTAACCTTTACTTTGATATAGGTCTAACCCGACATGGAATACACTACATACGGACTTATTCAAAAACAACAAATAAGTTATCTATGAAAATTGAAAGAGTAACAAATATCACTGAATGGATAAATGCCATCAACCCCGGAGAGGTGAAGTCTGCCTACCTCCCTTGTGACAAAGTGCAGTCGTTGAACTGCCTTGCTTCACGTCACAATCAAGGCAGAGGCAAGCAGAGAGGCAAGTTCGTACACTATCATTATTGTTCCGACTTAGAGGTTGCGACAATAATTTGTGAAACAAGAGAAGATTATCTAACAAATAAAGAAAATGGAGAAGAGAACAGTTGGAAGACCCAAATCCCCAAGGATTTCAGATGATGACATGAAGAAGATTGTCATTGACCAGGAAGAGACCGTCATGAGTGTCGCTGCACTGGCTAAAGAGCTCGGCATATCGACACAAGCAGTAAGAAAACGGATTGAGCGTAAACTAATCCCTGCTCATAAAAAGGGACGTTTATGGTACATTCTAAAAAGCGAATACATAAACGCTATAAGAGCATTGTAGAATCATCCTCAATATAACTGTTAAGTCCCTATATCCAGTGTCGGGAGATAGTGGATATAGGGCATTTTCCACTCAACACCACATTATGATACGACAAGAAACCATCGACACCATCTTAGAGCGCACAGATATCGTGGCGCTCATCGGCGAACACGTCCACCTACGGAAGTGTGGCTCTCGCTATGTCGGCTGCTGTCCGTTCCACAACGAGAAGACGCCTTCTTTCTATGTTTCTCCGCAGACCGGCAGATTCAAGTGCTTCGGCTGTGGCGAAGGTGGCGATGCCATCCATTTTATAGAAAAGGTGGAGAACAAGACGTTCATTGAAGCCGTCAAGACGTTGGCACAAAGGGCTAACGTGGAGATTGAGCAGGAGCAGGAATCAGCGGAGGCAAAGCAGAAGCGACTGCATAAGGAAGCGTTGTGGATTGCCAACAAGCAGGTCGCCGACTTTTACCGCAAGCAGTTCCTTCAGTCGAAGGAGGCACAGGCGTATGCTTACAGACGTTGGGGAAAGGACTACTGCACTCTCAAAGAGATTGGATATGCACCAGCTGACGGACACGCTCTGCAGCAGCTTCCTGTAAAGGCGGACTTCCTGAAGGAGTTGGGACTTCTCAATCGTGGTGGCTATGATTTCTATCAGAATCGTATCGTCATACAGATACATGACCGTTTCGGGCATGTAATTGGCTTCACCGCTCGCTGCATGGACGAGCAGCAGCCCAAATACCTGAACAGCTCGGACTCGCTAATCTTCCACAAGTCTACTGTCCTCTTCGGCATCGAGGATGCTTGGAAGACGGCAGCTAAGCAGGATAAGATGTTTCTCGTCGAGGGGGCACCGGATTGTATGCGTCTTCAGTCTATCGGCATATACAACACGGTGGCTGCGCTCGGATCGGCGTGGAACGAAACGCATTTCTCTACCATCAAGCGCATAGCAAGCAAGGTGTGTTTCCTTCCGGATGCTGACCCACCCAAGAACGGAGAACCCTATGGCCATGGCATACAAGTCGTCATGGAGGCAGGAACACTGGCTATGGAAAATGGTCTATCTGTCAGCATCAAGGAAATCCCGGACACGGACGAGAACAAGAAGCAGGATCCGGACACGTTCTTCAAAAACACCAATATCTTCAATGCTACGGAGGAGACGGACTTCATTCTTTGGATGGCGGACAAACTGTTTCCGCAGACGAACACCACGGAGGAGCAGCGACTGACCATCAAGAAGATTGCTTATCTACTGTCGCTGATTGATGATGAGACGGGTGTGTCCATGTATATCGGTAAGCTCACGAAGTATTACCAGGGCAGACGGTTGTGGCTCCAGGCGGTGGATAAGGAGCGGAAACTGCGTGAGGAGCAGGACAAGAAGCATAAGGAGCAGGATGAGGATGACTTAAACCACAAATACGGCTTTTATATCGACCACGGCTGCTACATGTCCATAACGGAGAAAGGCAGTGTCTACGAGTGGTCGAACTTCACGATGGTTCCGCTGTTCCACATTAAAGATACGACAAATCCAAAACGTTTATATAAAATAAAGAATGCGATGAAACATGAGGAAATTTTGGAACTGAAGCAGGAGGATCTTATCGCTCTCGCTAAGTTCAAGCAGAAAATCGAGGGCTTGGGCAACTTCATTTGGAAGGGTACTGAAAAGGAGCTAACGAAACTCAAATCATATCTATACGAGAAGACCGAGACGGCAACGGAAATCACTCAAATGGGATGGCAACGTGCCGGATTCTACGCTTTTGGTAACGGGGTTTTCCACGACTGCCACTTCATCCCAGCTGATGAATTTGGCATAGTAAGACTGAAGGAAAAAGGCAACTTCTATCTGCCATCCAGCTCGTCCATATATAAGAACGACCCGAAGCTCTTTACTTTTGAAAAGCAGTTTGTGCATCTCAATCTTTCTTCGGTCACGCTGAAGGAGTTTACAGAGCAACTGTTCAAGGTGTATGGGGACAACGGACGTGTTGGCTTCTGTTTTTATCTCGCCACGCTCTTGCGCGACGTGGTGACTTCTACTTCTGCCAACCACTGGTTCCCCATCCTCAATCTGTTCGGTCCGAAAGGTAGTGGCAAGTCGGAACTTGGCCACACGCTGCTTTCGCTGTTCACAATCAGCTACACGGCACCGAATATCCAAAACTCTACGCCATCGGCTCTGAACGACACGGTGGCGCAGTCTGCCAATGCCCTGGCGCATATCGACGAGTACAAGAACGATATCGACCCGAAGATGATTGAGTTCCTGAAGGGTCTGTGGGACGGCACCGGTCGCACTCGCATGAATATGGATCTTGACAAGAAGAAGGAGACGACGGCGGTTGACTCCGGCATCATCCTTTCTGGTCAGGAGATGCCGACATCGGATATCGCTCTCTTTACCCGACTCGTCTTCCTGCAGTTCCCTCGAAGTGAGTTCTCGGACAAGGATAAGCAGAATTATAAGGTGTTGCTCGAAATGCGCTCGCTGGGACTGACACACCTGACGCTCGAAATCCTTAAACAGCGCAAACACTTTGAACAGACGTGGTCTACGGCGTTCCATGATACGCAGAATATCGTCGGCAACGCTCTCGGCAGCGAAAAGGGCGAGGATCGTATCATGAACAACTGGTGTGTGCCGTTGGCTGCGCTTCGGGTGCTACAAAAGATCATCCCTACGCTGACTTTCGATGAGATGCTGCAAGTCACCATCGAGGGGATAAAGAAGCAGAATGGTGAGTGCAAGACTAACGGCGAGCTGGGCAACTTCTGGAACGTGGTGCAGTATCTCGCAAGCGACGGCGAACTGATTGAGGGTGGCGACTTCTTCATCCGCTATTGTAGTAAGTTTAAGACGGATATCATCAATGCCACTTGGCAGACAGAACGACCGGGGCTCTTCCTGCAGAAGACTCGTATCTTCAACCTCTACCGCAAGGAGGGACGACAGGCTAACGAGAAGGTGCTGCCTACGGATGCGTTGAAATACTATCTTCAGAACAGCCGTGCCTACCTGGGCGAAAAGGTGGCACGATTTGATGTGTATAAGAAGGGCATCATCCAGTACGACCATACCAGGGCTGCTATGGGTAGCACGCCTCCAAAACTTACTATGACACAACGTGCCTACTGCTTTGACTATGACTTGCTTTGCGAGACGTTTGGCATCAGTCTGTGGACTGCGCCTGACCAATCCGACAACGACGAGCCATTCTAAGGGCTTTTTACCCTTTTACTTTTTTACCTTTTTACTCTTATAAGCGGTAGCTTACTACGAATATATTTCTTTTCAATAGGTATCATAATCAGGTGGACTGCCGGGGCGATTGCATCGTCTCGGCGGTTTTTATTTTGCGGAAGACATGGCCATCCTCTGCGATGTACTCCGTTTTTTTCAGAGGTCTTGCACACGATTTGTAATCTACCTACATACATATTGGTAGTCTATCATACGCTCCAAAAAGTATAAAGTGGTAGTCATTGACTATATATATGGTGAAATCCACATTATTTTTGCCCTCATTCATTTTTCAGAAGAGAAATGCTGTAATTGTTGTAACTTAATGTAACTTTCTGTATGTCATTTATTTAGGTAGGCTATTATCTTGTAATTTCTTATAACTTCTTGTAACATTTCATTATGCTTTCTAAATACCAAAGGGAAATAGGTACTGAAAATCCTTTTTTTTAGTTGTAGTCCGGCTTCTCCTCTTCTGCTACTGCTTGCTTTTTCAATGCGGTATCGTAAGTGTCACCATGCTTCAAGAGAACGTGCCTGACACTTGTGAGCCTTTCACTCATTGTTCTTCTTTGATGTATGTGCCACATGTCAGGCTTTGCCCTACGATAATCTAATGAAAGAGGTATTGCTAACTCCTTTTTTATTGCTCCGCTCTTGTGGACATAGGTGATGGATTTCTACCGCATAACATTCAAATTGTCAGACATGCAGCCCTAATTTCGTTCATGGGATTTTTCCGCGTGCAAAGTTAGCGCAAGCGACATTCTGCAAGGGCACGGCGCTGCCTTAGCTCGAATATTTTTTCAAGATTTTGGGGTGCGGTGGCTCCTGGTCCAAATTCTCGTTCCGCCAAAGGTGAAAAAATATTCGGCTATCTCTTGCCTTAAATGTCTTCTTCTTGCGCTGGGTAAGGCAGCGTAAAAAGTCCTCATTTCGAGGGCTGCATCTAAAAGTCTAACAATTTAAATTCTAAAGTTATGCAAGAAATGGTTTTAACATCACCTAAGTCGGCTCACAAGAGCATGAAGGAGCAGTTTGAGAGTGTCAGCAGCTATATCGTTGATTATCTCTGGGATCAGCCTGCCATCTACTGTGGCACATACAAGAAGTACAATGAAGGCTCACTCTTCGGTGCCTGGCTCGATCTCCGCACGTTTGACTCTTACGAGGAGTTCATTGATGTATGCAAGCAGCTTCACGCTGATGAGGAGGATCCGGAGCTTATGTTTCAGGATTATCAGTGTTTCCCTGCTGAGTGGTATTCAGAAAGCTGTATGGATGAAGAAGTTTTCGACAAGATAATAGCTTTCATCCAAATGGATGATGACAAACAGAAAGCGTTTAAGGCTTATGTTTCCGCCACTGGCGATGACAGCATTTCGGATTTTGAAGATAATTATGAGGGCGAATATGATTCGGAAGAGGATTTCGCCACACACATCGTCAATGAGTGCTATGATTTGGAGCGCATGATGGGCAATCTCTCATATTACTTCGATTACAAGGCGTTTGCAAGGGATTTGTTCATCTCGGACTACATCTTCGAGGATGGCTACGTCTTCCGCAGATAAAGGTGGAAGCTGGACGAGGCAATCGCCTCGCTCCGGCTGCCCACCTTTTTATAGCGTAACCGAAATTTATTCGAAGTAAGGAGTGTTTTATTTCAATGCTTCATCAAGTTTCTTGACTAATATCGCAGGGTCTTTGCGAATCTCTTTCATGCTTAGACCTTTGAGTATTTCCTTTATCTGAGGATAACCTTTAAAATACATTTTTAGCACAGTCTTCTGACCAATTCCTGCAATGCTATTATCCTTCAAATAATAGGTTCTTGCAAAGTCCTCATTCTTGGCTTTGTAATAAAACATGATAGCCATTCTGTAAATACTTCCCGATTTCACATGTGTGGCTGTGCTTATGTAGTGAATATAGGCGGAAATGTTTTTCCCCTCATAAACTGGCTGAAGGAATACCGGATTTTTGTAGAGTTTCGGATTTTCTTTATAAGACATGCTCAATCCCATTTGGGCAACCATCGGAATCCAGTTTTCCCATTCTCCAGCCTTCTTGTTATAGTATTTTATCTCTTTTACATCAGTAGATGCGAAGTCTGCCTTCTCACCATCAGTTTTTTTGATTCTGAACTCATGGTAATTGTCTACATTAAAGGAAAACTTCCCAATGTCACCTTTCACAATGGTGCCGTTGTTCAAGGTTACTTCTGCATTCTGAGCTTGTGTCACTCCACACAATACAAGGGCAAGTAACATCAAAATCCATTTTTTCATACTCGTACATTTTAAGTTCAACTTTATTTTGCAAATATACATCTTTTTCATTACCCCCCCCCAAGCTAAAATCAACTTTTTTATCTACATACCTACCAAATAACAAATCTTAAACGTTTCCATCATTCCATACAGCCTACACAAAACTATAGTATCTTTGTGCTCGTAATCAATTTACAAGTATTATGAGCGACTATCACATCTATATCAAAATGCCTTCCTATCTGCGCCAGTGGTTCGTACATCGGCACAGTGGCACGGAACCGGTGCGTCTAAGAAACGGCAGCATCGAGTCTAAACTTATAAAGCTCGCTGTTGTCAAACCGCCTGTTTCTGCTATCCCTACAAGGCAACGTGAGGATGAAGTCGCCATTTGTATCCCGTATTCCAAGACTCGCGACCCTCGTATTTACAACCATATCACGGACATTGGTAAACGTGCGCTGCTGGAGAACGTGAAGAACTCATTTGATGTAGACTGCTGGACGTTCCTGCACGACTTCGGCAGGATCGGCAAACAGCAGAAAGACCTCATTTATCTCTACATGGAGCAACGGGGCATCAAGGAGGACGGCACTTGCTGGGACTCCATCGCGAAAATATACCAACGCTTGCGTAAGAATTATCTTACTAACCAATGCAAGCGAAAAAACAGCACGATAAAAAACGGTAGCAATAACAAGGTTGAAACTGAAGAAATAGTAGAATAATATGCAACGTCTTCCCGGAATCATCAATATATATTACGTGCTTGCCTCGTCGCTCATGGCAAGCATCACACAGAAAGCGTTGGCGGATGCTCCTGTCGGAGTGTTCGCTGACACTTTCCTTATTCCGCATATCGGTGATGCCGTTTGTGAAATGGAGACGCAGTTTGACAATAACGACACTTTGGAAAAGGTGAAACTCTCTTTCTCTACTACTTCGCAGTTGCCAGCTCATGAGCATCTTGCTTTCGTCATCCAGACGGTGGATGGGAAGCAGTATCTTATCGGCACGGCTGACAAACCTTTTCCTGTCATCAAGGTAGACGACTCCACAGGCAAGGTGGATGGTGATTCGGCTGCTACGAAATACACCATATCATATACAAATAAAGTGGCACTAGTGCCATGTACGGCGTGATGAGCGCCTTTTTTCATGCCTTTTTGTAACATTTTGTATGTAGTTGAAACATTGCATCAAAACTTAAAATGTTGATAATCAGCATTTTCGTTTCTTGTTTACAATGTTACAAAAGATACAGCCGAAATCGGTTGAGTTTTTGAAAAGGCTATTTTTTCTTCGTCCTGTTTTTGCGCCCCACCTTCTTCCAATAGATAATTCGCAGTTTGCGATAACTTCTGCGTGATTGCCCCAATAGTGCAAATAAAAATACTATTGCAATTAATGCAAAATGATATAATCTGCGAATACAAAAATATCCGCCTATCAGAATTATCAATATGATTACAATGTCTCTCACCATAAGTTTATCGCTTTACATCGCAAAAATACAATTTTTTTGTCTTTCTCCAACATTATTATATAATATATCTTTGCCCTCAAACAATTTTTGACAATCATGGCAAAGACAAAATACAATCTCCATCTTAAAGGCTACGTCGGTGGTTGGGACTTCGATTCTGACTACGTCGATTTCGTCCTAAACAAGAACACCGACAAGGAGGTTGCTGTTCTCATCGACTCTCTCGGCGGACAGCTCAACACCGCTCTCTCTATATCATCTGCATTCAGGCGACATGGCAATGTTCACGTCCACTTTGTGGGCATGAACGCCAGTGCCGCCACCATCGCGTCAATGGGTGCCAAGCGTATCACCATGGATCGCTCGGCTATGTATCTCGTGCATCAGTGCTCACAGTCGTTCTTCGAGTGGGGCAGCTTGAACGCTACGGATATGCAGAATCTCATCGACAATCTGGAGAAGCAGAAGTCTGACCTTGACAAGCTGGATGCCAACGTCGCAGAGATGTATGCCGGGCGATGCAAGAAGAAATCTGCCGACTTGCTTGAGCTCATGAAAATGGGTGGATGGCTGACGGCACAGGAGGCACTGGCTTGGGGATTCGTTGATGAACTCACGGAGTTTGATGATGAGTCGGCTCCAGTTCTTACGGAGGCTATTGCTGCGGACTTTACCGCTCACGGCATACCGCTTCCTAAGATGCTGACCGACACGAAGTCGGAGGACATCACGGCGTTCAGACGATTCCTGCAGGCTTGTGCCTCTGTTTTCCACTCGCAAGAGAAACCAAATAAAATTGTTCCAACCATATCTTCTGAAGAAAAAATGAAAAAGACTTATTCTAACATTTGCAAGACTCTCGCTTGCGACTCGCTGGAAGCTAACGACGACAAGGTTACGCTTACCACGGCACAGCTCGACTCTATCGAGGCGGACATCACAGCGAAGTACAAGGAAATCACCACTCTCTCGGCTGACATTGACCGTCTGACTAAGGCCAACAGCGATTTGGAGGAGAAGCTGAAAAAACTCCCTGCTGACACTACAAACACGGTTGTTGATGACAAGAAGGACGGTGGCACCAACACCGAAAAGTCTGACATCGAGAAGTTCTACGACACCACCAACTCGGCTCAGGCTCTCTTTGACTCATTACCATAACAACTCAAAAATCAAAATTCAAAACTCCAACTATGGCAGGAAAACTACAATTTACCCTACAAGAATACAAGGATGCTGCTCGAAAGTGGCGTTCTGACTTCCTTCGTCTGCCGATTATCGGCTGCGACGAGACTCTTAAGTTTATGACCGGTCGCCCTGGCATCCGCTACAAGGAGAGTGTGGGCACGCTCAACGCTTCGGCACAGTTCGCTCCTTACTCGCCAACTCGCTCGGAGGACGTGAACTTGCAGCTGGACTTCCGAACTCTTGAAACTTTCTTCGGTTCGGTGGTCGCTAAGTTCGAGCCTAACTCGGCTATCTCTACGCTCCTCGGCACTGGTGCCACTAAGGGCGACGGACAGAAGTCTGTGCCTACGGCTCGCGAGGTGCTTGGACTTATCGCCAAGTCGCTCTCCGAAAAGCTCAATGATGCTATCTGGAGCGGTGTGCGCAACGCAAGCGGTACTACCACCCAGGATCTTTTCGATGGCTTCGACACTATCACAAAGAAGGAGGTTACTTCCGGTGCTCTCGCTAAGGAGAACGGCAATTACCTCAAACTGACGGATGCCATCACCTCTGCCAACGCCGTTGACGTGGCTAAGGAAATCCTCTTCTCGCTCGATTCTCGTCTTCGCTCGCAGACTCTCTTCATGTACTGCTCGCAGGACTTCGTGGATAAGTATAACGAGGGTTATCTGCTCACCCATAGCGGTATTCCGTATAACACGCAGTACAATCAGCCTACTGTCGAGGGTTCTAACGGCAAACTCATCTTCTGTCCGCTTGCTAACAAGACGGACTCGAAGTATATCCATATCTCGCCCAAAATCAATATGCTTTATGGATATGACCAGATGGGCGACGTGGAATCGGTTGACGTTGAACGTTTCGATGCGTTCCTTCTCTCGTACATCGCCACCATGTTCTTCGGTGTACAGTTCGAGTCTATCGACAAGCGACGCTTGAAGGTCGTTGAACTGGCTGGCTTATAGTCTAATCTTTAACAATAGTAATCATGGCAGCATCTAATACAGACGTACAAAAATCTCTTGCATGGGCGATGGGCACACCGGAACTTCCTGGTGTGCGTCGCCGTGTTTATTATACATCCAAGAATGATATTCTTGTTTGGCCAAAACTTCCTCATAACGAGGTCGGACGTGTCACTTCTTCTGTCTACGACGGCTCCTTCACGCTGAAGGAAAACGCTGTATGGAAATACATCGACATCCTTCCTGAGAAGTCGCAGCTCACAAGTGAGGCACAGGGTGAACTGCCGTCACAGACGCAGCTCAACAAACTCGTGGCGGTGCATCCGTCGGTAAGCGAAGCGGCATCGGCTGCAGCTGCTTACCTCAATAACAACGACAACGTCTTCATCGTCGAGGACATGAAGGGCAAGCACCGTGTCGTGGGGTGTGACAAGTGGACTACCAAGACCACCGTCACGCAGGATCTCGGTCAGGGTGCCACTGGCACCACTGGCACCACTATCAACGTGGAGGCATCGGACGAGTGTCCGGCTCCGTTCTATACTGGTACTATCACCACTGAGGACGGCGACATTGATTGCGCAGCGTAACGGCGAGTAAAGTTATAATCATAGTTGACCATGGACAAGCGGACTCCGATAGACATGCAGGAATTCTTGAATGACATTTCCGTGCCGGACTTATCGGGTCCGCTTGATCTGTCTTCACCCACTGCAGCGCATGAACAGAAGGATATCTTCGCCATCGAGAAGCGTAAGGCGTGGGATAAGTCGGTCGAAGCGCGATGCGACTTCACCCGACGCGTCCGGCTTACTCGACGGGCGGACACGTTCTTCATCTCTCTATGGCAGAAGTCGCTGTATGGCAGAACGCTGACGGATATCAAGGGCGACGACAGTATGGTGGCGTTCTTCGCTGATAGCATCTCGCCACTTATCCGTGACATCCTCGGTAAGGAGCTGAACACGGGGGCGTGGTGTATCGTCACCACTCCCAAACGTCGCCATCTCGTCAAGAACTTCGCCACTCGCATCAGCGAAATGATTGCTTCCCAACTGAACATCCCGTTCTACGAGGATGTTGCCTTCTGCCATTCCAAGCAGCGTATCGGGGCGGTGTTCACCATGAACAATCTCCCCAAAGAGCCTAACTGCATCGTCTTCGACGACTTCGTTACTACAGGCTCTACGCTGAAAGCAATGCGCAATGTGCTTACCGAACATCACAAGAATTGTGTGTTCTTTACTGGTATTAATAATAAATTGTGAGCAAACGAGAGCAGAGTCAAGCTTGCTTGAACTATGCCGAGTGCAGCCACAATTCAACGAAGTTAAATTGTAATCATTATGAACAATCTCACAGACAAACTCCAGCAATGGCTCGACACGCCATCTGCTGAGCGTGACTGGAACGAGGGTGCCATCCTTCTTCTCCAACTCACCAATAACACCATAATGTATCGTAATCTCAGCATCAATCCTAAGGGCAAGGCTGAGTTCATCGAAGGCAAGCTCCGTGCCTTCCTCAAAGCTCGCCGTGAGGTCGAAGCCCACGACGAGGTGAACATCATGCAGGAACAAGTGGATGCTATCGTGGCAAGTCGAACAGAATTTAAGGAACATAACGAGGCTACAAACTTCAAGGCTGGCAAGCGTGCGGATCACGACTCGCTGCCTGAGGATATCCAGGCTCTCTATGTCGAGAACCTTGATATTACTCACCGTATGCGTGAACTCCATTTGCGCCTACGCTTGTTGTCGGACTCTACTAAGCAGGTGCCAGCTGCAGAACGCAAGCCGTTACTCGACGAGTTTATAAATCTCGATAAAAAGTTGCACGCAAATTGGGACACTTATGACCATTATGTGACAAAGGCAGAAAGTGCAGCAAATACCGAAACCAAAGAAAGCGAAGAGGAGCAGACTAAGGAAACAGAAATTAGTCCATCGCCAACGGACCAATTAGCGGAACAGCCTGAGGATGCCACTCCTTCCAAGCCGAAGTCCAAGTCTAAATCCAAGAAGTAGTGAAGCGCAACATCAATATAGATGACATCCTAAAGCCACTCTCGGAATGTTCACACCAGGCGTATCTCTCCAATGCTCTTCAGGTGGCGGACGTTCTGGAGTGGATTTTGGGACAGGTCGGCAAAGCGGAGATTTGGCAGACTTCGTTCTCCATCTCCGAGGAGTTTCTGCGCCGACTCTTCTTTATAGAGAAGTCCGGTAATATATCTGCCTTTAATCTTGTTCTCGACCATAAGGCTACGAACAAAACGCTAAAGCTTTGGGCATTCATCACACAGACGATGAAGCGCACCTATCTTGCCGACAACCATTCTAAAATTCTTCTCGTGCAAGCGGAGTCTGGTGAACAGATTAGTGTCGTCACCTCGCAGAATCTCACACGAGGCAACCGCCATGAGTCCACGTTCATCTCCACTTCGCCCGACATATTCAACACTCTTCATGCGTCCGTCATGGATCTTATAAAGAACCATTCCGTTCCGCTAACCGACCTTTTCCAACAGCGCATCACAGCAGCCGGAGGAAATAACTCTTAATTGAATAACTCAAAATCGGCGCAGCCGACAATTCAACATTCAACATTCAAAACTCAAAATTCGAGTATGGATTATTCAGAAGAAACCCTCACGCAGATTGAGCAGTATGCTTCAATCTACCTCAAAATAAGCGATATGGCAGTCATTCTTGGCGTACCGCCTGAGACACTACGCCGTGACATTGCAGACCGAAACACGCCTGTTTCGCAGCGTTACCACCGTGGCAAGGCTGCTTCACGTGTCAAGCTATTGCATCAGGAGATGCAGCTCGCCTACGTCGGCTCTCCTCTCGCTCTTGAAAACACTCGTAACAACCTCCTTGATATGGAGGATGATGAATAATTAAAAATTCTCTTCATGTCACAATTAAGCATCATCGACATCGCCAAACAGGACCTTTACACCTCCCAATCGGAATTGGAAGGTAAATATCCTGTTCCCCAAATCGAACATCTACTTCGATTAAGGGAGATGGTCACATGGTCAATCGCCAACCCAGACATGAAGGATCGTCAGTTTGTCGATGAGCTGCGCAGTCGCTACGGACTGTCGCAAGTCACGGCGTATGCTGACTTGAAAATCGTCAAAGCTCTGCTACCGAATCTCTCGGAGTGTACGCGCGACTTCCACCGCTGGCGGTATAACGAGATGATCATGGAAACGTACCAGATGGCGAAGAAGCGTAAGGACACGAAAACGATGGAGAAAGCGGCCACTTCTTATGCGAAGTTCAACCGCATTGACATCGAGGACGAGCAATCTGTGCCGTACCACATGATTGTTGTCCAACCGTTCTTCCCGACTACTGACCCACGTGTTGTGGGCATCACGCCGGTTCCGAACATTGACGACCGCATCAGAAAGCTTACTCAGGAGCTTACCACGTCGCATCCGGACACAGAAAACATTGAATACGAACAAGCGGACCTTGTACTTGATGACATCTTTAAGCCTGAAGACAATGACGAACAAAGTTGATACTTCTCTATGGGACATCGAGGCGAAGCAACACTCTAAGCGTGTGTACTTCAACAAACCTCAACTCCTGACGCAATACATCGGCGCGAAGACTACGGTCATCGTGGCTGGACGACGCACCGGCAAGACGGACTCTATCGCCTCGCCTTTCGTGCTGCGTAACATGCAGCGTATGCCTGGCTCCACTGGTGGTATCGTCGTGCCTACGTTCAAGCATGGCTTGACGAACACGCTCCCCGGACTGCTTGCTGCGTGGAAGCGTTGGGGATATATCAATGGCGTGCATTATGTGGTAGGCAGAAAACCACCGAAGTCCTTCGCGAAGCCAATCACCGAACCGGCTGACTATGAGCATGTAATCACGTTCTATAATGGCTCGGTGGCTATCATCATCAGTCAGGACCGCCCGGGCTCTTCCAACTCGCTCACGCTCTCATGGCTCCTCATTGACGAGGCGAAGTTCATTGATTATAACAAGCTGAAGGACGAGACTCTGCCTGCAAATGGTGGCATACGCTCGTACTTCGGGCACCACAGCTTTAATCATAGCATGATGGTGCTTTCGGATATGCCGCAGACCACCAAAGGCTCTTGGTTCCTGCACTATGAGAATAAAATGGACACAGAACTGATTGACACCATCAAGGGCACAATCTACAAGATTTGGCAGACAAAGGAGCGCATTGCACAGCTCAAAGAGCAGCGCAAGCCCATTCCTTCTTATCTGCCCAATTACCTCAAATGGCTCGACCAGAGTCTTAACAAGATGCGCTCAGTAGCAGTCTACTATAAGGAATACTCCACACTCGAAAACCTCCAGCTTCTCGGTGAAGAGTATATCCGGCAGATGAAGCGCGACCTCACGCCGAAGACATTCCAGACGTCAATCCTCTGTCAGAAGATTGGCATCTCGCACGATGGATTTTATTCGTCTATGCAGGAGTACCACAAATATGATGCGTCGGATTTCGACTACCTCGACTCGCTCGGCTACGACCGCATCATCAAGGAGGCGCAGCAGGATTTGTACACCATTCACGCAACTAACCAGTTCTCTACGCTTAACAGCTCGCTCGATTGTCGCACGGACTCGGACATCGACCCTATGCAGCCTCTCTGCATTGGCATGGACTACAATGCTAACATCAACTGGATTGTGTGCGGTCAGCCACGCAACAATAGATTAAACATCCTCAAATCGTTCTATGTGAAGTTCGAGCGCAAAATTCCTGCGCTCGTCGCCGACTTCTGCACCTACTACGCTCCACATCCTAACAAGACGGTCATCTACTACTACGATGCCACTGCCCTCGGCTCTAACTATGCCGTGAACGACCAGGACTTCCATTGGGTGGTAGTACATGAGTTCGAGCGCCACGGATGGCAGGTCATTGACGTGTACCTCGGCAACCCGATGCGACACGATGAGAAATACCTTCTCATCAATCAGGGTTTTGCCGGAAAGCAACGTCTGATGCCGTACTTCAACCGCCAAAACAACGATGACCTTATCCTCGCCGTCCAGTCAGCAGGAGTGGAGCGAGGACGCAACGGCTTCCGCAAGAACAAAAGTATGGAGAAGCAGCCGGAGTCCGAAGAAGACCTTCTCGAACACCGTACCGACGGCACCGATGCTTTCGACACCCTCTATATCGGCTGCGAAAAGTTCCCACAGCACGATTTATATCCAATTGCGATTGGTGGAGTGAGATAAATAAATGTTGCAGTATTTAGCTTTGAAATAATGAAGTACGCCATTTTTATGGTTCTTCCGTTAAATGCGTAGACGCTTGTCGTGTAGAGCGTATAGCTTTAACGT
>ENA-ORVB01000013-ORVB01000013.1-human-gut-metagenome-genome-assembly--contig:-NODE-13-length-155947-cov-23.1861_pt1 | contig 155947 bp, 144 predicted proteins | sample MGYA00242090_ERZ509231 | MGnify/ENA primary metagenome ERZ509231 (study PRJEB26280, sample SAMEA2338798) | human gut metagenome | biome: human gut; feature: human-associated habitat; material: faeces...
CGATGCGGATGTCTGCGCCGACCGATGCGGATGTCTGCGCCGACCGATGCGGATGGTAATAGTTCACGAATTGATACGGAGAATATATCAAAACTACATCATAATGAAGAAAGAGTAACTGTAGAAAGTACGCAATAAGACACAAAAAAAGGAGGTCACAGACCTCCTTTTTTTATAAAATCCTAAAACATTTACTTCATTATCACATAGAATGTTTACTTCACCATAATCTTCAGCGTCTTGCCGTTGCTGAGTTTCACGATGTTCAAGCCCTTCTGCTTGCCGCTGATACGCTGACCTGCTGCGTTATAACGTGCCACTTCAACGACGTTGTAGGCTGAGCCTACGCTCTCGATAGAGGTAGAATTCTGAATAAGATTTTTTCCTGCTACATTCTCAATGCGGTTATCGATACGACTCTTGGTGCTGTGCTTGTTGAGGAAAGCCACAACCTTGAGGTCGTCCTTCTTCCATGCACTATCAACGTCAAACTCGTAAGTTGCGCTGAACTTATTGCCTTCCCATGTCACAGGGGCGCCCCATGCACTATTGAAGTCACGTATCACATGTTGGTGGTAGAATGTAGTGCCAAAGCTAACACCTGCTTGATCCTTTGCCTCTACATTATCCTCCGTCAGGTAGAGTGTGAGCAGAGCGCTTTCCTTGTCGTAAGCATCGTTCGATTCGCCAGTAACAACAATCACCGCCTTGCTTTCGCTTTCGTTATATGCGACAGACACGTCGAGCTTGGCATCAGCCATTGTTTTATTGAGATACTTGCTGGCATATTTGCTTATTTCGGTTGTGCTGCCCGGTAGCACCACATTATTTTTCTGTCCCGTCGCATAAGCAGATTTGAAGTCGGGCTCGCGGTTGAACATCATGGCTGGTGCGAATGTACGTCCTCCATCGTTGTAGAGATACAAGAGAGTCTTGTCGCAAGACTTAGTGAGCCAGTCGGTATAGTAGCCTGCATGGTGACATACAGCAAACACACGATTTGGGTCAGCTGTCTCTAAGTATTCGTGCAGGTATCCTGCCACTCGCGGACAGTTGCCACACTGCTCTGTAGTAAACTCCTCAATGCACAGGTTACGCTTATACATGTTGGCAGCAACGCTGAGCTTGCCCTCAGCCACAATGGTTGCACCACCATTCTTATGACCATTCACCTTGGTCACTTCAACCTTCACATTCTTCAGACCTTCTGTGCTGCCACATGGTATGCTTACCTTGAATGTACCGATTTTGTTATATCCAACCGATGGAGATATTGCGACATGTTGCTCGCTGCCTGCTACACCGTCAACACTGACAATATAGTCGAGACTGCTCACAGCCTCTACGGCGTTGTTTGTGAACTCTACAGATGTCTCAACATTACTATTGATAGTACCCTTTACGGTTCCGAAATCGCTTGGCATCACATCATATTCAGCAAAATCGCCCTCAACAAGCACCTGAATACTTATGTTATAACCATCCATACTGAAGTTGTACCAACCTGTATCATTGCCCAATTTGCAATAGACCCAAAGAGGCTGTTCAGCCAAGCCGTCTTTTACGGCAGAGAACGGATACGACTTAGTATCAGTATTACTATCAAACTGAGTATATGTGTAACCTGCATACAGTTCTTCGCCCGCCTTGATTGGATAAGGCTCGCTGAACTTCACCTCGTTCCAACCAATCGCACATTTCTCTACATTTGCACTTCTGCATACATCACCCGGCTTAGATGACGCACTTTTATAAAGACTAATCGAAGAGCTGCCTATTTCCTCACAAAGTCCGAAACGCAGACCAACTATGTTCTTGCCTACATATGGTTTCAGAATAGCTTCAGACAAACAGATTGCAACCTTGTTGTCTCCAGGATAATTGTAGATGCCCATGCCCTTGTGTGCAGCAGCTAAAGCATCCGAACTGTAGTAGCCCACCCAACGCTGGTTGGCAGCTATTCTCTTTGCCGCTTTGTGTACAACCGCACTTTGCTGTGCGAAGTACGGACTTTGTTCCACTACACCAACTCTTTGGTGCTGCACATCCACTTGTGCACTGGCTGCAAATGACATAGCCAAGGCAGCAACTGAAAGTAAGAATTTCTTCATAGATCTGTATTTTTAATTATTATTCGCGCCAAAGGTAATGCAAAACGAAGAGAACACAAAACAAGAAACAGTTTTTTTATTATTAAAACGCCATATTTTTAATCAATCTGTTACACAAACTATTATTTTATCTCCACCACTTCAAGCCTATCGCCATCCACACGGAAGCGCACGTCGCGGTTGGCGAACTCCATGCCGTACACCTTCGTGGGGTTGTCGTGATACTGCGGACGAGGGTCGAGCGCGAGCACTTTCTTGAGCGAGGCAAGCTCTTCGGCTGTGAACTCTGAAGCCAAACTATCGGGAAAGACGACGTGCAGACGGCGCGTGGCAGTGGTATCGACAAAACCGCTGCGAGCATCGGGATGCGAATCGGCATAAGTGACGTAAGGCTTTATGTCATAGATAGGTGTGCCATTCATGAGATCGGCACCAAGAACATGGATGAGCGGTCCGTTGGCTGCATCGTAGTCAATGCGGTCGATGCGCACGGAAGAGAGTCCTAAGCGGTTGGGGCGGAAAGGCGAACGAGTAGCAAAGACCCCTATCTTAGTGTTGCCGCCAAGACGGGGCGGACGCACAACGGGACTTGTAGCCTCGTGCCTGTTGGCAGAGAACTCCCACACGAGCCACAGATAGTCGAAGTCTTCCATGCCGCGCAGCGCATCGGCGTTGCGGTACTTCGGCACGAACTCTATCGTTCCGCGCAGCGTGTCGGCAAGTCCGCTCTGCTTCGGTATGCCGAACTTAGTGGCAAAGGGCGAACGGAAAAAAGCTATCGGTTCTATTTCCATCGTTTCAAGTTTTTATAAAATAGCATGGGAGGAAAGGGCTATGCATATTGTGGACTGCGATATCATTACACCTTGTGCTGCGTGACACTTTGTGGCTGCGTGATACCTTGAGGCTGCGTGGGTATGGCAGGATGCCATACCCTCCTACACAAATGTCAACACATCAACACCACACCATCTCAACAACTCAACATCTCACCACATCACCACCTCAATTCACCGTGATGTGGAAGCATCCCTGCTTAACCTCGTACTTAACGAGACAACGCTTCTGCTCGCGCATATCGCGGAGCACCTCAGAGAGCACCCACTTCAGCGTGTCGTTGCGCACCTGTCGGCGGCGCGGCCCGTCGGGATCCTCAACGGTGTGATAGCGGTTGTAGCAGATGTCGAACGTGGTGCCGTAGAGGTGGCACGAGTTCTCGGTGGCGTTAGAGTTGCGGCGGCGTAGCTTCTCCACGTCAGCCTTGCTGCGCAGCACCGACGTAACAATCACCTTATGCAGCGGTATCTGCTTAGTCTGCAAACTGTCGAAGAAACTCTTGCCAATGTCCTGCAACAATATCGCAGCACGCGGCACAAGATAAGGTATGCTGCTGCGCATACGGTCGTCAATGTGATAGAACGGATTGCTGCCCACATACACTAACTCCGACTTACGCCGCTCGGCATCAGCACGGTCGATGACTGCCTTCACACCATGACGAGTCGCAGCAGCAAGCTGTACATCATTCTGATCGGGAAAGGTATTGCCAAAATGAGGCACACTATATATGCGGTTCTTCACTGGAGTGCCGTCGGCAGCGAAGAAGCGCGAGGGACGACCCAACGGCTTGGGAGATAACGTCGGCACACTCGCCACATCTTTCTTTGAGATTGCGGTTGTCGACGAAGCCAAGACAGCTTTTGCGCTATCAGCTACCGTCATGCTATCAGCAACGACAGAACTATCTGCTACTGCGACATTGCCTGCTGGCGAAGATGCCACTTCGGGGTAGGCGCAGCGCAACATGGCAAGCAAAACAACCGTCACGCCAAAACCCTGTAAGTATCTTTTAGAAGAAATTTTCATCATAATGACTGCAAATTTAGACAAAATCGAGGAAAATACAAAACATGTGCTCTTGTTTTTATTGTTGATTATTTTGTATTATCTCCTATTTTCATTAACTTTGCATCCAAAATCGTACACTGAATATTTTGATAGAAAGACATATCATATTAGAGGATATCGACCCCGTAGTGTTCTACGGTGTTGGCAATGGGCATCTGCAGATTATAAAATCGCTCTATCCCAAGCTGCGCATAGTGGCACGCGACAACGTGATACGCGTGCTCGGTGACGAGGAGGAGATGGCAGCCTTCGAAGAAAACGTGGAGAAAATACGCCGTCATGTGCTGAAGTTCAACAACATCAACGATGAGGACATTCTCGACATCGTCAAGGGCAAGCAGACAAAAGCCGACAGCGTGAAGGGCGTTATCGTCTACAACATATCGGGCAAACCGATTAAGTGCAAAAGCGAGAACCAGCAACAGCTCGTGGATGCTTACGAGAAGAACGACATGATATTCGCTACAGGTCCTGCCGGAACTGGTAAGACCTACCTAAGCATAGCCCTCGCGGTACGCGCACTGAAGGAGAAAACTATACGCAAGATTATACTCTCGCGTCCAGCTGTAGAAGCTGGCGAGAAACTCGGCTTTCTACCTGGCGACATGAAGGACAAAATCGACCCGTATCTGCAACCGCTATACGACGCATTGGAAGACATGCTCCCTGCAGTGAAGCTGCAGGATATGATGGAGAAAAACATCATACAAATAGCTCCGCTCGCCTTCATGCGAGGCCGCACGCTTAGCGATGCCGTAGTGATTCTCGACGAGGCGCAGAACACTACACCGGCACAGATAAGAATGTTTCTCACCCGAATGGGATGGAACACAAAGATGATTATCACTGGCGATATGACGCAGATAGACCTGCCACGCGGACAGAAGAGCGGACTCACTGAAGCACTCGACATACTGAAGGACGTGGAAGGCATCGGCTTCGTAAAACTCGGACAGAAAGACATCGTAAGACATAAGCTTGTGACACGCATCGTGAATGCATACGACGCTCACGACAAAACTCAAAATGAGGCTCACGACAAAACTCAAAATGAGGCTCACGACAAAACTCAAAATTTAAAATAGTTATGAAAGCACTTACAAAGACCGATTTTCATTTCGAAGGTCAGAAAAACGTGTATCACGGAAAAGTTCGCGACGTGTATGACATCAACGACGACGTGATTGTAATGGTAGCAACCGACAGAATCTCTGCGTTTGACGTAATCCTACCAAAGGGTATTCCGTTCAAAGGACAGGTTCTGAACCAGATTGCAGCCAAGTTTCTTGATGCTACAACAGACATCTGCCCCAACTGGAAACTCGCTACACCAGACCCAATGGTTACTGTTGGTTTGAAATGCGAGGGTTTCCGAGTTGAAATGATCATCCGCTCTATCCTTACAGGCTCAGCTTGGCGCGCATACAAAGAGGGATGCCGCGAGCTTTGCGGCGTTAAGCTGCCAGAGGGTATGAAGGAAAACCAGCGATTCCCAGAACCTATCATCACTCCGACAACAAAAGCTGATGAGGGTCACGACCTCAATATATCTAAAGAGGAAATCATCGCTCAGGGCATCGTAAGTGCTGAGGACTACGCTGTAATGGAAGACTACACACGTCGTATCTTCCAGCGCGGACAGGAGATGGCTGCACAGCGCGGTCTTATCCTCGTTGACACTAAGTACGAGTTCGGCAAGCGCGATGGTAAGGTATATCTCATTGACGAGATTCACACTCCCGACTCTTCACGCTACTTCTATGCTGACGGCTACGAGGAGAAGTTTGAGAAGGGCTTACCACAGAAGCAGCTCTCGAAGGAGTTTGTACGCCAGTGGCTCATCGAGCATGACTTTATGAACGAACCCGGACAGACAATGCCCGAAATCACAGACGAATATGCAGAGAGCGTAAGCGAACGTTATATCGAACTCTACGAGCACATCACTGGCGAGAAGTTCGACAAGACCGTTGAAGAGGGTGACATCGCAGCGCGCATCGAAAAGAACGTAGCCGACTACCTCGCTACACGTAAGTAGCAATACATAATGGGTGCAGAATATTGGATGTTGGAGACTTGGTTCACCGACATCTGATATTCTACACCCTACATTATTATATATACATACATATTATCATATACACCAAGACATCGCTTCGCAAAATGTAGCGATAGGTGAAATATAACGAACAACAACAATGGTTTACGGACAGGAAAAGATAAAGCCCTACAACGACAAAGAAGAAAAAGGGGCGCAGGTGGAACTGATGTTCGACAACATCGCACACTCGTATGACAAGCTCAACCACCGCCTGTCGTGGAACATTGACAAGTTGTGGCGCAAGAAAGCTCTCAACCGACTGAAGGCTTACAAACCACAAAGCATTCTTGACATAGCTACGGGCACGGGCGACTTCGCCATACAGGCGGCACAGATACTGAAGCCGACGAAGGTGACGGGCACCGATATCAGCGAGGGAATGATGAACGTGGGTAGGCAGAAGGTGAATACACTAAAGCTCGACAACGTGATATCGTTCGCCAAGGAAGACTGCATGGCACTCTCGTTCGAAGGCAACACGTTCGACGCTGTGACTGCGGCTTTCGGCATACGCAACTTCCAGAACCTCGATCAAGGACTGCGCGAGATGTGCCGAGTGCTGAAGCCAGGCGGACACCTCTGCATCGTTGAGCTGACATCACCCGTTAGCTTTCCAATGAAGCAGCTGTTTAAGATCTACTCGCACACAGTGCTACCAGTATACGGACGACTCATCTCTGGCGACAGTATGGCTTACTCTTACCTCACGGCTACCATCGAGGCGTTTCCACAAGGCGAGCGAATGGTGGAGATACTGAAAGCGGCAGGCTTCGCCAAAGCTTCGTTCAAGCGAATGACACTCGGCATCTGCACGCTCTATCTCGCAACAAAGTAAAGTGTCAACACCCCATTACCATCTCAACACCTCACCCCGTCAACACCTCACCCCGTCAACACCTCACCCCATCAACATCTCAATATTCACACTATGGACAAGTACGGTTTAATCGGTTTCCCACTGGGACATTCCTTCTCCATCAGCTACTTCAACGAGAAGTTTACCAACGAGGGTATCAACGCTCGTTACATCAACTATGAGATTCCGCAGATAGAGGACTTGAAAGAGATACTCGCATCAAACCCAGAACTGTGCGGACTCAACGTCACTATCCCCTACAAGCAGCAGGTAATACCCTACCTCGACGACCTTAGCCCCGAAGCACGCGCTATCGGTGCAGTCAACGTCATACGTGTGACACACAAGAATAAAAACGTTATACTGAAGGGATTTAACAGTGACGTAATCGGCTTCACATGTAGCATCGAGACAATGCTCGAACCTTACCATAAGAAGGCACTCATACTCGGCACTGGCGGTGCTTCGCTCGCCATCAACTACGGTCTCAAATCGCTCGGACTTGAGACACTATTTGTGAGTCGTACGAAGAAGCCTGGCTGCATAACATACGAGGAGGTGACACCTGAACTGATTAAGGAGTACAACGTCATCGTCAACTGCACACCACTTGGCATGTACCCGAAGGCAGACACCTGTCCCGACTTGCCTTACGAGGCAATGGATTGCCACACCATACTTTACGACCTCATCTACAATCCGGACGAAACGCTTTTTATGAAGAAAGGCGCACGCTACGGAGCCAATACCAAGAACGGACTGGAGATGCTGTTGCTGCAGGCATTCGCAAGCTGGGACTTCTGGCATTGCAATGAATAGCCCTAAAAATAGGGTTGCCATAAGCAATAAATCACCGTAGACAATAAATCAAAACTCAGAAATAAAAATTCAAAACTCACAATATGGACACATCTAACAGATACATGATGCGCGGCGTAAGCGCAGCTAAAGAAGACGTACACAACGCCATCAAGAACATCGACAAGGGTCTCTATCCGCAGGCATTCTGCAAAATTATCCCCGACATCCTCGGTGGCGACCCCGAATACTGCAACATCATGCACGCCGACGGTGCTGGCACAAAGTCGTCGCTCGCCTACATGTACTGGAAAGAGACTGGCGACCTCAGCGTATGGAAGGGCGTGGCTCAGGACGCTATCGTTATGAACACCGACGACCTGCTCTGCGTGGGCGCAGTGGACAACATTCTCGTTTCGAGCACTATCGGACGCAACAAGATGGTTATCCCGGGTGAGGTTATCTCGGCTGTAATAAACGGCACCGACGAACTCCTCGAGGACTTGCGCAAAATGGGTGTAGGCGTTTACGCTACAGGCGGTGAGACAGCCGACGTTGGCGACCTTGTGCGTACTATCATCGTTGACTCTACCGTTACTTGCCGCATGAAACGCAGCGATGTCATTGACAACGCAAACATCCGCCCTGGCGACGTAATCGTAGGTTTGGCTTCATTTGGTCAGGCTACATACGAAAAGCAATACAACGGCGGTATGGGTTCTAACGGACTCACCAGCGCTCGCCACGACGTGTTCTCGAAGTATCTCGCCGAGAAGTATCCGGAAAGCTACGACCACGCTGTACCAGAGGAACTCGTATATAGCGGCGGCTGCCGTCTTGACGACAAAGTAGAGGGTGCACCGGTCACAGCCGGACAGCTCGTTCTCTCGCCGACACGTACATACGCTCCTGTCATCAAGCGCCTGCTTGACGAGTTGCGTCCAGAAATACATGGCATGGTTCACTGTACTGGCGGTGCACAAACCAAGGTGCTGCACTTCGTTGGCGAGAATTGTCGCGTAATCAAGGACAACATGTTCCCTATCCCACCGCTGTTCCGCCTCATTCAGGAGCAGAGCCACACCGACTGGAAGGAGATGTACAAGGTGTTCAACATGGGTCACCGCATGGAGATTTACGTACGTCCAGAAGTTGCTGAGCAGGTTATTGCAATAAGCAAGAGCTTCAACATCGACGCACAGATCGTAGGACGCATCGAAGAGGGCGAACGCTCGCTTCTCATCAAGTCTGAATACGGAGAGTTCGAATATTAGTAAGAAGTTGTTATGTTGAAATATTTCAACATCTCAACATCTCACCATAACAACATCTCACCATAACACCACCACAACACCTCACCATAACAACATAACACCATCTCAACATTAAATTTGACAAATGGCAGAAAACAATAATATATTAGAAAAACTCGACGGACTGGAGGCACGTTATGAGGAAGTATCAACCCTCATTACCGACCCTTCTGTAATCGCCGATCAACAGCGTTATGTGAAACTGACAAAGGAGTATAAAGACCTTGAGGACATTATGAAACTCCGTCAGCAGTATATCAATTGTCTTAACGGCATTGCCGAGGCTAAGGATATCATCATGAACGAGCAGGATGCGGAGATGAAGGAGATGGCACGTGAGGAGCTCGCCACAAACGAAGAACTCCAGCCAAAACTCGAGGAAGAAATAAAGATAGCTCTTGTACCGAAAGATCCAGAGGACGCAAAGAACGTACAGATGGAGATTCGTGCCGGTACGGGTGGCGACGAGGCTTGTCTCTTTGCTGGCGAAATATTCATGATGTACAAGAAGTACTGCGAGTCGAAGGGCTGGACAGTGGCTGTCACAAGCGAGAGCGAAGGTGCTGTAGGCGGCTTCAAGGAAATCTGCTTCGCAGTAAGTGGCGACAACGTGTACGGCACACTGAAGTATGAGTCGGGCGTTCACCGCGTACAGCGTGTGCCAGTTACCGAGTCGAACGGACGTATGCAGACCTCTGCAGCAACCGTAGCCGTACTTCCTGAGGCAGACCCATTCGAGGTAAATATCAACGAGGGCGAAATCAAGTGGGACACCTTCCGCTCTTCAGGCGCAGGTGGACAGAACGTGAACAAGGTAGAATCTGGTGTACGTGCCCGCTATATGTGGAAGAACCCTAACACTGGCGAGGTTGAGGAAATTCTCATCGAGTGTACCGAGACCCGCGACCAGCCAAAGAACAAGGAGAGAGCACTTGCACGTCTGCGTACATACATCTATGACAAGGAGCACCAGAAATACGTTGACGACATTGCCAACCGCCGTAAGACTCTCGTCTCTACCGGCGACCGCTCTGCAAAGATACGTACATACAACTTCCCACAGGGCCGTGTCACCGACCATCGCATCGGCATGACCGTGTACGACCTCCCTGGCTTCATGGGCGGAAACATCCAGCAGATGATTGACGCACTCACCGTGGCAGAGAATGCGGAGAAGATGAAAGAGAATGAATTGTAAAAATCAATTTATAAAAAACAATTACTATGAACAGATCAGAATTAGTAAACCAGATAAAGACAAAGCGCTCATTCCTCTGCGTAGGTCTTGACACCGACTTGAAGAAGGTGCCGCAGCACATCCTCAACGACGAGGATCCAATCTTCGCTTTCAACAAGGCCATCATCGACGCAACCGCCGACTACTGCGTGTCGTACAAGCCTAACCTCGCATTCTACGAGGCGTTCGGCGTGAAGGGACTCATCTCTTTTGAGAAGACCATCAAGTACTTGAAGGAAAACTATCCCAACCACTTCATCGTGGCTGACGCAAAGCGTGGCGATATCGGCAACACAAGTGCTATGTATGCTCGCACATTCTTCGACGAGTACGATGTCGACTCGCTCACCGTGGCTCCGTACATGGGCGAAGACAGCGTAACACCATTTCTCGGCTACAAGGACAAGTGGGTTATCCTGCTCGCTCTGACCAGCAACAAGGGTAGCCACGACTTCCAGCTCACAGAAGACAAGGACGGTGAGCGTCTGTTTGAGAAGGTACTACGCACATCTCAGCAGTGGGGTGACAAGGAGAACATGATGTATGTTGTAGGTGCTACTCAAGGCCGTATGTTCGAGGATATCCGCAAGATTGTTCCCGACCACTTCCTGCTCGTTCCTGGTGTTGGTGCTCAGGGTGGTTCGCTTGAGGAAGTATGCAAGTATGGTATGAACGCTGACTGCGGACTACTCGTCAACAGTTCACGTGGCATCATCTACGCTTCTAACGGCGAAGACTTCGCCACCGTTGCAGCAGAGAAGGCAAAGGAACTGCAGATACAGATGGATGCAGAACTGAAAAAACACGGCATTTAAAGCCTTGCACATGGTTTTTTCGCCAAAACTGGTGTATTTTCAGACAAAATTGAGAAATAAGTATTGTTAAAAAGCATAATGTAAATTTATTTTCTTACATTTGCAACATCTATAGAAAACTATCATCTATATATTTGCAAGAATAACATAGAAAAGACAGAAATGGAATTTACAGCAGAACAGATAGCGAGCGTTATTGGCGGTCGTATAGAAGGCAATAAAGAAGCAAAAATCAACACCTTCGCAAAGATTGAAGAAGGTGTTGAGGGTGCTATTTCTTTCCTCTCTAATCCTAAATACACACATTATATCTACGACACGAAGTCGTCTGTAGTGATTGTCAACAACGATGTGGAGCTTGAACATCCCGTTCAAGCTACACTGATACGCGTTGACAACGCATACGAGTGTATTGCCAAACTGCTCCAAATCTACGAAGCAAGCAAGCCTAAAAAGACAGGCATAGCTCCACAAGCATACGTCTCACCGACTGCAAAGCTCGGCAAGGACTGCTATGTAGGGCCGTTCGCATGTATCGGCGACAACGCAGTTATCGGTGACAACTGCCAGATTTATCCTCACGCTGTCATCGGCGACAACGTAAAGATTGGCAGTGGCTGCCTCATCTATCCCAACACCACCATCTATCAGGGCTGTAAGCTCGGTAATAATGTGACACTTCACGCTGGTAGCGTAATCGGTTCAGACGGATTCGGCTTCGCTCCTAACGCCGATGGTTACGACAAGATACCGCAAATAGGCATCGTAACAATCGAGGACAATGTAGAAATTGGTGCAAACACTTGCGTCGATCGCTCTACTATGGGCTCAACCTTCATCCGTAAGGGTGTGAAACTTGACAACCTTGTGCAGGTTGCTCACAACGTAGAGATTGGCGAAAACACCGTGATGTCTGCACAAGTAGGCATTGCGGGTAGCACAAAGGTCGGTTCATGGTGTATGTTCGGCGGTCAGGTGGGCTTGGCTGGACACATCACAATCGGCGACCGCACACTCCTCGGCGCACAGTCGGGCGTACCGGGCAGCTTGAAAGGCAACGAAGAACTCATCGGCACACCACCAATGCCACAGCGACAGTACTTCAAGTCGCAGGCAATATTCCGCCGTCTACCCGATATGTACAAAGACTTGAACGACTTGAAGAAGGAGATGGAGTTGCTCAAGAACAACGAAAAATAAACAACAAACAATATAATAATGTCAAAACAAAAGACACTCAAAGGCAGTTTCTCTTTGTGTGGCAAAGGTCTGCACACCGGATTGAGCCTCACCGTCACGTTCAATCCCGCACCCGAGAACACTGGCTATAAGATACAGCGCATCGATCTCGATGGTATGCCTATCATACAGGCTATCGCCGAGAACGTAATAGACACACAACGTGGCACAGTCTTAGGTAAAGGCGACATACGCATCTCTACAATCGAGCATGGTATGGCAGCCCTTTATGCTATGGGCATCGACAACTGTCTTATTCAGGTGAATGGTCCTGAGTTCCCTATCCTTGATGGTAGTGCAGCACTATATGTTGACAAAATCAACGAGGTGGGCATTGAAGAGCAGAACGCTCCTAAGGATTGGTACATCATTCGCCACAAGATTGAGGTGAAGGACGAAGAGACGGGTTCGTGCATCACCATCCTTCCCGACGAGGAGTTCTCGCTCACAGCTATGTGCTCGTTCAACTCAAAGTTTGTCAGTTCACAGTTTGCCACACTCGACTGCATAGATAAGTTCGCTACAGACATAGCTCCTGCGCGCACCTTCGTATTCGTACGCGACATTGAGCCGTTATTGAAGGCTAACCTCATTAAGGGTGGCGACCTCGACAACGCTATCGTTATCTACGAGATGCAGACCACACAGGAGCGTCTCGACTCCTTGGCAGACATGATTCACGTGGAGCGTCGCGACGCTACAGAGTTAGGTTACATACAGCACAAGCCACTCGTATGGGACAACGAGTGCACACGTCACAAGTTGCTCGATGTAATCGGCGACATGGCACTCATCGGCAAGCCTATCAAGGGACGCATCATCGCTACACGCCCTGGTCATACCATCAACAATAAGTTTGCACGTCTCATGCGTCGCGAAATTCGTAAACACGAGATTCAGGCTCCTATTTACGACCCGAACGAGGCACCGCTGATGGACAACATCCGCATTCGCGAACTTCTTCCGCACCGCTATCCGATGCAGCTGGTAGACAAAGTGATTAGCCTCGGTGCTACAAGCATCGTAGGCGTGAAGAACATCACCGCCAACGAGCCGTTCTTCGTAGGCCACTTCCCACAGGAGCCTGTGATGCCAGGTGTGCTTCAGATTGAGGCAATGGCACAGTGTGGCGGTCTGTTGGTACTCAACACGCTCGAAGAGCCAGAGCGTTGGTCTACCTACTTTATGAAGATTGACGACGTGAAGTTCCGCCAGAAAGTAGTTCCGGGCGACACGCTCCTCTTCAAAGTCGACCTGTTGGCACCGCTACGTCATGGTATCTCATCGATGAAGGGATACGTATTCGTTGGCGACCACGTAGTGTCGGAGGCTACATTCACAGCACAGATTGTTAAGAACAAGTAATTAATAAGTTGACGAGTTGACATGGCAAAGAGTCAACTCGTCAACTTAAAACATATAATCAAGATGAATCAAATCAGTCCTTTAGCATACGTACATCCCGAAGCAAAGCTTGGCGATAACAATATCATCGGTCCGTTCTGCTACATCGATCGTGATGTAGAAATCGGCGATAATAACGTGATGCAGAATAGTGTTACAATACATGTAGGAGCACGCATCGGCAGCAACAACGAGTTCTTCCCCGGAGCGAGTATCTCCACAAAGCCACAAGACTTGAAGTTCCGTGGCGAGGAGACCACCTGTATCGTCGGTGACAACAACTCTATCCGCGAGAACGTAACAATCTCGCGTGGCACAGCATCAAAGGGCAAAACTGTTGTAGGCTCCAACAACTTGCTTATGGAGAATATGCACGTAGGACACGATTGCGTGCTCGGAAGCGGACTGATTATCGGCAACTCTACGAAGCTCGCTGGCGAAGTAGTAGTTGACGACAATGCAATCCTCTCCGGTAGCGTGCTCGTTCATCAGTTCTGCCACATCGGTGGCTACGTGATGGTGCAGGGCGGTTCGCGCTCACCGATGGACATTCCGCCGTACATCATCGCAGGTCGCGACCCTCTGAAGTACTGCGGTCTGAACCTCGTTGGTCTGCGTCGCCGCGGATTTAGCAACGAGCAGATTGACCTCATCCACAACACCTACCGCCTCCTCTACAACACCGGCACACTCAAGGAGGGCATCGAGGAAGTGCGCAAGACACTGCCTATGACAAAGGAAGTGGAGTACATACTCAACTTCGTAGAGAATTCACAGCGCGGAATTATACGATAAAACATAGGATGGTATGGCATCCCTGCCATACCCACGCAACCTCAAACATTGAAGGGTATGCACCCCTTAATACATGAGGGTATGACAAAAAGGAATTTAACAAGAGTAACACAGAAGTTAATACACTGCATATCAAATGAATAGAAGTTAACTTCGGGCAAAGCCCCCTACTCCCGTTAAATTCCTTTTTTGCATTTCAATACATTCTAAAACAACGATAAGACATGGCGAAAACACTGATAGTAATACTCGGTCCTACCGGCGTAGGCAAGACAGAGTTATGCCTGCAAGTAGCCGAACACCTCAACATACCAATCATTAACGCCGACTCCCGACAGATATTCGAAGAGATACCGATAGGCACCGCAGCCCCCACCCCCGAGCAGCGTGCCCGTGTGAAGCATTACTTCGTTGGCACACACCATATCGGTGACTACTACAGTGCATCGATGTACGAGAGCGATGTGATGCAACTGCTCACCTCCGACCTCTTCAAACGCTACGACACGGCACTCCTCACCGGTGGTTCGATGATGTATATCGACGCCGTATGCAACGGCATCGACGACATACCCACCGTCGACGACGAGACGCGCGATTGGATGAAGCAACGCCTGACTGACGAAGGACTTGAGCGATTAGTAGCCGAACTAAAGCTGCTCGACCCAGAGCATTGGGCCATCGTCGACCGCAATAACCCACGCCGCGTTGTCCATGCCCTTGAGATCTGCCACTGCACTGGCCAGACCTACACATCGTTCCGAAAGAGCGAGCGCAAGGAACGCCCATTCAACATCATGAAGATTGGTCTGACACGCCCACGTGACGTGCTTTACGAGCGCATCAATGCCCGCGTTCTCAACATGATTGACAGCGGACTTGAGCAGGAAGCACTCGCCGTCTATCCACAGCGCACAGAGAACGCCCTTAACACCGTGGGCTACAAAGAAATGTTTGAATACCTCGACGGACTGACCACGCTCGACGAATGCATCTTCAAGATACAAAGCAACAGCCGGCGCTACTGTCGTAAGCAACAGACGTGGTTCAAACGCGATGCCTCCATACATTGGTTCTGCCCCGACAACATTAAAGAAATCATAAATTTCATAGATACAACCCTTGTAGGTTAAGCAAAATATGTACTTTTGCATAACAAAATAATAATCAATAACACACAGCATGTCGCAGACATGCGCAACTTGAAACAACCACAACAAAGATGAAAAAAGTAAAGCCCATTCTCATCTGGTGTCAGAAGAAGGTGCGCACCTTCTTCACATGGTATCGAAACCTCTACAGAGGTCGCAAATGGTACACCAAGACACTCATAGGCATTGCATCATGCATCGTTGCCTTCTTTCTCTACCTTGGAGCCGTAGACATCAACTTCCTTTGGCTCTTCGGTAAGTCGCCAGGCTTCAGTGCTATTAAGGAAGCTGTAACCAGTGAGGCTTCCGAAATATACAGCGACGACGGTGTGCTCATCGGCAAGTACTTCAACGAAAACCGCACACCAGTAGAGTACGAAGACGTGAACCCTGCTTTCTGGAAGGCACTCATCGACACCGAGGACGAGCGTTTCTACAAGCACCACGGCATAGACTACACCGGACTTGTAGGTGCCGTAAAGGACGCTGTGCTACATCACGACGCACGTGGTGCATCCACCATCACACAGCAGCTCGCCAAGAACATGTTCCGTATGCGTACCAACTACTCCACCGGACTGCTCGGCAAGCTGCCCGGTGTGCGTATGCTCATCGTGAAGTCGAAGGAGTGGATTATAGCCACAAAACTCGAGATGACGCATAGCAAGAAGGAGATACTCACCATGTACGCCAACACCGTCGACTTCGGCAGCAACGCCTTCGGCATAAAGACCGCAGCCAAGACCTACTTCAACTGCTCACCGAAAGAGCTCACCGCCGAACAGGCAGCAGTACTCGTCGGAATGCTCAAGGCTACCACCTACTACAACCCCATCGCCAACCCGAAGAACTCGCTGCGCCGACGCAACATCGTGCTCAGCAACATGGTACGCCATGGCGATTTGACACGTGCCGAGTACGACTCGATTTTGCAAATCGATATCGAACTCAAATATAGCGTTGAGAGCAACTACGACGGCACAGCACTCTACTTCCGCGAGGCGGTTGCCGATGAGCTACGCAAATGGTGCAACGACAACGACTACGACCTCTACACGTCTGGTTTGAAGATATACACCACCATCGACTCGCGTATGCAGAAATACGCCGAAGAGGCTGCCATAAAGCAGATGAAGCAGGTGCAGCGCAACTTCAATAACCACTGGGGCAATCAAGAACCATGGCAGGACGAACGCCACAACGTCATCCCGGGCTTCATCGAGGGCATTGCCAAACGACAGCCAGTGTACAAGTATCTGCTTGCACGCTTCCCGAACAACCCCGACTCTATAGAGTACTACCTCAACCGACCGCACAAAGTGAAGCTCTTCGACTACGAGCAGGGCACTATAGAGCGCGAGATGTCCACAATGGACTCCATACGCTACATGGTTCACTTCATGCACTGCTCGTTCGTAGCAATGGAACCACAGACAGGTGCCGTGAAAGCATGGGTGGGCGACATCGACTTCAAGTCGTGGAAGTACGACAAGGTCACTGCCATGCGCCAGCCAGGCTCTACCTTCAAGCTCTTCGTCTACACCGAAGCTATGAACCAGGGACTCACGCCGTGCGACAAGCGCCGCGACGAGTACTTCTCGATGAAAGTGTTCGACAAAGCGCAGAACAAAGAGGTAACATGGGCACCTACCAACGCCAACGGCTACTTCACCGGCGACTCTATACCTCTTAAGGCTGCCTTCGCGCGAAGCATCAACTCCGTAGCCGTGCGCCTCGGACAAGAGATGGGCATCACGCGCATCGCCGAAACTGCACATAAGATGGGCATCGAGAGTCCGCTCGACGAGACCCCAGCCCTCGCACTCGGCTCAAGCGATATCAACCTCCTCGAGCTTGCCAACGCCTATAGCACCGTCGCCAACGACGGCAAGTACGTGAAACGCGTACTCGTAACACGTATCGTCGACCGCAACGGCAAAGAGGTGTACAAGGCTCCGCTCAACGAAGAGCAGGTAATCCCGTACAAGAGCGCGTTCCTCATGCAGCAAATGCTCATGGGCGGCACACGCGAGCCAGGTGGCACATCAATGAGCCTCAACGGATACGTAGGCAACCTCCGCGACACCGACTGGGGCGGCAAGACCGGTACGTCAAACAACCACTCCGACGCATGGTTTATGGGTGTCAGCCCGAAACTCGTCGTAGGCGCATGGGTGGGTGGCGAATACCGCTGCATCCACTTCCGCACCGGCGCACTCGGACAGGGCTCACGCACCGCACTCCCCATCTGTGGCTACTTCCTGCAGTCGGTGCTGGGCGACCCGGCATTCGCAAAGTATCGCACCAAGTTCGGCAAACCGAAGGACGACGACATCACCTCCGCAATGTACAACTGCCAGAGCTACTACATGCGCGAGAAGAACGACTCTACCAATACCGACAGCATACGCGTCGAAGAAGAGATCGTGCTCGACGAGAATGGCGCACCAATAGAACGCCACTCAGCTACCGAACCAACAAAGGAAGGCTCGCCCGAGCAGCAACCTAATACGCACAAGCATCCCAAGGAAGAAGTCGTGAACTTCGACGACCTGTAAATCCCTACTCTGAACATCTGTATTGATATACAACATATCTATACTGATATATAACAAATGTGGGCATGGCGAAAGCCATGCCCACATTGCTTTTTATCGTCAACGCTTCGGCTACCAAACAGCAAACAATGATTTAAAACCAAACAAGTTTTATTGCTCCTATACCACTAATCTGAAATTGTAAATTCAAAGTATAGATAGTCTGTGCATACAATTATTTTACCAAATGCATTTTGGGTTGTATGTGAATGAGTTTCCAATGTCAACTTATTGAAACCTCTATGGCAAGGATAGTCTCTTCCTCCCCAATTTACTTTGTATGCACCCGTTGATTTATTCTTATATGCTCTAAGGTTCGATGTTGGCACTTTTCTTGAAGGAGTAGTTGTTCTATCTGTTGGGCAGTAATAATATGGTGCATACCCTGATGCTGTTACTGATACCCAACCATCATCTTCTGTAGTACTACCGCCACCACTATAGGTTGGCTCTTGCCTCAGAGTGTATTGCAACAATGACCCGTCATTCTTGCTAAATGTGTATGTGAACGTTTTGACATAACCAGATGTATTAGCGTTAGCCGTAACATTTAGTTTCCAATCTTTACCCCCAGAATATTTATTTGTATAGAGCATTGTCCAATTAACACTCTGCTCTGATGGATATCTTACATTAATATTATTATTATCTTTATTATATACCAAAAAAGCTACAGTTCCCCCATTGGCTGGAATTTCTGAAGGTGGTACAATTTCAAATGTCATTCCCTTAGATTCTTGATATATCTTCACATCTATGCTCGACACTCCATTCCCTTTGCTATCGAGAGCGGTTAATCGAATTATCGCACTGCGTGATTCTGACATATCATTCCTATTGAGTTCAAATGTAAGTGAGGCTTTGTTTCCATATTGATTTACCGCATAATTCAACATCATGTTGCTATAATCAACGACATCACTTATCTTGATTTGCATTTCCTCAAAATAGTCTTTATGCCATAAGAATCTACTCGTTATATCAATTGAATGTCCAGCAGCTTCACTTCCATACCGATATACATCACCATTATATGTATCATCATTGCCGGCATCCAATGTTAGTATTCCTATGGGATTCTCCTGTCTATTAAGTAAAAATCTATCGTTATTGTCGGAATCAATGCCAACAAGCATCTTGCCATTTATTTCAACGTTTGTGAGCACATCTGTTTTTCCATCATACATCATTTTGATCGTTTTGTCCTTTTCAGAATACTCATACCGAAATGTCCACAAATCTTGCTCTACATCTTCGGTGTGCTCACAACCAATACCTGTTCCATCACTTTTGAAGACATAGACGTCATCATCGTCAACTGTCTTCCATGTTCCTACGATACCACTATTATTTTCACCATTGACACTTTCTTCATCATCATTATCACTACATGATGCAAGCGGAATTAATCCTATAATAAATGAGAATAGGACTAATAAATTTAAATACTTCTTTTTCATAAGTTTTGTGTTTTTAGTTAATACTCATAATTACGCAACGTTATTATATGAATTATAATAATGCAAAGTATAATCCGCAAAACGAAACGTTTCGCCATTCCAGAACGAGCCGTCTATTTTCTTAAAACGAAACGTACCGCTGGGGTACTCCCCCACCCCAAAAATTTTCGACCGGCTTACGCCGGTATTCACATAATGCAAGAACGGAGTCCGGACACCATCCGAACCCCGTTCTTTTCGTTTTGTCGCTTCGCTCCCGCTTTTCGCGCTTCGCGTTACGCAGCCTCGCTCAACGCCTTATACGCAACCACGCTTTGCGCCCTCACGAGTTTGCCGCGGAAGGCGAGACGCGAGCCGACATTCGTATTCGCATTCGACGCATCGTTATCCGCATCCGCAACCGACACACCGCCATACGCGATCGCGTTGTTGAACCCGCGATAGACCACACGGCCTGTGGCTGTGCTTATCCAGTACATGTCCGAATAGTATGTGCTCGACGAGCCATTCATCGAGCCTACTGGCACTACCGCCATCAGCCATCCATGAGCCACTGCCGTTATCCAGTTACCGCTATTCGTCGTACCCTTTATCATGATCGTGCTGCCGTCAGGCATCCAAATGCGCCACTTGCCCTCATTGCCACTCGTGTTCGGCAAGTCAACACCGTCCATCATGTCATACTTGTGTCCGTAGATGTCCTCATAGCCCAGGCAGCAGATATTGTTCACCTGCGTCACCTTTGCAGCACCATACTCGTCCTTGTCCACATACCAGGCATATTGGTGCACTCTGTTCTCGTCCACCAGACTGTTTGTCACATTCGGGTTGATTGCCTTTGCGCCCTCATAGCCTATAGTGTCCTGCATGCCTCTTGACATCGTGCCGCCAGTCGTGCGCATATTCGTATGCGAACCTGCGCCACACTGCTCCTGCATGTTCCTCCTGCCATACTTTGCGTATGCAAGGTTCGCAATGCGGAAGTGCATCAGAGCGTCAATCTGCTGCATACCCCTCTGCACGCTGTAATAATGGAAGTCCGTCCATGTCATGCTTGCTGTAGTGCTGCCGTCCGTTATGCGGGCACGCAGCTTGCTGCCCACAACAGAACTGCCCACAACAGCGCACAGATGCTCATCGTTCGCGAACCATTCAGGCTCCATATCCTCTATCTTGCTGCTGTTGGACAGCACCACCTTGTCAAACTCGGCTGTGTTCAATATAGAGAAGTACAAAGTCTTGGCTCCCTCAGGCACATCGCTGATAAGATACATACCAGCCTCAAATCTGTTTCCCAGCGTTGGCACCACGACGCTCTTCACCACATTGCCGTTCACGTCGGCAAATGCACTGCCCACAAGGTTCGTGCCTGGCACACTCGGCCAGCGAACACGCTTGTGCTTCGACACATCCACCACGCACACCGAATAAGAGCTGTCCGTACTCATGGCATTTGTTATGGTGTCCCTGCCACTCATCACTTTCCTGCCTTTAGTGTAACTGCCCTGCACCGCCTTGATGTCATCAAGCGTCAATACGTCCACATTCGGCACAGCCGGCATGTGATCCTTGTCCTTCGAGCTGTAGCAACTGTAGTTCTTGCTGTTCAAGAAGTCATTCACACCCTTGCTCCAGAAGAAAGGCTCGTGCATCATCAGGTCACCCTCGCTGCCGTCAAGTTTGGCAGGAGTCCCGTCGGCATACTTGGTGCTGTCCTTATCGTCAAGTTCCAAGTAAGTCATCTCGCCGTCCAGATTGTTCACCACGGTATCGACATTCGCGATGTTCACGTTCCTCGTGGTCGCCTTCTTTGTCACCTTCGCCAGCACTCTGTGGCGGTTCTTCAGTATCGCAGCCACATGGCCGCTTGGCTTGTAGTCGTTGCCGTACTTATAGCCCGTGCCGTTATCCAGGTTCGAGAGATTTGCATCGTCTGCCACGCTCTCGTCGCTCTCCAGCATTGTATATTCAGGCTGCTCGATGTTCAACTCCGGGTAGTGCTCGATGTATGCAGCATAGGTCTCATCATCAACGTAACGAGTCAGCCGGTATGTGCCTACCAGTCGGCAGCTCTCCACATTGCCGCCATTCTCGTCCACACCGCCCGTCTGCATCAGTGAGGCCAGCAGGCTGCCGTCGCCTTCCATGTCGATGCCGGTCACACGCAGATACTTCACGTTTCCGCACCTTGCGTGCAGCGTCTGCCAGTCCACACCAGGGCAATTGTCAACCACAAGCCTGTTGATGTTGCTTGTGCCCTCCAGCGTCAGACCGCTGGTCGTCAGTTTGCCCAGATAGCGCAGTTCCAGTGTCTGCAACGTTGCCGGGAGCGTTACGCTCGTCAGCGGAGCACCCTGTGCGAAGTTCACGCCGGTCAGGGCTGTCTTGCCTGCCTTCAGTGTCTCCAGCTTCGTGTTGTTGCTCAAGTCTATGCCAGTGAAGCTGCCTGACTTCAAGCCGGTCATATTCAGAGTACGCAAGTTTCGGCAACCGTTCACCAGCAATGCGTTCAGCGTTGTCTGTGTCTGGCCGCAGCTCACGTCAAGCGTCCTCAGGGCGGAACAGTTGTTCAAGTTCAGAGTCTGGAGTATGGCATGGCTAACGTCCGTCAAGTCAAGCCCCATGATGCGGCTCGCACCGTAGATGTATTGCGGGTCATTCACGATGAGGTCCGTGTCAAGCGTCAGTTCCACCTGGCTTCCCGTGTCCTCAGCAAGCACTGCGCTTTCGTGCGGAGCACCGCTCGTGTAGCCGTACCCGAAGAAATACCTCTCGCTCGCCGTGATTCTTATCTTCCGGTTGTCACTTCCGAACTTATAGCCGAAGTAGGCCGCGAAACTGTCCTTTCTGTATGTACCGCACACATACTGGCTGTCCAGCAATGCAAAGCGGTTCTGGATGGTATAGGTGCGGTGCGCATATCGGCTGCCCTGGAGTGCATAGAGATAGTCATAGTAACTCGTAGTGCCGTCTGCCGTCGTCACACCCTCCGTCAGCGGCTTGATGTACTTGTAGATGCCGTCCTTGTTGTAGATGCGCTCACACCAGTTGCCCATCATCTCCTCATTGAATACCTTCAGCACATACTCCAGCGACATCGTGCTTCGCAGCTTGTCTGCCACCTCCCTCAGTTTGTCCGGGCAGCCTCTCACAAGTTCCCACAGCACGGAGTCGTGTCCTGCAAACGCATACGAGCCGATGCTCTCGTCCATCGTCTCCCACGTTATCGTGTAGTCGTATTTCAGAACCGAGTCGTTGCGCTCACCGAACACCGTGTCCATGTCGTATGGGATGAAATACCATATCTTGCCGTCCCACGTCACGAGCATCATGTTCTTCGCGCGGTTGTCCACAGCCATGAAGTAGTCCGTTATCAGATACCATGCAAATGGTGAGTCGTTGCCGAAGTATTCCGAATATTCGTTCAGGAATTTCGTCGGGTTGCCCTTGCACGAGTATATCCACTCCCAAAGGCGCTTCACTGCCGCCTTGTCGTCCTCATGCGCCGTCGCCCATGTATCGTCGGCCTTGAAGCGGAACTCCAGAGCGTCGTCAAACGTGTCCATGTTGCTCGTACCGAACAGGCACAATGTCTCCGAGTTGTTCAGGAACTCCAGGCAGATACACTTGTTGCGCCCGCCCTTCAGTGCAGCCTCGTCATTGAAGCCCTCGATACCCTCAAAGCCGTAGATGATGCCGCTGCCGCTCTTCTCGTTGTTGAAGTTGTACTTGCCAAGATACACGTTCTCACCCGTGCCGTTGTTGTCGTAGAACAAATCTATCGGGAAACCGTCCACGCCGATTCTCACATCATAGTTGCCCTTGTAGGCCATTTGTGGCGGAGTCAGCCAGCCGCATCTCTTCCAGATGTCGTTCACCACTCTCACCGCACCCGTGTTATGCGTAGAAGAAGAGTCCGAGAAGTCCGCCTTCAGACAGAATATGTCTATCGGTCTTGCACCTGGTTTGAACGAATATTTGAAGTCCGCTACCTCCACACCGTTCACATACAGCTTCGTGCCGTACTTCGTCGAGCGGCTGAAGTAGATGCGGTAGTTCTTTCTCGGGTAGGTCGTCGATGAGGTGCCTTGTATCCTCAGTCCGCACTGGTAGATGATGAAGTCATACTCCTTACCGTAGGCAGAGTAGAAGTAGATGTCCACCGGAACCTCAAACTTCTTGTTGTTCGTCTGGTTCACCAGGTTCACGTCGCCCACGATCCTCATCACGCTCTTGCCCATCGCACGCAGTTTGTCTATATCGACATCTGTGCCCTCGTCGTCCATCACCTGGTTCTTTTCGAACAGCACCACAATCTCGTCGCTTGTCGGGCGGTCCACCATATAGTTGGCAAGCTCCTCGTCATCACCCAAAGCACGGCTGTAAACACGCATGTTACGCACCTCCACGTCCGCGCTCTCGCTCGTGATCCTGATGTTCGTCGGTTCTGCCTGGAGCAGCGAATCCGTCGAGGCATACTGCTTCGCACCGCATAGGATGCCGTTCACATACAGCGTCATCAGTCGGCTCGCCTTTTTCTCCTGCACCACGAAGGCTATCTTCAGTGTCATACCGCTTGCGAACTTAGTGCCTACTTCCGAACCTGCGCCCGTCCGCATCAGAGCCTCCTGCGTCGTCAGTCTGAAGCCCACGCCGCCGGTCATGCAGTCCACCACCGTACCCCTGCGGTCGGTCACGTTCGTGCATGTCAGCTCCATCTCGTAGGTCGCGCCCGTGGTGGTCGCGTCGTTGCCGAAAGGCTTGTACCCGATTTCTACATTCGCGCCGTTCGTCAGCTTCAAGGCATCTCCCGTCCAGCCGTTGCTCTGCCAGTCAAAACCTTCAAACACCGTTTGAACGTCGTTATAACGCCATTCAGCAGGCTCGCTCTCGGCATTGCTTCTGCCGGCTGCCGTCAGTTTCAGCACAAGTCCGGCAGTCGCCTCGCTCAGGTCAATGCCGCTCTCCGTCACCTTCACGTTCAGCTTGTATTCCGTTGTGCCGCACTTCAGCACCATCGCCACGTCGCCCTGCTCCAGGAAACGGTTTGTATATACCTGCGTAGTCCTCGGCACGCTCACCGTCTGCGTCCGTATGCCGTCTCGCCACACACCCACGGTCGCCGGGGTCGTTGTCGGGTCATACGCCACAAAGTCAAATCTCACCTGCTCATACTGGCCGGTTTCAATAGTCGGGGTCAGATGGTCGTCCGCAAAAATGCGTCCGTCACCGAAGGTCAGCTTCGTGCCGATATACGGGGCGTTCTGTCCGGCCTTCAGAATGTCAAAGTAGATGCTCTCGCTCTTCAGCGTCAGCTCCGCGCTCGCCTCCATCTCGGCGACGATCTGCACCGTGTGCCGCCCGATGCTCACTCCCGACATCGACAAGGAGAAACTGCCGTTCGTCGTGCCGCTTCTTTTCACCGTCTGCGAGTCCCACTGGTGTCCGTCCAGATACAGCGTCACGGTTTTGTCGCCGCTTCCGCTCACCGCAAAGGGGATGCTCACCGCCTCGCTCACGCCGTAGCCGCCCTTGGCGACACACTCGGCTATGTTGAAGCTGCTGCTCAGCGCAAGGGTCACAGCCTTCACGCTCACATAGCTCTGCCTCGTCTGTGTCTTGCCGGTGGTCGGGTCGGTTGTGGTTGCCATCACATAGATGTCTGTCGTGCCGAGCAGCAGGTATTTCGTCAGATCCAGGGTATAGGTTCCCTTGCTCACATCATGCTGCGTGTCTGCATACATCACGGTCGCGCCCCTCTTCATCTCAATGCTGACTGTTGCCTTCTGGCCCGTGGATGTGCCTTTCTCGTCACCGCTGCTGTACTGGTGGTCATACGTCCATGTCAGCATCGCGCTGTCACCTTCCTTTATGATGGTCTTGCTGACGGCTGCATCCAGCACGATTTTCGTGGTCGAAGCGTCACCGCCTCCACCGCCGCTTCCTGCCGGAATGTCCGCAGACGCTATCTCCGCACCGCTCTTGTTGGTCAGTGCCAGGCGCACGCTGCTGCCGTCGTCACTCAGTTCGGCGTTCATGCCCAAGACGGTGCTCGCCTCTATCTCCATCAGCTTCGCCGCCACCGCCGCGTTCTGCACCGGGTTCGTCGAACTTGCGTTCAGGCTCTCGTCCACCTCAGTCTCGCTGATGGTGATGGCGACGTTGCCGTCCTCGCCAGGCTCCAGCTTCTTGCCGTTCAGCGTCACGCTCTTCACCGTGCCGTCGCCGCCAAAGTCCTCCCAGCTTGCCGCCTGCTCCCAGCTCTCGATGTTCGTGCCCTTGAACTGCTTGGTCTCCCATTTGCCCTGTGCCGTCTCGTAGGTGATGCAGCGTCCCTTCGCACGTGCCTTTCCTTCCACGGCTGCTATGGCGGTCTCAAGCGTATAGTATCCGCTCTCCAGCGGAACCTGCTCCGTCACGTTATAGGTGTTGCCACCGCCGCTTCCGCTTATCTCCACCAGGTTCTCTTCCTCATCGCTCCACACATACACAACGCCGCCGCACACATACGCTTTGTCTTTCAGTACTTCCGTGCGCGCATCATTCATATACATGTCTGCGCCTAACCAGTTATTGCAGTATATGTTACCATTCTTCCCGCAGAAGGATTTGTTCACCGTGTCATAGTACACACCGTCTATCTGGGGGTATGATACAAGTCGTATCTCCACGCCTTCCACCAGCCCGTCAAACCGCGCTGTCGCACCGTTCCTCGCAGCCAGTGCCGTGTTCTTGTACTCCGATTCCACGCTTTCTGCCTTTGCCACGGCAGCGTTGGTCTTCTGGGCGGCATCCGTGGCCTTGCTTGCCGCATCGTTGGCGGTTTGGGCCGCTGTCTTCGCTGTTGCTGTTGCCGTATCTGCTTTCTTTGCCGATGCGTCAGCCACAGCAGCAGAAGCCTTGGCGACAGCTGCTGCATCCTCCGCAGGTTTCGACAGCAGTTTCAACGGGGCGCTCACCACCGTCTCGCCTCTCATGGCAGGGAGGCTCACCACACCGTCCAGCGTGCTCACAGCTTCCAGCTCGTCCACACTCTGGCTGTCAGTCTTTATCTGATTCACCACATCCTGGACCAGTTCCTTTTTCTCTTCTTCTGTCAGTGCCATAGTCGTATATCTTTTTTGTTATGATTGTTTATTGATGATTCTTGCCGTATATTTCGTAGGCCAGCCGTTCAGCGTCTCGGTGCTGTCTGGGTCATACACCAGTAGCACCTCAAGCGTATCACCCTTGCCCATATCCAGAGTCTCGTAGTGTCCGCCATCCCAATGTACCATCACTGGCAGTTCCTCGGTGTTCCAAGGATATTCCTTTTTGCTGTCCTGCTGGCTATAGCGTCCACACACCTTGTAGTTGCTCGACCCTATGTCGGCGATGATAGTTATTCTCATGCAAAATGGGGTATTCTTTCCAATGGCCAAACCATCCCTCACTTGCCCTATCTTGGGCAGTGCCACAACGGTAGAACCTTGCATCGCCTTAACGATGAAGCGGTTCGCTGCCTGTAGGTCCATATAGCCTACAAACACCGTATTCGCCTTGTCAAGGGCTATTTTTTTGTACGCATAGCCGTCCATAGCACCATTCAGCACACCAGAACCCTTACCCGCAAAGGCGAAATTTCCGTTCATGGAGTTTTCTATGTCGAACACGATGCCATACTTCGGGGATATGCCAAAATCGAAGTTGTAATCAGTGGCAGTATCTACCAACCGGCATAGCATAGGTTGCCCGTAGTTGTTCCATGTGCCGAAGATAGCTTGCCGTCCCTTGTCGTTGAACCCTATCATGTCATCATACAAGAACAGACCGTTTTCGGTATCCTTCACCTCTATTGTGCCATCTTCGTTATAGATTACATCTGCACCACCTATATGCCCGTTTCCTATGCTGAAACCACCAATGGCTCCACCCTCAGCGTACACGTGGCCTCGGAATGTTCCATTCACAGCCTCGATGCTGCCGTCTTCCTTTACCTTGAAATAGCCGTTGGCCGTCACCAATCCCTCCAGCTTGATATTGTCCGCCGTCAGCTTGATGACGGTTTTCTTATTGCCCTCGGCATCCGTTTCTTCTACGCCCACACCTATCAGAGCCAGTTTGCCGTTTGCATCCTTAATATAGATACCCGTACCTTCAGGTTGTATCATCAGCCCCGTCTCTTGCAGCGCCCGCTCGTCCTTGTCATACACGGCTGCCGATATTTTCACCAGTCGCTCCGACTGCTCAAACAGCGTTTTGTACTTGTACGTCAGCGCCTCAATCTTGTCAGTGCTCAGCACCAGCATATACAGATAGATGTCGCCGTCAAACGCCAGCTTGAAGTCGCCCGTGCCGTTCCACAGTCCGCTGCAGGTGTATTGCACATAGCCGCCGGTAGCAGCGATTTCCTCGCTTACCTCCATACTGTTGAAGTCCGCAAACCCCGTCTTGTCAACATTCTCAAAACCAATCTTCAGCGTGCCGGACTTTGCGCAGCGATAAAAGAAACTCAGATACACTGGCAAGGCTTCCTTCTTTCCGGCGCTGTTTGTCGGAAAGGTCGGCACAAGGCGTAGATTCTCATGCTTCTGTCGGATATACTTGTTGCGTATCCGCACCACCTTGCGTCCCATGTCTGTCACCACGCTCGCACCGTCACCCTTCTTCGATAGCGCTGCACCGTTGGCCCATATCCATTTGTTGCCGACGAGGAAGAACACCGTCTCATTCTCCGAGTTCCACTTCTCCAGTCCCGATGCAAACGTCGGGTTGTTCAGATAGCCCTTCTCGCTTAGGAAATCGTTCCTCACGCTGTCGATTGCGCTCTGCACTTTGCCCTCCGTTATCTCAAACCGGGTCTTCACGTCCTCGCCTGTCTCCAGCACGAAGGTTCCCTTCATATAGGCGTTGTCTGCATACAGTCCGTTGCCCCGTGGTTGGCGGTCTGCCGGAAACTTGTCGTCCTTAATGCCGTCCAGGTTGCCGAGCCTTGCACGCAAAGCGTTGTCAAAGGTCTTGCCACTCACACCGTCCATCACATCAACTCTCGGCTGACCGTCCTCGGTGGCCGATATGAGCACCATATTCTGGCGGTCGGAGTTCGCCGTGTTGCCCATCAGCACACACTCATCACCCTCCTTCGGTTCCACGCCCTCGAACTCCTCCTTCACCACCACGATGCCAGTTTCCGTAACATCGGTCACTTCCACCCAGTAGCTCCGCATATCCTTGCCCGTGAACGTCTGGCAGCGCACCAGGTCATGCTGTACAAACATATTCTCCTGCTCGAAGGTGATAAGATAGTGCTCGCCCGATTCCTCCACGGTCTTGATGCGTCCGTTGGCCGCGCTCACGCATATCTGACCGCCCACGCTCCTCACCTTCTCGATGAGCAGCTCCAACACGGCCATCGTCTGCCTCACCGTCAGTTTATCCACCGTCAGGTAGGTGCGCCCATCCTCACCTTTCCACAGTTGAAACCCTGCGCCCAGCAGTCCGTCCACAAACTGCCCAGCGCTCCTTATGCTGTCCGAGGTCACGGAGTCAAAGGTCACACCATCAGTCTTTCTCACTGGCTGATTCAGATAATCATCAAACTCATGGTAATCCCACTTGTCTGCATTGTCTGCTTCCTTGGCGTGGTCCGCCTCCAGTGCATGTTTCGACTCATCTGCGTTCACAGCATGATCTGCCTCCTTTGAGTGGTCTGCTTCCACCGCATGATCGCTGTCCGTGGCATGGACTGCTTCCTTCGCCAGTTCTGCGATGTCTGCCTTGGCCGCATGCGCAGCCTCCTTCACAGCCATGCCACCGTAAGCGGTGCCGCTCGTTCTCAGTGCCGACGTACTGCCCTCGTTCTTTGGTTTCTTTATTACCTTGATGTCTATCATTGCTCAATCTCCTTAAGTGTCATTTCTGCATATCCTTCCTCAAGGTTGCGACTGATGCCCTGCACGAAGAAGGTTTTATCCATCATGGGATGGCGATAGTGAGCGAACAAACTCACGATGCCACCATCTGTATCCGTCAACTTCTGCGTCATAACAACCCTTGGTGCATGCCACTCTTTGTAATAGTAGTCCACATACAACTGCTCAGGCTTAGCGCTCATACCCCTCGAATAGTCATATACCGCCAACAGTCCCTCTCCTGTCAACGTGTTCAATGGGGTGCTCATCTTCACGCTGTCCGCCACGTCCAAAGCCTGGCACTCCGCTGCTGTCAGTGCTGAGTTTATCTTCATTTCGATGTCATCCTTCACGTTCACAAAACTCTCCTTTGTGTCGCTCATGTAAACGAGGTCGTTATCACCAGTGTTGTTCACCAGTCCGTTGTCGCTATATATCTTCACTTCAAACTGCTCTACCATGATGCTGCTCACGTGTGCCAGCAGTGGTATCGTTGTACTGTTCCATTTCGTGTGTCTGAACCACGTCTTGTGCCGTCTCGTCACCACGTCCCACAATGCGTTCACTGGTCCCAGGATCATAAACTTAACCCTACCGCTCACTTTATCTGCCTTCTTGATTGGTATCGCTATACCCTCTGCATCGATGCCGAGCTCATAGTTCACGTTGTTTTGCAAATCGAACTTGGTACCAACTATCTTGTCACCGATTTTCGGGTCAAAACCTATCGTAAAACACTGCTGGTAGTATTCGTCCTCATTGGAACACTCCTCCAGCGTCTTGTACTTCCGCCACTCGAAGTCCGTCACCTGTCCTTCTGTGCCTTTTTCCACCACACACTTATCCCCTATTATCAGCATACATGCCAGCACACCCACCTTTGATATATGGTCGCTGCCGTCTCCGATGGCACTATACTTGAACTCATACAACTGAGGCCCGGTATCCGTAAACGGAACAAAGCCGTGCGCCGTTTCCATATCCCATGCCACTGTCTCATTAGGCAATGCTGCCTTCCACCACTGCTGCGTGTAGTATCGCCCGTCACCGTTGTTTCGGCTCGGTACCGTCTTGCCCAACCATTTTTTGATACCTGAAAACAGTGGGTTGTTTCCCCATATTCCACCGTCATAGTTGTATATCGCTTTGTAGGTGTCCGTCAATGCCATCACAGGGTTCAGCACCAGTTTTCCGCTCAACACGATGTAGTTCGTCGTGCCCTCGTCTGTAGGCGAAAAGACACCACCAGTCATGCTACCGTTATACACTGCCCTCGGTATGCCTGCCTTTAGCGAGTTGGTATTAGGATAGGTAGTTGCCTCCTTGTCATCACAGTTGCCGTTCACACTCACTACCAGGTAGTTCGTCATTTCCACTTTCGATGTCGGGGAGTTGTCCTTTCCGTCCGTTTTCTTCTCCACCTTACCAAGTGCCATGATGGCAGCACCCTGGTTCTTCGCCAACCAGTTCGGCAGTATATGTTGGTTTCGCCCCTCACTACAGTATTCCTCCATCAGGTTACCGCTCCCGCTCTTTGGGAACAGCCACTGACTGTTGTTCATCATCTGCACATACCAGTCAGTTACACAACCACCACTATAGGAGGTTTCCTGTCCGTGAGTCATTGCGTCAAAGGCATTTATTGCTTTCGAACCCTCACCATCACTGCTGTATTCCGTCATGTACTTCTGCTTATTGCTGAAGGGACTTTTCAGAAGATCATTGTCAAGCGGACTCTCTATCACACTCTCCATACTCTCCACTTTAGCAGTCAGCATAATTTTATTGTACACCTCCCCTACGCTTATCGTCGTATCCGTGTCTGTCACCAAACCAGTCACGATGTCCGTTGTCTGCCGGGCCGTCGTCACGCTTGCGCCAGTCAGCAAATCTCGCCAGTATATGCGTTCGTCGCCCTTCACGCTCTCCCAGGAGAACAGATAAAACGTGAACCCATCCTGCACGATGTGGAGGTTCAGGTACTTCAGTATCTCCTCCAACACCTCATCCTGCTGCCATACGTCATCCTCCTCATCACCAAGAAAAAGCAACTCGCTCACCGTCAGCTGCCCGAATATCGCATAATGGTTACCAGCCAAATCATCCACAGCCTTACTCCCATCGTATAGGTAGCGCATGGCATTACCACCCACGATGTCAAGCTCAGCCGTCACTCCGCCCAATATCTCTTTCAGCATCGCCAAGAATGTGCGCTGTTCCGCCTCCGCCTTTACTACATTATACAGTACACCGAGCGAGCCGACATCACGATATTTAGCATATTGCAATGCCGTCAGCGCATCGATGCAGCTCAACTCTATCTCGTCAAACTCCTCGTTGTAGCCCTGCGAATAGCTCTGCGGTTCGATAAACCCGGCAAAGAGACATTCCCCCTCACGGTAGATGTTCACCACAGCGTCACGGCATGAGGCACAAAAGAAGTCCGGCACGAAGTTCCGCGCCAGAAGGCGTACAGTAGCCTGCTGGCAGAGCAAGTGGTCAAACGTATCGTTCACTTGACTCGTCAGTTCCACTGGATCATCAGTAAACGACAGTTCCCCATTCTTCTCACCAATGACAGTTTCCTTAGTACGGTCACCACCAGTCAGTATATGCACCTCGATGCGCTCTTCCCTTTGGTTGTAAAAATGTCCGTGCAGATACATGCTCCTTATATTTTGATGTTTGTTCCTTTTCTATTTATTCTCGTCTCGTTGGCAAGCACCGCCACAAGGTCTCTGCCTTTAACCTTCAGCTCGTACACGCCGCCACCTCCGCCACCATTATTACCGATAAGCGACTTCAATTTGTTCAGCGGTGCTATCACCTCCGGGTTGCTTTTCGCTCCAGCATACTCGCCCATCAGCGCCAAGGTCGGGCCATACACAATACCGCCGTTGGCGAATGGTGTCACGGCAACCGAAGCAACAAGCCCTTGCATCATGGCTATAAATCCAGCTGCGATGCCAGCACCAGCAAACGGAATGTAAGCGTGTGCAGCCATAAACTCTGAAGCTGCAAGTTCGCGGTACGCCATCGCCTCTGCCTTTACTGCCGCCATCGTAGCTACCGATGCCGCCACCTCTGCAGGGGCTGCCGCTACTTTTGCCGTAGCAGCTGTGGTCGCTGCCACTCCACTTGCAGCGGTCACAGTGTTGGAGACACCTGTTACGGCGGTCAAGGCCTGAATAATTGAAATGATGCCGTTGATGCCCTCATATATCTGAATGGCAGCATCGACGACGCCAGTAATCGTGGACCATGCGTCACGGTTGCCTTGCAGTGCATCGGTGAGCGAGGAGACACCATTGCCCACACCCTTGACCGTGCTCCACGACTTACCTAACGTGACATTGCTTTTGCGGATGCGCTTCTCGTAATCCTCGTAACTGCCGATGAGCTTCTGTATGGAGGCTCGCTGCGACTCGTCCATAGGACTTTTCGTGTCAGCCAACATATCCTGGAGCTCCTTGATGCGTTTCTTTACACCATCAAGCCCAATGGTTTTCAGTTCGAGGGTCAGCGTCTTGCCCTCCATACCGTCGAGCTTCGCCACTTCTTCCTCCATTTCGGGAATGCGCGTGAGCTGCTTCATGGCATCGCGTTTCTTCTCCAGTTCCAACACCGTGCGCTGTATGTCGTCAATCTCCGATGCGCTGGCGTTCTTCTGCTTGGTCTGGTAGTAGCTGATGGCATCATCCAGCGAACGGATGGTGTTCAGTCGGGAGATGTCCTCCGGCTTCTTCAGTTCATCAAGAGTATCGTCCCATTTCTTCTTCAGGTCGTTAAGGGCATTTATCTGCTTCTGTATCTCGATGCGCTCTGTCTCTGTAGCGGTTTTCAACAAGTCTGTATAATACTGCAGCTCTTTTTCAAGCTGGCGGTATGTCTGTATCTTGTCTAAACCGACATCAACATGCGAACTGCGTTCAAACGCCGTTTTAAGGTCATTCAAACGCTGTATTTCAGCATCGATTACTGCAAGTTCATCGGCAGAGGCTTTCTCCCTCAATCCCTGTTGATAAGTGATTTCTGCATCGATGTCCTTCAGGGTTTTCAGTTCGGTGGGACGGCTTGCCGCATCCTGCAACTGCGTTATCGCATCCTGCTGCTTTTGCAAGGCTGCGATTTTCTTTGCATAAAGCGCAATGGTCTTGGTGTCCGTTCCGTTGGCAGTTTCCAGTTTGTTCTGGTAGTACTGGATGTTGTTGCCAAGTTCCTTGTAACTCGTGGCATTGGCGATAAGCTTCTTTCCGCTGTATTTGTCCTGGTTCCCCGATTTACCACTGCCGTTTCCGCTGTCTGTTGAGGGGGCGTTCTGTTTCTTATTGTTCTTCAAGGCGGTCTGGGCGTTCGCAGTCTTTGCCTTGGTGTTCGCTTGCGTGGCCTTTGTGTTTTTCTCCAAATCTGCCGTCTGCCTTGCTGTGGTCTCGTCCTTTATGCCGAAGAACTTCTTCACCCATTCCCATGCCTTCTTTATCACGGCACTCGCTTTTTCGAATGCCTTGACAAGAAAGTCCCATACGGCTGATGCAATTTTCTTCACCGCTGCCCATACAGCATCACAGATATTGCGAAAGGTCTCACAGTTATTGTACGCTGCTATCAATGCACCCACAAGTGCCGCTATAGCCATCACGACAATACCGATGGGGTTGGCACTGAGCACAAAGTTCAGGGCGATCTGTGCAACCTTCCAAATGTTGGAGGCGACAGCCACTACCTTTGCTGCAGCTGCTTGCGCAAGCGTAGCCACCTTCACAGCTTTCAGTCCTGCCACCACAGTTTTGATGCCACCGCTGAGCTGCACCATACTCATGAGGGCGATACCGCTATTAGCTATCCATTCCACATAAGGTGCGGAAGTACTGGCTATTGAGCCTGCCCAATCCATCATGGCGTGCATCTGGTTAGCGAGCGTCTGACGTAGGCTCTCTCCAGTCGATGCCATATTGTCGAAGGCTGCGTCTATCTCTCCTGCGGAGTTTGCCATCGCTCCAATGTTCTGCGAAAACTTTTCCTTTTGTTCGCCCGTCAGCGAACCGAGTAGTCGCATTGCGTCTGCACTGCCGAACAACTGTCCGTAAATGGTTTGACTCAACTGTCCGGTCTTTGCCGAATACTCCTGTATGCTTGCATCCAAACCGAGCAGGAAGTTCTCTAAACCACCAGCAGCCTGAATACTGGCTGCATTAAAACCGATGCCCATCTCGTTGGCCGCTTTCGTAGCTTCCGCAGATGGCTTGATGAGTGAGTTGAGCACGGCAGCCAACTGAGTGGATACTTCCGCCGTGTCACCAGTCACACCCGTTGTAGTGGCGAACACTGCCATCAGTTCGTCCATGGAGACACCAAGCTGAGATGCACTACCACTCACACGGGGCAATGCCTGCGCCAACTGCTCAAAGCTGGTCACACCATTCTTGGCCGTCATCTGTATCTTGTCTTGGATGTTTCCTGCTTGATCCCATTCCAGACCATAGTTCTTGATGAGCGTGGAAGTAACGGTCACCGTCTCTCCCAAGTCCGCAATACCACCAACCGCACTACGGCTTGATTTGTTGAGGAACTCTATCCAGTTATCCTCGGGCACGCCATTGGATATAACCTGGTATAAGCCGTTGGCAAGTTCCTCACGCGCAAGCGGTATGTTCTTGCTCAGTTCCGTTATCTGACCAGTCAGTGCTTCAAACTCGTCCCCACTCTTTCCTGCCATGGTGTTGGCACTGCGCATGGCGGTCTCAAAACTGTCGAAAGGCTCGGCAAGTCCGCCCACCATGTCGCTGAGGTCGCGGATCGAGCGGACGGCTGTATCGAACACGAGGCTCTTGTCTGCCATCTCGCGCAGTCTGTTGCCAGTGGCCACAGCGGTATTCCCCACCTCGGAGAGTATGTCGTCAAGACCGTCGGCTTCCACTGTCAGACGTTTCAGAACACCGCCGTCCTCGCTCTTGATGTTTATTCTAAATTCTACTGCTTTTGCCATTGTCTTTTCTTATTTCAGTCCGTAACGTTTCTTGGCTGCCTCAAAGCGTGCATTGAACTCGTCCTTGCTCACCTCCTCACGCTTTTCTTCCTGCTTTTCATCCCAAGGGAACGGTAGAACGTCATGCGCTTGAAGATTGCTTTTTGCATAGGGTTGGATGGCAAAGAGCGCCAGCACCCTTGTGCGTTCCCACTCGTTGCGCTCCGCATCGCGCTTGGCTTCCGCCCATCGCTCCCATGCCTTGTAAAACTCAAAAGGGGTACATCGTTCAAAGTCTTCTCTGCTCATCCCGATGCACCCCAATGCCATACCCAACAGTTCCTCGACGCTTACTTCTTTTCCGCCTGGTTGGTCGTTTTTTTTTCTTCACCGCCCATATCCTCGTAGAAGGAGTTCGCTGCGTCGGGCTCCATAAGGTCAGCAAAGCTCTGGAAGTCGTAGTCAAACTCCACCTTGTCAGCATTGCACGCACTTTTCACGCAGCAGTAAACAAACAGTACCAGCTCGGAGATATTGGTTTTCTCCAACTTGCTCACGTCCTTACCGCTCTCATTCTTGAAGCGCACCATTGCGCCCATGGTCACACGGCAAGGGAACTCCTTGTCGCCAACCTTGATTTTTGTCTTTTTCATACGCGATGTTGTTATTCAGTCTGCTGAGTGGTGTCTGTGATACCCGTACCCACTTTATCCACCTTGCCGCAGTTCTGAAGCGTGATTGAATACTTGGCATCGTCACCAGCCTGTGCGTCAAGGTCAAGAGAGGTAATCAGATACTTGCCTTTATATCCGCCAGTGGCTTTACCTGTACGTTTGTCTCCTTCACGCAAATTGTACGCTGCCTCCACTGGCTCACCCTTAAGCATTGCGTCCTTCAACTGGTCATACGAAGGCACCTCATCCGTACCGTCAGTAAGCACAACACCATCGGCGGTAATCTGTTCGGAGAAACTCTTGATGTAAGACTCCTTCCACTTGCCACCAGATGCCTCTTTAGTCACACGCTCACCGGTCTCCGCTGATGTGGACACCTTACAACCGGTGGAAAAGCCGAGGGCATTGGTACCCATGGAAAGGATAAGGTCAGTTCCGTCTAAAACACTTTTTGCCATATCTTTCTTGTTATGATTGTTAATACTATGCCGGTCGCCACTCCGACAATAAAGGCGATGAGAAGCATCTTCCACGGATTTGAACTGCGTTCTTTTTCCGTTCTGGCTTCATTCTTCTGCTGCTCCAATGCTTTCTTGTAGCTCGCCATCTGGCGCTCATAGTACTCGCACTGGCGTTGCAGACTGTCGCAAGTGGCATACACCACGATGATGCCACCTTTGTTCTGCACGGTTGCGCTGGCTCGTCCGTTCTTGGCTCGGTACTCTGCCTTTTCGGGCAGGTTAGTCAGTTCCGCCAGAGGTATCTCCAGCTTGGCTTCCTCCTGTGGTACTGTCTCCGTCCATGTGTGACGCACCTCGCTCTGGAGGGTGTCCGCGGATACTTGTTTCACGCTTTCCTCCGTGGCCACGCTCGCTTTTCGGCTTGTCGCGCAGCCCGACAAGAACAGGGCAATCATCATGATGCTTGCAACTGTTCGCAGTGTCGATAGCCTTCCGAAGACGCGCCATCTCGCGTTTCGAGGCTTCGAGGTATCTTCTTGTCTCATTGAGTTCTTCCTTCAATGGTTTCACGATGTTCTCTACCAAGATACGGGTGGCATGCTCGGCGTTGTCCATACGCACCGTCTCGGCATCGGCTTCCGCCTTCATCGATTCCGCTTTCGCTTTCCTTATGGTAGCCCGCAGCGTGCATATTGCAACAATGGTAGCCACCAGACCTCCGCCAAGGAGGACGTTCAGGACTTCGCTGATATTCATGCCATCCATATTTTTACTGTTGGTATATTCCTATTGACTTGAGCCACTTGGCAACATCGAAGGCTGGGCAGGCTTTATTTACGCCCGGAAGGTCGCAATGACCTACAATCTTGATCTGCGGAAAACGCTGATGGAAGTTCCGCACATAGTCGGTCATCGCCTTCAGCTGCGCAGGGGTGCGCGTGTCCTTGGGATGCTTCATATCCTTGGTGCAGCCACCGGCATACACCACATGACGGCTCACACTGTTGTAGCCCTTGGCACCATTGGTCACTTCCCACGGATCGACCTCCGCATCTTCGTTGTTATCAACAAGGCGTTCCACCTTGCCATCCAAGTGTATCAGGTCGGTATAGCCTACCTGCTTCCAGCCACGACCACCCTTGCTTACTGGGTCAGTGTGCCAGTGGCGTATCTCCTTAGAGGTTACCTCACGGCCTTCCGGCGTGGCTGTGCAGTGCAGGACCAAATACTTCATTCTCGCCATGGTTACGCTTCAGCTTTGTATCCGCTGGTCATCACGACACCTGCGTCTGCCTTCTTGGGCATACAGATGAAACGGTGGCGGAAGTTAATCTTGTTGCGCTGATATTCGGGGTCGTTCTCGGCTGCGCTCCAATACATCTTGGTGGAGCCGGTGGCCTTGAACACGCGGTTTGTATAGAATGCAAACGAGCATTGGAACTCGCCCGTCTCTGCTGCTTTGCCCAAATCCTTCTTCACACCGGCCTGCGTATAAAGCGGATTGCTGGCGTATTCGTAGATGTCGAAACCGTACAAGCGTCCGACTGTTCCATCATTGCGGTTGATGTTGTACTGTTCACGGAAGGTCTGCTCAATCTCCAGAAGGTCGTTGATATGGTCTGAGCAAAGCACGAGTCGGCGACCTGCTGCAGGAACTTTCAAAGCGTCCATCTGCCGCTTCATGCTGAGTAAGTCGGTCTTCGTCATCTTCAAGCGTCCGGTTGCCGCGTCACGCTCTCCTGTAGTTTTCAGCACCGGGGTCTTCGCCGCATTCTGTTTCGCGCAAAGCGCATGAGCCGCCTTGGCGAACTTGGCATCATTGATGGCATTGCCATGGGATTCCTTCACTCTTGACATCTTGTCGTAACTGATGGCATAGAGTTCATCGTCGGTAATCGGAGTCACCTTTGTCTGGAACTTGTCAAGCTGGATACTGATGTCCTTGTCGTCCAATGCCTGCAAGGGAATCGGATAGGTAGTATTGTTGACAAGCACTTCGGGGTCAACACCGACCTCAACCAAGTGGATAACATCGTTATCGACAATGCTTGAAGCATCTGGAATGCCGTCAAGCCAGGTGGCTTCCAAACCACGGCGGAGGTATTTCACCAACTCGCCTGTCCATATCTCCTTGTACACTCCGGCACGCAATGCGCCGGGGGCGACCTCACCGCCCACCATCGTGGCGATGCAATTCATGCCCAAGGCTCCCGCCACAGGCGAAAAGCCAAGGACTGCAGCGAAAATGCTGCCGGTGATGCAGTTGAAAAGCACTGCCATTGTCAGTGCAAGCAATCTGTTCATTTTCATTTTTCTTGTATTATTGGTTTGTACTTAAAGTTCACACTCCATGCCGTACTCCTCCTTGTAGAGTCGCTTATACTCCTCGGGCTGCTCTTTGCGGAGTGTCAGGAGTTCTGCAGACGGCACATCGCTCAGTTTCTTGTATGTGGCAGGCTGCTGGGTTGAAGCTCCACCATGGTGGCCGATAACGGCACTGAGCTTCATCTGTGGCGACATGGCAGAGATGATGCGCTCCAACTTCTCCTGACCAATTTCCTTGCCGAGGTTGATGAACTCGTCCTTCTTGTCTGTGGCGATACGCTTCTCGCCGACAGCTTTCTCCACAACGGCAGTGATACTGGCAAGCGTAAGGGTCTCCTTCTCCTTCTGGAGTCTCTCGTTCTCTTGCTTAGCGGCATTCAGCTCGCTGAGCTTGGCGGTGATCTCCGCATCAGTCGCCGTTTCCGGCAAGCCCAACTGCAGGGCATACTGTTTCTGTTCCATTTGTTTTTGATTATTATTGTTCAACATTGGCAAGGGACACTCGCTGTCCTTGCCGAGAGTAATCTTCTTGCCGTCCTTCTGCAGCACGATGGCATCATCATTGGCTCCAATGTCCACCAAGCTAACCTCAAACAGTTTGCTCTTGGTGACGGTAGGACTGGTCTGACCCTGCACAAGCAGTTCGGGGTCCTCACTCGTCTCCAGAATGTCAAGTCCTGCGCTCACCATCTTCAGACTGCCGAACTCATACTGCTTCTTACAGCGTGTGGATAGTTCGGATGCTTCATCAAACATAAGTTCGCCGGTCACTTCACCATCCTCCACCTTCAGGTCTTTCACATAGCCTATCACATTACCACGCTCGTGCATATACAGCAGGACGGGGTTGCGCTGATACTGCTCCACGTTCATGCCAGATGTCAGCACTCTTGTGCCGTAGCTGTTCAGGCTATCGTTGGTTATTCTTACGCGTTTTCCTTTACTCATATCATTGTCGTTTTCTGGGCTGCATTGCCCGATTCGCAGTGCAATATTACGAGGTAATTGTCTGTCCGCCAAAAAAGTGTGCAATGGTTGCACACTTCTATGAAACCATTGCACACTTTTTTGGAGAGCCACCGAAATCGTGGCACTTTTGCAGAAGGAATCGGGGCGTGGTATGCCCTGATGTGAACAAAAACCTTATCAACATGACAAAGGCAGATATTGAAAAAAAGAAATCGCTGGCACGCACGCTCTATCTTTCGGGCATGGAGCAGCAGGAGATTGCGGAGAAGGTGGACGTGTCGCGCGTCACCATATCCAAATGGTGCTCAGCCGAGGGGTGGAAAGAGGCTCGTGCCGCCAAGAACATCACACGCCCTGAACTGGTGAACAAACTGTTGCTCACCATCGACACACTCATTACACAAGTGAATGGTTCTGACGACCCTGCACTCATTGCAGGACTTGGCGACAAGCTGGCTAAACTCTCGTCGGTCATTGAGAAGCTCGACAAGAAGGCTAATGTGGTGGACGCCATCGAGGTGTTCATGGCGTTCTCCAAGTGGCTGGAGTACCGCTCACAGACAGACCCAGAGGTGACTCCCGAGCTGATGCGTGTAATCAACAAGTACCAGGACATGTACATCACAGAACAGATGGGCATAAAATAGTGGAGGCAGCCTATGGCAACAGCAGCGGAAAAGAAAAAGGCATACGAGGAGTGGAAAGAGCGATGCCGGCAAGTGCAAGCCATTACGGACACGTCACTCCTGAAAAGCGAAACGCCAGTAGAAAGAGACATGCGTATCAAACGCTTGCTCAACAACTACGCAGCGTTCTGCGAGTATTACTTTCCCCACTTCTTGCAATTGCGTGACAAGACGACCGGTGAGGTCATACGCACCATTCACAACGCTCCGTTCCACAACGAAGCTGCACGCAAGGTTCGAAACACGCCCGACTTGAAGGCTGTATTCATGTGGCCACGCGGTCACGCCAAATCGACCCACCTTGATGTATTCACGCCGCTCTGGTTGATGTTCCAACCGAAGCGGCTTATCAACTTTATGGTGGTTGTCGGAAAGTCGGAAGACAATGCCGACCGACTGCTTGGAGATATTCAAGCGGAACTGGAATACAACCAGCGTCTCATTGCCGACTTCGGACAGCAGAAGAACGACGGCGGATGGCAGGAGGGCGAGTTCAAGACAAAGAGCGGTGTGAAGTTCCTTGCCTGCGGTCGTGGACAGTCGCCTCGTGGTCTGCGTGACCGTGAATCACGCCCTGACTATATCGTCATCGATGACCTTGACGACGACCAGCTTTGCAAGAACGACAAACTCGTACACGACCTCACCGACTGGGTGAAGGAGGCTCTCTTCGGTGCGCTTGATGTGGGCCGTGGCCGCTTCATTATGGTGGGCAACCTCATCAGCAAGAACTCGGTGCTCTACAATCTCTCACGCACAAAGGGCGTGTTCCTTTCTAAAATCGTAGCGGTCGATCGTAACGGAGAACCGGTATGGAAAGAGAAATGGACCAAAGAGGAGGCGCAGGCTTACCGCGACTTCGTGGGCTATCGTGCCTGGGAGAAGGAGATGATGCACAACCCTATCGTGGATGGTACGATCTTCCGTGCGGATTGGATTCGATACAAGCGTTTGCCAAAGCTCGAAAAGTACGACATGATTGTGTGCTATACCGACCCGTCGTTCAAATCGACAACCTCCAACGACTACAAGGCGAGCCGCGTTTGGGGAAAGATTGGCTCGGAACTGCATCTCATAGACAGTTTCGTGCGCCAGGCGACAGTCAGCGAGATGGTTCGATGGCTATACGACCTCTACGAGCGTACACGCGACACGGTGGCTATTCAGTTCTTCATGGAAGCGAACTTCATGCAGGATGTGATTTTGGACGAGTTTGCCGTGGAAGGTGAGCTGCGTGGCTACCAGCTGCCCATCATGCCCGACAAGCGAAAGAAGCCAGACAAAATCCAGCGTATCGAGGCGGTCAGTCCTCTTTGGGAACGTGGCTTTGTCTGGTACAACGAGCGCAAGAAGGAAGACCCCGATATGCAGGTGGGCATAGAACAGACGTTGGCGTTGGAGCGTGGCAGCCGTGTGCATGACGATGCGCCTGACGCTGATGAAGGCGCTATATGGATACTCCAGCGCAATACAAGACAGGAAAGTTTCAAACCGGTGTTCGGCAAAAGACCGACCGCCAAAAACATTTGGTAACAATGATACAAGTAATAAAGGACATTATCTGGGGATGGCAGTGCAAGCGTGCCATCAAGAAAGCCAACAAGCTCTCAAAGCTGCTTGGCATGAAGTATTATGTGATTTACATGAACGGCTCGCTGAAGGTCGTACCGAAACGCACCATCCGCGAACTGGTTGCCAAGCACCGCTTCCGTAAGGGTGTAAAGGTTGCCGACATCGAGCGTCGTGCCATTTATGTGACGCATTAGGAAGGAGGCTTACTATGTTTATCACGGAAGAGGACTACAGAGTGGTCATAGGCGAAAATGCGCTGAAGGTCGTGTCGCAGGCATCGCAGGAGATACGCGACAATGCGGAACTGGAGGCTTGCGAGGAGATTGCCGGCTACCTCAGACCAAAATACGACACGGAAGCGGTGTTCTCGGCTGAAGGCGAAAACCGCAACCGTTTGGTGGTAATGTATGCCGCCGACATTGCGCTCTATCACATGATTGCCGCTATGCCCCAAAAGATGGGCAGCGAAATACGCAAGGAGCGCTACGAGCGTGCCATAAAGTGGCTGGAAGGCGTGCAAGCCGGAAAAATCATCCCTGACCTGCCGCTCAACACCGACGAGGACGGCACACCGACTGGCGACTTGCTCATATTCGGTTCACAGAAACAATTACGACATAACTGGTAACGCTATGGATATAAAGAACTTTTTCAGCGGTATGTTCGGAGGTGGCAGTCAAAATATACTGCACACGCCAAACGGGGACTTCAACCTTGCGAAGTCGTCTGACCGCAAGCGCATAAAGAAGATGGTCATCGAACTGCAACGCACCACCGATGCGCTTACACGCAGGGACATTGCCGACTGGCGCAACGCCTGGCAGATGGCTATAAATGTGGACAGCCCGAACCGCCAACGTCTCTACGACATATACCGCGATGTGGATATTGACCTTCACCTATCGGGCTGTGTTCGCCAGCGTGTAGGATTCGTCATGGCGAAGTCCTTCAAACTGGTCGATGCAAAAGGTAATGAGAACGAGGAGGCACACCACTATTTCGACCAGGCTTGGTTCAAGCAAATGCTCGAATACGCGCTTGCCGCCAATCTTTGGGGACACTCGCTCATCGAACTTGGCGACCTCACCACCGATGGCGATGGATGTCCTTGCTATACGGATGTGAAGCTCATTCCACGGAAGCATGTCATTCCTGAATACGGCCGTGTGATTCAACAGCTCGGGCAGGACTGGACTACGGGCATAGACTACCACTCAGCCCCATTCTCTGACTGGCTCATAGAAGCTGGACGGCCTGACGATCTCGGACTGTATCTGAAGGCTGCCACGCAGACCATTCCGAAGAAAAACATGTTGGCATTCTGGGATTCCTTCGGCGAGATTTTCGGTATGCCGATGCGTATTGCACGCACCACCTCACGCGACCCCAAGGAGATGGGACGACTTGAACAGATGCTCAAGGGTGCCGGAGCAAGCCAATACATGGTGGCAGGGCAGGACACAGAGATTGAATTTGTGGAGAGTGGCAAGGGCGATGCCTTCAATGTCTATGACAAACGCATTGATCGTGCCAACTCGGAACTGTCAAAGCTCATCATCGGGCAGACGATGACCATCGAGGACGGCAGCAGCCTCTCACAATCAGAAACACACCTTGAGGTGTTCGAGAACCTGGTTGAAAGCGACTGCACCATGCTGCGCGACATCGTGAACAACCAGCTTATCCCACGCATGGTGAAGCACGGCTTCCCTATCAAGGGACTGCGCTTCGCATGGGATGATGCCGTCGATTACACACCGGAGCAGCAGGTGGCATACGAAACCATGGTTGCCGACCGCTACGAGGTGGACCCGACATATTTTGCGGAGAAGTACAGCATGCCTGTTGGGGAACGGCGCAACGCTACACCCATGCTACCCGGTGGCGGTGACGATGATGGCGACGAGGGCAACAATGAGCCACAAGACGATGACAAGGGCGACAAGAAGAAAAAGCAGCAGCAAAACGTACACGGCTCTTTTTTCGATTAAGCCCCACCGATTATGTGGGGCTGCACCAACGCTATGCCCAGCTGTTAGGCGATGATCCACAAACATTGTCGCTGTCTAAGGAGCAGGAGCAGATACGCAAGCAACTCTCTGGGCTGTTCGACGGCATGATGCGCACGCTCTATTCTCAGAAAGGGTCGGAGTTCCGCATCGAGGTGCTGGCAGAACCGAAAGTTCAGGAGTTCATCAATGCCCATGCTGGTGCTTTGGATTCTACTTTCAAACAAGTGGAGATGTCTGATGCCATGCGCAAGCGCCTCCAACGGTCTGACTATATCTTCTCCGGCATGAAAACGTTCCACGAGCTCAACGAGGCGTTCCCGTCCTTGCTGGATTCTAACGGCAATAGAAAGACGTTCGAAGCCTTTTTGAATGATGTTCGGAAGATAGACAACACCTACAACTCCAACTACCTCCGTGCGGAGTACAACTTCGTGCAGTCGTCTGCGGAGATGGCTGCCAAGTGGGAACGGTTCTCGGAGGACGGCGACCGCTACAACCTTCAGTACCGCACGGCTGGCGACGGCAAGGTGCGTCCGGAACACGCTGCGCTCAATGGCGTAACGCTTCCGCCTTCCGACCCATTTTGGGAAGAATACTATCCTCCTAATGGCTGGAACTGCCGTTGTACCGTGGTACAGGTGCGCAGGTCAAAATATCCTGCCACGCCACACGACGAGGCTATGGCACTTGGCGAGGAGGCTCTGCAGCGTGATACGAAAGGCATCTTCCATTTCAACCCCGGCAAGGAGGACAAGACGGTGCCCGACTACAATCCCTACACCATTCGGCGATGCCGGGACTGCGACATCGCAAAGGGCAAAATCAAGTTGGCAAAGTTTATTCCAGAAAATGAGTTGTGCGCTGCGTGCAAACTCATACATTCATGTTGGGCTAAAGTCAAAGAAGAAACGCCAGAAACATTCACTGAGTGCGAAACATCAAACGGTAAATTACGAGTAAGCTCAAAACATGGAAGAACCGAAAAGAAAGAGAACGTGAGAGTGGGTAGGTATCTTGCGGAAAAGCACGGCTACGAGATTGACCTTATAGCGAACCCACAGAACGAAACTTCTGCTGATAGTTACAACAAGACATTGGGAATAGAACAAGAATATAAAGTCAATGCAAAGCCAACAAAAAGTTCTATCGACAACCTTATTAGAAAAGGGGCGAAACAGGCGGACGACTTGGTTTTGTTTGTTGATTCTGGTATTTCGTTAGACGAGTTGAGCAGTGCTTTACACGACAGAGTAAGAAGAACAAATCTAAAAACTGTAATGGTGGTCATTGATGGAATGGACAAAACCTACACTTACGACGAAATTACAGCTAAAGGCTTTAAAGTAAGACAGGCAGACTTGAAATAATCAAGACTGCCTGAATGTGGGGTCCAATCCTCTTACGAGGAATGATCCGATGCAAAGGTAATAACATTTTTCCAAAACACATCAAGATATGGAAGAAAAAATACAAGACGAGAAAATTAGAGAGGCTCTCAACGCCCCAGTAGAGCACACACTGCGCTTGCCGATAGAAGTAGTATTCCCACGCACAACAACCATGGGAAGACTTTGGCAAGCCATGAAGCGGTTGGTGAGGGAACCTGCCCCACAACCCCAAAAGAGCCTTCTTGATATTGCCGTAAGCAATTTGACAGTGCTTTCAACTTTAGTCTGTACTGCAAAAAGCAATACAACACACCAGCAAGGACAGTCAGCAACAGAAATAACACACTCGCTACTGTCAGGCAGCGAAGAAGCATACTCCCTTGTGACATATCGCCAAAAACAGCAATTATGCCTATTAAAGTTGCGGCTATGCCTGACTGATGGCGTATTAGTGATTCGTGCTGAAGCTCCACTCTCTCTTTGGCTTCAATCAGCTCTCGAACAAAGCCATTCCAGCCTTCTCCTGTATCATGTAGTACTGTCATCTTTTTTAGATGCAAAGTTATAACGTTTCATTCCAAAACTCGTAACAACGAACAATTTTATCACGTTTTGCACAGATATTCAGTAACTTTGCAGTCGGTAGAGCCACCCAATAGGCCGTGTGGTCTATCGCGGGTACAACAACGCGAACGCGAATGGCGGTGTGTCGAATGCGAATGCGAATAACGATGCGTCGAATGCGAATACGAATGTCGGCTCGCGTCTCACCAACAACAATCGGCGTACAACGATGGGGACGTGTCCCCGATGTGGTGCCGAGGGTGGCAAGCCACAGCAAAAGCAATTCTTTCCAATGTTTCAAATATTGGAATGTTTTGGAAAGCTGAAAAATCACGTGTCGGGCAATAGGGTTTGGTAGGCTGGCAACAGTTCGAAGAAGTCTGGCCCGGGGAAAGGAAGGCCCATATCTTCCATCATTAAAAACAACTGATGCTATGCGCAGAGAAGGTCATATCATAGAGGAGGTAGTCGAATATTCCAACATGGCGGAATCATTCGACCAGGTTCTCAGTGGCACCAAACGGAAGAAAAGCCGACAAGGACGCTACCTGATCGCGCATCGTGAGGAGGTCATCAAGGAACTCTCTGAACGTATTGCTTCTGGCACATTCCATGTGACCGCAAAGGACATTGAGGAGAAAGATATTATAGAGGCCGGCAAACTACGGCACATCCAATTCTTCAAGAAGCTGAAGAACAGCATCGCTGTCCACGCCATCATGTCGGTGGTGGATAAGCATCTGAAGAAGCGATTCATCAGAACGACCTCCGCAAGCATCAAGGACAGGGGAATGCACGACTTGATGAAGTACATTCGCCGTGATATGCAGGAAGACCCGGAAGGCACAAGGTTCTGCTACAAGTTCGACATCTCCAAGTTCTACGAGAGTGTCAACCAGGACTTCGTTATGTACAGTGTGCATCGGGGATTCAAAGACAAGAAGCTCATAGCCATGCTTGACAACTTTGTCCGCATCATACCGCAAGGTATCAGCATAGGGCTACGCTCGTCGCAGGGCTTGGGCAATCTGTTGTTGTCTGTGTATTTAGACCATTATCTGAAGGACAGGTACGGCGTGCGTCATTTCTACCGCTATTGTGATGACGGCGTGGTACTCGGTAAATCGAAAGCGGAACTGTGGGAGATTCGTGACGCCGTCCATGAGCAAGTGGAACAAATCGACTTAAAGGTGAAAGCCAACGAGCGTGTGTTCCCCGTGGACGAGGGCATTGACTTCCTGGGATATGTCATCTATCCCGACCATGTGCTGCTGCGCAAGCGCATCAAACAGAAGTTCGCCCGAAAAATGCACGAGGTTAAATCGAGAAAAAGGAGGCGTGTCTTGATAGCAAGTTTCTACGGAATGGCAAAACACGCCGACTGTATAATGTTGTTCAATAAATTAACAGGCAAAAAAATGAAATCATTTAAGGATTTGAATGTCGCTTACAAGCCGGAAGACGGCAAGAAGCGATTTGCGGGTGCGGTGGTAAGCATCCGCGAGTTGGTGAACCTGCCCATCGTGGTAAAAGACTTCGAGGTCGGGGTCAAAACCAGCCAGGGCGAAGACCGCTGTGTCGTGTCCATCGAGCAGAACGGCGAGCCGAAGAAGTTCTTCACCAACAGCGAGGAGATGAAAAACATTCTCCAGCAAGTGAGTGAAATGCCAGACGGCTTCCCATTCGAGACCACCATCAAGGCGGAAACCTTCGGCAAAGGTAGAACAAAGTACATTTTCACATGATGAACAGAGTAAACGGAGCACAAGGGGTAAAGCTGCTTGAATGCACCAACCCCGTCAAAGGAAAATGGCGCGTCCGATGGGACGTGCATAACAACGAGGATGGATCTGCCGACTATATGGAGGCTGAGTTCAACGGAAAGCCATCTGAGGATACCATCAAGACCATGGTGTCGGAATGGTTCAACGACCGCACGAACGAGACCATACTTTCTGGCTTCGTGTGGAACGGCATGAGCGTGTGGCTCTCTAACGAGAACCAGTTCAACTACAAGGTAGCATACGACTTGGCTGTGCAGTCTGACGGCAAAACATTGCCGGTCACGTTCAAGTTCGGAACAGACGATGAGCCATGCTATCACACGTTCAGCACCATCGAAGAACTGACGGACTTCTATACCAAAGCCATGCAGCATATCCAGGACACACTGGCTGACGGATGGAAGAGCAAGGATAATTTCAATTTGGAGTTATACCGAGACTAAGAACAATCCCTTCGGGGGAGGGTAATAAAAAAGCCCCCGGCCTGTTAAAATAGTCGTCTCACTTACTTTTTTAACACACGTTACCATCAATAGGCACGACCGGGGGCGTAAACCCTCGCTCGCCTATTGATGGCTTTTTTTATGTGTGTGCGCGATGCGCTATGTAAGTGAGACGGTGCAAAAGTACTAAATATTTCTGAGAATGAAACTAATAGAGATACTGAATTTGAACAGGGAATTGCTAATTTACCTCCAAAAGGCAGGAATCAGGCTGGACGATGTGCAATATATCGACCTATTTAAGGAATACCGCACACTTTCCGCACAAGGCGAGAAGGTGTCATATATCGTGGCAAGGCTCGCCACAGAATACGCCATAAGCGAGCGCAAGGTGTACAGCCTTATACGGCGTTTCAAAACTGACTGCAATCTACTTGCAGTGTAACGTTTGCGTATGGTCATTGTCGAGGGGACACGCGTTGTTACCTTTGCACCGTTTTCAAATTCAAAACGGTTATGAACAAATACCATCAAATTTTACAGAAGGTACTTACTCATGGCAAGTACCAGACCAACAAGAAGGGAAGCATACGCTATCTTCTCAACGAGCAGTTGGTGCTTTTCCCTGCTGACCTGCTCGACATATTCGAGGGGCACGGCATCGCACGAAAGAAGTTAAAGAACGAGCTGCAGCTCTTCATGCAGGGTGAACGCAATGTGAAGAAGTATCGCGAGGTGGGCATCAACTGGTGGGACTACTGCGGTGCCATTCTCGTAAACTCCTACCCTACCTACTTTGAGAAGTTGCCGCCTCTCATCGCCAAAATCAACCGCGAGAAGCGCAACAGCAAGAACTATGTGCTGTTCCTCGGTTCAACCGATGCGGAGACAAACCAGGCTCCGTGTCTGTCGCTCGTTCAGTTCCAGATTGAGAACGACGAATTAGTGGTGTCGGCTTACCAGCGCAGCTCGGACGCGAACCTCGGCTTGCCTGCGGACATCTACCATCTCTACCTTATGGCCCGGCAGATTGACCTCCCGCTGAAGTCCATCACGCTGAACCTTGCGAATGTGCATATCTACGAAAACAACATCGAACACACACGACAGTTGCTCAACGGAAACGAGAACGTGAAATTTGAATTGAACGTGTAAGGCATGAGAAGACAGTATTTATCGGCACCTCTCCCTTTCGTGGGGCAGAAGCGCATGTTCGCGCGTGAGTTCATCAAAGTTCTAAAGCAATATCCGGAGGACACGGTATTCGTGGATTTGTTCGGTGGTTCGGGCTTGCTGTCACACATCACCAAGTGCCAGAAGCCAAATGCCACAGTCATATACAACGACTTCGACGGCTACCGCAACCGCCTACAGCATATCCCGCAGACCAACCACCTTTTGGCTGACCTGCGCAAAATGGTGGAAACGGAGGGCATACCCAAGCACAGCTGCATCCGTGGTGAACTGCGCGACCGCATATTCGCTCGTTTGGAGCAAGAGAAACGAGAGGTCGGGTACATTGACTTCATCACCATTTCTTCCGGACTGATGTTCTCCATGAAATACAAATTGAGCATCCCCGAAATGAAGAAGGAGGCTCTATACAACAATCTCCGCAAGTCAGACTATCCTACTTGTGAGGACTATCTTGAAGGTATCACAGTAGTATCATGCGACTACAAAGAGGTGTTCGCCCGATACAAAGACATGCCGAATGTTGTGTACCTTGTTGATCCGCCCTATCTATCCACCGACGTTGGCACATATAATATGTACTGGAAACTTTCCGACTACCTCGATGTGCTGACCATTCTTGCCGGACATCACTTTATATATTTCACTTCCAACAAGTCATCCATTATTGAGCTTTGTGAATGGATTGGCAAGAACCCGACCGTGGGCAACCCATTCAAGAACTGCCACAAGGTGGAGTTCAACGCCACAGTAAACTACAGCTCGCACTACACAGACATGATGTTGTTCACCGATGCCGCCTAACGGCGTTATAATTCGATTCTAACGGCATTAAAAAGCCCCGGCGGTAAATTATCCGTCGGGGCTAAATCGTTGCGACATGGGCGGTTTATCGCAATAGGTAACGCACCGCATAACAGTCGATGCTTTCAAGTATCTCTTCGTGGTTGTGGTTGGTGTTCGTCTCAACAAGCGCCATGCCGTTAAAATCATCACCACTCAATCCGTCAAGGGCTGTATGCACCTGGTGGCAAAGGTCGAAAGCTGCATCATGGCCACCGTCAGCCCAGTCTGTCACAAGGTGAATAGTAACAAGTCCCTTGCCACGCTGACTGCCGCCTTGAAATGGTGACCACTCTATCTTTCCAAACTCCACAAAGACGGCTGGACGCGCCCATCCTTCTTCCTGCTCTACAAACTCCACATTGTGGTTCCACAAATCGATGTGCTGCACTTCAGGCACATCGCTCGCCAGTTTTGCTTTAATGGCGTTGAATAATTCCTTTCTCATTTCAATTTATATTCGTGTTCAAAATACTCTGCAAGGTTCTCCTCGATGATGTCCTTGACCGCTTGCTCCACTTCTGGCGATGCTCCAAGAAATCTGCGGCGCGGTATCTTGATGCTCTTTCCTTCTTTCATCAGAGCCATGTGCTTCCAGAACTCCGCCTCGGTGCTCAGTTGTACGGTGCGCTTGTCGTTGCGTCTCTCACCATTCTTCTTGCGTCCGAATGAGCCTGTCGCCTCATGGTACTTGTGCCAGAAGAATCGCTTCATCCTCGCCGTCACCTTTATCTCGCCTCCATCGTTGTGTATGGCTGCATAAGGCAGTGTCGAGCAGAACGTGATACTGCTGTCTGTGGTTCGGCTGCTGATGCTCTGCCGCAACTTGCCGGTGTCTATCAGTATGGAACCGCCAGGACGTGTGGGGCTGCTTCTGCGCTGCCACGCCTCGTTGAAGAATGCCTGCCGTTCAAAGTTGCGGTCAAACTCATCACTCAACTCCACCCTAACGTCGTTTAGGATATTGCGGATAATTTTCTGTATGTCCTGGTTCATCGTCAAAGTCGAATTTTAGAAACGTCTGTGCCTCTTGTGGCACTTCGTTCTTAGGGTCACAAGAGGCATTGAGGAGGTTGTAGAAGGTACGCTCACATATACCATAAACAGGATACACGTACCTTCGCCATATCTCGCGGTTGCTGATTCCGCTTTTGGCATGTTGGTCGTATATCCTATTTATGTCGGTGACACGTTTCTGATAGCTTGCTCCTCGCCTCTTGCTCATAAAATGTTTTAGTGTCTGTCTCTTGGTTTATAGGGACGGATGTCATAGCTCATCTTTGCGCTGACGGTTACTCTGCCCGTTCCCTCACATTGGTCACATGTGCTTTCTTTGCCAGTCCCCTTGTCGTGGAGACGACCTGTGCCGTAACATTTACGGCACAAGGCCACTTTCGGTTTCTTCTCCACTTCCAGTATCATACGGCATCCTCTTTCTTGGGTTCAACGTAGAATGTCTCGTCCTGCACCACTTGGATACCGCATTTGTTCATCTGAGGAACCATATCCTCCACCTCGCGGTCTGCAAGAAGTTTGTCCTTGGCTATCTCCTCGGTCTGTCGCAGATAGCCTGGTAGGAACTCCTTCACCAGCTGCAGGGCGCTTGCCCATGTGAAGCCTTTCAGGGTCTTCAGCTTCGGTGTGCCCGTGCGGAAGCCGATAACGCCATGCGCCATCTCAAGGCTCTTTTTCTTAGTGAACAACTCTGCCTGGTTCTCGGTAGCATAAGCCTGGAGCGTGTCGAAGGCTTTCTCCTTCTCACCTTCCAGTTCTGCCAGCTTGTTGGCATACTTCTCGCGGATCTTGGCACACTGCAATTCAATGTCTGCCGTGATTTTCGCACTCTGCGCGTCTGCCTTTGCGTAGGCTGCGAACGCTTCATCGGCTGATTCTCTTGTCACACCGGTAATGATTACTTTCTTTTCTCTTTTTGCCATTGTAGTAAACTTTTTGTTGATTATTATTTTGATTGCTTATCACTCGTCTTCTTCTGGTTCCGGCCAGTCGCCTTCATCCAGTTCCTTGTCTATCTCGTATTCAATACACTCAAGAAATTCGATGTACTGGTCTCCTTGGAGTTCTCTGTATGCGATGCCATGAATGTATTCCATCACACGCTTCACTTTCTCATTCATGCCTCACCTCCATTTCCAATTGGTACCATCATGTATTCCACCTGTGGCTGTGCTGGAGGTGTCGGTTCTTTCTTAGGTTTCAGACCTCCCTTGCGCTGGATGGAGCGGAGCTTCACCGATAGCTGCTCCAATTCCTCATTACTTAGTTGGGAGAACACCTTGCCGGCAATACGCTGATCCTGGCAAAATGCGTTGATGCGTGTCCAGTCTGTTGTATCGATGCCGAGCTTCTGCATCAACCTCAAGCACTGGCTTCGATGCTTGCGCTGCTCGTCTTTGGCGGTGCGTATCAATTTGGCTGTAACACCTTCGAGCTTGTCGCACATCATGTCGTACTCCTTACGGGTCATTTCCCTAAGCGAAGTGGTACGTCCATTAGTGAATTGACTCACCACTCCTTCCTTGAACTCATCGCCCAGCTCCTTGGTGGCAAACTTGTAGCTCTTTTTGAGTATGCCATAGAAGCGTGCGAAATTGGTTACTTCCTGTGCCATATCTATTTCAATTTTGACAACCTTATTCTTTCACTTAACACCTTCAAATTACATTCAGGACAACACTCCCCCTCATCTTTCAATGGATGAGGATTGTTTCCATAGCCGATTTGGGGCTTACCGCAAAGGCAGCAGGTGTATTCACGAACATTGTTCTCATGACCTTCAAACATCACTTTAATGCCACACGAACTGGCAACATCCAGTTCCAGTTTTGCTCCCTTGCTCAATTCCCAGCCTTGCAGCATATAGATGCAATCACACTTCAAAAGCAGGGCAATGTCCACTCTCATGTGCTCCATCCAGTGAGCATCCTGCGAAACGCCATTTTCAAATGGGTTCACCGGCTCGTAACCTTTTATGGAGAGATAGCGTGCCGCATGGTCAAAGGTTGCCATACGCTCTTTAAGGTCGTAGTGGGCTATCGCTCCGCTGATATAAACTTTCTTCTTCATCTCAGTTATGTTTAGTTGTTAGACTTGTCATTATAAACCTCCACGGCTTTCTCCGCCCAGATGGTGTAATATTCGCTCACGTTGCCTGAATAGCGTCCTTGGCAGTAGGCTCTAAAGCCTTGCGTTCTCACCTTCACACCGGCTGCGTATTTCAGTCTGATGGCAGGTTTGCCGATTGGTTTGCCTTTATCCTCTTGGCTGACGAAAATGAAGGTCTTGCGCTTGAAGCGGTCTATCAGTGCCCTGGTCAGTGAATATTCCCACCCTGCTTCGTATGCGTACTGGTAACTGTCCACGATGATAAACTTGGCACTCTTGGGTTTCGCCAGGCGTTCCTCCAATGCCTTGATGTCACCGTCGGTAATGATGCGGAACGAGCCTTGCACTTCGGTCATCTTGAACTGGGCGAGCCGTCTTTGCATCGACAGCCCCACACCCTCCTCCAAGGACACATACAGCACGCTGCCTATTCCGCAGAGCATCTTTGCAAACTGCATCACGAACGAACTTTTGCCGCTGGCACTGGGTCCGCTGATAAACCATGTGTCGCCCTCTTCCGGCTGACCGAACACGTCTTTCCATTGTCCTTCAAATGGAAGTGCCTTGCACTTGATGTTCGCCACGTCCTTGGGGCTGTATGCTCGCTTTGCCATATCACTTTTCTGTTTCGATAAGTTCTGATACAACAGCGTCCGCTATCTTTACTGCATACTTGGCAATGTGCTCGGCTGTCATTTCCTCACGATCATGGTAAAGAACTAGAGCCACAAATAATGCAGCCTTGGCCAATTCATAGCGACGCTGTTCCCAGTCCACTTCGTTATTCCGTTGGCGACGGTTTATCTGTATAACCGCGTCCATATATTGCATTTCCATCTTTGTCTTCATGCCTGCACTCTTTTTAGTTTTTCTATTTCCGTGTAAACTCGTCTCAGTCCACCACCCGACTTGCGCACAAGGGTAGCAATATCCGCACCTTCTGGGGCGTTCACCTTTGCCACCACGCTCGCCTGGTCTTTCAGGAACTTCTCACGCTCCTTGCAGTCGTCGGGCGTTACCTTCGAGTAGCGGTCACCGTATCGGCTGAGCATCTCTGTATAACCCACTTTCTTGCACTCAATGGAGCGATTGATTTTGGCTTTCAGTCCGTCTGCACCCATCATATACCAGGCGCAGCATCTTTCTGTAGCGTTCCACAAGGCTTTGAGTTCCAGAAATGCCTCATACTGCAAGTCGCCAGCCTCGTCCAAAATGATGAGTGGTGTGTCGATTGAGCGCAAGTAATAGACCAAATCCTCGTACACGTCGCTGTATCTTCCGTTGCTGCCCACACCGAACTCAGTAGCTATCTTGCGCACCAGCTTCAGTTTGGTCTTCACTTGCGAACAATCTACATAGATGGCGTTGCGGTGGCACTGCACATAATAGCGTGCCGTGAATGTCTTGCCGATGTTGGGTATATCACATAGTATCGCACTCAGTCCGCTCTGTTGGCTGAACTCCAGCTGCTTGGTGATATATTCGAAGGTGGCGGTGCGTGCTGGCTTCCATTCAATGCCTCCTCTGAGGTTCACACCCAGTCTTCGGGCAATGGTTATCCAGTTGGCTTCGCTCAGTGCCTTGTCGGTCTGACCATTCTTGATGGCGCTATATACCGAGGTGCTGATGCCCAATGAAGCAGCGTGCTTGGCATCGCTCGGATAGTTCGTGCGGTTGGTGGCTATAGCCTCCAATATCCGCTTCTTGTTCTCATTCGTTATCATGTCTCACGTTATTTTAATTGTATTCTAATATCATTCTATAAATCTGCCAACGGGTCAGAAATGTGGTAGGTCACTTCCATTTCCTGCTCACTTTCCATCGGTGGAAGTTCAATCGGTGGCGGTGGTGCAGCCTCTTCATGGGCGGTCTGCTCAGCCTTGGATATGCCCACACTTGCTATGGCGTTCTTCTTCACGTATGCGTTGAAGGCTGCTATCTTCTTCTGCTGGTTCACGAATATCTCTTTGTCCTCGTCAGTCTGCTCCGCATCGGCCGTGTTGAACGTGCCCACGTCCTCGAGCTTGTCGATAAGGCGGTCGTTCTGGAAGATATAAACATCGGTTGCGTTGCCGTCCTCATCGGTCAAATAGTAGGCATCCACCTTGTAGTTGTTCGGATCGAGACGTTCCATCACCTCAGTCTTGCTCAACCACCAGTCCTTATACGCCACTCTGCAGTAGCTGTTCCTGCGTATGGAGGTCTCTGTGTGCTCGCCGATAAAGCGTGCCCACACCGATTTGTCCATTGGCTGAAGCGTTGGGTTCATATTGGCTTCAAGCACTTGCCAGCGTGTCATGCCGGGGTATTTCTTTTGGTTCGGGTGGAGGGTATTGTTGAACTCCTTGATGTCACGGATGTCATCAGCAATCAGTTCTTCCCATGTGTAGTACTGTTTGTCCTCATAGGTGTCATTCTTCTCATCAAACACCTTCTTGGCCTCCGTGCGGTAGTGTCTGTCTTTGGCATAGAAGCGTCCGATGCCGAGATGGTTTCTATGCTCCACACGGCGTTTCTTGGCACCGTTCATCGGCTCAGCGTATTTCTCTTGGGAGTTCATCGGGGCGCAGAAGCGCACAAATGGGAACAATACTCCTGCCTTCAGGAAACTCTCTTTCCACTGACTCATCAAGTGGTTCTCCACCTCAACCTGTGCCGGGCAACCCCAGCCCTTGCTTTCTATCAGTCGGAACATCGAGCGGAAGCAGTCGGCAACCAAGTCCACGTTCTTGTTGCGGTTGTAGGCGTAGCCCACCACGCACTGGCTTGTGACATCGTAGGCGTAGTATGCCTTCGGCCTTGCCTTGGTATCCTTCAGTTTGCGTGGGAGGTCGCGGTCATCGAATGAAATCTTTGAGAACGAGAACTCAGGCGCATGGCGGTGAACGTGTGGCATCTGCTCGTGCATGAATGTGGTGTAAGAGTCAAGCGAGTGTTCAATAAACAGTCGGTTCTTGGGCTTGTTAAGATAGTTGGTGATGGTGCTTTCGCTCAGCGACTTCGGGTCACCGTTCTTGTCGGTCCACTCGCTTGCGTCGAAAAGCTCACCGGTCTCTGGGTCATACACGTCCAGCTCACCGCACACAAACGAGTTGTACAATTCCCAAACATTGGTATTGAACGGCTTGTTGGGTAACACGGCTATCGACAGAATCAAACGCTCGGTACGATAATCCACCTTACGACTTGCCTGGTTGCCGAACTTTCGGCTGATGAGACACTGGTAGCCGTCTCGTTGGTACTCGTTCACCTTCTTGCGGAAGCGCAACATACTTGCAGGCAATGTGTGCCCGGTCTTCATACGGTAGCCCTCCACAGCTTGCGACATCATGCTCCAGTCATACTTCTGGCCCATCGTCTTCTGTATCGCCTTGGCGTTGTTGTAGAGTTTGATACAAGCATTCAGCACGCTGGCGTTGGTCACATACTCATTCACATGAGCATCGGTAGCGTGGTCGTGTCCGCACTGGTTGCGCCAGTCGTTGAAATATGCGACAGCAGCCTGGTCCACCTCGTAGTTGGCATCAAGCCAGGCAAGCAGCACCTCAAGCGACGGGTCCGGATAAATCTCCTTGAGTTTGTCTTGATAAGCATCGGGCAGACTGCTAACCGCGATGAGCGCATAGTTCTTGGAAGAGCCTCCACCACGACGCACTACATCAATGCGACCGCGTGCGGAGAGCTGCTTGTAGTTTGATACGGTCATCACACCGCCATCCACAAGTTCCCGCATCGAGATGCAAAGTCTGTTATCGTGGTACTCCATACTTACTCCTCCTTATCTCAATGTTGCAGCCCAGTTCTGAATCTCTGGTATATCACTGACCATTACCTTGTCGTAATGGCGAACCTTGACGCCCTTGTGGTACACGTCGCAACCTGCATCCTCCTTCTTTGAGAACTCAAGCATCACATCATTAGGGAGATACTGACGCATGTAGTCATCTGAATCATGAAGCGTTTCCATCTCTGGTGATACAACCATCACAATGCCGCCCTTCTGGAGGGCAAACATACGAATACGTTTTGCACGATCCGTCTCACCACGCTCCTTGTCAAAACTTAGGGCATTCCACACAGCGCGGTCACCCACCTTGAACACTTCCGCCAGTTCCTGACGAACCTCCTTTGTTACGTGAATGTACTTTTTCATATCTCACTTGTTTTAATTATTAACATATTGGTGGAGCTTGGGGAGTCGAACCCCACATGGCTATCCAGCGCACGGCAAACCTGCCACTCCTGCGGTCTTTCCCGCGGTCATCCGAGGCCAACCCTGCCGACTATCCAGTGCGGTGGCTGACTATCCAGTGCAGCACCCAGGGTCTCCGTGTTATCCTACAATCATTTTACCTCGTTTATCTTCGGTCTAACGCTACATCCGTAGCAGGACATCAGCCGTCTTATCAATCTCGCCACATAACATTCTGGTGCTGTGAATACGATGCCGTCCTCTTCTGTGTAGCTGAAACTAACACCATCCATTATCAGAACCATTGCCACCTTGTGCTTCACGCTCTGCGTCTGCCACTCCTTTATTTCTGTATCATTCATATTCTTTAATTGCAAAAATTCGTTATTCTCGACCTTTTTTCGTATCTTTGGCCGCTCGTTCAATCTTGAACACGCTGCAAAGACAAACAAGATTTCTCGACTATGCAAGAAAAAAGACAAGAAAAATCGCCTATAAAGCAGAATATCTTGCTTTATCTGGCTCAAAAAGGGGTTTCACCCTATGAATTTTATAAAGAATCGGGGGTAACCCGTGGTATATTACAGCAAAATAATGGTATAAGCGAAGATAATATTGCAAGATTTCTCGCCTACGCCCCAGATGTCAGTGTCGAATGGTTAATTACCGGCAGAGGTGAGATGCTCTCAACTATGCAAGAAAAAAAACAAGAAAAATCAGATTCGGAAGAAAAATTGCCTAAAGTTTCACACAACCCAACCATAGGCAAGCCTTATTATGATGTGGATTTCTTAGGTGGGTTCAATGAGATTGTCAATTCTCAAGTAACGATCCCGACCAACAACATCGTGATACAAGGATTTGAGAAGGCAGACTTCTGGTGTAATGTCACAGGACACTCCATGGAACCAAAAATTAACCATGGTGATATTATTGCCCTCCATAAATGCACCCTGGAGGACATTCAATATGGGGAAATTTACGCTGTCGTACTTGATACATTACGCACCATCAAGATACTCCGTCGGTCGTCAGATCCAAAGAAGCTGCGTTTCGTCCCTATCAATACGACAGACTATGACGAGCAAGAATACCCAGTAGAACGCATCATGAACGTATTTGAGGTTATTGGAAGCATTTCCAAGTTCTTCTAACACGAAACGTATGTCCCTCCAACGCCATTAGAACCCCGTTTGGAGGGGTGTACCCCCTCTTCCAAAGCTCATTTCATGTAAGAAGCCTCATAAATACAAGGTTTTAGCCCGATTCGCGCCCATTTTACCAATATCACAAATGGGTAGTTTCCCCCACCCTATCCCTTAAAACCATCCTTTTCCCTCCCCCTCTATCCTACCCCCAAAAAACCCGAATGTGTAACCCCACTTTTCAGAAAATGTAACCCCACTTTGTAACCCCAGCAGTAACCCCACCCACTATTTTCGCCATTTTTGGACATAAAAAAAGGAGGCCAACTGACCTCCATTCCCACGACCGCCCAAACGGTCTTTTATTTGCGTTCTAACGCCATAAAAGCACCAGTCTAACCATCTGCCCCACGAGAGCATGAAATAAGCGTAGATTGCTTGATTATAGCGCGTTTCGTGCATAATGTACCATTACCAGACAGCCCGGCATGAAGCAAATAATTCTTCGTTGCGCCGATCTGTTCAGCCGTCAAAACCGTATAAACCGCGGAAATGCTGCTAAAGTACCAGTCTTTCCGCCTCGTTCCATCTATATTGTGCAGCAGATGCACATGTATTACCTTTGCCATATTCACTCGTTTTGTTTCTGCAAATATACCAAATAATCATTATATGGAATAATTTCACAATATAAAAATTCAGAAGCACCATAAAAAAAGTGGCCTCAGCCACCATTCTACCCCACCCCAACACAACACCAACCACCAACAGAAACGCAATATAAACCACCAGTAAGCCCCAAAAGTAAACCAAATGTAAGCCTATGTAAACGCTTCGTTTTACGCCGTCATTTCAGCCACTCACACCTAACTCGTTGAAACACAAACCCCTCACCCATTTTTCAGCCGACCGACTCATATACGCTTCGTTCTGTGCCCCATAAAAGATAGTGTTTACATTTTATTCGTGCAATACAAGTATTTAACGATAGTGCCTAAACATACTTATAGGTGGAATAAGTGGTTGAAATTTGCATCTAAGTGGTTAGTATTACCCCAGTTCGGGATAACCGAGTGTCTTTGACCATATTATTAGTTTTACCGGACAGCAATAATTAAAAACAATTAGTTGCAACGTGAGTTCGACTAATTCTCATCCCAAACCTCACTCCTTAATATACACGGGCGCATTCCGTGCGCCCTCTCTCCTTATCACGCCCTGCTCCACAAAACGCTTCAGCCACTTGCGTGCAGCCGTTTCGCGTAGCCTAAACTGGCGTTGCATCGTGCGACAGGTAATGAAATGGTTCGCAGCGAGGTAATCCATCAGAAGCGAGAGTAGCTGCTTCTCCTCGTACACCACCGACTTCGATGTGAGGCGCGCACGACGAAAACGCACCTTGCTGCCCACTTCCTGCAAGAGCGAAGTCTCTGGTCGGAAGTTGATGTTGTGCAGACGTAGGTCCTTACCACTCACCTTCTCCACCGCCTTGCCGTCGGCATCGAGCTTCACGGAGAGAGAGAAATAGCCCACATTAGGAATGTAGAAGCGGTGTCCTTGCGAGAGTTCGCGCACCATCTGTTCGCGCAACTCCGACAGTGTTGCCTCTATATCGCCTTTCTTCAGCGTACTGTTGTCCTGTATCAGATGCTCCAACTGCTGCGCCGACATCGGTGAGCCTTCAACAATACGTGCGAAGTGGCGTGCAGTTCCGCTGCCTTGCGAATTGCTGATTGTGTGAATTTCGTAATTGATACTCATGGTTTTCTTTGTGTTAAGGTTAATATTATCTGTCTATTGTGCTTGCAAAATTACAATTCTGCGCAAGCGAATACAAGTAAAAGAGCAAGTTTTTTCATCCGCGTCGGTCGATGCGGACATCTGCGCCGGTCGATGCGGACGTCTGCGCCGGTCGATACGGACATCTGCGTCGGTCGATGCGGATGTCTGCGTCGGTCGATGCGGACATCTGCGTCGGTCGATGCGTATCACGATAGCGATACAAAAAATCCCTCAACAAGGAACGTTTACAACTTGAAACATCACTTGTTGAGGGATTAATCTATAGTTTATCCTCTTTTAATGGAAAACTCTCATCGAGCTACCTTTGCGTTATAGCGATTTGATAATTGCGTCCATCTCTACGAACTCCTTACCCATATTGAGGTTGAGGTAGATAGTGTAGAGCGGCATTGCCCACAAATCCTTGCGTGTTGGGGCAAGCTTGCGGTATGTCTGCATGTACTTCAGCGAATTGCGATAGAATTCGAGCATTTTGGCACGCTCGGCGCGTGTGTGCTTCGGCGCATTGTCTATCTTCACAGCCTGATTGAAGTAAGCCAAACCAGCGTTGAGATAAGCATCTGCAAGGCTGTCGTCGAGGGCGATGATAGCATCGCAGAGCTGTACGCACTCGTCGTAATGCTGCATGGTGAGCAGCACTGCGCTCTTGGCGAGCATTGCAACTTTGCTCTTTGCGTTGATGGCAAGCGAACGGTTGCAAAGCGTGAGTGCTTGTGTGGTGTCACCACGCTGGAAGCGATAGTCGAACAGGTGGGTGAAGAAGTACTCAGATACCGGATTGTTGTCGAAGCCCTCCTCAAGCGTAGACACATAAGCGATGGTGTCGCCTTGCGCACGATAGGTGTCGGCTACGTACTGTAGGGTGAGCTGCAGGCGTGCGGTGTCAGCCTCTGCCAAGTCTTTATAGCGCAGAGTGGCGACAGGGTCATTGGCGCGATAGCCACTATAGAGGGCGTAGAATGCTGCTGAAGGCAGACGCTTGTCCTTTGTGGTGTAGTCGTAACTCTGAAAGAGTGGTTGCTCGGCGCAGTCGATGTAAGCCGAAAAGAGCGTGAACGCACGTTGATAGTTCTGCTTATTGAGAAAGAAGGAACCTCCGGTGTAGAGGTTCTTGCGATAGGCGTCGAGGTATTCGGCGTTCTTGCGACGATACTTCAGCTGCACGCGTCCGTTCTCGTTGGGCTGGGCATCAACAGAGTCGAGACCTTCGAGCACACCGAACATGCGGTAGGCTGCCTCGAAGAGCTTTGCGGTGTCGGTCGACTGCTTGAGATACATCTGTTCGTTCACATCCTCATACTGCTTTTTTACCGCATCGAACAAGACAAGCCAAATCTTCTCGTTGCTCCTGTTGTCAGGATTGGCGAGCAGCGTGCGCATCGAAGCCTCAGCTTCAACCGCCTTTCCAGCCTTTATTGCCGCTTTGGCTTGTGCCATCTCCTTCTTTTGCGCTGTTGCGGAAGCGAATGTGGCGAACACAAGCAATGTGACTAAGAATAGTTTTCTGAACATTTTATCCCGATTACAATCCACGGCATGTCCCACCTTATAATATATAGACAGTGAGACATGCCGCATGAGTTAATTAGTTTGCGCCGTTAAGACGTTCCAAGTTGTAGTTGGTATTGTCGAGCATGTACGACCAGTTGGCACGCTGCTGACCAGGGTCGAGGTCGCGTGCCTTCTCGAAGCACTGCTTTGCTTGCTCGAAGAGGCTCTTCATCTGTGCAGCATCCTGCAGCTGAGCAGCCTTGTTGTTGTAGCAGAAGCCGAGGAAAGTGAGGGCGAGAGCATCGTCCTTAGCAGCAACAGCCTTCTGCAGAGTAGCGATAGCCTCATCCCACTTGCTTGCGTTCATCTGTGCCTGACCCTTCACGAGGTTAGCCATGAAGTCGTTAGGATTAGCAGCGAGGCGCTCAGCGAGGATAGCGTCCTGCTTGTCCTGCATACCGAGTGCACCGTAGAGCGGAGCAAGCACAGAGAAGATGCTCTCGTTTTCCTTGTCCTTGAGGTAGAGAGCCTCTACGTTCTTCAGACAACGCAGCGAATCTTCCTTGGTCTTCATCTCCTGCTGCATAAAGGCTACCTTTAAGCCGAGTGCTTCCTTGTAAGAAGCTGTATCGTTGAGGGCTACGTCGCAATACTGATTTGCCTTATTCATATCCTTCAGCTGATAAGCCAAACGAGCTGCGATGATGGCTACGTTGCCGAGGTACTCGTCGCGTGTAGACTTGTCCATGTCTGCGAAGAGAGGTGCTGTGTAGCTGTCTACGTATGCTGCGAAGTACTTGTAAGCTACGGTTTGGTCGTCGCCCTGAAGGCAGTCCTGACCTGCTATTACGAACTGGATGCGGTTAGGCCATATGCGGTTGGCGTTCTTCTTGCGGAACTTAGGAGCCACCTTGCCCTTAGCGTTAGGGAGCTGGTCGTACTTGTCGCACTCGATGGCGTTGTTAAGACCGTTGAGGAGAGCGTCAAACATGCCCTGCTTGTCGTAGGTCTTGTCGCTCTTCTGACCCATCTGCTCGAGAGTCTGAATCTCTACTGATGCAGCGTTCTCCTTGTTGAACTTGTCGAACGAGATGTCGACGAGCTTGTTGTAACCCTTAGCCTTGTCTTCGTTGCTGAGCGAAGAGAGACAAGCGTTGAGACCGCTCTGTGCCTCAGCGTAGTCCTTTGCCTTGAGAACAGTCTTAATGTCCTGTGCAAATGCAGATGTGGCAGTTACTGCCAGCAATGCTGCTACAAATAATTTCTTCATAATTTTGAGTTTTGAGTTTTGAGTTTTTAATTTTGAATTATATAAGCCGAACTAAGCCTCTCTAAGCCATTCTAAGCCGAACTAAGCTTTTCTTAGCCTCTCTAAACCTCTCTAAGCCTCTTTAAGCCGTAGGAGGATTGAGAGGTTGAGAGGTTTCGTCGTCCTTGTCGCCCTCTACATCAGCCTCCTTCTCCGAACTCATCACCTTGCATACGCTTGCGATTACGTCGTTCTTCTTCGAGAGGTTGATGAGGCGCACGCCCTGTGTGGCACGTCCCATGACACGACACTCTGATACGGCGAGACGTATAGCGATGCCGCTCTTGTTGATAATCATGAGGTCGTTGTCGTCGGTGACGTTCTTAATGGCTACAAGGCGACCGGTCTTCTCTGTGATAGAGAATGTCTTCACACCCTTACCGCCGCGGTTTGTCTTGCGGTAGTCTTCTACCTGCGAGCGCTTGCCGTAGCCGTTCTCAGACACAACCATTACGGTCTCTGTCTCGGCGTTGTTCACAACAATCATACCTACCACCTCGTCGTCGCCCTCGTCGAGCTTCATACCGCGCACACCAGTAGACACACGACCCATTGTGCGTATAGAGTCTTCGTCGAAGCGCACGGCACGTCCGTTGCGGTTGGCGAGGATAATCTCGTTCTTGCCGTTGGTGAGGCGCACGTCTACCACCTCGTCGCCCTCAACGATATTGATGGCGTTGACACCGTTGGTGCGCGGACGCGAGTAAGCCTCAAGGCTTGTCTTCTTCACCGTACCGTTCTTCGTGGCGAATACTACGTAGTGCGACTTCACGAACTCCTCGTCGTTCAGTCCACGCAGACGCAGCAGAGCATTGACAGAGTCATCGGGATCGATGTTGAGCATGTTCTGAATGGCGCGACCCTTGAAGTTCTTGTCACCCTCTGGTATCTCGTAGCACTTGAGCCAGTAGCAGCGACCCTTGCGTGTGAAGAACAGCATGGTTTGGTGCATCGTAGCCGGGTAGATATACTCGGTGAAGTCCTGCTCGCGTGTGCGTGCTCCCTTCGAGCCTACTCCACCGCGCGACTGCTCGCGAAACTCGCTGAGCGGTGTGCGCTTGATGTAGCCCATGTGCGACACGGTGATAACAACCGGGTCGTTCGGATAGAAGTCCTCGGCGTTGAACTCGTGCTCGAAAGGCTTTATCTCTGTGCGACGCTCGTCGCCGTACTTCTCCTTCACCTCCTGCAGGTCGTCCTTCATCACCTTCTTGCAAAGCTCAGGGTCGCTGAGAATCTGCTCGAAGTAAGCTATCTGACGCTCCAACTCCTCGAACTCGGCGTGCAACTGGTCGATGCGCAGGCCGGTGAGCTGAGAGAGACGCATGTCAACGATTGCCTTCGATTGCAGTTCGTCGAGTTCGAAACGCTTCTCAAGGTTGCGCTGAGCGTCAGACGGAGTCTCCGATGCGCGGATGATGCGCACCACCTCGTCGATGTTGTCGCAGGCGATGATCAAGCCTTTGAGGATATGAGCACGCTCCTGAGCCTTCTTGAGGTCGTACTTTGTGCGGCGTATTGTCACGTCGTGACGATGCTCTACGAAATACTTAACGCACTCCTTCAGTGTGAGCAGGCGTGGGCGTCCGTTTACAAGAGCGATACTGTTGACTGAGAACGACGACTGCATAGCGGTCATCTTGTAGAGCTTGTTGAGGATTACATTGGCGTTGGCGTCGCGCTTCACGTCGACAACGATACGCATACCCTGACGGCCCGACTCGTCGTTGACGTTAGAGATGCCCGTAATCTTGCCCTCCTTAACGAGGTCGGCAATGCCGGCAACGAGGTCGGCTTTGTTCACACCGTAAGGTATCTCGGTCACAACAATCTTGTCGTGAGTGTCGCCACTCTCTATCTCCGACTTTGCACGCATCACGATACGTCCGCGACCTGTTTCGTAAGCCTGGCGCACGCCCTGCAAGCCATAGATATATGCGCCTGTAGGGAAGTCGGGTGCCTGAATGTACTGCATCAGTCCGTCGGTGTCGATATCCGGATTGTCGATATATGCGCAGCAGCCGTCGATAACCTCGCAGAGGTTGTGTGTAGGCATGTTGGTAGCCATACCCACGGCGATACCGTTGCCGCCGTTCACAAGAAGGTTCGGTATCTTCGTAGGCATAACCGACGGCTCGGTAAGCGTGTCGTCGAAGTTGGGATCCATGTCTACGGTGTCCTTCTCCAAGTCGTCCATGATGTGCTCGCCCATCTTCGAGAGGCGACACTCGGTGTAACGCATGGCAGCTGGAGAGTCGCCGTCTACCGAACCGAAGTTACCCTGTCCGTCCACAAGCATGTAGCGCATGTTCCAGCTCTGTCCCATACGCACCAAAGCGCCATAGACAGACGCGTCGCCGTGTGGGTGGTACTTACCGAGCACCTCACCAACGACGCGCGCACACTTCTTATAAGGGTTGCTGCTTGTGTTGCCGATACCGAGCATACCGTAGAGGATGCGGCGGTGTACCGGCTTAAATCCATCGCGAACATCAGGGAGGGCACGAGCCACAATCACCGACATACTATAGTCGATGTACGACTTCTTCATCTCCTCCTCAATGTTGATTTTCTGAACTCTGTCCAGATCAATTGTTTGATTTTCGTCCATTGATTTTTATAATGATTATTTCTTACTTCATTTTAGAGAGCGGTTTTCAAACAGAAAATCGCCTCAAATGCCTTTTATTTTCGCTATACGCGATTTTAAGACTGTCTTCAAGGGTGTAAAATTACAAAAAATATTTGGATTAACATTGCTTAGAGGGCTTAAAAAACGCGTTTTAAGAGATTTTATACCAACACTTCACCAGCTCGCCACCTCACCACTACAACATCAAACCTCACCACCACAACATCAAACCTCACCATCTCACCACCACACCACCACAACATCTATGTTACAATTCCGTTAAAACCACATTTAAATGTTGTACGTTCGGATTATTAGGTATAACTTTGCACCCAAAACAAACAAAAGTAACACATGTTTCATCTTTCAGAATTTATTTTCTTAGGCGGCTTTATTGTGTTCATAGCCGCAATCCTCGTGCTCGACATGCTCGTTATCGACAAGAAAGCGCACGAGGTATCGATACGTGAGGCAGGCACATGGACTGCCGTTTGGATAACACTCGCACTCGCCTTCTCGGCTTTCCTTTGGTTCAAGGGCGACATGGTGCACGGCATAAGCAGCTTTGCCGACCTTAAAGCCGTGGCATCGGCGTATGCTCCGCACCTAAAGCTCGATCCGTCGGACTTCGAGGCGAGCCTGCAGCAGTATCGCCACTACATGACTATCAGCTACATATCGGGCTACCTCATCGAGAAAACGCTGTCTGTAGATAACCTCTTCGTAATGATGATGATATTCACGGCGTTCGGCGTAGGCAAGAACGAGTATCAGCATGTGCTCAACTGGGGCATACTGGGTGCAATCGTACTACGCTTCGTGTTCATCTTCCTCGGTGCGGCAATCATCAGTCGCTTCGACTGGGTGCTGCTGGTTTTCGGAGGCGTACTTATATATAGTGGTGTGAAGATGTTCCTCGACCGCAACAAGAAGGAGGAGATGGACGTTCAGAAGAATCCTATCGTGCGACTGCTCTCCAAAACCGGCCGCATACACACACAGTTTGAGGGCGACCGCTTCTTTGTGCGCAAGGCAGGCAGATTGCTCTTCACACCGCTCTTCGTGACGGTGCTCGTGATAGAATTCAGCGACTTGATATTCGCTTTCGATAGTATTCCGGCGGTATTCTCGGTGTCGCTCGACCCTTACGTGGTGTTCTTCTCTAACATCTTCGCCATCCTCGGCTTGCGTGCGATGTTCTTCCTCTTAGCAGCTATTGCCGACCGTTTCCGCTATCTGAAAACGGGCGTGTGCGTGCTGCTGCTCTTCATCGGTGCGAAAATGCTCATACATGAATGGGTGGAGATTGACGCTGTGACTTCGCTCTGCATCATCCTCGCCGTGCTCGTCGCAAGCATCGGTGCGTCGCTGCTGCCGCAGCGTAAGAAGGCATAGTATACATGCTTGCGAAAATATAAAACATGCTTGCGAAAATATAAAAAAAGCGGGAAACAGTGTCTCTATAAGCCGGGTTCTGTTTCTCGCACCGCATTACTGCGATGCGAGCCTTCTGTCATTTATCTACTACGCAGGTCGCCCTGCGTCTCCAGCATTCTACCCTCCACCGTCACTATGGTCGGACGGGACGCCCTCAAACGATGGTTTACATGAACTTGCAGCCCCCAGATGGTACAGCCCGATGATCGCCCACCGGCTGGTGGTCTCTTACACCACCTTCTCACCCTTACCACACACGAGGCGTGGCGGTTATTTTCTTCTACCGACACCTGCCGTCGCCGACAGCTTCTACTTTCGGAAGTGGGGTTCCCTGTGCTGCCCGGACTTTCCTCTCCTGCGCTTATGCGCAGCAGCGACAGAACCGAGACACTGTTTCCAACAAGATGCAAAGTTACGGAAAATTGCGCACATAGGGCAATTTTCCGTAATTTATTTGAATAAAAGTAGACAATAAGAGTGGTCTACTCCATTAGAAATTAACACCCAAACTGAGCGAGAGACTGCGATTGTGCGATGTGTCGAACTCGTCGTGACAGATATTGGCGAGGCCGAGGTCGTAGGTGAGGTCGGCATAGAACAGGTCGTAGGTTACGCCGCAACCGAAGCGCAAACCGCCATCAAAATGCTTGAACATGTGCTTCGAGAAAGAATGAACAGCATCACGATCGGCAAAATTCTTCGACTTTCCGCCAATGCCCAACGCGAAGTAGCCACCGGCAAGTGGCTGCACCGAGAAGTGCTCGTTTATCTGTATGCCGTATTTCACAACGATCGGGAGTTCTAAATAGCGCAGACTATAGGTTATCTTCTTGCCTTCATAGAGATTCTTACCACCTTTTTCTACGTACATCAGTCCACCCTCAAGGAATACGGGGGCTTTCGGAGAGAGTTGCATACCGGTGAACACGCCAAAGTTTAGTCCGGTTTGTGTACTGCCTCCATCAAGTGCCTTGTCGTCAGAGTCGACAGTGGTGAACGACGGACCAAGGCGCAGACCCATGTAAACGCCCTCTCTACCGAAGCGGTCGTAACGATTGGCGTACATCGAGAAATCGCGTCCGCCACGATAGTTGTTGCCTTGATATCCCTGTGCCTCCATGGTAAGAACCGAGGTCAATAACACTATTGCTACAATTAAAAACTTCTTCATTTATAAAAACGTGTTTTGGTTAATGTTGCGAATTTACAACAATTTTGACTAATAACAAGAGTTTTATCCCTATTAATTGTTATGGATTTCCCTATTATGCCACAATTAAAGAATAAAAGAAAAACTTTTATCATATTGTTCCACGCTTCGGGGTTACGCCGTGTGCTTGATTTAAGTCATATTATGCGAGGTTTCTGTTTTACGACTGCACCGTTAGCTGATTATTTGCGTAACTTTGCAGTATAAAATAAATAAAGGATAACCCATTATATTTTATTTTCAGGATGCAAAAGAAAGAATCTTTCAGCAGATGGTTGCCCCTTGTTGGGCTTACCTTTGCCGTGTTCGTGTTCAACACCTCAGAGTTTATGCCTATCGGTCTGCTCACAGACATTGCCACCGACCTTAACATCAGCGAGGCTCGCGCCGGACTGCTCATCTCGGTGTACGCCTGGGTGGTTGCGATAATGTCGCTGCCACTGATGATAAAGGCATCGAAGATGGAGCTGAAGCGGTTGTTGCTGTCCATAATAGCGTTGTTCGTGGTGAGCCATGTAGGGTCGGCATTAGCCGAAGGCTATTACACGCTGATGCTCTCGCGCATCGGTGTGGCTTGCGCCCACTCTATATTCTGGTCGATAGCCTCGCCACTCGCTGTGCGCACCGTGCCCGACGGAAAGCGTGCCTTAGCACTGAGTGCTATTGCCACCGGTTCGTCGGTAGCCATGGTTGTCGGTCTGCCGCTGGGTCGCGTGATAGGTCTCTACGTAGGTTGGCGAATGGCGTTCATGAGCATCGCCATCATCTCTGCCCTCATATTCGTGTTCATACTCGTGGTGTTTCCCAAACTGCAGAGCCGCGGCAAGTTCGCCTTCAAGCAGCTGCCCGAGTTGCTACACAACCGCGTGCTGGTAGGCGTATTCATTATGTCGGTGCTCTTCGCCACAGCCCATTACACCTGCTACAGCTACATTGAGCCGTTCTTGGGCAAGGTGGCAGCCATGTCGCCCGAAACGGTGACGCTGGTACTCATCGTGTTCGGCGGTTCGGGTATGCTCGGCAGTATAGCCTTCTCAAAATACTATATGGCTAACCCACGCCGCTTCATACTGGCGGTGACGTTAGGCCCCGCCTTGTGCATGATGATGCTGCAGGCTGCGACTGCGGGCATGGCGTACACCCTCGCGGTCTGCATCTTGTGGGGAGCCATGGCTACGGCGTTCAACATAGCCTTTCAGGACAACACCATACGCTTTGCGCCGGAGAACGCCACGTCGATAGGCATGTCTATCTTTTCGGGCATATTCAACCTCGGCATAGGCAGTGGTGCCTACGTGGGCGGACTGGTGGTGAGCCGACTGTCGATAGAATACATAGGCTATGCTGGCGGAGCTATCGGTGTCATTGCAACGCTTTACTTGGCGCTGCGCTACTTCCCCAACATGAGGCGCAGGGAGGCGGCGGAAAGAAAACAAAAGTAAAAAAGGAGGGTTGGTTTTCTAATAGCCGTTAATATGTTAAATTGTAGTGTTAAAATGGGATAAAGATGCGTGTCAATTTGTCAGATTTACATTTTTTGCGTCTAAATTTGCAACCACGAAAACAGAAACGCTGTTGTTTTAACACAACATTGCACGCATAAAACGGCAATATGTCAGAATAGGCAGGCAGCGTTAAGTAGGTCGTAAACGATTAGAAAACAATAACAAAACAAGAAAATAAACAGAACTATGAAAAAGTATTCTAAGTATTTTGTTGTGGCAATGAGCACCCTCGCCTTTGCCTTTTCCACCGGAACATTAATCAAGGTGAACGCAACACCAGCCGCAGCGGCAGCCGTACCAGCACAGCCGGTCGATCTGACATACGCTGCGGAGAAGTCGCTGCCGTCGGTTGTACATATCCTCAGCACAAAGAACTCGAAGGTGCAGACCGTGGAGGTGGAGAACGACCCGTTCTCCGACTTCTTCTCTGACCCATTCGGCTTCTTCGGCAATCCACAAGGCAACGGTGGCAAGCAGCGTCGCAGCGTACGCACACCGAAGCAGCAGGGCTCAGGCTCGGGCGTCATCATCTCTGCCGACGGCTACATCGTGACGAACAACCACGTGGTGGCAGACGCTGACGAGCTGACGGTGACGCTCAACGACAATAAGGAATACTCGGCACGCATCATCGGCACGGACAAGGCTTCCGACCTGGCACTCATCAAGATTGACGGCAAGAACCTGCCAGCCATAACCATCGCCAACAGCGACGACATCAAGGTGGGCGAATGGGTGCTCGCCGTAGGCAACCCGTTCAACCTTACGAACACCGTGACGGCGGGCATCGTGAGCGCTAAGGCACGCTCGCTCTATCAGAATGGTGTGGAGTCGTTCATACAGACCGACGCCGCCATCAACCCGGGCAACTCGGGCGGTGCTCTCGTCAACACACGTGGCGAGCTCATCGGCATCAACGCCATGCTCTACTCGCAGACAGGCTCGTTCAGCGGCTACGGCTTCGCTATACCAACGTCGATTATGAACAAGGTGGTGGCAGACTTGAAGCAGTACGGCACTGTGCAGCGTGCACTCATCGGCATACAGGGTCAGGACGTGAAGAACTATGTAGATGCTAAGAAAGATAAGGGCGAGGACATTGACCTCGGCACAATGGAGGGCATCTACGTGGCTAAGGTGACTGAAGAGAGCGCGGCAGAAGAGGCTGGCATGAAGGAAGGCGATGTCATCACTGCTATCGACGGCAAACCTGTAAACAAGATGGCTGAGCTGCAGGAAGTGCTCGCCAAGAAGCGCCCGGGCGACAAGGTGACTGTGACTTATCTGCGCGACAAGAAGAAGGCTACAAAGACCGTAACGCTGAAGAACGAGAAGGGCAACACACAGGTTGTGAAGAAGGCAGACCTCGACGTGCTCGGTGGCAACTTCCGCGCTATCACGAACGCACAGAAGGAACAGCTGAACATTGGCTACGGCTTGGAGGTACTGAAGGTGAACTCGGGCAGACTGAAGACCGCAGGCATCACAAAGGGCTTCATCATCCAGCGCGTGAACGACAACGCAGTGAAGACCATAGACGACTTGCAGAACGCTGTGAAGGAGGCATCTACAAGCAAGGATCCAGTGCTCTATATCCAGGGCGTTTATCCTACGGGCAAGAAGGCTTACTTCGCCGTGCCATTGGAAGACTAAACAAATAGGAGCCTACGACATTCCTGTCGTAGGCACTACAAGGAAACAACAACATGCCTACGGCATTCCTGCCGCAGGCTCTACAAGGAAAAAACATGCCTACGGCAGGAATGCCGTAGGCTCCTAAGGTACATAGCGGAGGACTCAGAAAAAGCCCTCCGCTATTTTTTTTGCTGTCAATTTAGCATCCGCATCGGTCGATACGAGCATCTGCGTCGGTCGGTGCAGACATCCGCGTCGGTCGATACGAGCATCCGCGTCGGTCGGTGCAGACATCCGCGTCGGTCGATGCAGACATCCGCGTCGGTCGATGCAGAATGAAAAAAAGCAACTACTACATTATTAGTTTTACCAAACAGCAATAAAAATAAGTAGATTAAAATTTGCTGCAACCAATAGAAATAACTAAATTTGCAGAATGATGCGCGCAAAGCGCACCCACCCTTTTAACAATAAAATAATATCAAAAAAAGCAACACTTAATGAGACAACTGAAAATCATCAAATCGATTACCAATCGAGAGAACGCCTCACTCGATAAGTATCTTCAAGAGATTGGCCACGAAGAGCTGATTTCTGCAGAAGAGGAAGTAGAGCTTGCACACCGCATAAAGAACGGCGACCGCAAGGCTCTTGAGAAGTTGACAAAGGCAAATCTGCGTTTCGTAGTCTCTGTTGCTAAGCAATATCAAAACCAAGGCCTCTCGCTGCCCGACCTCATCAACGAGGGCAACATCGGACTGTTGAAGGCAGCTGAGAAGTTCGACGAGACGCGTGGCTTCAAGTTCATATCCTACGCCGTGTGGTGGATCAGACAGAGCATCCTGCAGGCAATAGCCGAGCAGAGTCGCGTGGTACGATTGCCACTCAATCAGGTGGGCAGCGTGAACAAGATAAAGCGCATACTCAACCAGTTCGAGCAGGAGAACGAACGCCGACCGAGCATCGACGAGATTGCAGAGCAAACCGACATGCCGCACGAGAAGATCGAGGACGTGCTAAAGGTAGATACACACCAGGTAAGCGTAGACGCACCGATGACCGAAGGCGACGGAGCAAGTATGCTCGACTTTATGCCGAACGACTCCGAACCATCGACCGATAACGAACTCGTGATGGAATCGATGCGCGAAGAGATTGCACTCGCCCTGTCGGTTCTCAACGAACGCGAACGCAATGTGGTGGAAGCCTTCTACGGCATCAATCAGCCCGAATGCACAATGGAAGAGATTGGCAATAAATACGGACTCACACGCGAACGTGTACGCCAAATCAGAGAGAAGGCGATACGCAAACTGAAACAGAATACAAAGAACAAGCTGCTCAAGGCTTATCTTGGCAGATAACGATAACACAACGAAAGAAATGAAAATACGCACAATCCTGGCATTGGCAATGCTGCTCATGCCGTCGCTTATCTTCGCACTGCAAAAGCAAGAGCGACTCTACGTCTACGGAATAGCCACATCGTTCAACGATTCCACGGTGTACATCACGGATATACAGCAGCTCGACTCGGCTTGGGTAGATGCAAAAACCGACTTTCTGTATAGTCGCAACAACTACTCTTATCAGTTGCGCGAGCACCTAAAAGCCAACGGATGCGCCACACCTACCTGCGTCACCGTCTTCGCCAAGAAACGTAAGCAGATAGAGAAGAAATACATGGCTACAAAGAAGCGCTACACAACCAAAGGACGCTACAACGTGAAATCAATAACAAAACACGACTTTACGTACTCATGTATCGTACCGGATGACAGCGAGCGCATAGATTTGCAGAAAAAGAAGTCGAAGAAGAAATAAATGAACAACATATCTGAATACTGCATCGCAGAACATAACATAAGGGTTGTTTTCACAGCAAACGACAGAAACAGCCCTGAATTGATAGCGTCGTTTGAGCCTTTCAGAACGAAAGGTTCAAACGACGATTTTCTTTTTACACTACACGTAGACGACACGCTAAAACCCATAACGAAAGAACATCGCGAACGCATAGACACCTTCGACACGGGCAACGGCGACACCATCGTCGACCAACTCGACAACGGAGGCTATCAGTACATACTAAAGGACATAGAAGGACGCAGCTGCTGTCTGCTACAGACCAACAAGGATTTCAGCGAAGGCGTGTGCGCACTGAACGGCAACGAACAGATGCGACACTTCGGACTGAACAACGCACTGATGATGCTCTACGCCTTCCGCAGCAGCTTCTTCCACACACTGCTCATACACGCCTCACTCGTCAGAAACAACGGCTACGGCTATGCGTTCATCGCAAAAAGCGGCACCGGCAAGAGCACACACACGCAACTATGGCTGAAGCACATCCCCGGGTCGGACCTGATGAACGACGACAACCCTATCGTGCGCGTCATCGACGGACGCACATTTATCTACGGTAGTCCGTGGAGCGGAAAGACCCCTTGCTACCGCGACGTGAAGGCACCACTCGGAGCTATCACACAGATTACACGCGCCAAAAGCAACAGCATAGAACGTTTGTCGCCAACAATAGCCTTCACATACATACTGCCCGCATGTTCCACAATGAAGTGGGATAAGGCAGTATTCCGCAATACCTACGACACGGTTATCAAGGTTATCGAAACCTCACAATACGTCTATATACTACACTGCCTGCCCGACAAAGAGGCTGCAGAAGTGAGTTTCAATACACTATCCGCACCGCATCAACAAAACATCACCTCACCATGCCAATCCAAAGCAAACAGTTCAGCAACGCGCAACTGATACCCCACTTCGTGGAGCTACTCAACCAAGGACACACCGTCACGTTCAAGCTGCGCGGCTTCAGTATGCGACCCTTTCTTGAGGATGGACGCGACTGCGCGATACTCAGCAAGCACACCACAGTGCATCGTGGCGACGCAGTGCTGGCAGAGATTAGTCCAGGCAGGTATGTGCTACACCGCATCGTGAACATCGACGGCGACAAGGTGACGTTGCGTGGCGACGGCAATCTAAACACCGAACAATGCTCACTCGCCGACATTCGCGGCATAGCAACAGCGTTCTACCGCAAGGGACGAAGCACTCCCGACTACACATCGGGACGAAAATGGCGCATCTATTCGGCTATCTGGACACGTCTGCTACCCATCCGCCGCTACCTACTGTTCATCTATAGAAAAGTAAAAGAGTAAAAGAGTAAAAAAAGTAAACAGTAGGAGGTATGGGCATCTTGCCCATACCACGCCCCCCACAAAGCATTTAAAAGGAAAAAAGTAAAAAGACAATGAAGATAAAGAAAGGATTCGTCCTTAGGGACATTTGCGGCGAGAACATAATCGTTGCAGAAGGCAAAGAGAACATCGACTTCACAAAAATCATCAGCATGAACGAGAGTGCTGCTCTTCTTTGGGAAGGCGTAAAGAACAAAGAGTTCGACGCAGAAACGCTCAAAGAGCTGCTATGCGAGGAATACGACATCGACAACGCTACGGCGGAGAACGACGCAAAAGCACTACTCGACAGCTGGATAAAGGCAGGAATAGTTGAGTAATACCAAAAACGGCATATCCCTTGTTTGAGATATGCCGTTTTTTTATGACTTCAATATATACAAAAACTTAGTACTTCAGAACCTTGGCAGCCACATTCTTAAACTGAGGCATCGCCTTTCCGATAGAAGCACCTATGTAAGTAGGATCGCAAACCACATACTTCTTTCCACCAACAGTGACGAAGTCGCCCGATACGTTCTCGTTGAAGCATACTGCAGTAGCAATATGATTAGGATAATCGAGCAATACGACATCGAGTTTCAGCAGATTGCGCACCAGATACGAATAGAGTACAGAACGATCTTCGCAGTCGCAATACGGATAGTAGAAGAGTTCCTCAACGAAGAACGGCTTCTCATAACCGAACTGCTCTTGGTCGGTAGCGTACTGGAAGCCGGTCTGCACAAAGTTGATGAGCAGATTGGCTGCCTCTGCCTCACCCTTTCCATTTACTAATGGTGCGAGTGTTGAGAGCACCTTGCTGGCAACAGATGGGTTCACTTCGGCGTTCACATACACGCTATAGTCGCACTGCGGCATACTGCCATAGAACTCCATCAGCGATTTCGGAACGTCTACAGACACAGCAACCGAACCCAAACGATTCTTATGTACTGAGTTCACCATACCGGCATTAAGTGCTGGAGCATGATTAACCTGCATGTTCAGTTTGCTCTTAGCCTTCGGCGAATCCTCTTGACACATATAGAACTGGCACGACTCATTACTTGTGAGGTTGTAATAGTTGAGTCCGTCCTTTGTAAAGTATGGATGACCATAGACCTGACAATCAGCTGCAACGAACAGAAGCATCTGATTGCGATCGGCACGGCGCGCCATCTTCGACTTGTAGCCAAGCTCGTTGAGCAGGAATTGCTGCATCACAACAGCAGCGTTCTCATCAGTGCAGAGTGTCTTAGAGGCTTCACGAACGAAGAGGAATATACCCCAATCGTTGAGGTTGAGCTCCTTCTTCACCTTACGACAATCGTCTACCAACGCCTTATAATCGGCCTTACACATTGCCTCGTAAGCATCAGCAATGGCGTTCTCACGCATATTGCCTATCGAACAAACACCTTTCAACGACTTGTCGACATACACCTTCTGTCCACAGAAGTTCACCATCTGCTTGTCTGAAGAAGCCGTGAAGAGCTCACCCGTAGGTGCTGACGGCTTAACTGCCGGAGGTGTTACGGGAACAACAACAGGCTTGGTTGTTGGAGCTGCCGGTTGAGCGTTCGGGCAAGCAGGCTTAGCGTTCGGGCAAGCAGGCTTAGCGTTCGGACAAGTCGGCTTAGCGTTCGGACAAGTCGGCTTAGCGTTCGGACAAGTCGGCTTAGCATTCGGGCAAGCAGGCTTAGCGTTCGGGCAAGTCGGCTTAGCGTTAGGGCAAGCAGGCTTAGCATTCGGACAAGTCGGCTTGGTTGCTGGAGCAGCAGGCTTAGCGTTTGGGCAAGTCGGCTTGGTTGCTGGAGCAACAGGCTTAGCGTTCGGGCAAGCAGGCTTAGCATTCGGGCAAGCAGGCTTAGCGTTTGGACAAGCAGGCTTGGTTGCTGGAGCAGCTGGCTTAGCGTTCGGACAGGTCGGCTTGGCATTCGGGCAAGACGGCTTGGTTGCTGGAGCAGCAGACTGAGAAGTTGGAACTGGAGCTGGAACTGGAGCTGGGGTTTCAGGCTTTACCACTGGCTTAGGCTTTTCACTCTCGGTGTCCACTGGCTGGCGTCGCTTGTTAGTATTGTCAACCTTCTTGTGCGGCTTGTCAAACGTCACCTTTTCACCTCCATCAATCACTCTTCCCTGAGGACGCTGTTTGCTCTCTTTAGTCGATTGTTCAAGAATTTCTTCAATAGTAAGCTCTACGGGAGTGGTATCAGGATCCTTCTTCTCGTCGTACACAACGGGCTTAACAGGCTCAGGCTTAACACGCTTCTCCACGGGCTTTTTAGAGTCGAACTCTTTCCACGGATTGCGTAAGAAACTAATGAATTGCTTGTTTGCATCATCGATAAACTTATCAAACGATGCTATTTCACTATTCACAAAGTCATCGAAATCGTCTACAACTTGTGCCTGAGTCCCCATACAACATGTTGCGCAGAAAGCTAATAATATAAATCTTTTCATTTGTACGGGTTTTATTTTAATGGTTTTTATCTAAAAAATCCGAAGAAGAGCAGACAAATCTACCCTTCTCCGGATTGATTACAATATCTTCAAGATATTACTCGTCCATTTCAACAGGGTCGCCGATGAACTCCTCAACCTGCTGTGAGAGATCGTTAAGAGCAGCCTTCTTCTTTGCCTCCTTTGCAGCAAGCTCACGAGCCTTCTTAGCAGCTGACTCATCGATAGTCATGTACACCTGGAACTCCTTAGAGCCACCCTTCTCGCGAACGAGAGTGAAGTGCATCTTAACGAGACCTGCAATCTTTGTATTCACGCCCATCTCATAAGCAGCACCGAACTTGTCGATTTCTTCCTCCGACATACCTTCTGCGTCTGAAGACATAAGGCTCTTCATCTTACCAACTACCTGAGCCTTAGCACGGCTTGCGTAGCTTGTGATACCATTCATCATAGCGTTCTCACGACCAATCTTAGGGTTCTTGCCTACAGCAATACCAGTAAGAACGAGGTGATTCTCCTCATCAGCCTCTACGTATGTGCGATATTTTGTAAGTGCATACTCCATTGTAGAAGCTGTAGCAAGCAATGACCAACCTGCCTTCTTCCACTCCTTACAAGTCTTCTTAATATCCTTCTTCAACATTTTCGACTGAGCGAAAGCTGCAGATGAGCCACAGAAGATAAGTGCGATAGCCAATAATACGTTAAAAATTCTCTGTTTCATAATAGTCAAGTTTTAATTGTTATAAATTTAATTGTTACCTATTTCTATTTCATTACTCCCAATTGGTTTCCTATTTCATTACTCCCAGTTGGTTGAGTATGGCAATGCTACCTTTATTGGTTCGATTGCTCCCGTGTCTGGGTTTACTACATTGAGTGTACCCTTCACAAATCCGAAGTCGTTCTTCTTTACTTGGCGAAGCGAATACTCGCCCTGTGCCAGCATCTTTATCTGGATGAGTCCCTTTGTAGAGTAGATTGCGTCAACGTTATCGAAGACGAGTGGCACTGCAATATCAGGCACATTAAGCTCAAAACTCTTCACTGCGAACTTATTGCCGTTGCGGTTGTTCACAGTAAGACGCACTGTTACGTCCGTGACTTCACGTTCTGCAGCATCTACCATAGCTGCTGTAAGCAGCACCTTACCCTCCGGTGCGATAGAGAACTTCTGACTGCCAAAGCCACTACCGGCTTCTGTGAGCGAAATCTTATAAGTGAGACGTTTGCCCTCAAGACGAAGCATTACGTCAATAGTATTCTCTTCGTCCTCAATACACTCGCTATCATCGTATGTAACGAGGAATGTGCCGTCGGTTGTTGGACGCACGTTGAGCTGAGTCACGCTGCTCGACTTCACTGTCGGCAATGTAGACACCTTAACAGGTCTGCCTTTCAGGAGCACCTGACAGCTATATTGTCCACGTTTAACAAACTTACCTGTGAGTGTGAGCGCATCGTAGAGCTGAAGATAGCGCTTCTTCAAGCCTTCCACCTGCTCAAGGCGTACATCGTCGAAGAAGTAGGCCTTCAGAGCGTTGAGCTCAGTAGTAGCCGCTTTGATATCTTCTACCGACTCAATGTTGTCTATCTTCTGTGCCAAAGCCTCGTACTTAGCGGTCATCTCCTGGTCGAGAGCTTCAAACTCTGCCTGCAGTGTGCGCTGTTCGCGACGAGAGTAAGGATAGAGCACCGAATACTCGTAGTAGCTCTTACCCGTCTTCTTGTCCTGAATACGCTGCCAGTATATTCCAGCTATCTTGTTCGACGATATACCTTTAAGGAAAGGTAAGTTAGCCGACTTGATCTTCGAGAGACGTGTAAATTCATCGCGCGACTGCACGTTGTCGTCCTCCACTATCTCGCTCGACTCATTGCGCTGCGACACGCTTACGTTGCTTGCTACAGAGAGGATAATGCGCTCTGTAACCTCAGCCATTGCTTTCACCTGCGCATCTGCTATGGTATTGGCGGTAACGGTGACAACAAGTGCACTTGGGTTAGCCGTATTGACCCACTCAGGAGCTTTTTTTGCGCTACGCTCCACAACTTTTGTCTGTGCTAATGACATGCAGCATGTGGCTACGAGCAGACACAAAGTCAATGATATTCTCTTCATAATAAGTTGTTTAAATTTTATCGTTAGTATCAGTAAATGTATTGGGTTGTTTTATCACCAATCCACCTTCAAGTTGCGTATCTCTACATAACCATTGCGCACTTTGAGCTTCATGTATGAAATGGTCTCAATCGGGTGATCATAATTGACGATGTAGAAGTCGTGCTTCAAATTGACACGAGCTGGCATACTAATCCATTCGTACGATGAACCATTTGCTATAACAGCTTTGTTCTCGCGTGGAAGTTCTTTACCATTGTCGTCAATCACTACATCCAATGATATATCGCCATTCGCAATGTTCACATTCTGGTTGACATACTCGGCTTTGATAGTGATGCGTCGCTGTGTTGGCTCACCCTTACAACTGAGAATACGGAACTCGAGGTCATTCATAGAGATTGTTATCTCGCACTTAGGAGCAGCGGGAGCTTCAGCAGGCACTGGTTTCTCCACAATTTTCTCCACAACAACGGGTTTCTCTACCACCTTTTCTACTACGACCGGCTTCTCTACCACCTTTTCAACAATCACAGTGTCTGGCTTTGTTCCCAACTTTGCAAGAATTTGCTCCTGCAGAGCGTAAGCCTGATCATAGCATGGGATATTGGCAGTGGCAGCAGAGAGATAGCTAATAGCTTCTTTGTAACGCTGCTGATTGTAAAGTGCTTTTGCTTTCTGCAATATGAAAGCGCAATTGGTAGAATAGTACTCTTCAATCTTCTTGCGTGCAGTATTGATGAATTGCTTATAGGCAGGGTCAGTCACCTTGATGCCTTTTATCATCGACTTCATAGCCTTATCCTTGCTACCAAGCGATTCGCCCTCCAATTCAATTGATGTGCTGTAATATTCGGCACCATCGATAATGTTCTTGGCAATGAGCACTAACTCGCCTTGTGCGATAGGCACGTCAAGCACGACACCATCCTTAGTAGAGATAATCTTCTCTACAGATATAGTTGGCTCTATGGCAAACACATTATAAAGATCAGCAGCACCAGCTCCATTGCGATCGAACACCTGACGAAGCTTCAAGTCGAGGGCGTTGGTCACAGATGCTGACACACCATCTGCCTCAGCCTTCAATATAGAGAACTGAATATCGGTTTGCGCCATTGCAATCGTTGCAGATAGAAAGAATACAATTTGTAATAGTATTTTCTTCATAAAGTCGGTTATTTAGTTATTTTGAGTACAAAAGTATTAAATAATATAATAAAGTCCAAATTTTTTTTGAATAATATACAAAAATAAGGTGGAACTTTAACAATTCCACCTTATTCTATTATATATAGTATTTTTACTCAATCACTACGAGCGGAGAGTCCTCAAGTACGCTCTCGCCAGTCTTCACGCAGATAGCCGTCACCTTTCCGTCCTTCTCAGCTTCGAGATTGTTAGCCATCTTCATTGCTTCGAGCACAACGACTACGTCGCCTACCTTCACCTCGTCGCCTACAGCAACCTTAATTTCGGTTACTACGCCCGGCAGCGGAGCCTTGAGTGCATTGGCTGTGTTCACATTGGCAGCACTTGCTGTCTCGCCTTCCTCTGCCTCAGCAGCCGGCTGACCAAGCACTACCTTCTTCTTCTCGGGCTCAGCCTCCTGCTCCATCTCTACCTTGAAGGCCTCACCATTTACGGTTACGTCGGCGATATTGCCCTCAACGTCTTCTATCTGTACCTTGTACTCCTTGCCGTCGATTGTATATTTAAACTCTTTCATTTCTTTTTTATGGTTTTGCTGTTAAACTTAAGAACTTGGCGTTCCACATAGTCTGACGCGGCTGTATGGTGATGAAGCCCGGTTCTTTATCGTGTACGTTGTTGCCCTGATACTCATATAGAGCCATGGCAATGGCAGCATATATATTCTTGTCCATACCTGTATATTTGTTTACTTGTAACCTTGTCTACTTGTTTACTCGTCTACTTGTAAAACAAATTACATCGGCATACAACCATGCTTCTTAGCTGGCAACTGCTGACGCTTTGTAGCGAGCTGTGCCAGACCGCGACAGATGCGGAAACGTGTGTTGCGCGGCTCGATTACGTCGTCGATATAGCCGTAAGAAGCTGCCTCGTACGGGTTTGCGAACTTCTCAGTGTACTCGTCTTCCTTCTCTGCGAGGAACGCCTGAACGTCTTCGCCAGCTTCCTTCTTAGCTTTAGCTTCCTTGCCGCAGAGGATTGCAACAGCACCGCTTGCACCCATAACCGCAATCTCTGAAGACGGCCATGCGAAGTTGAGGTCTGAACGCAACTGCTTGCAGCCCATAACGATGTGCGAACCGCCGTAACTCTTGCGCAGAGTGATTGTAATCTTTGGAACGGTAGCCTCGCCATAAGCGTAGAGCAACTGTGCACCGTGCTGGATAACGGCGTTGTACTCCTGACCTGTACCTGGCAGGAAGCCCGGCACGTCGACAAGCGACACGATAGGAATGTTGAACGCATCGCAGAAGCGCACGAAGCGTGCTGCCTTGCGACTTGCGTTAACGTCGAGAACGCCTGCGTAAGCAGCCGGCTGGTTGGCTACGATACCAACGCTCTGACCGTTGAAGCGTGCGAAACCGATGATGATGTTCTTAGCGAACTTAGGCTGTATCTCGAAGAACTCGCCGTTGTCGGTGATGGCACCGATAACCTTGTACATATCGTAAGCCTTGTTCGGGTCGTCGGGGATAATCTCGTTGAGAGAGTCCTCCATACGGTTGATCGGGTCGTTGCACTCTACGCGCGGAGCCTCTTCTGTGTTGTTGCTCGGGATGAACGAGAGCAGGCTCTTTATCATCTCAATAGCCTCTTCCTCAGTCTTTGCAGCGAAGTGTGTCACACCGCTCTTCGTAGCGTGTACCGATGCACCGCCGAGGTGCTCAGCGTCGATGTCCTCGCCCGTAACGGTCTTCACTACCTTCGGACCTGTGAGGAACATATATGAAGTCTGCTCCTTCATTATGATGAAGTCGGTGAGAGCCGGCGAGTAAACTGCACCGCCTGCGCACGGACCCATGATAGCCGAGATCTGTGGGATTACGCCCGAAGCGAGGATGTTGCGCTCGAAGATTTCGCCGTAGCCAGCGAGGGCGCAGATGCCTTCCTGAATACGTGCACCGCCCGAGTCGTTCATGCAAATAACTGGTGCGCCCATGGTCATAGCCATGTCCATCACCTTGCAAATCTTCTGTGCCATTGTCTCAGAGAGCGAACCGCCGTTGACGGTGAAGTCCTGAGCATATACGTAAACCAAACGGCCGCCTACTGTAGCGCTACCTGCTACGACACCGTCGCCATAGTAGTGCTTCTTTTCCATACCGAAGTTAGTACAACGATGCTTCTTAAACATGTCGTACTCCTCGAACGAACTTTCGTCGACGAGCATCTCGATGCGCTCGCGTGCTGTGTATTTGCCGCGTGCGTGCTGCTTCTCAATAGCTTTTTCGCCGCCACCGAGACGAGCCTGTTCGCGCTTAGCGACCAGTTCCTTGATTTTTTCTACTTGTTTGCTCATAATTTTATTTTGCTATTTCTTTGTTCTTTCTTTAGCGTATGAAATCGCGTATATACTATTTAGAGTGCAAAATTACTAAAAAAAGAACAAAGAAGGCTATATCATTGATATAAATTTTGTTACTGCATTATTTCATTTGTGCCGACACTGGCTTCTGTCTGCCTTACTTCATGCTGTCGTCGACGAACGAGAAGGGCAGCAGATCTTTAGCCGACTGCAGACTGTAGACTCCTTTTTTGCCGTAGAGCAGCACGCGGATGGGTTTCTTGTAGCGGTCTTCCACACCGAGTATCACCTGGCGACAGGCTCCGCATGGACTCACTGGCTCGTCGAGCAGTCCGCCTGTGTTGCGTGCCGCGATAGCGAGTGTCGAAACGGGCTGGTCGGGATAGTTTGCCTGTGCTGCGAAGATGGCTGTGCGCTCGGCGCACGTGCCTGATGGGAATGCTGCGTTCTCTTGGTTTGCGCCTGTTACGATGGTGCCGTCGGCGAGGCGCAATGCTGCTCCTACGTAAAAATTGCTGTACGGAGCGTATGCACCGTTGGTGGCTTCCAACGCACGCTCTACGAGTTCGCGGTCAGCAGTGTTCAGTTCGTCGAGCTGATAGTGCTCAACGCGAATGTTGATGTTTATTTCTTTCATAGTTTAAAGGTGGTGGTGAGATGTTGTTGTGGTGAGGTGGTGAGGTGGTGAGGTGGTGATGATGGGGTGATGATGGAGTGAGATGGTGAAGATACTTATTCCTGCGGATTAGGTTCTTCGGTCTTTTCCTCCTTGAATTCGTATGCTCCCACATCGGGTCGCTCGTCGCGCGGCATGGCGTTGCGGTCGGTTTTGGTAGCCGTAGCTGGGTCGGCGCGGTCGATAGCCACTGATGTCTTTGCGAGTCGGAAGTCGTAGTCCTGCTTGTCGCCGTCCACCTTCTTAAAGTGGTTGGTGCAGACAGAGTCGGCATTCTCTTTCTCCTCGAACACTACGTTTACGAAGTGCGGCAGTTCTTCCTCGTCTGTCACCTCGGGGGTGCGTATCACGCAGTTCTCAAACTTATAGTTGAAAGCGTTCGGTTCTGCGGCATCCTCGCCCGTAGCGTCCTTCACGGGCTTTCCGCCCATCATCTCGTCAGCGCTGTAGCCCGTGATGAGCGTGTTGCGACAGACGAACTGCTGCAGCGGGTGCTTCAGCGCCGAGAAGTTGAGCGTACTGGCGCGGTTTGAGTCGAACGGGTAGAACTGTGCCAGCGTGCAGTTGTTCACCTGCACGTCGCCTCCGTCCACGCCGAGGCAGTTGTTGAGCGCATTCGTAAGCTGCGAGTTCTCTACCGTCACCTTCGAATTTTCTACATACAGCGCGTGTCCCTGACAGTTGTGTATTGTGGAATTGGCTATGGTGAGTGTCTGTCGTGCCACGTCCGACGAGTCGACACGCACGCCATGGAACGCGCTGTGCAAGTCGGTGAACTCCATCCGGTTGTCGTACGACTTCTCCAGGAAGTGTATGCCGTTCCACAATCCGCTCATGCGGTCGTATGGCAGATAGTCGAACATACGGTCGAGGCGGTCGCCACGCAGCGTGACGGGCTGGTCGGCGGTGCCTTTGCATACGAGTCGTCCCTTCACGTCGATGCCCGCTCCGTCGTGAAAATAGAGCGTTGCGCCAGGTGCGATGGTGAGTGTTGCCCCTTCCTCTACTGTCAGCGGACCGTACACCACGAGCGGTTTTCCGGCAGCTATTGTGTAGTCGGTCGTGATAGTCTTGCTGCGAACAAAGTCGGCATCCCACGACCATGCGTTGAGCACCACTTTCTGCTCCACCCCACTCTCGAGCGCGAACACGAGACGATCGTTAAGCTCCTTCGGTCCGTCACCGTGGTTCACGGCTGTAGTCACTTCCACGAACACGCGTATGCTGTCCTTGTTGCGCACCTCTATGCCGTTTGCCTTATAGCCCTGTTCCGGACTCAGATATACGCCGTCTACATTTACACGAAATCCGTTCTGGTTGCCACCTTCAAGGCGCACGGATGTGCAGCGCAGTCCTTTACCCGAGCGGTTGCTCACCCAGAAGTCGTGCATAGAGGAAGGCACGGTTGAGAACACGGTGTCAATGCGCACCGTGTCGGTAGAGAACGTGAGCAGGTTGTTCGGCGATATTGTGAAATCGTCGATATCGTCGCATGCGCTTAAGCCGAACACGCCCAGCACACACATTATTATATATATATGAATATGTTTCATCGTAATAGATATAACGCAGAAACGGCGGTTTTATTGTATCTCCAGATACAAAAAACGGTTGCACGTGCCCGAAGGCTCATGCAACCGCTTCTTATATTTCGTTTTATTACTATTGTCTGAGCAAGCTCACTTTTATCTTGTGAGGTTGATCTTGTTGTTTACATTTACAGCCTCTGCAACGGCTGCACAACAAATTGCGAAGATAAATCCGAAAATCATCATAATCTTATTCCTTTCTTTTTTTTAATTGTTATCCTACTTGTGTTTTTCTGTGTTTCCCATTTGTTTGCTCCTCAGCGCAACAGTGCTTTCAGCACTTGTTACTTCTTGAGGCTGATCTTGTTGTTTACCTTTACAGCCTCTGCAAGAGCTGCACAACAAATCGCAAAAATAAAACTAAAAATAACCATAATGTTACCCTTTCTTTCTTTAATTCTTACTTTGTTATCCCTAATTACGCTTCTCTTTCTTGCCTTTCGGCAATCGTCAGCCACGCTTTCAGCGCAGCCTCGTCGTTTATTTCTGATGCAAAGGTAGTGCTATTTGTGTTCGCACACAAGTATTAGTTCGTTTATTTTTCAAGTTGTCGTATATTTTTGATGTTAGTCAAGTAGTTGTCGTAAATTTGCATTTTTGTCATATCGCTGCAATACATCTGTAGCCAAAATGGCAGAACGAGAACAAAATAAGATGAGGCAAATCGTAGGAGGCTACGGCATTCCTGCCGTAGCCATTAGCGACTTGACATTAAAATATCTGCAATGGCTACGGCAAGAATGCCGTAGCCTCCTACGAAATCTATGAAAAAGTCATCGGATGGCGAACGTAATCCGATTGGGTGGCGAACGCAATCTGATTGGATGGCGAACGCAATCTGATTGGACGGCGGACGCAATCTGATTGGGCAGCGGACGCAATCTGATTGGACGGCGTTCGCAATCTGATCGGGCGGCGTTCGAAATCCAATCGGGCGGCGGACGCAATCCAATCGGGCGGCGTTCGAAGAACGACGACAAAAGTTAATAAGGCAGTGTCACTTTGAACAACTCGTTATCGACATGCTCCTTACGTATAACATCTACAAGCTCGGCTACTATGTCCGGATGCGCAGCACTCACGTCGTTATCCTCGTGCAAGTCGGTGGCGAGGTTGTACAGGCGTGGCTTGCCCTTCACCACTATCAGCTTCCAGTCGCCACGGCGCACAGCTATCTGGTCGGTCTCGTGGAACTCCCAGTAGAGATGGTCGTGTTGCAGCTGCTTGGCATCGTCGCCGAGGAGCGTCGGAGCGATGGAGAGTCCGTCGAAGCCATCGCCCGCGAGCTTGCGGTTGGTGTAGCGTTTGCGGAAGTTCTTCACGCCGGCGAGGTCGCAAAACGTAGGCATGAGGTCGTAGAAGGCGAACTGCAGGTCGCTCACCTCGCCTGCCTTCACGTGTCCGGGCCACCATGCTATGAACGGAATGCGTATGCCGCCCTCGTAGCACTGACGCTTGAGTCCGCGCAGTTTACCGTCGCGTCCGAAGAATTCGGGATCGGCACCACCCTCCTCATGAGGTCCGTTGTCGGAGGTGAAGATGACGAGCGTGTTCTTGTCGAGTCCCTTCTCGCGCAGCTTCGCCATCACCTCGCCAACGTACTGGTCGAGACGGGTTATCATTCCGGCAAACTGTGCGTGGGTATGCTCCACGGCGTTGTAGCGTGAGCCCTCCTGTCCGCCCCACGTTTTATCGACAAAGAACTTCTTCTCGTAGCCCTCAACGATGCTGTCGTAGGGCTGAGCCAGTTCGGCGTGTGGCAGGGTGTATGTAAGGAAGCCCACGAAGGGCTGCTTGCCGTCCTGGCGGTCAATCCATTCGAGTGCCTTCTCATGAATGATACGTGCCGAATATTGCTGGCGTTTATGGTAATCGCGTCCGAACATGGGGTACTGTATGTTCTGCTCCATCACCTCGCGCACTACAGCCGTGTCGCCCATTGAGCGCGAGTAGCGGTTGAGGAAATTCGGATAATACAGGTGTGCCTGGAACTGACAGATGTAGCCGTAGAACTCGTCCACGCCGCGCTTGTCAGGCGTAGAGGGCGATCCTTCGTAGCCACCAGCCCACTTGCCGAACACGCCTGTGGTGTAGCCGTGGTCTTTCAGCATCTCGGGCAGTATCTTGTGCTGCGGGTCGTAAGGTTCCTGACCCACCACGGCGAAGTCTACATTGTTGCCGTACATCACAGTGCGGTCGTTCGACCAGTATTCGCGGTTGCCGCGCACGTGTCCGTGACCCGAGTGCTGACCCGTCATTATCGAAGCACGCGAGGGCGCAGACACCGGCGAACCGGCGTAAGCCTGCGTGAAGCGCATACCCTCCTCAGCCATGCGGTCGATGTTGGGCGTACTGATATAGGGCTGTCCGTAGCAGGCGAGGTCGCCGTAGCCCATGTCGTCGCACAATATAAATATAATGTTGGGCTGCTTCGGCTGCACACGTTTCTGCGGTGCCTTTGCTGCCACGAGCGAGGGCACTACAGAGAGTGCGGCGCCCGCTAAAAGAATGTTCTTATTCATCGCGAAATTTGTTGTTTTAGAGTAATCGATTTGTTTTCAATGTATAAAATTACTGCAAATAATCCGAACACCAAAATCATTTCGCAACAAACATATAAATTCAGCCTGATTTACTCCGTTTTTCAAAAAATAAACATTACTTTTGCATATAGATTTTGCGCGGAAGTGCACATCTTAATCTAATAAAAGGACATTTACTAATAACTTTAAAGCAAACAATATGGCAGCAACAGTACTGAACGATGCACAGATTGATATCCTCAATATGATGCAATGGGTGAAAAGTCCCGAGACTTTAGCTGACTTGAAACAAGCTATATCCGATTTCTTTGCAAAGAAAGCAAAGGAGGAGATAGATGCTATGTGGGCTAACGGAAAGATGAACGAGGCAAAGTTCGAAAGCTTTGAAAATCTTCACGAAAGAAATTAACAGACTGCGCCATTATTGGCAATGCTAAATATATTGTAACACAAGACCATCACTTCAACATACTGAAACAAATATCATTTCCGAAAGTAGACATCATAACATTGAAAGCGTTTCTTGCGGAATTGCAAACACTATAAACAAATGAGAGAAAAAATTGACTGCTTTCTGCCCTGCAACGATGTAGCCGAGATTGCCGACTCGATACAGACGCTGAGCCAAAGCAAGACGACACAGCATATTAACCTGCTCGTGAGCGACACAAGCGACATCTGCGCGTGCAGCGACACGGACAGCATCAGCAACTGCACCGTGATAACCATCGACGGGCTCACTTCGACAAAGACACTACTCACCATCGAGGAGCATACGGATGCCGAATACGTGCTACTGAGTCTAAAGCACACACCAGTGAATCTCGGACTGCACGCTCTCGAACGACTGCTGCGCGTGGCTACCGACAGCAACGCCGGAATGGTGTACGCTGACAGCTACATACAGAAGGACGGCGTGGTGGAGAAGCATCCCACCATCGACTATCAGACGGGCAGCATACGCGACGACTTCGACTTCGGACAGCTGGTGCTCATACGCGCGTCGCTGCTGCACGAGTACGCAGCAAAGCAACAACTGACCGACTACAAGTGGGCTGGCTTCTACGACCTGCGCCTGTACATCAGTCGCAAGGCGCAGATATTTCATCTGAACGAATATCTGTACACACAGGTGGAGACCGACTCACGCAAGAGCGGCGAGCGACAGTTCGACTACGTCAATCCGCGCAACCGCGAGGTGCAGATAGAGATGGAACAGGCTGCCACAAAGCACCTGGACAAAATTGGTGCTACGGTAGACACATCGAAGTACACAAAGCCCGACTACAGCGAGCAAGACTTCACGTTCGAGGCATCGGTCATCATACCCGTGTTCAACCGCGCAAAAACCATCGCCGACGCAGTCAGTTCGGCTCTCGCGCAGAAGACCACATTCAAATATAACGTCATCGTGGTGGACAACCACTCCACCGACGGCACTTCCGCAATACTCGAAGCTGCGGCTGCTGAAGACAAGCGACTCATACACATCGTTCCGGAACGCACCGACCTCGGCATCGGCGGCTGCTGGAACGTGGCTATCGACGACGCACGCTGCGGACGTTTCGCCGTGCAGCTCGACAGCGACGACCTCTACTCGTCGCCGCAGACCTTGCAGCGCATCGTCGACGAGTTTCACAAGCAGGGGGCTGCAATGATTGTGGGCTCTTATCGCATGTGCAACTTCAAGCTCGAAACGCTCCCACCCGGACTTATCGACCACAAGGAGTGGACCGACCAGAACGGACCGAACAACGCGCTGCGCATCAACGGACTCGGCGCGCCACGCGCCTTCTTCACGCCTATCCTGCGCCAGATACAGTTCCCGAACACTTCATACGGCGAGGACTACGCCCTCGGACTTGCCTTCAGCCGCAAGTATCGCATCGGCAGAATCTTCGACGAGCTGTACCTGTGCCGCCGTTGGGACGGAAACAGCGATGCCGCACTGAGCATTGAGCGACAAAATGCCAACAACCTGTACAAGGATCGTCTGCGCACACTCGAGATTGCGGCTCGTCAGCAGCTCTCCGAGGGCACTGCGGATGCTTCGGCAGACAGTTCGCTGCAACGCTTCTTCAACCGTCAGCTGGAGGTATGGGAGGACGCTCGACAGCACTTCCACGACCTGCGCAACGTGAAGACGCGCGAGTTGGCGTGCGGAGAGATTACGCTGAAACTGCAGTTCAACCCTGCACGCATCGTCTCTACGGGCGCGAACATCGACCGCAAGACCATCGCTGAGCGTCCGTGCTTTCTCTGCGAGCAGAACCGACCGAAGGAGCAGATGCAGAAACAGGTGGACAAGAACTTCACGCTGCTCATCAACCCCTTCCCTATTATGCCGCAACACTATACTATACCGCTGCGCACACACCGTCCGCAGAGCATCGGCATGAACTATGGCGAGATTTACCGCCTACTCAACGCCTACCCCACACTCACCGTGTTCTACAACGGACCGAAGTGTGGCGCATCGGCTCCCGACCACATGCACTTCCAGGCAATCTGCTCGGGTATGCTGCCGCTGCAGACCAACTGGCCCCGACTGAGCCGGGGCAGCGAGGTGCTGCTGAGCAAGGACGAGCGTGGTGCGGTGGCTGCCGTACGTGACTTCGCCGTGCCCGTATTCTCTATACGCACCACCGACCAACACACGGGCGAACAGCTCTTCCGCAAGCTCTATTCGGCACTGCCGATGCACGGCGGCGAGACCGAACCGATGATGAACATCATAGCATGGCGCGACGGCGACGACTATCAGGTGGTGGTGATACCACGCACGAAGCATCGCCCCGACTGCTACTTTGCCGACGGCGAGGAGAAGCGTCTCGTCAGTCCGGGCTCGCTCGACATGGCGGGCTTCATCGTCACACCACGCCCCGAAGACTTCGAGACGCTGACCGCAGAAGAGGCTATAGCTATACTGCAGGAGTGTGGCATGAGCGAAGCTGCCTTCAACGAGGCGGTGGAGAAATTGCACACACTGGCAGCCGAAGCCCCGTCCGCTAACACCCACTTCGCTGGCAAGCAGCCGATGGTGTCGGTGGGCATCGTGAGCGGTGCGAAGATTTCGTTCTCGCTCAATAAGCCGTACATGGCTAAGGGTAACCTGATTGAGGGCGAGCAGGTGGTTGAGTTCCATGAGGGTGGCATACTGTGGAACGGCAACCAGTATCGCGAGCTGACCTTCCATCCGCAGCAGAACGATGCCTCGTTCTCACTGCACGACGTGACAATCGGCGTCAACTTCCACTGGGAGCGTCAGGAGACGCAGACCTTCCTGGGCACGCTACGCCTCGTGGTAGACTCCGACTGCATATGTGCTATAAACGAATTGCCCGTGGAGTCGTATCTGGAGAGCGTCATATCAAGCGAGATGAGTGCCACATCGAGCCTCGAACTGCTCAAGGCACACGCCGTCATATCGCGCAGTTGGCTGCTGGCGCAGATTGAGCAACGCCACAAGCAGCAGACTGGTGCCGGTGGCAGCGGCTTCTTCTCGTTCATACGCAAGGACGACGAGCTGATAAAATGGTACGATCGCGAGGATCATACCATCTTCGACGTTTGCGCCGACGACCATTGCCAGCGCTATCAAGGCATTACGAAGGCTACGAGCAAGCATGTGGCGGAGGCTATTCGTGCCACACGCGGACAGATACTGATGGACAACGACGAGATATGCGACGCACGCTTCAGCAAGTGCTGCGGTGGTGCTACGGAGGAATTCCAGTACTGTTGGGAGAACGTGAAGAAGCCATACCTCATGGCAGTACGCGACACGGCTGACGCAAGCTCTTGCGGATGCAACAACACCGCAGCAGCCGAACTGCCCGACCTTACCATTGAGGAGAACGCTGAACGCTGGATACGCACCGCACCGGAGTCGTTCTGCAACACCGACGACAAGAAGATTCTCTCGGAGGTGCTCAACGACTACGACCAAGAGACTACCGACTTCTATCGCTGGCACGTGACATACACACAGGAGGAACTGAAGAGCCTCATCACAGAGAAACTGAAGATGGAGTTCGGCGATATCCTCGACCTCGTGCCGATGGAGCGCGGACGCAGCGGACGCATCTGCCGTCTGAAGATTGTGGGTTCGGAGCGCACATTCACCATCGGCAAGGAGCTGGAGATACGTCGCACACTGAGCGACACGCATCTCTACAGCAGTGCGTTCGTCGTAGACAAGGAGGGGGTCAAGAACGGCGTGCCACAGACTTTCCGCCTCACAGGTGCCGGCTGGGGACACGGCGTAGGACTCTGCCAGATTGGTGCCGCAGTAATGGGTGCCAAGGGCTACAACTACGACCAAATCCTGCTGCACTACTACCGCGGAGCGGAGATAAAGAGGATATATAAGTAGTTTCAGGGGGTGCACTTGTCTCAAGTGCACCAACCAAGCAAGAACTACACCAACCAAGCAAGAACTGCACCAATTTTGAATTAAGAATTCGCAACTCAAAACTCAGAAACTCAAAATTCAAAATTGCCTCTGGCAATAATTAATAATTAAAAATTAAAAATTAATAATTGAAAAAGAAAAATCCGTGGGCATGGATCCCCACATTATATTTCGCAGAAGGTCTGCCCAACGTTGTCGTTACAGCCCTGTCGGTAGTCATGCTGATGCAGATGGGACTGAGCGATGCCGAGGTAGGACTCTACACGGGCTGGTTGGCTCTGCCTTGGGTGGTGAAGCCATTATGGAGTCCGTTCATCGACCTGCTGAAGACAAAGCGCTGGTGGGTGCTCACGATGCAGCTGCTCATGGGCAGTGCGCTGGCAGGCATCGCCTTCACGCTGCCCACGTCGTTCTGGTTCCAGGGTACGATGTTCTTCCTCTTCGCAATGGCGTTCGCCAGTGCTACGCACGACATCTCTGCCGACGGCTTCTACATGATAGAGCTCGACGAGCACAACCAGGCGAAGTATGTCGGACTGCGCAACACGTTCTACCGACTCGCCGTCATCTTCGTGAACGGCGCACTCGTATCGCTCGCCGGCATATTAGAACATCAACTGAATATGTCGGTGGTCTACACCTGGACACTCATCTTCTACGCGCTCGCGGCGCTCTTCATCGGCATCTGGCTCTACCACTGCCGTATGATGCCGCGTCCTGCCGACGATGTTAGTTCGGAGAAGAGCGTGAATGAAGTGGCACACGAACTGAAGACGATGCTCGCCACTTTCTTCTGCAAGTTCGGTGCGAAGGAGACGGTGTTCGTGATGCTCTTCCTGCTGTTCTACCGCTTTCCCGAAGCACTATTGAACACGATGACTAAGACGTTCCTCATGCGCCCGACAGCCGAAGGCGGAATGGCTCTGACACCCGAGGAGTACGGCTTGGCGCAGGGCACAGTGGGACTCATCGGACTGCTCTTGGGCGGAATCATCGGTGGCGTGCTCGTCAGTCGCGACGGCATGAAACGCTGGCTGTGGCCTATGGTTTGCGCCATTACGCTGCCCGACGTAGTGTACATATACCTCAGCTACACGCTCGACTCTAATCTGTGGGGCATATCATCGTGCCTCTTCGTGGAGCAGTTCGGCTATGGCTTGGGCTTCACCGTATTGACGCTCTACATGCTGTTCTATAGTCAGGGTAAGTTCCGCACCTCACATTATTCTATATGCACCGGCATCTCATACCTCGGACTGATGCTGCCGGGCATGGTGTCGGGCTACGTTAAGGACATCATGGGCTACAAGATGTTCTTCATCTTCGTGATGGCGTGCTGCCTGATCACGTTCCTCGTGACAGCATTCCTGAAGATTGACCCCGAGTTCGGAAAGAAGAAAATTGACCTCGAGTTCGGAAAGAAGAAATAATGACAGACAAGCAACCAAAAACAACCTACCGCCCACACCGCAGAGGTACAAAGACTCGCTGGTTGTGGCTTCCGTCGCTGATGTTCGGCGACGGAGTGGCTGTGTCTGTGCTTGTACTGACCATGGTAATGCTGCGCCGTATGGGGCTCGACACCGCTGATACCGCACTCGCTATCGCCCTACTCTCAATACCGGTGTTGCTGCGTCCATTGTTCGAGATGGTAGTGACCCACTTTTGGGGCACCACAAAGGTGTGGATACTATCTACACAGTTCATCTCCGCTCTCTCGCTCGCTGCCGTAGCCTTTACGCTGCATACGAGCAGTTGGCTGTTAGGCACGGTGTGCTTCATGCCGTTCTTCGTGTGCTCATCCGTGTTCTACAACATCGCCCTGCACCGCTTCTATATCGATACCTCTCAGGGGGCGCACTTGTCTCAGGGGGCGCACTTGTCTCAGGGGGTGCACTTGTCTCAGGGGGTGCACTTGTCTCAAGTGCACCAACAAAACCCAACACCTCAACACCACAACACCACAACATCAATTATGGCCCTCCTCTTCGGCTGCGGAGTGATGATGATGATAGCTGGCAACATGGAAGTTGTGACGCGCAACATACGCTATTCGTGGAGCCTTGTGTTCTACGTTATGGCAGGCGTGGAACTGTTCCTGTGGCTTTGGCACACCATATTTCTACCCGGTGGCACGCATGGTTACGCCAAGCCGAAGCCGACAATGGGACTGCATCGCGGTGAGTTCAGAATATCCTTGCGTCGTATGCTGAAGCGCAAGGATGACATCACCGCCTTGACATTCTTCATCCTCTTCCTCCTGCCCGAGACGTTGCTCGCTCTCACCGCCCCACTCTTCCTCATCGCAAAGCCACATAATGGCGGACTGGGTTTATCGCCACAGGAGTTCGCCTTCACACAGGGCACCATCGCCGTCATTGCTATCGCATTAGGCTACACACTCGGCGGTAAGGCGATAAAGAAACACGGACTGCGTCGTTGGCTGCTGCCCTCAGCCCTGCTGCTCGCCGTTCCGGGTGCCGCACTGCTATTCCTCAGCTACAACACGGCAGCGCCACTCAGCATCGTAGCCGCAGCGCTGGCTGCGGGTCACGCTGCTTTGGGCTTCGCTCTTAGCATGATGAAGCAGGTGGTGGTGCGCTTCACGCGCAATATGCCAGACAACACTTTGCGCCACGCCATAGCGCGCACGCTCATCGCTACCCCATTTGTCCTCGTAGGCATGTTCGCAGGAGTCATGCTCACCCTGATCGACTATCAGCACATCTTCCTCGTTGCCACAGAGCTCTCCATCGCATCGCTGACAGTCGCAGCATTCTACCTCTATCGCACACGCAAAAAATAGCAGGCTACAAAGGCATCACATCGGACGAAATGGTGCGCCATATATCCGTTTATATTTGGTCTTCAACACATTACGATTGCACGATGTCCATAAATGGAAGATATGGAAGATAAAAACGGCTATCGAGAATTATTAGTCGATGAATCGCTTTGTTATCTCGCCATACATGTCGATGCGGCGGTCGCGCAGGAAGGGCCACCAGCGGCGCACGTCCTCGCTGTGCGCAAGGTCAACCTCCACGATCACGCTATCCTCTGTATCGGGAGCCGAACGATATAGCATCTCGCCCTGCGGACCAACAACCATTGACGAACCCCAGAACTCGATGCCCGGTGTCTGCTTGCTCGGGTCAGGCTCGAAACCAACGCGGTTGACCGACACTACGGGTAGACCGTTGGCTACGGCATGACCGCGCTGCACGGTTGTCCACGCCTCGCGCTGACGCTGCTGCTCGTCCTCGGTGTCAGACGCTGCATAACCGATAGCTGTAGGATAGATGAGCAGTTCGGCACCATGCAGAGCCATCAGTCGGGCTGCCTCCGGGTACCACTGGTCCCAGCATACGAGCACGCCGAGTTTGCCCACGCTGGTCTGAATCGGACGGAAGCCGAGGTCGCCAGGTGTAAAGTAGAACTTCTCGTAGTAGGCAGGGTCGTCGGGTATGTGCATCTTGCGATACTTGCCGGCGATAGAGCCGTCGCGCTCCATGACGACAGCCGTGTTGTGATACAGCCCCGGAGCACGGCGCTCGAAGAGCGATGTGACGATAACCACGTTGCACTCGCGTGCCAATGCGCCGTAGAAGTCGGTAGACGGACCGGGGATAGGCTCCGCAAGGTCGAAGTTGTCTACATCCTCAATCTGGCAGAAGTAGAGCGAGTTGTGCAGTTCCTGAAGCACAACAAGTTCGGCACCACGCTTTGCGAGGTCGCGCACGCCGTCGGCAAGACGCTGCATGTTTGTCTTCACGTCAGCCACGTTGTGCTGCTGAAGATATCCTATTTTCAAGTGTTTCATAATCTTACTACGTATTTATTTTGTTGCAAAGTTAGCCATTTTCGGTAAAAAAGCCTCATCTCAACTGCCAGAAAGCCACGGCAGCAGCTGCGGCAACATTGAGCGAGTCGATGCCGCGTGCCATCGGTATGCGCACCACATAGTCGGCGGCGGCGATGGTAGCGGCAGGCAGTCCGTCGCCCTCGTTGCCCATGACGATGGCAAGACGAGGCTCGGCGAGCAATGCAGCATCGTCGATAGACACAGACTTGTCGGTGAGAGCCATCGCAGCGGTGCGGAAGCCATACCGGTTCAGGTCGCTGACAGGACCGTCTATCCACGTCCAAGGAATGGAGAACACCGCACCCATCGACACTCTCACCGCACGGCGGTTGAGCGGATCGCAGGAAGTACGCGTCATCAGCACAGCATCGATGCCGAGAGCGGCAGCCGAGCGGAACATGGCACCCACGTTGGTGGCGTCGACAACGCCGTCGATAACCACCACACGACGCGCATCGCGGCACACCTCCTCAACGCTTCGCTCCGCAGGGCGGCGCATAGCACAGAGCACGCCGCGCGTCAGCACGTAGCCAGTGAGCGAAGCAAGCAGTTCGCGACTGCCTGTGTAGACAGGTATGTCGCCACACCGACTGATTATCTCTGCCGCATCTCCATCTACATGGCGCTGCTCGCAAAGCAAAGCCAAGGGCTCGTAACCCTCAACAAGTGCACGGTCAATGACCTTCGGACTCTCCACGATGAACACACCACTACCCTTTTCGTAGCTGTGGCGCAGCTGCTTCTCCGTGAGACTCGAGAAAAGCTCGACACCGGGGAATTCAAGCGAATCGATTTCTACTATAGCCATTGCGCAAATCGTTTACTTCGCCAACTGGCACTCGGCAGGATACTGCATCGTGAGACAATGGATAGATCCGTGCTGACGCACGATGGTACGCGAGTCAATGCCGATGATGTCGTAGCCCGGGAAAGCCTCAGCCACAAGAGCCAGAGCACGGGCATCGTTCTCCTCCTGTGCATAAGTAGGTACAATGACGGCGCCGTTGATGATGAGGAAGTTGGCGTAGGTAGCCGGCAGACGGTCGCCGTCGTCGTAGAGCGCGTCGGGCATGGGCAGACGCAGCAGGCGATATGGCTTGCCGTCGGCATCGGTTGCCACCTTCAGTTGCTGCTCAAGAGCGTGCAGGTCGGCATACTGCGGATCGTTTTCGTCGTCGCAGCCCACATAGAGCAGAGTGTTGTCGGGACAGAGGCGCACGATGGTGTCGATATGTCCGTCGGTGTCATCGCCGATGAGTTGTCCGTGGTCGAACCATACTATCTTGCGAGCGCACAGCCGTTCCTTCAGCACCTGCTCCACCTCAGCCTGTGTCATGGGTTGGTTGCGGTTGGGTGCCATAAGGCATACGCTCGTGGTGAGCACCGTACCACGTCCGTCGCTCTCGATAGAACCACCTTCGAGCACGAAGTCGTCGTAGTCAACACGTTCGCCACCGAACACTCCACCACCGAACAGCGTGCGGTTGATGAGGTTGTCCTTGTCGGCAGCGAACTTCTCGCCCCATCCATTGAAGCGGAAGTCGAGAAGGCGGCAGGAGACTACGGCATTCTTGCCGTAGTCAGAAGCATCACCGTCCTCAAAGGAGTCTACGGCATTCTTGCCGTAGTCACGCACCCCTTGCTCGGTTGGTGCAGCAGAGACTGCTGCACCCCCTATGTGAATGCCGTCGTCTCCTGCTGTCGGGATGAGCGTAATGAAGGCGTGGTCGCGTGCCCAAGTGTCGTTGTTGTCACACTCGTAGATGCGCACGTTCTCCATCTCCTCGGCAGAAAGGCTCTCCTCGAGCTCTGCACGCACTGCATCTGGATGCTTAGCAGCGATGACAAGCGGCTCGTAATGAGCCACAGCCTTGGCTATCTGCACGAAGGTTTCGGTGATATCATCAAGGTAAGGAAACCAGTCGGTATTCTCGTGAGGCCATGTGAGTTGCACGCACGCTTGGCGGTGCCACTCGGCAGGAAGTATATAGTTTTCGTTCTGCATAAAATCTAACAATATGTCATTTTTGTTTAAAACTACTGCAAAGTTAGTGTTTTTCCGTCAAACAGTCTTACAATTCAAGTTTTTTGACTAAATTTGCAAATAATACTTTATACTCTAAATAATGAACTTATGAAAGACTTCATCAAAAGCGTGCTTGCCACAATGGTCGGCATATTCGGCTTCTTTATCGTGATGGGCGTACTCACCATGATGAGCATCATCGGTATGGTGGCATCAAGCAGTGCTGCACAGAACGTAGAGAAGAACTCGGTGTTTGTGCTCAACCTATCGGGAACTATCAGCGACCAGGGTACAGACAATCCGCTCAGCCTTTTCACAGGCGACGACTCGCAGAGCACCGGACTCAACAACATCCTCTCTGCAATCAAGAAAGCTAAAACCAACGACGACATAAAAGGCATATACATAGAAGCGGGCGCACTTATCACCAACTACGCTACGCTGCAGGAGATACGCAACGCCCTCGCCGACTTCCGCAAGAGCGGCAAGTGGATTGTGGCTTACGGCGACTACTACACACAGGGTGCCTACTACGTAGCATCGGTGGCAAACAAGGTGTACATCAATCCGAAGGGCATCGTCGACTGGCACGGCATCGGAGCGCAGACCATGTTCTACAAGGATTTCATGGCTAAGTTCGGCGTGAAGTGCGAGGTGGTGAAGGTGGGCACGTTCAAGAGTGCTACCGAGACCTTTACCGAGGAGAAGATGAGCGACGCCAACCGCCTGCAGACACAGACCTTCATCGACGGCACATGGCAGAACATCTGCACCGCCGTATCGAAGAGCCGTGGCATCAGCATAGACTCGCTTAACAGCTACGCCGACTCGTACCTCGCACTACAGTCGACAGAGATGCTCATGAAGGCGAAGATGGTGGACGGCATGATGTACGGCGACCAGGTGAAAGACGCCGTGAAGAAGATGATGAAGCTCGAGAAGGACGACGACATTGCGCAGCTCACTCTCAATGACATGCTCAACGTGAAGGACGAGAAGGTGGAGGGCGACAAGATTGCCATCTACTATGCGTCGGGCGACATCGTGCAGGACCCTAAGGCTGCCACAATGTTCGGCAGCAACGACTATATAGCAAGCCGCAAGGTGTGCAAAGACCTTGAGGACCTTATGAACGACGACGACGTGAAAGCCGTTGTGGTGCGCATCAACTCGGGCGGCGGCGATGCCTACGCTTCGGAGCAGATGTGGCATCAGATGAGCGAACTGCGCAAGGTGAAGCCGGTCGTGGTGTCGATGGGTGACTACGCTGCGTCGGGTGCTTACTATATGTCGGCTCCTGCTTCGTGGATCGTGGCTCAGCCGAACACACTGACGGGCAGCATCGGCATCTTCGCCGTGATACCCGACTTTAGTGGACTCGTCACGACCAAGCTCGGGGTGCGCTTTGACGAGGTGAAGACCAACCGCCACTCTACTTTCGGCAACCTCATGGCGCGCCCGTTCAACGCCGAAGAGACGGCTATGCTGCAGGCAAGCGTGAACCGTGGTTACAGCCTGTTCCGCCAGCGTGTGGCTGACGGCAGACACCTCCCTATCGAAAGCGTAGAGAAGATTGCCCAGGGACGTGTGTGGCTCGCTACCGACGCACTCAACATCAAGCTCGTAGACCAGCTTGGTGGCATCGACGACGCGGTGAAGAAAGCTGCCGAACTCGCAAAGCTGAAGGAATACTACACAAGCGACTACCCTGCGACTGCTTCGTGGATAGATAACTTGCTCAACTCGATGTCGTCGTCGGGCACATATCTCGACGCACAACTCCGACAGACACTCGGCGAACTATATCAGCCGTTCACCGTGCTGCGCTCTATCGATAAGCGCGAGGCTATCCAGGCACGCATACCATACGCTATAAGCATCAAGTAATAAATATAATAAATGTGAGAACAGAAGGCGACTTTATAAAAATCAACGAGTGGCTGCTACCGCTTAGCTGGCTCTACGGATTGGGAGTGCGACTACGCAATTGGATGTTCAACATCGGACTGAAGAAGAGTCGCAGTTTCGACATTCCAGTCATATCCGTGGGAAATATCACCGTAGGCGGTTCTGGCAAAACTCCACACGTGGAATATCTCATCAATCTGCTGCATGAGAAGTTCCGCGTAGCTGTGCTCTCGCGCGGATACAAGCGCAAGAGCCACGGCTATCTGCTCGCCGGAAAGGACACCACAATGCCCGAGATTGGCGACGAGCCGTTCCAGATGAAGAGCAAATACAGCGACATCTACGTGGCTGTCGACAAAGACCGCTGCCACGGCATCGACCGACTAACCACCGATGATGCCACGAAGGATGTGGACGCCATTCTGCTCGACGACGCCTACCAACACCGCTATGTGAAACCGGGCATAAACATACTGCTCATCGACTACCACCGCCTAATCATCTACGACAAGCTGCTGCCAGCAGGACGTATGCGCGAGCCGAAGGAGGGCACGTCGAGAGCCGACATCGTAATCATCACGAAATGTCCGAAAGACCTGAAACCGATGGAGTTCCGAGTACTGAAACGTGCGCTTAACCTCTACCCCTATCAGGACCTCTACTTCACCACGCTGCGCTACAACGCACTAAAGGCACTGTTCTCCGACGAACGCCTATCGCTAAACGCCCTGCCGAAGAACGTGAACATAATGCTGCTCACGGGTATCGCCTCGCCCGAGCAGATGATGGTAGACCTGCAGGCGGTGTCGAAACGTATCACACCGCTCACCTTCGGCGACCACCATCAGTTTACAGCCGAGGACGTAGAGCAGATAAACAGCACGTTCGCTGCCATGCCCAAGCCGAAAGTGATAATAACAACGGAGAAGGACGCAACGCGACTTGAACACCTGGACGGATTGTCCGACGAAACGAAATCTAACATTTACGCTCTCCCGATACGCATACAATTCATGCTCGGAGGGGAGGAAGAATTCAACAATAAAATTATAAGCTATGTACGAAAAAATTCAAGAAACAGCATCTTGGTTAAAAGAAAGAATGACCACAAAGCCTGAAACAGCCATCATCCTCGGCACAGGTCTCGGACAGCTCGCTACTGAAATCACAGACAGCTACGAGTTCTCATATTCAGACATCCCTAACTTCCCCGTATCTACCGTTGAGGGCCACTCCGGCAAACTCATCTTCGGCAAGCTCGGCGGCAAGGACATCATGGCTATGCAGGGACGCTTCCACTACTACGAGGGCTACTCGATGAAGGACGTTACGTTCCCTATCCGCGTGATGTACGAACTGGGCATCAAGACACTCTTCGTAAGCAACGCTTCGGGCGGTATGAACCCTGAGTTCAAGATCGGCGACCTGATGATCATCACCGACCACATCAACTTCTTCCCTGAGCACCCGCTGCGCGGCAAGAACTTCCCGACCGGTCCGCGCTTCCCGGATATGCACGAGACTTACGACCACGCTCTCATCAAGGAGGCTGACCAGATTGCCGAAGAGAAGGGCATCCGCGTGATGCACGGCGTATATGTAGGCGTGCAGGGTCCGACATTCGAGACTCCGGCTGAGTACAAGATGTACCACCGCCTCGGCGGCGACGCCGTAGGCATGAGCACCGTGCCTGAGGTAATCGTGGCTCACCACTGCGGCATCCGCACATTCGGCATCTCTATCATCACCGACCTCGGACTGGAGGACACCCCTGTTGAGGTATCGCACGAGGAGGTGCAGGTGGCTGCCAACAACGCTCAGCCGCTTATGACAGAAATTATGCGCGAGATGATCCGCCGAGCATAACAGCTCGACTGACGTGTCAACTCGTTAACTTGTCAACTCGTTAACTATTAAAAATGACCGACATTTCAAAACTCGGTGAGTTTGGTCTTATCCACCATCTCACCGACAACATAAAAATAAAGAACGAATCGACCCTCAAGGGCGTGGGCGACGACTGCGCCGTGCTCCACTACCCCGACTCTGAAGTGCTCGTAACTACAGATATGCTCATGGAGGGCGTACACTTCGACCTCACATATATCGACCTGCAGCATCTCGGATACAAGTCGGCAATGGTGAACATCAGCGACATCTTTGCCATGAACGGCACACCACGACAGCTCACCGTGAGCATCGCGCTGAGCAAGCGCTTCAAGGTGGAGGACATGGAGGAGTTCTACAGCGGACTGCGCATGGCTTGCGACAAGTGGGGCGTCGACATCGTTGGCGGCGACACCACATCGTCGTACACCGGACTCGCCATCAGCATCACCTGCATCGGTGAGGCTCGCAAGGAGGACATCGTCTACCGCAACGGAGCCAAGGACACCGACCTCATCTGCGTGACGGGCGACCTCGGTGCGGCTTACATGGGTCTACAACTGCTCGAACGCGAGAAGAGCGTCTACTACCAGCAGGTGGACGAGGCACGCAAGAAGAACGACAAGCATGCTCTCGAAGAGCTGAAGGGCTTCCAGCCCGACTTCGCCGGCAAGGAGTATCTGCTGCAGCGCCAGCTTCAGACCGAAGCTCGCGGCGACATCATAGCTCGCTTCCGCGAACTGAACATCCGACCGACAGCGATGATGGACATCAGCGACGGACTCTCAAGCGAACTGATGCACATCTGCAAGCAGTCGAACTGCGGATGCCGCATCTACGAGAAGAACATACCAATCGACTATCAGACGGCGGTGATGGCGGAGGAGCTGAACATGAACGTAACAACGTGCGCCCTCAACGGCGGCGAGGACTACGAACTGCTCTTCACCGTGCCAATCGGCGACCACGAGAAGATTCAGCAGATGGACAACGTGAAGCTGATTGGACACATCACACGTCCTGAACTCGGACAGATGCTCGTAACACGCGACAACCAGGAGTTCGAACTGAAGGCGCAGGGATGGAATCCGCTGAGCGAAAAATAACATAGGAGGGTATGGCATCGTGCCATAACCACGCAGCCTTATAGGGGAGTGTGTCAAAACTAAAATATTTGGCCAATTGAATAGCAAACGGTTCTAATCGTAGGAGGCTACGGCATTCCTGCCGTAGCCATTAGTAACTGAAATACGACTGTTTGCAATGGCTACAGCAAGAATGCCGTAGCCTCCTACAGTTAGCCATTCTTCGCAATTCTATAGTTTTGACACACCCTCTTTTTTTTATCAATAAAAAGCAGTCCCTTTATTGTTGCAAAAACTCAGACTTAGTGTTGTAAAAGCTCAGACTTAGTGTTGTAGAAGCTCTGCTCTACTCATCGGACGGCGAACGCAATCCGATCAGACGGCGAACGCAATCCAATCGGGCGGCGGACGCAATCCAATCGGGCGGCGTTCGGTATACAATGACAAGAACATAGGCTTTACATTATTACAATGCAGCATTTGCATCACATAAGATCTGTTGCGATACCACAAAAACCCCACTCTTACCCAATTCTATTTCCACTCTCAAACCACTACACACCACTATATAATCACAAAACTTACGGTTCAAAATATCATTTTTCACAAAAAATCGACAAATAATTTGGCAGATTCAAAAATAATGCGTACCTTTGCACTCGCAAAATTAACGCAGTTGGTGCCATAGCTCAGATGGTAGAGCAAAGGACTGAAAATCCTTGTGTCCCCGGTTCGATTCCTGGTGGCACCACTTACAAAGAGTCATTCTTCGGAGTGACTCTTTTTTTATTATTGCTGTCCGGTAAAACTAAAAAATGTGGTCGCAAACGGGCTGAAAGCCCAACAATCACATAGCCCAGGGCAGCGCCCTGGGTAAACATTATACCCCACATCTACATTCGCCCTGTAAGGGCAAAAGCCTAATTATTAAGGTGTTGCCCTTACAGGGCGCACTATTCAACAAATATACTCAATACCCAGGGCGTTGCCCTGGGCTATGTGATTATTGGGCTTTCAGCCCGCATAGTATATAAGCAAGCCCCTTTAGCAAATATTGAAATAAAACACTGAACACCAAAACAATATAAGGGTGAATAATTGTTTACCGGACAGCAATATTTTTTATATACGTGCCATAGCTCAGTTGGTAGAACAAAGGACTGACATTGTCTATAAATAGGCCTTGTGTCCCAGGTTCGATTCCTGGTGGCACCACTTACAAAGAGTCATTCTTCGGAGTGACTCTTTTTTTATATACGTGCCATAGCTCAGTTGGTAGAGCAAAGGACTGACATTGTCTATAATCTTCCCCAAAATAAATATAATTTGTGACTTAGAGCACGTTGATGCAAGATTTTAAGTATGTCGGTCTTGACATTTTAACTCAAGCAGCGAGCACTCGGAGATATTCATTTCTGTTTTTATCCCAACTGGCTTATAATTCGGAAATTTTATCTAAATTTGTATAAAGCAAGGGGAGATATTTATCATCCCTTTATGACAAGAATTTTGCCCACACCTCGGATGCTGATATGGAGTGACTTTTATAAATTGACTGATTTTATGCTTGTTTCTTGCAGAATTATCGTAATTTTGCAGTAACAACAAAAAGAGTTAGCAATGAAATAGAAGTTTAACAAGACATATTAGAAAAAGAAGTGTTTGCTTCTTACTTGTGAAAGTCCTAAAATCACCACTTTGAAGACTAACAATCACAGCAGTAAGGAAGTGAATGCTCATGCCATAAGGTGTGGGCTTTCCTTGTTTGTGATTGTAGGTGTTGTGGTGATACCTTGGACTCAACAAGAAAGCATCACACCTTTCTTTTTGTGGTATGGCTACAAAAAGGCAGCATGGATAAGGAGTATATCATATTTCAAGAGGATGGCTTATTTGGCGCTAAAGACCAAAGGGGGAAAATTATTATTCAACCACAATATATGGAGATGCAACCATTCAGTTGTGGTCTGTCATTGGTCAGAAACCATCAATATCAATATGCTTATATTGATATTAACAACAAACAAGTTATTCCTTTTGGCAAATATTCTTGGTGTGACCCACAATTTACTTGCGGGTTTTCTCGTGTAATGGAATATCATTATCTTGAAGAGAAGAACAAGTGGGGTATAATTGACATCTTAGGGGATATTGTTGTACCACTGAAATACGATAAAATATGGGCTATAAAGGAAGAATTTCTTTTTTCTCTCAAGGCTTTTCTCGGTGACAAAGAAGAAAGAATAAACCTTCATCTGTTAAGCAACAAAGTCATTTTTGATGGCTTAGCCTACATCTGCACTTATTCAGTAGAAGCATTTAAGGAATTAGTACATTGTGAGAAACTGTATGTCAAAGCTCAACCCAAAACACGACAATTGTATTTTACTTACGGAGCTAATATAGGTTTTGTTCTTTTAAAAGGAATACCACAAGAGCCTGTAATCTCCATTGTAGCCAATAGTAATGGTAAAATATTTCCTTTGCTAATGGAAAAATCAGACATAGGCAAAACTACATTATTCCCTGCTAAAGTAGCTCCTAAGAAAACTTTTTCAAGAGCAGCATCTCACAAAACATCTTTTTGGGATTATGAATCCGAAAAAATGAATGATGCAGATAATTGGGAAGACCAAAGGCTTGATGCTTTTGAAGGTGACGAAAGTAATTATTGGAATATTGAATAACTAAAAGATATATAAAATGAATAAGAAAATTATTGTACTTTTGATGTTGCTCTGTTGTATATTGATAATCAGTTGCAGCAATGAGAATGAAGAAAATAATCTGTCTGTAATTGGAACTTGGAATGTCACAACTTTAATAGAAGATGCAAAATATACAGATTTAGATAAAGAAAAACATAATGAAGTTGAAATAAGTTATGGGTCTTATGTTTGGGAGTTTGTAGAAAATGGTGATGTTAAAGTAACTGGTAGTGCTGATGGTATTTATCAATGGTACAATAAAGGAGAAAAGCCTACAGACTATCAAGCCTTTGTCTTTGACAAGAATCAGATGAAATTGCTAATGGGATTTTCTGATACTTCAAAATCTCCTACTATCTATGATGTGTTAGAATTATCTGATACAGAAATGATATTAAGAGATTCTGCTAAATGGTTGAATTTGGGAGAAGGAGAAGTTATAATCACCCGAACTTTAACTTTCAAAAGAATCAATTAAATGATGGAATTTCCATTAGCATTTGGCTTGCAAAAGACAGGCTTGCCATTGATAGTGACATTAGGCAGACTAAAGAACCTGTGCTTTCTTATAGACACAGGAGCTACGCATAATGTCCTTTTTGCTTATGTATATGAGCATTTAAAAAATGAGTTCAAAGTACTGGAAGACAAACAAAACATCATGGGGATAGATGGAGAATATAAAGAAACTCCTGTCATTGAAGCTACATTCAACTTTGAGGGAACAGATTATACTTCTTCATTTTCTGTTTTTGATGGCTCAGATGCTATAAGGCAGATACAAGAAGAAACAGGGGTGCAAATTCATGGTATTCTAAGTACAGACTTCCTTGTGAAAAACAAATGGATTCTTGACTTTGATAAATTGAAATAAGAACAACTGACTAAAAACAAGACATACAAATGAAGAAAGGTTTTGTAATTTTATCCATCCTATTAGGCTTTGTATTAGTAGCTTCAATCTCTTATAATATATCATTATATCAAGAGAATAAAGCATTGACAGCCAAGCAAGATTCCTTATACACATTGTCAGAAGCACAAAAGGTGTTTAAGGAAAATGGATTAAAGCTGATAGATGATGTAACAGTATCTATCCAAGAGGTTAAAGACCATGCTACCAAGTATAGTATAAATCTGCCTGAAAGTAGGAACTCATTCAACATCAATGGACTTAATTCTCTGATTGTGTATTATCTTGCTTACAATGCAATAGATATTTCCAGCCATCCAATGGTTTTAGGAAACACAATCAATCCTGTAATGGGGAGAGTAAATAAGAATGAGGTTGTTGATAAGATATTTATAACCATGCAACAATTGTCTAAAGGAGAAAACAGTAATCTATTCAGTACTTTAAGAATACAGGCAATGAATGTAGGAGATTTGCCAAAGCCTGAAATAAAAGAACTTCCATTAGAATGAACTCAAAATGAATGAAATCTTCATCCATATCAAAGGCATTGGTTTTACATTCCTTCTTGATAAGAAAATGAAGCACAACCTTATTGGTCCTGCATTCTTGGCTTTCTTCAACCTTAGGAAGAGGCAGATGTATTCACTTCCTAAGAATAATATGAGAGAAGTGAATACAAAACCTGCCTATAATCATTTGCAACCTTTTCTTCCTGAATATGTGGATTCCATCAGCACTAATGATGTGTTCCATTATGTGGGGAAGAAAGTAGGAAGATGCAAGGATAACAAGTTGAGGATATGCAAAGTGTTCAGGTTTGGATTTGAGTATGAGGGATACACTTTCTCTTTTCCTTTTCTTCTTGACAAGAATTTGGATGAGTCAGCTATATTAGGAAAAGAATCATTAAACCATATAATCAACACTGTTATGAAACATAAAGCAGAAACTTAGCACTTCTACAAGTGCTAATACATATTGTGATAGACAAATTTAGTCTTAACTTGAAAACACTCTTTGTTTTCTCCACTGCATTAACCATAGTAGGCAAGATTACAGTATATTACTGATGTGCACTAAGATAAAGACATATCTATTTATTACTGAAAATCCTTGTGTCCCCGGTTCGATTCCTGGTGGCACCACAATATAAAGAGTCATTCTTCGGAGTGACTCTTTTTTGTTTTCATTTTATCCATTACCTTTGTAATGTTTTTTCAAAAAAATCAATGTTTTGCTTAGTTTTTCACTTTGCTCAACTGTATATATAAGTATATGACACAGGAAAAGGACATAGAACAGATGTTTCGGCGGCATTACGAGAAGATGTACAATCTGGCCAGATACATTCTCTCGGATGACGACGAGAGCAAGGATGTGGTGAGCGAAGTGTTCACGCAGATTCTTGCTGATGATGTAGTCCTGTTGACTGAGAGCGAGGAAGGTTATCTGATGCGGAGCGTGCGCAACCGCTGTCTCAATCTGATTGCTCACAAGAGCGTGAAGGAAAGAGTGGCGAAGCTATTGTTGGATGATGCCGACGTGATTCTTTCTGAAGACACCGATGAGCGTCTCGAACAACTGCTACTTCTCATCGACGACCTTGAACCTCCCATCCGTAAGCTAATCTTCCGCCTGCGCTATCTGCAAGACAAGTCATATCAGGAGGTGGCAGACGAGGTGGGAGTAAGCAAAGTGACGGTGTTCAACCATCTCTCTAAGGCTATGGACTGGATTAAAAGACAAATTAAAAGAGCAAAACAATGAGTACGATGAACAAAGACGAAAAGCGGTTGATGCTCTTCGATATGCAGGAGCATCCCGAGAAATATACCGACGAGCAGGTGGAGCACTTGCTTGCCGACGAAGAAGCGCAGGAGTTTCTACGCGACTTGGCTATGGCGAGAATGGCCGGCAAGAAGGCCACGCCAAAGAAGGTGGATGTGGACAAGGCCTGGAAGGAGTTTTCGGAAAAGCACAATAAGGCTAAGTCTATTAGCAACGGAACAAACACTCCTTACCGCAACCGAATGCAGATTGCAGCCTCTATCATTGGCATCATCTTCCTCTCTGGCGTAGCCTTGGCTACCGTGCATAACGGCTGGTTAAAGTTCGCGGCTGCGGACAATGCTGCGGATAATAAGACTACGACAGAACAGACCGTAAAACAAAAGCCATCAGCCGACGACAACCTTAAAGCCGTTACTGCAGAACCAAAGGACTCGCTCGACATGAAACCCGTTGTGTTCGATAATGCTGAGTTGGGAACGATACTTACGCAGATGACAGACTTCTATCACGTGAAGGTGAGGTATGACAACGCCGACACACAGCATGTGCGTCTCTTCTTCAACTGGAACAAGACGAAGACATTGGAGCAGAACCTGGAGATTCTGAATGCTTTCGACCGCATACAGATAGAGTATGCCGAAGGAGAATTGGTCGTAAAATAAGAACTGAGGACGTATTATGAAAAACATATTTAAGCCAACACCCGACAGCAGCAAGACCATCAGCCTGCTTCTTTTCTTTCTGCTGGCTTTCGTACAGCAATCTTACGGCCAGCGCATCACCAGACAATATAATAATGTGTCGTTCTCTGAGGCATTGAAGGACCTGAATGCCCGTCAACATAAATACACCATTAACTTTGTGTACGACGAGTTGGAGGACTTCAAGGTGACAAAGAGCATACGCAACATGAGTGTTCCAAATGCCATCATGCAACTCATTGGCTTCTACCCTATCAGAATGACGCAGGTAGAGGACAACATAATGGTAGAATGTACGCAGAAGTCAACGCTTCGATATAAGGGACGCATTGTTGACGAACGAGGCAATGCAGCCGAATACGCCACAATAGCCTTGCTATCGCCCATCGATTCCACCATCGTAGGTCAGGGCGTGAGCAATGAAAACGGCTACTTTGTCATTCCTTCCAACTACAGAAAGGTGTTAGCCCGTATTACATACATTGGCTATAAGACCGTAAACCGTATATTCAACAATACGGAAATGGGCATCATCCGACTGCAACCCAAGACCATGACGGTTAAAGGTGTTGTGGTGAAGGGCAAAAGAAATACAGTGAAAGTAGAATTGAATAAGATAACCGTGGATGTAGCACATTCCTATTTGCAGTATATGGGAAAAGTAACCGATGTGCTCGGCATGATTCCAGGATTAACCTCCGACTTGCAGTTGTTAGAAGGTGGAACTCCAACATTTGTTCTTAACGGAAGACCCGTAAGTATGGCTGAGCTTAAAGCCATACCTGCGTCGCAGGTAAACAAGATTGTGGTTGATTCAAATCCAACAGCAGAATATAGCGCCAGCAATAAGGGCGTTGTGTACATCACCACCAAAACAGCATTGGGCAATACACTGTCTACAGAGTTAAGCAACACGTCTATTTTTGCCAGAAACTATGTGGATATGGCAAATGTGTCCATAAACGAGAAATACAAGAAGGTGAGCAATATTCTTACGGCAGGGTTTTCGTATTTAAGTACAACACAGATAGACAAAACCACAGAGACTGTATTCTTGCCACAAAAAGACATAGAGAGCGCAAAGGAGAGACATACGATAGGAAACGCTCGTACGTTCGAATGGTTCTATTCGATGAACTGGGAAATCAGCCGACAACAGTCGTTCGGCTTTCAATATACGGGCAACATATGCAACACGCATATAAAAGAACCTACTTGGCAGACAATGAATGGAACCGAAATGACGTTCAATCAGAAGAAGCGAGGAGCAGACTATCTGCATAGTGCCAGCGTGAACTATAGAAACGAAATCGACTCTACACGCACACTCTCTATTATAGCCGATTACGCACAGAATCACTCCGATGAGACAGGATTGGCTGCCACAGTTCCTGCTGTCGCTACAGCAAGTGAGGGGAAATATCACATCGGAGGTACACGCCTATCATACAACAGTCGTCGCAAGTGGGCTAACGTGTCAATGGGGCTTTTCTTCTCGACTATGAACAATAAAGGCAATTATGCCTACAATGCGGATGTAGAGACATACAATACTCACGAGAGTCTGTATGGTGCATATTTGTCACTTTCGAGACAATTCTGCAGCTTTTATTTGCAAGGTGGCTTGCGCATGGAAGCCGACCATAGAAAGTTGGAGACCGGCGTGTCTGGAGCGTTCACCGACTCTACAGAATGGAAACTGTTCCCCAACTTGGTAGCAAAGAAGCAACTGACAGTCAAATCTTCTGTGAGCTTATCCGTAGGACAGACCATCGGACGCCCTTCGTTTTCCAACTTGAATCCCGGACTCTACTATTATGATGCCATCTCATATAAGGTAGGAAACCCGCAGCTGAAGCCAAATGTAACAACCAACATAAAGCTCAGCTATAACTATGGCAACTTGTTGGCATCAGTAGCCTACAACAGAAGTAAAGACAGAATAGTAGATCTGCCGTTCTGGACAGAAACGTCGGTTGACAATAAGAACATCAAGTTTATGCCTGTGAACTTTAACAAGTCAGAGAACATTGTGGCTACCGCTTTATATAACTTTTCGATAGGTCCGGTCCAGGTAGATCTGACTGGTTCATTCGTCCAGCCCTTTGTCAAGGCAAAGTATTTAGGAGAAGAACACTCGTGGAACAAGGCTTCTTGGGATATTAATGCAAATGCGCAGTGGCCATTGAACAACCATTCAATTTTAGTATTCGATGCTTATTTCGACAGTGGCGGCACAAGTACGTTGTTCGACCATAAGAGTTGGTGGACGATGGATCTTGTCTATATACTTCGCATAATGAAGGGCAAGCTGAACTTGACGGTTGCTGCTAATGACATATTCCATACCGACAGGTCGAACAACTGGACAATGAAATACAATAACATACGGACAACGATGGATACCAGCGGCGACACTCAACGCCTGGTAGTGAAATTAAGCTACAATTTTGGCACGTTGAAACTGGACAGCACTAAGAAATCAGCTTCAAAGGATTTCCTGAACAGATTGTGATAAGCGGCTTCCTGTTCAAAGAAATCCGCTATAAAATATCGCAGTCCGAAATTAAGCCAGCGTACACCACATGGTGACGACGAACGGCACGGTGAAATCGGTGACTAAGCCGTGGTATATGCTGAGTGCAACGTAGCGCTGACCTACGGTCTGCGTGATGATGGGCAGCGTGGTGTCCATTGTCGTTGCGCCGCCAGACGAGATAGGAGCCAGCGGACCGAACCACTTGGCGAGCAGCGGAGTGAGCAGAAGCGTAATCATCTCGCGTATGATGTTAGCCAGCAGAGCGATGGTGCCGAGTTCGGCACCGCGATACTCGGTGATGAAGATGCTCGAGAGCGAGTAGTAGGCGAAGCCACTGTCTACAGCCAGACAGTCGGTGAGCTGACGGTGATGGAGCAAGGAGCACACATCGTTGTTCATCAGGAAGAATGCCGCCATCGCTCCCATCCACGAACCGAGTATTGTGGCTACAGGCAGCAGGGCGATACGCGGATTAAGACTCTTTATATCGCTCTTCATGTCAGGATTGAGACCTATGCTGATGCCTACGCAGAGCAGCAGTCCGCACAGCGCCACGAAGCTTGTACCGCTGCTCAGTATCCATTCGGGCATACCGCCGCTGCGTCCTGCCAGCACACCGAGCACGAAGAACGCCACTACTATCAGACTACCTTTCATCGCTTCTCTCCTCCTTTCATGCTTTTCCACAACGCCCACGCCAGCACGCAGCTGCCAAGCGTTGCGCTCACCGACAACACCATTGCCTCTACGCCCAACGTGGGCAGTGCGGCGATAAGCTGCTTGTTGCTGCCCACCTCAAGACCGAGCATGAAGAGCAGCAGCCATATCAGCCACGTCGTTACGCGTCCGTTCAACGCACCTATCACGCCGACCTTTGAAGCCAGACGGGTGCGCAGGGTATAACCCAAGGCTATACCGAGAAATATAAACAATATTACTATAAACATTACTTTTGATGCATTAGGAGTTTGTGCGAAGTTACGACATTTCGGGCAGACTGCAAAGAAAAGAACTGAAAGTCTTTAGGCTTTCAGAATATTATACGGGAAGCCTAACGGCAAAACCTTTGCAATAACGCCACTTTCGATTTTTACAAATATTTGCAAGTGGTTCGCTTTTTACAAATAAAGGTTCGCTTTTTATAAATGCTTTGTCTGATATAAGCCGTAACTTTGCAAAGTAAAAGTTAGGAGGTATGGGCATCTTGCCCATACCACGCAGCCTAAAAAGTAAAAGAGTTTTAAAAAAGAATATATAAACAATTTAAACAATACAACTATTATGGCAAACGAAAAGAAATTCAGAATAGAAGCCGACCTCTTGGGAGAGCTTCAGGTTCCTGCTGACGCACTCTACGGCGTGCAGACTCAGCGCGGTATCAACAACTATCATATCTCGCGCAAGACTATGAGCGACTACCCAGATTTCATCATCGCCAACGCATACGTGAAGCTGGCAGCCGCACAGGCCAACCACTCGCTCGGCGTAATCAACGACGAGATCTCTGGTGCTATATCTGAGGCTTGCCGAGAGATTATCGACGGCAAGTGGCACGAGAACTTCCCTATCGACATGATCCAGGGTGGTGCTGGCACATCCGTCAACATGAACGTCAACGAGGTTATCGCCAACCGCGCCCTCGAAATCATGGGTCACGAGAAGGGCGAATACCAGTACTGCTCGCCTAACGACCACGTCAACTGCGGTCAGAGCACCAACGATGCCTACCCGACATCTATCCGTCTGGCACTCATTCGCATGAACATCCACCTCGTTGGCGCACTCACCGGACTCATCAGCGCGTTCCGCTACAAGGCAGAGGAGTATAACGACACTATCAAGATGGGTCGCACACAGTTGCAGGACGCTGTGCCTATGACAATCGGTCAGGAGTTCAACGCATACGCCAACAACCTTGAGGAGGAGATTCTCAACCTCGAGCGCAACGTGAAGCTGCTGCACGAGATCAACATGGGCGGCACAGCCATCGGTACCGGTCTGAACGCCGTTCCGGGCTTCGCAAAGCTCTGCGCTGCCAACCTCAGCAAGCTCACCGGCGAGAACTTCGTATCGGCAAGCGACCTCGTAGAGGCTACACCCGACACCGGTGCATACGTAAGCTATTCATCAGCATTGAAGCGTTTGGCTATCAAACTCTCTAAGATCTGCAACGACTTGCGTCTCATGGCTTCCGGTCCGCGCTGCGGCTTGAACGAGATCAACCTTCCGCCGAAGGCTCCTGGTTCTTCAATCATGCCGGGCAAGGTGAACCCTGTCATCCCAGAGGTTACAAACCAGGTATGCTTCAAGGTTATCGGCAACGATACCACCGTCAGCTTCGCAGCCGAGGCTGGTCAGCTCGAGCTGAACGTGATGGAGCCAATCATCACAGCGAGCCTCTTCGAGAGCCTCACATGGCTGAAGAACGCCATCGAGACACTCACCGAGGAGTGCGTGCTCGGCATCACCGTCAACAAGGAGCGTTGCTACGAGATGGTGAAGAATAGCATCGGCATCGTTACAGCCCTCAACCCCATCATCGGCTACAAGGCAAGTTCGAAGGTGGCTAAGGAGGCTCACGCTACGGGTCGCTCCGTGTACGACATCGTTATCGAGCAGGGCTTGATGAGCAAGGAAGAGCTCGACAAGGCACTCGACCCGAAGGAGATGCTCCACTCGCACAAGTTCTCTTTGAAATAAAGCAATAAGGTAGGAGGGTATGGCATCCTTGCCATACCCACGTACCCTTCTACGCAGCCCTCATAGGAGGGTATGGCATCCTGCCATACCCACGCACCCTTCTACGCAGCCCTCGTAGGAGGGTATGGCATCCTGCCATACCCACGCACCCTTCTACGCAGCCCTCGTAGGAGGTATGGGCATCTTGCCCATACCACGCCACCACCAAACATTCAAAAGCAGAGAGCTAATAATAAATAGACAAGTAAACCTGTAAGCGAAACCATATTTCAAACAAATGGTTTCTGCTTACAGGTTTTTTTTATAATTTTGCACTACATCAATCAAAAGAAGACATATTCGATGAAAGTATACAACTTGGAAGAGTTTGCCACCAAATATAAGCTGAAGGATATATATGGAGCATACGCCGCCCACTTCTCCGTGAACGGAGAAGAGAGCGACAGCTTTTCCGACTTTGACACATCCGAATACAACATATTTCATTGTATGGCGGAAGAGCGCACCCTGTTCACCAAACTACTCTTGGTGCATGAGGGCAGTTGCCGTATGCGCCTGCAGGAAAACAACGCAGAGCAGAGCATACAGCTCTCAGCTCACAATCTGCTGATAACCACGCCACACGAAGTGGCACACATCGAACAGCTGTCTACCGACTTCAAGGCGGAAGCGATACTCGTCGACGAGAACTTCGCCAAACAGGTGCAACGCTACCAGCTCGACGACACAAAATACAAGAGCATAGCCGACATCTTCCACTTCGTGCGCGACATCGTGCGCCACCAGCATATCAACAAAGTAGAGATGATACGCAGTATGTTCAACGTGCTGAAGCTCATCATCGACGAGCTGCCCTACGAGCAGTGCTCCGTAACGCGCGACCTCGGACACAAGAAAGAGGTGTACGAGGTTTTCCTACACCATCTCTACCGCAACTATCGCAAAGAACGTCAGATACGCTTCTACGCTGACCTGATGAACGTGTCAACGGCTTATCTCTCGCGACTCGTAAAGGAGATAAGCGGATCGACCATAAACGAACACGCCACATCGCTCGTCTACAAGGAGATCTGCAACCTGCTCACGCAGACCGATATGACGATGGGCGAGATAGCCGATCACCTCAACTTCAGCGACCAGAGTGCCATGACCAACTTCTTCAAGCAGCGCTCCGGCATAACACCACTCGCCTACCGCAACAGATAAAAGTAAAAGAGTAAAAAGGTAAAAGAGTAAAAAGTAGGAGGTATGGGCATCTTGCCCATACCACGCAGCCACAAAACATTTAAAAGTAAAAAAGTAAAAGAGTAAAAAAATAAAAAAGTAGGAGGTATGGGCATTCCTGCCCATACCACGCAGCCACAAAACATTTAAAAGTAAAAGAGTAAAAAGTAGGAGGTATGGGCATCTTGCCCATACCACGCAGCCACAAAACATTTAAAAGTAAAAAGGTAAAAGCGTAAACAGGATAACATATGAAAACACAACCAACCAAAGAACACGAACCTTCCGCCACAGCAAAGGCTGCATCGGTGAGCGATATGACGGTAGGATCGCCACTGCGCCAAATCACGAAGTTTGCACTGCCATTGATACTTGGCTACATCCTTCAGCAGATGTACCTCGTCATCGACGCCGTCATCGTAGGCAGATGGATAGGCGTAGGAGCACTCGCAGCCGTGGGCGCATCCACCTCCATCACCTTCCTCGTTATGGGCTTCTGCAACGGAGCCTGCGCAGGCTTCGCCATACCCGTAGCGCAAGCGTTCGGGGCGAAGGACTACCGCAAGATGCGCATCTACGTAGCCAACGCTGTTAGAGTGTCGGCTGTCATAGCCACGGTGATAATGGTGCTCTCGCTGATGTCCTGCCACCACATCCTGCAGATGGTGAACACTCCGGCTGACATCTTCCACGATGCCTATACGTTCCTCATGCTGCAGTTCGCAGCCATACCGCTCACGTTCGGCTTCAACCTCCTCTCCGGTCAGATACGCGCACTCGGCAACTCGCGCCAGCCGTTCTACTTCCTCATCACTTCCGCCGTTGTGAACATCCTGCTTGACGTTGTGCTCATACTCTTCTGTGGCATGGGCGTAGCAGGAGCCGGCATAGCCACATGGCTCTCGCAAGCTGTATCCGTAGCATTGTGTATATGGTATATACGCAAGCACATGCAACTGCTCATTCCGCAAGGCGACGAACGTCGCTACGACAACCGCCGCACGAGCATACTGCTCAACAACGGTGTGCCGATGGGCTTGCAGTTCTCCATCACCGGCATTGGCATCATCATGCTGCAGAGTGCCAACAACGCTCTCGGCACCACCTGCGTAGCAGCCTTCACCGCCTCGCTCCGTATAAAGTATCTCTTCACCTGCGTCTTCGAGAACATCGGCGTAGCAATGGCTACCTACTGCGGACAGAACCTCGGAGCACAGCGTATGGACCGCGTGACGCGTGGCGTGAAGGATGCCATCTGCCTCATGCTCGTCTACTTCCTCTTCACCTTCGTCGTTATCTATCCCTCTGCCGACTATATGATGCGCCTCTTCGTAGACAGCGGCGAGGCTGCCGTGGTGAGCAACGCTGCGCAGTACATGCGCATCAACAACTACTTCTACCCCACCCTCGGACTGCTCACCATTCTGCGCTACTCCATCCAGGGGCTCGGCTTCAGCAACCTCTCCATGCTCAGCGGCGTGATGGAGATGATAGCACGCTGCGGTGTCAGCCTTTGGCTCGTGCCAGCTATCGCCTGGACCGGTGTCTGCTTCGGCGACCCCATAGCCTGGATCATGGCAGACTTGTTCCTTATTCCGGCATTTCTGTGGGTGCAGCGTAGATTTAAAAAAAGAAAGTAATACAATTATCAAACAATTAAAGAAAGAAAGGACAACACTATGCACATCGAAGAAAGTTTCATTTGTGGCAAGCACACAGCAGCTGACTGTGAAGACGGCATCGTATGCACACCCAACTTCGTGGCTGTAATCGACGGCAGCACAAGCAAGACACCCTTCCGACTCGACCCAACGATGAAGAACGGACGCTTCGCCATGCTACTCATCCGCAACTATATCCGCCAGATGGCTGCCGAAGCCACGCTGGAGGAGTTCTGCCAGGGCATAACGAGCCACATCGCAGAGGAATACGCAGAGCGCGGCATATCCGAACGCATGGCTGCGCATCCTGAGGAGCGTCTCACTGCTTCTGCAATAATATACAGCGAACATCGGAAGGAGGTATGGATGGTGGGCGACTGCCAGGCCATAGTAGACGGCGTGTTCTACGAAAGCCCAAAGCCTTACGAGCAGGAGACAGCCATGCAGCGCGCCGACATGATAAAGGGCGGCATGCTGCCCGCAGACGCCCGCCACGCCATAGAGCCACAGATAATAGAGGCAATGCTCGAAGGCCAGAACCGCCTGTATGCCGTAATAGACGGCACGCCGATATACATGCCCGGCACACGACTCGTCAGCGTACGCAGCTCCGCCGTACTTGCCTCCGACGGCTACCCCACTCTGCTGCCCACGCTCCGCGACACCGAAAAGGCGCTGGCAAAACAGCTCGCCGACGACCCGCAGAACATTCGCAGCTTTGTGGCTACGAAAGGTCTCGTTGAGGGCAACAAGAGCTTCGACGACCGAGCGTATGTAAGGCTAACCGTATAGTTGCCGTTTTGTATGATTGTCGCATTCGCACTATCCGCCACGGCACAGACGTCCGGCGCATAGTAGGCTGTGCATCAACCTATCTGCCAGCATCTGTATACATCACTGTATATCAACAGAATAAAGGCTGGCAGATAAGCCCCAAGAACAGCGAATCTGTCAGCCACCATAAACGAGCTTATCTATTCCCCTTCGCCCTATTATGTGTCTTGCAAAGCATCTGACAATTACTTTCGTCGGTCGCTCCGCCTTTACTCCAAGCCTCAACGTGATCGGCATCCATTTCTTTTAGTGCCCAAATCCTATCTTTGTTTGCATCATGCCCAAGAGCACAGAGAGGACAGTTACTGATGTTTTTTTCTTTAGCTTCTGCTGTCTGACGATTATACACTCTGCGTTTGATATTTTCATCAAAAACACGCACATTCAGAAGTTTTTTATCTTGGCATCCATCCAGCACATATTCGAAGATGTTCTTTTTATCTGTAACGCATGGATCATTTTGTAGCTCTTCCACTTTTTGCGCAACCTCTTTATGATCGTATGGTTTGTTGTGATACTTATCGTATAGTTCGCCCCATTTAAGTCCTTTCATCGTAGAATAATAAACATCAAAGGTTTTTTCTATCCATGAGATAATATCACTAAAGTGCAATTTGAGTTCGTTGATGTTGTCTTCACGACGATGTTCTTGCATGTAGTCTTTGATATGTCCATGACTCACCCAATTAAGTGCCGCTTGCAGAAATTCTTGTCTACTAACAGACCCTGATATATAACATCCCCATTTTTGCACACGAGAATCTTGCTTATTGCTGAATTCCTTTCTTGCAGCACTAACAAACGGACCGGAATATATAGCATTGAGCGTTTCCTGTTCGTTAAGTTTTATTCCACCGATATTGATGATTTTAAACCATTCTTTTATTTCTGTTTCTGTACCCTCGCAGATATAAGCAAGCATTTCTGTATTTTCAATCAGTTCCCTTTCTTCGGCATTTAAAGCCTTAAATTTATAAGGAATATCACCTTTCATATAAGAAAACTTACCTATCAAGTATCTGCCAAGACTCGTGAGGCGTTGCTGACCATCAAGAACCTCCAAACGTCCATTAGGGAGCTTGTTAAAATAAAGCAATCCCAACGGATATTTTTTCAGCACAGAATCGATAACAGCAATTTCTTTTTCACTTTTGTTCTCACTGTAGAGATAATTGCGCTGATACTCTGGCTGTATGGTAAGTTTCCCTGCTAAACCATACAATCCTTTTCCGTCAACTTCGCTATAGTCGAATTGTTCACATAGCTCCTTTACTGTATAAGTGTGTAATGTAGCTTCCATTTCCTATTGTTTTTTGCGAATTAAAATTCGAGCGTAACATTTTGAATAATAAACCCCATCTACTATATAGTTTACCTCACCTTCTTTTGGAGATTCTAACCTTATGGATGCACCATCATTCAATTTAGTGACAACAGTTTTTTTACCTGTCTTACTGACTTGTATTTGCTTAGGATATATTTTACTTGCCATTCCAAACCAACTCTGTGTTATTCCGACAATTTCAAATTGTTCGGGACAATATTTGTCCATATAAGTAAGTGAAACTCCCATCATACCATTATAATCAGAAGGAATCGCATCAAAATAGTTTACTTCTATCGCATCAAAATTATCATATCGCTTATATCCTATATTCTTAATCTCTTTATGTTTACTATATTTAATATTATCTTCTTGCGTCATCAGATTAAGTGGCTGATGTCTTCTACCATGCTCTATATTGGTAAACCAACATATAGAAGGAACACGATTTACTTTCATTCCATTTATTTCCTTCTCAAATTTATAGGTTGGTGCATATTCAAAATCTTCAGGAACTCGAAAATACATACCCCTATTAAAATTAGTCGCCCCTACCCATATTTTGTTTTCCTTAAGTTTTGGAAAAACTTCTTTATAAGAAATTGCATTTATATTTCCTAAGATAACAAATGATTTATCTGTCTCTACTATCCATGTAAAGAATTCTCGGAACAAAGAAAACGGAGGATTTGTTATGATGATGTCGGCTTCATCTCTCAGCTTCTTTACCTCATCACTTCTAAAGTCACCGTCACCTTCAAGATAATCCCACTGCAAATCATCAAGGTCGATAACCCCATCGCCTGTAGTATCTTCTGTAAGCACAAAGATCTTTCCGTGAGTTCTTGTTTTATCCTTGTCGAATTTGGGCGATTGCGTCTCAAACAACGATAGTTGCGTACCGCCTTTATACGTTTTGCTATCAGGTGCATAGCTTGTTGATATGAGTTTCTTCAAACCCAATTCTTCAAAGTTCTGCGCAAAATACTTTGTGAAGTTACTCCATTCAGGATCGTCACAAGGTAGCAACACGGTTTTTCCACGAAACACATCCGGATTGTAATCAAGATATGCCTCCATCTCAGCCTCAATGTCATTGAATTGCGTGTAGAACTCGTCTTTCTTGTCGGCCTTTGCTTTTGATAATGTACTATTTGCCATAAAAATTGATAGTTGTTTTTAGCTGGCACCCAACTATCAATCCGCAAACGCGACATGGTACGACAAGACATAAGAAAAGCGTGATGCCATCCTTATCGCGTTTAGCACGGGGTGGCCTCGGATTGGAACCCCGGAGTATCTCTAAGAATGCACCACGCCTATTGCGTGTGCATCGCTTTTGATACTACAGGGATAACTATACGAGTCACCTGTCACATATTATTCGTGCTTTTTATTCCAAAGACAAATTGCTGCTACGCAATTCATCTTCTACCAATTGAGTTTCCGAGGCTCTTGGCTAAACGCGAAATAATAGCGAATGCTTATTTTTTTTACCACAATGTCTGCATATCCTCATATAAAATATGAAGATAGACAACGCAAAGTTACGAAAAAACATTGACAAAACAAGTGGCAAACATAACTTTTGCCGATTTTTCATATTATCAAGCTATTGTTGTCCAACTCCACATGATGAGCAAAAGAAAGGGTTGTTCCGTCGAATACTGCCGATACATCTACGCCACGACGCACAAGCTCGTCGATAAGAGAAGTACTTGGTGGCTCCAATGGCCGTACTGACCAACTTACGAATTGAGATGGAACACAGAAGGTTGGGCTGGGGGGCATTCCACAAAAGAAAGAAAAAGAGCTGTAGCGATAAAAGAACAGAGAAATGGTAACATTCTATTCGCCAACAAACTCTTAGATTCGTAAAAAACATGACAATTATACGAAACAATATACGTTTGTCAACTTCTACGGTTAAATATCTGTAATTTATAAATAGTACAAACGTTTTTGCTGAAAAAATAATGTATTTTTGTAAACACAACGTATATAAAAACAAGACCCGATAGCTTGACAAATCAGAGGCTACCGGGAATCAACACTACAAAGATAACGTTTTTTCTTGTTACAACCAAGTAAATGAACGAATTTTATGGAATATTTAGAATGAATTTTATCTGCCAAACGAATGCAGAGATATAAATATACTCACATTCCAAACTGATTGCAGAAATGGAATTCGGTGTATGGAAATATATGTATTCTGTTTCAGACTCCATGCATCGGAAATAGACACCAGTTATATCGTCAATGAATACCAGAAAATTCAGACTTTATTCTCTTGGATGGGAATAGATTCTCGTTCAATGTTGTATGGGCTCGATCATGTGCAGAGTGTCTGTTCCAAAATAAACGCCTTAAAATAAGGCGTATTTGCATTCTACTCACGATTCTAAATGCAAAGGTACACATTAGGTGCCTCAATATACGTTACAGGATAAAATTTTCTTCATCACCTGCTTCCAAGCCGAACGTAGCCCTGGTGACAGCGGTTCGCAGCTAATCATTCCAAGCATTTGGCGCAGTTCATCAAGCAGTTCGGGCCAGTGGCGCATCTGCTCGTAGGCAAGCTTGATGCACTGCGCCCTTATTGCATACGGTGCTCGGGCATCGGTTATACGCGCAAGGCAAAAGTCAATAAAGTCGGTACGGATGGTTTCTTCTTCAAACGGCTGACTAAGAAGCAGATTGAGCATTAGGCGAAGCTTTGTAGCGTCCTTTTCATTCAAGCAACGGTCAATAAGCTGGTCGTGCTTGGCGTAAAGCCACTCCATGTCTACTGCAGCAAAATGCGTGAATACCCACAGCGCATTGGTTGCTACACGGCGGTTGGCATCCAATGTCAATTGGTATAGTTCCTCTTTAAGATTGTCGTTATGCTCGCCTTGAGTCAAGGCGCACAATTGCTTGATTTCAGATTGAGAGAGACGGTGAGTGAGGAGGGTTTTCATATTTGCAAATCTACAACATTAAATCCAAACAGCAAAATCTTTTCGGAGAATTATTGCTGTTTGGATTCTCAACAAACGGCTATATAAAAAGCCAAGTTGGTGAAAATATCTGCCATATCTTCCAGCAACGGCACATCTCGCTGTGTATCAACAGAATATAGGCTGGCAGATAAGCGCCGAAACGACTTATCTGCCAGCCTATCTCCCAGCCTATCAGCGAGCATTCGGAGATATCCATTTCTGTTTTTATCCCAACTGGCTTATAATTCGAAAATTTTATTTAAATTTGTAAGCAAAAACAGAAATTTATGATACTAACAGACTCAATGCTCGACGCAGCATTCCAGTGATTTCTGCAAGAAATGCGACATCAAATTGACAAAGGCCGACTCTCTGCCCGATCTTGACGATATATGCACCTACGTGGTGAATGATATGATGTTTGGAAACTTCTAATAATACTAATTCCCGCACTGCTGTAATAAAACTCCGGCAGTGCCGGAATAAAACTCCGGTAGCACCGGAACAATACTCCGGTAGCACCGGAACAACACTTCGGTGCCACCGGAACAACAAAAAGCAGCACCGGAACAAAACTCCAGTTGTGCGGGAGTTTCGCAGTTTGTTGCCTATGCTTTAGGAAAGTTTTACTTCGATTTTGCCTATGTTTTAGGGAAGTTTACGTCTGGTTTTGCCTATGTTTTAGGAAAGTTTTACTTCGGTTTTGCCTATGTTTTAGGAAAGTTTTACTTCGGTTTTGCCTATGTTTTAGGAAGTAAACTGATAGATGGACGATGAAGGCTGATAGATGGCTGGCAGATAACCCTGACCGAACAGCTATCTATCAGCCCTCAACTCTCTGATTTATAACGGACTATGCGTCTGCTGATATTTCTGACACATTTTTTCGCATACTTATTGTTTTTATGCACAGCACCATTAAAGTATATGGCAAATTCTCATTGTTTATTTCACAATACCTGTTTCTATCTCGTTTTCTAAATACGAGAACACATATACAGCCCCTTCATAGTATAAACCACAATGGCTTATGGAAACGCAACTCCTCAATCATGAACCTATAAATAGCGGAGGTCAGGAGATCATGACTCACAGGATATCTCGCTGTGCATCAGCCTATCTCCCATGCCATGTGTAAGTGTCTCCTTCTGTGAACAATAGGATACCCTTGCTTTGAAGAAAAATTTAACGGACTATTGATACTACGGAAAAATTGCTAAAAAGTGATAATTCCATGAGTTGTTTGATGGCGTTTTGAAAAACAAGTGTTATCTTTGCACACGTTAGGAAACATGAGCATTCGCCTTAAGAAACTCATGCTAATAACGAGATAAAAAGTTTGGGACAATGCGTATTATTAACAATAGAAGAATGCGGTTTGCCTGGCTGCTGATGTTGGTGTATCTGCCAATGATGCTCGCCTTCACCTTCCACCACCACTCGGAGGCGGAGGGTAGTGCCGTTAAATCTTATTGTTATGAATGTGCGCATCACATCCACCACGATGGACATCTCACAGCCGAGCAGAACTTCATGCACGAGTGCGTACTCTGCCAATTGCACAGTTTGCCATATGTGGTACCAAACATCGTTCACATAGCAGTGTTTATTGCTATGGTTCATATCGCCGTTGTCATGTCTTGCCCATTTGTCAAGACCCGCCAAGGCGATGTACATTCTACTCGTGCTCCACCTGTATTCCTATCTTTGTAGTTTTTTTGATGATTAATCAAAACCAAAATCGGCTATAGCTATATCCTGACGGGCGATTTAGCTTCCTTATGGTCGGTTTAGCCGATTGATTTTCAAAGATTTATGATGAAAAATAAGAAGCTGGTATATATTGTGCTTCCTCTTTTCATCAACTTGTTTCATGCGCTTACGGCAAGTGCCAAGGCTATGTCCTTACCTAAAGATTCGGTGAGGATTTCGGCTCAGGCAGACAGTGTCAAGCGAATGATGAGGGATGGTGTATCCCTAAAAGAAGTTGTAGTAAGCGGAAGCTCCAATAAAGAAATACAGATGAAGTCAGCCCTCAATGTGGTGAGGGCAAACCAAAAATTCATAGAGGAAAATTTCAGCGGTTCGCTGATGCAGACGCTGAGCCGATTGCCTGGTGTGCAGGCAATGAATGTAGGTTCGGGAGAGTCGAAGCCTGTAATTCGAGGCTTGGGCTTCAACCGTGTGTTGGTGGCAGAAAATGGCATCAAGCATGAGGGACAGCAATGGGGCGATGACCATGGTCTGGAGATAGACCAGTATGCCATCGACCAAGCTGAGGTCATCAAGGGGCCTGCCTCGCTCACCTATGGCTCCGATGCCATCGGTGGTGTCATCAATCTGAAGAGTAACACGATGCCGCTGAAGAAGTTTGCCGGACAGGTGAATCTCTTTGGCAGAACCAACAATGAGTCGATAGGCTCATCGGTTCGACTGACAGGTAGAAACGGCAAGTTCTGGTATAAAGCGAATGCCACATGGATGGATTACGCCGACTACAAGGTTCCTGCCGACAGCATCGAGTATTACTCCTATTGGATTAAGCTCAAGGACCAGCGTCTTCGCAATACGGCAGGACGCGAAATGGATGGGAATCTGATGCTCGGATATGCTGGGGACCGGTGGAACACCTCTTTTCGCATTGCCGATGTGAATGCAAAGGCTGGTTTCTTTGCCAATGCTCACGGTTTGGAGGTGAGATTGTCGGACATCGATTATGACAGTTCGCGTCGCGACATCGACTTGCCTTACCATACCGTCAACCACTTCTGGGTATCAAATCATACCGACTGGAATTGGGCGGATGGCATGCTGGAAGGTAATTTCGCCTACCAGAACAACCGACAGCGCGAACTTGCCGAACCAGTGTCGCATGGCTATATGCCGATACCGACGAACACCCTGGAGAGAAGTTTTACGAAGCAAACCTTCTCCGCCAACGTGAAGGCGATGCAGCAGATGGGCAAACACAACCTGCAGGCAGGGGGCAACGTAGAGTACCAACGCAACCGCCAGGGAGGATGGGGATTCATCTTACCAGACTTCGAGCAGTTGACCTTTGGTGTCTTCGCCATGGACAAGTGGAATTTGAGCGACAAGCTCAGCTTGACCGCCGGGGCGAGATTCGACCGTGGAAGCGTGAGGATTCACAGCTATCACGATTGGTACAAGACACCGTTGAAGGCATCAACTTCCGATTCTCCCATGGATGGAACTGTGCTGCAAGGTACAGTACAACAAGGAGATTCCACTTACATGGAGCGTTCAGCCAATCTGAGATGTAGCTACAACAGCTTCACTTGGTCGGTGGGCGTGAATCGGATGCTGGGCGACTGGGTGCTCAAACTCAATGTGGGCAAGAGCTTCCGTATGCCGATAGCCAAGGAGTTGGGAATGGACGGCGTGAACTACAATATCTTCCGTTATGAGAAAGGCAACACCAGTCTGAAGCCTGAGGAAAGTTATCAGGTGGATGCGGGCATCGTATGCGAAAAGGGTGTGCTTTCGATGCAGTTGACTCCTTATCTCAACTATTTCCCCAACTATATCTATCTCAATCCTACGCCTCAGTACAAGGAGGGTTTGCAGCTCTACTATTACACACAGGCCAAGGTACTGAGATGGGGCTTCGAGGCAAGCGTTTCGTGGAAGATTCTTCCATACTTGAAATTGGATGCCGACGGCGAGTACCTTTACGCACGCCAGCTCAGTGGAGAGAAGAAAGGTTATGGCCTTCCGTTCTCCACCCCATGGTCGGCTCGCGCAGAGTTACGCTATCTATTGCCCGCACAAAATCCTGCCAAGTCGGGATTCGTGGCTTTGGAATGGCAAGTAGTGGGAACGCAAGATATAATCGTTCCTCCCGAGGAGAAGACCAAGGGGCACCAGCTCTTGAATGCCAGCATCGGAAAGAAGTTCAAACTTGGTGAAAACCAGTTGGAAATAACCCTTCGTGGAGAAAACTTGTTGGGCAAGCGATACTACGACCACACCAGTTATTACAGACTGATGGGAGTGCCTGAACCTGGAAGAAACTTCTCGGCTATGGTTTCCTGGAACTTCTGATTCCTTCCTCGAATCATAACTCGAATAATAAGGAGTTCTCTTGGAAGAATGATAGCCAAGCGGTAAGGAAGCCCTCCTGTCAGTTTGAGAAACATGGACGAACAGTGCGCTTCTGGTGTACAACAAAGCGTTTCTGTAAGTATATAAAAGTAAATAAAAAAGATTAGAAACAATGAAAAAGATTATATTTTTTGCAGCCTCAGTGCTGTTTTGTGTATTTAGTTTAGTGTTGTCATCTTGCAGCGATGATGATGATGCAAAGCAGAGTGTAGCAAAACCAGTTGCAGCCCTTGCCGAGGTAGGCAAGGAGAACTCCAAGGAAGCCATCGCCGGCAAGGATATCCACTTGGAGGGCAACTTGGTGGCAGATGGTTTGATTGCCCGCATTGACGTGACTATCGCCGCAAAAGACGGCAACAAGACCATCATCAAGCAATCTTATACCGAGGGCAAATACATCGGTGTGAGAAACACTACCTTCCACGAGCATCTTGACATCCCTGCCGATGCTGCTCCTGGTGCTTATACTGTAACATTTGTCGTAACCGACAAGTTGGGTCAGAGCACTACCTTCACTTCCGACCTTACAGTCAAGGCACTCGACAAGACAGCCCCAACCATTACTTTCAAGGAAGTTGGCGAGGATGATAGCCACAAGGCTGTAATTGGCCAGAAGATGCACTTGGAGGCACAAATCGAGGCTCCTCACAAAATAGCCAAGATAGAAGTGGAATTCCACAACACAGCAGCTGGTTACGAACATGTATTCACCTATACAGACGAGAAATATGCAGGCGAGACCTCAGCTCTCTTTCACGAGCATCCTCAGATTCCTACAGACGCTCCTGCCGGCGAATACCACATTCACTTCACCGTAACCGATGCTGCAGGCAATTCAACGACCGAAGAGGCCGAGGGCATTCAGATTACCAAGGAATAAAGCTTCAGGTATGAGATAAAAATAAAATGACAGTTTCTTGGCTTTGGCACTTTGGTGCCAAGCCAAGAAACGAAAGCTTTAATACGTAAGAACGATGAAAAGAAGTACAATTTATTTGTTATATATATATTTTGCTGCAGCGGTGATGGGGATAGCTGGTAGCTTGACCTCTTGTTCAAGTGACGACACCGATGACACAACGGTCAACGATCAGGAAAAGCCTGAGATTGTGGATGGAGACTTGCCCAACCCCATCGACTGTCAGCAGTATCATAGAGGCGATGTTATCGCTTTCCGTTATACTTTTACAGACAATGCAGAATTAGGCAATTTCAACATAGAGATACACAACAACTTCGACCACCATACCCATTCTACTTCGGCTGGCGACTGTACGCTCGACCCTAAAAAGAACCCTGTAAGTCCTTGGGTATATAACCAAGACTACCCTATTCCTTCGGGTTTGAAATCGTATGATGCAAAGGTGGACATTACCTGTCCTAAAGACATAGATCCTGGTGATTATCACTTTATGGTACGTGTAACCGACAAGTCTGGTTGGCAACAGCTCAAGGCAGTTAGCATCAAGATCTTAGAATAAAAGGTTCTTCCGTTAAATGCGTAGACGCTTGTCGTGTAGAGCGTATAGCTTTAACGTGAAGAACTCATCATTTCTGAATCCATACATTTGTCTTTTCAGCACTTTTATCTTGTTGTTTACACCTTCAGTAGGGCCATTTGATATTGGGTAGTCATACCATGCAAGTATTATGCAATCATCAACGGTTCATTCAAGTTCAGCACATTGTCAAGCCTTGTCTTGTATTTGGCATCAAAGATGTCGTTACCGTTTCTCAGCAATATCCAGCGCGTGCCCTTGAAATGTTAGAAGCTACAATCGTTTGAAAATATAAAATGGCAGAATTCTGTATATTAGAGCAAGTGATTGTTCATAATGACTTATTTTTGAAATTAAACTTATTCCCACATCGTATCTTTACCACCGTGGCTGTCATGCTCGGTTGGTGCAGATTCTTATACTGCTCTTGATGTTTCGGGGGCAAAGGTATAAAAAAAATGGGATGGGCAAAGAAAATGATGGATTATTTCTGGCTGTATCATTTGTATGATAAACTAAAATACAGTATATTTGCAAAAGAAATTAAACTTTTCTCATAAGAAAAGAAATATGCTATAAGAGTTCATATTTCTCTACATGTTAAATTATTATTGCTGACAACTATGAAATTGAAGACAAAACTCAATGCAATAATATTAGGATTTACAATGATCCTTTCAATGCAAACAGCTTTTGCAGCTTGCAAACTGTCATTTGCCGCTCAACAAAAGAAGGTAGCGACCATTAGCACAAAGAAAGTCGCTGGTGGTAAGAAAAAGGTCGCTGGTGGTAAGAAGAAAATTTATCGCAAGGCTTCGATGCGGAAATATTCCCAAAAGGAACTAAATCAAATTATGCGAACACTTGAAAGGAAGTTTTTGTCGGCAGACAATTCTTCAGCCTGGCGAAATATCGTTGGATTTGGAATAGGAAACAACTCCATAGATGTTTCACTCCGCTGGAACACCAAGGAGAAGCAACAGGAGTTTCGCAATCAGATATACAACTCGTCTGTCATTAAGTTTGGAGACAAACTCGACCCTGTCATAGATAATAAAACAGGAGTAAGCTCTTATAATGGTATTTCCATCAAGGCAGAGAGTCCCTCCTATCCTTTGGGTAGTACAGAAATCAAAATCACTATTACCAACCATAGTGGCAAAGAATTCATGTATGGCGAAGCATATAGCATCACAGCCCAAGGTAGGGATGGTAATTGGTTTATTTTACCAACTGACTGCCTATTCAATGCTATTGGGCATATATTAAGCGATGGTCAAAGCGCCACCATAACTGCTCATCTTTTTCCCGATATTCTGCCAAACAAGCCTGGCATCTATCGCTTCTTTTACGAAGAAAACATAGATGGCAATAAGGTGCTGCTTATGACAACCTTTGAGTTGGAGTGAATAATAAAATATAGCTTATGAAAATACTTTTCAGTTTATTGGCTTTTTTTTTGCAGCATGCGTCCATTCACAAGAGGTGGTGGACACGGTAAGTGTGCGTGTACAGTATCGTGCATTGTATAAACATACGCAGGAGCAAAAGGAAGCGTATGATGATATAAATCTGTTGGATATAGGGAGACATTCGTCTCGGTTTTATAGCCAACGGTTTGAGCAGTTTCTGCATCAGCGTGATTCTGTGAAGAGTGTGAATGCCGACCCTATGAACTATTTGCAGTTCCTGGCAAATACGTTTGGCTCTAAGAAAGGACGCGAGTATGAAGTTTATAAGCACATTCCACAGAAGGGCACGCTCACTTATACGGATGTCCTGCACAAAGACTTTTTCTTCTGTTATGAGGAATCCATTCCGACGTTTTCTTGGGAACTTGCCGATGGTGACACTATTATTATAGGTTATCCCTGCCATAAAGCCGTTTGTCAGTTCCGTGGGCGCACTTGGACAGCGTGGTATTCGTTGGACCTGCCTTTTGATAATGGTCCATGGAAGTTAGGTGGTTTGCCCGGACTCATATTGGCGGCTTCTGAAAGCCGACATGAATTCTCGTTTGTTGCTACAGGCATAGAGCAGATGCGGCAAACAGCAACCTTCAGCTTTCACCCCAAGCGTTACTTGCGTTCAACTCCTGCCAAGTTGCAACGTCTGCTTGAAGATTACTGGAAAGACCAATGGAATACTACAAACCGCTTGCAAGGCAGTGAATATAGCGAACCGCCTAAGGCACAAAGGACTTTCAATGCCTGCTTAATGGATAAATACGAATAATGATATCCATTAGGGATGTGGCGAAGTTGAGTGGTAAAGGGGTTAGTACCGTACAACGAGTGAAGCGATTACTAAAAATGCGATCATCGCAATAATACTATTGATTTTACGTCCTTTTCAAAGAAAGGTTTCGTGTGATAGTAGTTTAAAGACTAAAAGCACTACTTTTGTACGCAATATAACAAAACGTTTAAAGTCACAAATTGTGATTTTGATAATTGATATAAATATGACAGATATAATAGTAAAGACAGAGAATGGCGAACTGGTCACAAATCGTGACCAGTTGGTTGTTGTAGATAATATAGAGTCTCTAATAAAAGTAATTAGAGGACAACAAGTTATGCTTGACCGTGACCTTGCCACACTTTATGGCGTTGAAACAAAGCGTCTTAATGAGCAAGTAAAACGTAATACTAAACGATTTCCAGAAGATTTCATGTTTCAATTGACCAAGGACGAATGTTTAAGGTCGCAAATTGCGACCTTAAACGAAGGACGCGGACAACATTTGAAATACATGCCTTACGTATTTACTGAAAACGGAGTCGCTATGCTTAGTAGTGTTTTACGTTCTGACACTGCGATTGAGGTGAATATTCGAATAATGCGAGCCTTTGTTTCCATGCGCCATTTTATGGTAAACAACGCTTCTGTGTTCAGCCGCTTGGAAACAATGGAGTACCATCAACTGGAAATGCAGCAACATCAGCAAGAAACAGACAAACGCATTGACGAGGTATTCCGCAGATTGGACGAAGGCAACGCAAAACCGAAGCAAGGTGTGTTCTACAATGGGCAAGTTTATGATGCCTATACTTTCGTGTCCGACTTGATTAAGAGTGCAAAGAAACGTATTATCCTTATCGACAACTATGTTGATGAGACAGTATTGACATTGCTTGATAAAAGAGGAAATAGCGTGTCTGCAATCATCTACACTCAGCAGATAAGCCGTCAGTTCCAACTCGACATAGACCGTCATAATGCTCAATATGCACCGATTGACGTTGAAACATTCCGTTTATCACATGACCGCTTCCTTTGTATAGACGATGATGTGTATCACATAGGTGCATCCATAAAGGACTTGGGCAAGAAGTGGTTTGGTTTCTCCAAGATGGAGATACTTACACCAGACGAATTGGTGGAAAGAATCAACAAAGGGTAATACACAACAAAGGGTAATACACTACTATACGTATAGCAGAACATTCTCGTTTGTGGATTGTTTCTCGTACTATTGAATAACATAGAAAAACTCTTAGTCAAAGGGCATCGGGTGAAAAAGTGATTGTTTATACTGTTTCTGGCACTGATGCAAAAGTCGATAACGAGGTTGAAGTGCCTAAATATAACCATTTGGATAAAGAATGAGAATTGCCGTTTTTACTTTACTTCTGCTAACAAATCTTTCGCTCTATGCACAAACCTTCACAGGAAAGGTGAAGGGTAAGAAAGGAGAACTCTTGGTAGGTGCCTCTGTTGTGGCATCGACTGAGAGCAAGTCAACCGTGGCGTATTGTCTCACAAGCGATAAGGGTGAATATAAGCTGACTATTCATAATGCAAAACTATATTAAATCACACGCTCTTTTCTGTAGTCATCTGACAAATCTTGTGGGCAGTTGAATCCAACCTCCAAAGCTTTCACTTCAGGGGATATGTAATATTTTTCTTTCGTAGAAACCTTTTCCTTGAATTTCTCCAGAAAAGAATTCAATCCTGTTACAACAGCTTCAGACACACTAATATTGTTCTGTTGAGCATATCTGACAATACTATTATATGTGTTATTGTCTATAGTTATTGTATTCATAAATAATCCTCCATACATATTATACCGCAAATCTACAACATTAAATCCAAATATCAAAATCTTTTTATAAAATGTTAGAAGCTACAATCGTTTGAAAATATAAAAGGGCAGACTTCGATATATTATAGCAAGTATGTGCCATCTTTTGGTGACATATACTTTTGACTTCTTCCTGCTAATAGCTGAAATGATTTGAGCAGCAACTTTCTCTACCGACATCACCCAAAACAAACCTTCACCCTTTGCCATAGCCGTGTCAACAAGACCTGGTCTGACATCTGTTACGGTTATGCAACCACCATTTCTGAAAGCCTTCTTGCGTATTGCTTCCATATAATTAATTTGGTAGGCTTTTGTTGCGCTATAGGCTGGTGCAGCCGGTTCGCCTCGCAATCCACCAGCAGAAGTTATAGCTACAAGATGACCATAACCTTGTTGTTCAAAGATGCAATACAATCTATCAATAACATATGTCCAACCAACAACATTTGTATCAATGGCGGGACGCTCAATCGCATAGTCAAGCGTGGCATTAATGTCACCAACGCCTGCACACACAATAGCAAGGTCTAAGTGACCGAACTCTTTTAGAAGAGTATTTATCGCTTGTTCTGTCTCATTTAAGTTTGTGACATCTGCTTTTGAAACAATGGTTTTGGAAGGATACTGCTGACTTAATTCATTAAGCAGGTTTGTTCGCCGACCTACAATGCCAATACGATTATCTGCATTGGCATACTTCAGAAAAAGAGCCTTACCAATGCCAGAGGTAGCTCCGATTATAAGAATATTCATACTGTATTTTTTTGTGCAAAGTTAATGCTTGCCCATTAAAAACAACACGTGTTCTAAGACTATAAAACATTATAAGGGCAAACTCTCAAAGTGTTTTGAGAGTTTACTCTCCAAAAGTAAATTCTCTACGTATATTGCTTATAGTTGTTGGTGTAACTTTCAGATAAGAGGCTATATCCTTCAAGTTGATGCTTTGAACTAATTCCGGACAACGAATTAGCAAACGCTTATATCGTTCTCTGGTTGTCATACGATAGGTATCAAGATATTGTGCATAAACTTGAGCAAAAAGGCTATCGGATATGGCCTGTTTGAGTCCTTTCGTATGTAAGGAATCCAATAAGTTCTCCAGTTCTTTCCCTAATATTTGGAATATCTTACACGTTGTTCCAGCCACAATAGTCAACTCTGACTTTCTGCCAGTAAGACAATTAGGATAGTCAGCCACAAACTCTCCTTCGAAGGCAAAACCAGTACAATAGTCCTTACCTTCCTCTTCGTTATTCACCATATACTTGAAGCATCCACGCTCCACATAAGCCACATATTTTGACGGCTTGCCTGCATCCTCAAATATCTCACCACGCTTCAATAAGCGTACTTCTCCTTGTTCCATGCAGTAACGACGCAGAGAATCCAAATCAAGTCCATCCTTATATAAATTGAACATCTTCACTTATGATTTCTTTGGGCTATATGATATAATTACTGCATACATATCGCCCTCATTATTTTGACATAAAACATTATAAACTTAAGTAGCTCACATAAATCCAAACAGCAAAATCTTTTCGGAGATTTATTGCTGTTTGGATTCTCGACAGACGGCTATATAAAAAACGAGTTGGTGATAATATCTGCCAGCCATCTTATTGCTTTTCGACTGCAAACTCGAGTTTCTGGAGTCCTTTCTTGTGAATGTTAGCGAGGACGAGCGAGTAACGCACCGACTCACCGGGCTGCATCGACTTGATCTTGCTGAATTCTTCTTCAGGCACTACGTCCTTGAACATCGGACCGTCGGAATTGTTGTATACCAAACGCAACTGGTCGGCGAAGGGAGTGACTACGAACGAATAGTACGCCTGATAGGGTATCGACTGGAACTTATTCCAATTGGCATCGGCTTTGTCAAGGATGTTGTCGAGCCAAATGCGTGCCGACTTATAGGAGGGCAGCTTGCGTCCGTCGGCGTAGAAGATGGCGCCGTCGGCGTTGACGAGATACTTGGTGCTGATGGAATACTTCGTGAAGGGGCACAAGTCGTTGTACTCGATGTCTGCCTCCGACTTGATGTCGTTGTCGACCTTCGTACTGGGTTCGGCTACGAGTCGGTCTTGGAGTATGCGTATCAGCTTGTAGGTGCGATTGTAACCGTCGGCGGGCGGGTTGGCAAGTATCGTTCGCTTTACGGAGAGATAGTATTCGTGACCTCGCTCGTAGGTGAAGCCTTCGATGCGGTTCATGCCTAAACGTTCTATCTGGTTTGAATTGTCGTCGGTCTTGACGAGCAGGCATTCTATCGGGTTCTCCTGCTTGTCGTCAAACGGAGAGTACATGATGCCGGTTTCGGGCAAAACGTTCATTCTGATTTCCTTGACACAGTCTTTCGGCTCGTCATCGGTGCAGGCAGCAAGTGCTGTCGTTAAAAGGAATAGCACAAGGAGCATTCCTTCATAAACTTTTGATTTCATAATTTAATGGTTTTTAAAAAACATTGATATCTTCGCTGACATTTAGCATCCTACACGCCCTCCATTCTTTTGGCATAACAACATTATATCCTCCACAGCATCCTCTATAGAAAGAGTATGCTCTGCAGCATAACAATCAATAAGGAAATCTATACCTTTAAACCTACGCAAGTAGGCGTACGACTGCGCTAATGTCAATTTAAAGCGATTAGCAAAAGCTCCGACACAGCAGTTTACATATTCTATTATATTATGCGTCAAATCCATAACGATCTAATTATTTGTTCTATATGTGATTATCTCACTGCAAATCTACAACAATAAATACAAACGGCAAAATGTTTGACTGACTAATCAAACAGTAATAATTCCAGTTAGAACGGAATATGACGAGAACGGGAAACCTGTACATTCTTTAGATGGTGTATCTTTCGAGGAGGCTTTTGATAAATTTAGACAGTTTGTTGAGCAGAATGGTCATCTCCCATTTGCTACATCTGGTGAATATGAATGCTCTCTTCGTAGATGGCAACAAGAAATAAATCATGATATAAGACCTTTGACCCATACTCAATATAAAGCATATGAAGAACTAATGTCCTCATATGCCGATCTGCCAAAGACGCTTGTGTTATGGGAAAAGAAGAAAGAACAAGAAATATAGAGGGTGTAAGCGGTACTACTTTTACAATCTTAGAGAGGATGATATTTCACGGCTCATTTATGTACTAAAACCCAAAATACAAACGATCCAATTCCCTACTATAATTCTCAAGTTTTCTAGGATAATAGTCACCAAGGAATCGGATTTCATCAAAGCATACACTATTAGAGTCTTTCTGATACTTCTCTATGATAGAAATGAATCTTTTATCATTCTCTATATCGTGATGCAATTTGGACATATCTTCACTAATTGTCCATGAACAACAATTCAAAGCTCCACCCCATTTCTCGATAAATTCTTTCATCTGAACTTGATAAATCCTTCCTCTATAATCAGGATATAAAGCAATAAACTGACCCATTGCTTCATTATCAAGTTTTGTATTGCCAATTCCTGGAACAATAATAACATCACGTGTCTGAAGAGCGTTGATATATGCCCAACTTAATTCGTTATATTCAGAAAGATTCAACTCTATAACATAAAAATGTTCCATCAAGATATTACGCATTTGAGTAGCAATACCATCATCATATACTGAAAGATTAGTTAACACTACAGGTTTGCCATTTTTTTGTGCGCCGACAAATCTTAATATTCCATCCGTATGCCCACAAACATCCTTTTTATCCCATGGCAACCATACTATAGTTATTTCATCAATAGTTGAATTACATTCTTTAGGTTTGAAAGAATCCCGAATTTTAGATTCTATCTCCTTTTTAGATAATCCTTCGTTTTCTTTCATCACCTTGTCTGTCATTACAATAAAGGATTTAGTGGTGTAAGTATTTGGTTGGTCTATTTCGCCAACAACAATATTTCCACCATCTATAACCAAAGAAGAATGATTAACGATTAAATTAGTTCTATCAATCTTCTTCATTACTTTATCTACGTCAGTAATATATTTTTCCTTTCCTCTTAGATAGTCGGGATTGTAGACAAATTGGGAGAAATAACCAAATGCAAATTGTATCGGCATATAATCACGACACCAATAATCCTTAGTTAAAGGAAGCGTTTCATGCGCTACGTTATTAGCATCCAGAATTTCACAAACATCCTTATAGATATTGGGATAATCTGTACGTAGCAACTGCGAAAAAAACACTTTGTCTTTATATTGTTCTGTTATCATAGCTTTTCAACTCGTTTAAATCCCCATAATCTGTTGTCGTTTATTTTGATTCGTTGCATAGGTTCTGCATAGCCCAGCGTTTCATCAGACTCATCTATCCATTCTATACTAAACTTGCCATTTCTTAGCATATTTGCTCCACCATATAAATCATACCAAAAATCATGAGGAGCCCAATTTTTTCTTTTTTCATTATTCTCCCATTCTTTTTCGCCAGGCACAATAGCTTTATAGCCTCTAATCAAGAAAGACGCATGATATTTCTTTTGTGGATCATCAAACAAAACATCAACGCCCGATGGATTTGGACATACAGCACCTAAAGCATAGCCAAATTCATCTTTCCCTTTCAGATATTTTTTTTCATCTTTAATATTGCCATCATCCTCGTGGTAATAAAATTCGATGCAGGTCAACTTTAGTTTATACGCATCCTTACAACCGCCATTAACAAGAAAATAGCCTGAGAAGAATGCTTCTTCAGCAATTTTCTTAAACTCTTTAAACAGGTTTGCTTCGCAACCATCAGCGCCTTTGAAAGCTTTTAAGGCTTGAAATAATCTTGATTCCATACTTATTGAATTATTTTTATTTGTAAACTTCTATTGTTTTCTCCAACCATTTATATATCTTCTCCTGAAGACTTTTGGGCTCTAACACTTTTATCATATTGCCAAAACTCATCAACTTCATATAGAAGTCATAGGTTGGACGCAGTGCCAATTCAAAATCGGCATAATCATCACATGTGAAGATTTCTCTTTGCGAGTGATGCAACGGCAATGTGCGCATATAGTGCTGATGGCATTTGTCTGCCCTTAACACTATTCTCTGAAGCGGTACAGATTCATCCAATACAATACCGAAGTATTCTGCAAAATATTCTTTTGCACAAAAATCTTTTGGCAAAACAAAATGAGCATCTGTTAAGTTAACACCTTCTATTCTATCAAGAGAATACAAACGCAAGTAGTTATAGTCTACATTTCTTGCTAACATATACCAACGCTGTGCGGACATTTTCACACAATATGGTTCTACAAGAAACGTCTTCGCTTCTTTCATCGTAAAAGAATGGAACGTTATCTGTAGTACAATATTTGACTTCATAGCTTCAAGTATTGTTGCAAGAAAGTCTTGGCTTGAAGGGATATCCTCTGTCAATATTCTATCATGGATAGATATGCTGCTTGATAATGTTTCTGCCGTGCCGTAAGTATCGAGAAGCCATGTACGCAACTCTCCTTCGCTTAAAACTTCGGGATTGGCTATATAATAATGGTATCTGCCATGTTGTTCACAATCAATCACAATGCCGAACATGTCAAGGATACCGCCTTTCCAACGATCAAAGGTCTGCCGTGGCAAGTTCTCACCACGGCTAAGGTCTATATTCTGACGCCACTTTTCATTGAGTTCCTTCAATGTTATGCGACCAGAACGATGAATGGTCTTGATAACCCAGATGTATTTTTGAATGAGTGACATAGGCTTAATCCTTCCAAATATTCTCCCAACAATCCTCACATGAAACACCTTTCAACGGATTCACAAAAGCTTTATGTCTTTTCGTTTCAGGTTCATCTTCTCCCATAAGCCATTTGACATCTATTCCTGCAGGACTCTTTTCAGATATTTCTTTTTCTCTATACCAATCATACTTGTACCAAACATGTGCAGAATGAAGTAGTTCGATAAACTGACTACGTGAAAGTATAAAGTACCTAAACTTCCATTCCTCATTTACCATATTAACATAAACAAACACATACGGTCCCATTACTTTCTCCTTAAGCAAATCGCGCTTAAGACTATCTTCTATTGTAAATCCTGTTGGAATATTCTTTTGTACACTTGTCTTCACCTGAATAAGAGCAGACACTGGCTTCCATGGATAGTTAGGCGTTTCTTTTATTTCGCTATTAAGACAGACAATATCAATCGATTTGTAATTTTTTATTGTACAATTCGCATTGAAGGCATCCCATCCATTTTGCATAAGCATAGACACAACCATATTCTCTCCCACTGCTCCAAGACGTGCTTTTTCAGGTTGTGTCGACCTTGTACTAAGTGTATTATTTGTACTCATTTTAATTATATTATATGGTTATTTTTTCCAATTAAACTCCTCGATTCCAAGTATCTCAAGTCCTAAGTATTTCCATACTTCCTTATCAAAGTTTGGCGTGTATTTTGCCATAGTACGTAAGACGGATTCTTCCTCTTTATCACGGTAAGTATTGTTGAAGGTCAATGCCTGCTCCCATATAGAAACAGGTTCTTCGCAAGGGTCAAGTTTATAAAATATAGTCCCGATACGCTCAAGATTATGACCATCCTCTTTACACATATCCAGTGTCAAACTGTGATTGTCCAAAGGAAAGCCATAGAACCCATCACTGATTAAACCACGTGGCGAAGCAAGACATAAAGCTCCCATTTCGTATCCATCCCGTTCTTTTACCAGCACAACATCGCCAGTGAACATCCTACTACCATTGCTGTCATCATAACCTGTGTCTATTCCTGCAAAGATAGAACGCAACGTATAGCCACGTCCTTCACAAGAATGTCCGAAGTAGTCTTCTACAATGTCAGGATTATGGTCTTCTTCAAATTCTTCACTCTGTTGCCAAACATACAGACCGCCATCTTCCCAAAAGAAGAAGTCACCAAAGTCGGCATAACCGAATCTGTTCTTGTCAATAACATAACGTATGCGCGGACTACGTTTATCAAAGTTAGCCCCAATAGCAATTTCATTCTTATGCTTGATACAGAGAAAAGACAAGATATCCTCGTTTAGTACTCTCGGCATAAGTTCACAAAAGAGTTTCTTTGTTTCTTCCATATTCGTAGTATTATTGATTCAAATGCAAAGTTACGCATTAAGTGTCTCAATATGCGTTACAGGATAAAGAAAAATGGTCTGCAACTCGTGCTGAACGAATTGCAGACCATTATCCTTATTGTCGAGTAATTGAATTGCAAAACTCCTAACTCCTATATTCTACATCGCTGTAGCCGCTACGAGCCATCCGTAGACGCAGCTGCATACGCCGAAGAGGAGTACGCCTGCGGTGCAGAGGGCGAGGGCTGTGCGTGTAGCGCAGTCGCTCTTGAACGGAGCGAGCGGAGCATCGGTCTTGTTGATGTACATGCACTTTACAATCTTCAGATAGTAGTAGAGTGACGGTACGGTGTTGATCAATGCGAGGAACACTACTGCGTATGCGATGTTAGAGCCCTGCTCGGCTGCTGCCATGAACACGAAGAACTTGCAGAACATACCTGCGAACGGCGGGATGCCTGCGAGCGAGAACAGAGCGAGTGTCATGAGGAACGAGAGCTTCGGGTTGGTGGTGTAGAAGCCGTCGAATACAGACATCTCGGTGTTGCCCTTGCCGCGTGTCTCAACAACGTTGATGATGGTGAACACTGCCATGTTGGCTGCTACGTAGATGAGCACGTAGTACATCAGCGCCGGCAGACCCATTGCGCCGTTGTCTACCGCTGCAAGCATGATGTAGCCTGCCTGCGAGATAGAGCTGAACGCCATGAATCGCTTGAGCTCTGTCTGGCGGAGTGCGAAGAGGTTGGCGATGGTGATGGTGAGGACGATGATGATGTACATCAGCATCTCCCAATACTCTACCATCGGAGCGAACACCTTGGTGAGGATTGTCATCAAAGCGAACGCTGCTGCACCCTTAGACACTACGCTCAGATAGCCTGTAACGGCTGTAGGAGCACCCTGGTATGTGTCGGCTGTCCAGAAGTGGAACGGCACGAGCGAAATCTTGAAGCCGAGGCCGCTGAAAAAGAACACGAGACCCATGATGGTGAGCGGTGTTGCTGTGATCTGCGCCATTACGTCGTCGAAGTAGAGTGTGCCGCAAGCTCCGTAGATGAACGAGATGCCGTAGAGCATCACGCCGCTCGAGAATGTAGCGGTGAGCACGAACTTGGCTGCGCCCTCTGCCGACTCCTTCTTGAACTTATCGAAGGCAACGAGACATGCCATAGGCACTGATGCCATCTCCAAGCCGAGGAAGAACATGAGGAAGTGGCCTGACGAAATCATCATGTACATACCGAGCAAGGTAGAGATGATGAGCTCATAGAACTCGCCCTCCTTGTTCTGCACGTCCTTCTGCTCGAGCCACGACTGTGCCATCACTACCACGATGAACGCACCGGCTGTAAGGATAACCTTCATCACCTGCGCTGCTGCGGTGGCGGTGTAGAGTCCGGCGAAAGCCTCTGCAGGCTCTGCGGTGAAGCAGACTGCAATCTGAGCTACCAACAGCAGACCTGTCAGCAGGCTCAAGGTAGTATGTTTCTTCTCGCCCTTCAGGATGAGGTCGGCGAGGAATACTATCACGAGGGCTGCCATGAGGCCAGCCTCGGGTATCATATTAAAAAACTGACTATAATCCATTTTTTACTGCTGAACTGTTATTAAAGTGTTGGAATTACGCTGAGGATTGGTACTACGGCATCGCTGATAACATGGCTTGCCCAGATCGGGAACGAACCCAGACCTGCAACGCAGAAGATGAGGCAGCATACAGCGAAGCGCTCGTCCCATGTAGCGTCGGTGAGCTCCTCGAAGTGCGGGTTCTTCACCTTCTCGAAGAGGATGAAGCCCACGGTACGGAGGATGTACACAGCGGTCACAACGATTGAGGTGATAGCGATGACGGTGCAGCAACGGTGGAAGGTGTCGGCATTCTCGAACGAACCGTTGAAGATGGTCATCTCGGCGATGAAGCCCGAGAAACCAGGAAGACCGAGGTTAGCCAAACCTGCAATCACGTAGCCTACAGAGAGGAACGGCATAATCTTCATCAAACCGCCAAGCTCACGGATGTCACGTGTGTGTGTACGACCGTAGATCATACCGATGAGGGCGAAGAAGAGGGCTGTCATCAAACCGTGAGAGAGCATCTGAAGGATAGCACCCGTGCAGCTCACCTTGGTCATCATCAAGAGTGCGAAGAGCACCAGACCACAGTGAGACACTGAAGAATAGGCGTTGATGAACTTCAAGTCGGTCTGTACGCAAGCCGAGAACGCACCGTAAACGACAGAGATGGTTGTGAGGATAAGGAATATCCAAGCCAAGTCGTTAGCTGCCTGAGGCAGGAGGAACATTGCGATGCGGAAGCAGCCGTAGCCGCCGAGCTTCATGAGCACACCTGCGTGGAGCATAGACACTGATGTCGGGGCGCAACCGTGACCGATAGGAGACCATGTGTGGAACGGGAACAACGCGCCAAGCACGCCGAAACCGATGAACACGAACGGGAACAGCACGTTCTGAACGGCTGCCGGGATATGGTTGTTGTGCGCAATCTCAAGGATGCTCATTGTAGAAGCACCGTTGAAGAAGTAGATGCCTACCAAGCCCAGGATGATGAGCGCAGAACCGCCCATAAGCATCAACGTAAGCTTCATGGCTGCATACTCCTTGCGACCCGAACCCCAGAAACCAATCAGGAGGTACATCGGGATGAGTGCCACCTCGTAGAACATGAACATGGTGAAGAGGTCGATCGAGATGAAGAAACCGTAAACACCTGTCGAGAGAAGAGTGAACCACATGAAGAACTCCTTGGTGAGGGGCTTGAGCTTCCATGAAGCGAATGTACCGGTGAAGACGATGATGCTCGAAAGCAGCAACATCACAACAGAGATACCGTCTACACCAACCTCATAGTTGATGTGCAAAGCCGGGAACCACGCAGTAGAGGCATGGAGAATCATCTCCTCGGTGTTGCCGCCAGCGCGCTCGCTGATGAAGTGGAGCGTGAGCCAAATGCTCATTGCCAAGAGGCAAGATGAACCGGCAACCATCACACCACGCACCTGATTGACGTTGCGTGCGATCCACAGACCGAGCAGCATCAACGCAGGGATTACTACGAATAAACTTAATATATTCATATTCTAATTATAAGCAAAGTAATAATAATGTTAAAGCTACCGTACCTGTGATGAACCAAACGGCATACTGGCGAACGTCGCCGCTCTGCCATGGGCGGATGGTCTCACCTGCCTCGTTAGCACCCCAAGCAGTGAAGTCGATAAGACCGTTGATGATCTTCTCGTCAATCCACTGTACCGGACGGCTGACGTAGCGGAACAGAATCTTGTGAGTAACAAACTGGTAAACCTCGTCCATGTAGAAGCGCTTGTAAGCCCAACGATGCAGACGCGGGAATGTAGCGTACAGCTTGTCGGCGATAGGCTGCTTCTCACCCTTGTAGATATATGTGGCAAGGGCGATAGAGAGGATAGCGATCACTGTAGATGTGGCAGCCACCTGCGGGTCGAAGTGAACGGTGTAGGCTGTGCCTGCTGCGCTCACGATAGAGCCGAAGCTTGCCCAGCTCCAGTCGCAGAAGCCGCCGAGTGTTGTAACAACACCTACGCCTACTGTAACGATGCTCAGGAACACGAGCGGGAAGGTCATAGTAACCGGAGCCTCGTGCGGTGTGTGGTGAGCGTGCAGTTCCTTGTTCTCTGTACCCCAGAAGATGCCGTAGTAGAGGCGGAACATGTAGAACGCTGTCATAGCGGCTACGCCTGTCATCCACCAGCCGCAGAGCGGTGAGTACTCGAAGCAAGCAGTGATGATCTCGTCCTTAGAGCTGAAGCCAGAGAAGAACGGGATACCTGCGATAGCGAGGCAAGAGATGAGGAATGTGATGTGTGTGACGGGCATGTACTTGCGCAGACCGCCCATTGCAGACATCTCGTTAGAGTGAACAGCGTGGATGATGCAACCTGCTCCGAGGAACAGACAAGCCTTGAACATGGCGTGTGTGAACAGGTGGAACATAGAAGCCATGTAGCCAAGCTGTGCGTGGTTGTCGAGAGCCGCACCGTGGTGGCCCGGCAGACATACGCCGAGTGCTACCATCATGAACGCAATCTGAGAAATTGTAGAGAAGGCAAGCACACGCTTGATGTCGCTCTGTGCGCAAGCAACGGCTGCTGCGTAGAAGGCTGTGAAAGCGCCTACGATAACGACAACCTCAAGAGCCTGCGGAGCGTACTCAATCCATACGGGGAAGAGACGTGCAATCTGGAACACACCTGCAACGACCATGGTAGCGGCGTGGATAAGTGCAGAAACCGGTGTCGGGCCTTCCATAGCGTCCGGCAACCAGATGTGCAACGGGAACATAGCCGACTTACCTGCACCACCGATGAACATAAGCACGAGGGCTGTAGGCAGAATCATGCCGCCTGCAGCAAGAGCGCGTGCGCTGTCAGCAACGGTGAAGGCAGAAGCACCTGCGCCGTAAGCAATCTCAGTTCCGGTGAACGAGAAGTTGTAGCTTCCTGTGTAGTAGCCGAAGATGAGGATACCGATGAGGAAGAACATATCGGCGAAGCGTGTCACGATGAACGCCTTCTTAGAAGCGTGAACGGCTGCGTGCAGAGTGTAGTAGAAGCCAATGAGGAGGTAAGAGCTTACACCCACGAGCTCCCAGAACATATACATCTGGAAGATGTTGGTAGCAAGCACGAGTCCGAGCATTGACATCGTGAAGAGAGAAAGGAAAGCGTAGTAGCGCTGGAAGCCCTTCTCGCCGTGCATGTAGCCGAACGAGTAGATGTGCACCATAAGGCTGACCGTAGAGATGACGATGAGCATCATCACCGAAATCGGGTCGAGCAGCACACCGAGGTCGAAGTGCAGATGGCCCAGCGGCAACCATGTAACGTTGTAGGGAACGAAGGTTGCGAAGGTGCCGTCGGCAAGACGGTCGGCTGTGAAATACTGGAACGCAGTGTAGTAGCTGAGTGCTGCCACCAAGCCCAGAGAGCAGGTGCCAATCAGTCCGGCTGTCTTGTGCGACCAGGAATACTTCTTATTCACGAATTCTGGCAGACCGATAACCAGGAAGCTGATCAGCGGCAACAGAAGAATCCATATTGAATATGTAAAATCCATAATCTAATTAATATTTCATGTTTTCAATACTGTTCACCTGATCGCTGTGGAAATTGCGGTAAACGTTAATAATAATCGCGATAGCTACGGCGCTCTCTGCTGCGCTCACGCCGATTGAGAAGAGGGTCATGAAGAAGCCCTCGAACTCGCCGGGGAAGAGCAGACGGTTGAAAGCCGCGAAGTTCAGGTCTACGGCGTTGAGCACGAGCTCTATAGAGACGAGCATGGCTATCAGGTTGCGGCGTGTCACGAAGCCGTAAACGCCGATGAAGAACAGAAGTGCGCTAAGCACGAAATAACATTCTACTGGTACCATAATTTACTTGTCCTCCTTTTCTTTACGTGCTACAACGATTGCGCCAATGATACATGCCAGCAGGAACACTGAGATGAACTCAAAGGGCAATACATACTGATACTTGTCTGAACCGAGAAGAGCCTCGCCGATGGTCTGCATGGGCACCTCTTTGCCTTCAACAAGGACAGAGATGAAACCGTTCTTGAGCTGTACGCCGGCTACGGTAGCTAAACCTACGAGGCAGATGAGTGCGTAAGAGAGGGCACGGCAGCCCTTAACGCGCTCTACCAATCCCTGGAGTGTGCGCTTGCTGACGAGCTGCACGGCGAAGATGTACATCATCACCATACCGCCAGCGTAGACGCTGATCTGTGCTGCACCGAGATAGGTGTAGTCGAGCAGGAAGTAGAGGCCTGCCACTCCGAGGAGTACGAAAAGCAGGAATGTGACCGAACGCATGATGTGCTTTGTGGTCACGCACATGACAGCCGATCCGAGGATTACTGCTGCCAAGATGCAAAACATTACTATACTTGCCATATTTTCTTACTCCTTATTTTGTTTTGGTGTTAAACGTTCCGATTTCGAAGTCGGCACCGCCGTCGATGATGTTAGGCAGCGAGCCGCCCTCGTACACTTCCTTGTCGAGGTGAAGCACGAGTGCTTCGCGGTCGAATACCGAATTCTCGAAATCGTTGACAAACTTGATTGCGCCGAAGTTGCAGGCGTTCACGCAAAGCTCGCAGAACATACAGTCACCGAGGTCGTACTGGTAGTCGACGAGCTGCTTTTTCTTCTTGCCTGTCTCCGGGTTCTCAACCATCTGCGACACAATCTTGATAGTGCCGTTCGGGCAAGCCTTCTCGCAGAGTGTACAAGCTGTACACTTCACGGCACCGTTCTCGTCGCGGTTCATCACCAGACGTCCGCGGTGGCGTGCTGCTACGTGCAGTGTGGTCTTGCGGTTCTCGGGATACTGCTCTGTGCTCTTCTTTGTGAGGAGCTCCTTCCATGTGGTCTTCATACCAATGGCGAGGGTTTTCATAGCCGACCCGATTTCTCCGAAATATGATTTTTTGTTTTCTTCCATTGTTTTAATGATGTGTTTTTAGAAGTGCCAACCGAATGCCACAACTACAGTCATGAGAATCAAGTTGATAAGACACAAAGGCATCAAGTACTTCCACTCGAGCTTCAGAATTTGATCGACACGCAGACGTGGGAATGTCCAGCGCACCCACATAAGCAGGAACACTATGCCGAATGTCTTGCCGAGGAACCACACGATGCCCGGAATCATGTCGAGCACGCTGTCAACGCCGGCTACACCGATGTTGAACGGAGCCCAACCGCCAAGGAATACTGTGGCAGCGATACCTGAAACTACAAAAAGGTTGAGGTACTCGGCGAGGTAGTAGAAGCCGAAGCCCATACCCGAATACTCGGTGTGGTAGCCGGCTGTAAGCTCCGACTCAGCCTCAGCCAAGTCGAACGGACCACGGTTTGCCTCGGCGTTGCCTGCTACGAGGAACACAAGGAAGGCGATGATAGCCGGGATGTGTCCCTTGAAGATAAGCCAACCGAAAGCACCGGTCTGAGCATCTACGATGCCCGATACCTGCATTGTGCCGGTGAGCACTACGGCGGTGATAAGGCAGAGGGCGAGCGACATCTCGTATGAGATGAGCTGCACGGCGCCACGCATAGCCGAAACTACCGAATACTTGTTGTTAGAGCCCCAACCTGCCATGAAGATGCCCACGATGCCGATGCTTGAGATTGCCGACATGAGGAACAGACCTACATTGAAGTCGAGCACCTGAGCACCATTGTTCCACGGGAGGAACGAGAAGGTGCCTACGGAAGCTATAATCACGAGGAACGGAGCGATGTAGTAGAGCACTTTGTCGGCACCGTCAACTGAGAAGATCTCCTTGATGAGCATCTTCAGCACGTCGGCGAACACCTGGAATATGCCCCAAGGGCCTACGCGCATCGGGCCAAGACGGCACTGGAACCATGCGCACACCTTGCGCTCCATGAAGATCAAGATGATGGCGAGGATGGCGTAGCCTGCGAGGATGCAGACACCAACCAGGATGCACTCGATCAGTATTGTCCAGAAATCTCCAAGACCGCAGGTCACTGAGAGGAGATTGTGGAGCCAGCTTGTTATGTTACTAAAGTCAAACATTTCTTTTAATTTATGATTTCGTTAACGGTCGATGTCAGGAATTACGAAGTCGATAGCTGCACCGGTTGTGATGAGGTCGGCAATCTTCTGTCCGCGAAGCATCGGGTCGAGAGCGCCGGTCAGTGTCAGACCCATCGGACGCATCTTCATACGGTAAGGACTCTTGTCGCCCTTAGAGTCGAGATATACGCCGAACTCGCCGCTGGCACCTTCCACAGAGAAGTACCACTGTCCCTCGGGCACCTTGATGATTGGCTTCTGCTTAACGTAGAAGTCGCCCTCCGGAATGTTGTCGATGAGCTGCTCGATGATGTTAAGGCTCTGATAGAGCTCCTTGATGTGACAGTAGTAGCGGTCCATAGAGTCGCAACCGGTCATTGTAATCTCCTCCCACTCTACCTTGTCATAGAGGTCGTACGGGTGACGCTTACGTGTATCGTTCTTCCAGCCTGCGGCACGTCCTGCCGGACCTGTCACGGCGTAGTTGATACAGTCTTCGCGTCCCATCGGACCAACGCCAACCAAGCGGTTGTGTGTGATTACGTTGTCGCCGAACACGTCGAGATACTCCTGAATCATCGGGCGCAGATACTTGCAGAGCTTCTTTGTGTTCTCCACGAACTTCGGGTCGATGTCTGCCTGGCATCCGCCGATGCGGTAGTAGTTCTGGATGAGTCGTCCGCCGGTGGTCTCCTCCATCACGTTGAGCACGTGCTCGCGGTCGCGCATGCAGTAGAGGAACGCTGTGAGGGCGCCCAAGTCCTGTGCTGTACAGCCGAGGTAGAGCAAGTGGGAGTCGATACGCTGCAACTCGTCCATGATGGTGCGGATGTAGTGGATGCGGTCGGTAAGCTCAATGCCCATACCCTCCTCTATTACGCCTACGAGAGCGTGGCGGTGCATCATTGCCGAGAGATAGTTGAGTCGGTCGGTGAGAGCGAGTGTCTGCGGATAGGTCATGCCTTCCCACATCTTCTCTATGCCGCGGTGGATATAGCCCAGGTGCGGATAGATGCGCTTCACCTTCTCGCCGTCGAGAACGGTCTGCAAGCGGAGCACACCGTGTGTAGACGGGTGGTTCGGACCGATGTTCACTACGAAGTCGGTGTCCTCGAAGAGGCGCTTCTTTGTAGCTACGAGGTGGCCATCGGCGTCGAGGCTGTACACAACGGTGTAGTCAGACTCTGGCTCGTCGGTCAGTGGGAACTGGTTAGCCTCGGGGCTCATGTCGAAGTCCTTGCGCAACGGATAGCCGTTGAAGTCGGTACGCAGGAACAGACGGCGCATGTCGGGGTGGCCGAGGAACTTGATGCCTACGAAGTCGTACACCTCACGCTCGAGCAGCTCGGCTGCCTTCCAGAGCTCAACGACGGTAGGAATCACGTCGCTGCCGTCCACCTTCTTTGCGATGGTGCGTACGGAGCAGCGCTCGTTGTTGTCGGTGTTCTCAAGAATGTAGATACATCCCAAGCCTTCCTCGCCGAAGTCCTCGCCGATGATGGTAACAAGGTAGTCGAAATGTTTCTGGTTCTTCAGTTTCGACATCTCACTCGCAAAATTGTCGAATGAGAGTTCTATGTTTTCAAGTTTCATATCTTATACCTTATTATATTAATCAGTTAGACCTTTCTTTGCATCGAAGCCTTCCGGCACCTCGTTCACTACGATTGTCTCGCGCTTTGCTTCGCTGGCGAGAGCCTCGTTGCTCAAGCCGTGCAGACCACCCTTCGACATAGAGAGTTCTTTCTCCTCATGTGTCATCTTGTGGTTTGCTCCGCCGAAGAACTTCTCGACCTTCACCTTGCGCTGCAGCTGCATCATGCCGTAGAGGATAGCCTCCGGACGCGGAGGACAACCGGGCACGTACACGTCTACAGGAACAATCTCTGAGATGCCGCGCACTACGTTGTACGAGTTCTTGAACGGACCGCCCGAGATGGCGCAACCGCCCACTGCCACTACGTACTTCGGCTCAGCCATCTCGTCGTAGAGACGCTTGAACACAGGCGCCATCTTGTTGGTGATGGTACCGGCGCACATGATAAGGTCTGCCTGACGAGGAGAGTTACGTGTCACCTCGAAGCCGAAGCGAGAGAAGTCGTAACGGGCACAACCTACTGCCATGAACTCAATACCGCAGCACGATGTACCGAATGTTAATGACCACAAAGAGTTGGAACGACCCCAGTTGATAGCCTGGTCGAGTGAGCCAACCACTACGTTGACGCCGCCCTCGTGGAGCTCGTCTACGATTGTCTCAAGGCCCTTGTTGTCCTTGAACTCATCGTAAGGGATACTCTTGATGACAGGTTTTCTTACTTCCATTCCAACGCTCCTTTCCGCCAAGCGTATGCAAGGCCAAATACCAATACCAGCATGAAGAAACCAACGCTCGCAAGCGCCATCGCTCCAAACTGCTTGACTACTACTGCCCACGGGTAGAGGAAGAGGGTCTCAATGTCGAACATAAGGAAAAGGATAGCAAAGAGATAGTAACCTACATGCACCGGAATCCAAGAAGATCCGCGTGTAGGGATACCACACTCAAAGGGCTGACCCTTAACCGGGTTGTACGAACGAGGACCTACGAGTTTCGCAACTACGTATGCACCTACTACCAATACAACAGCCGTCAAGATGACTGTGATTAATAAAATAGAATCCATAAAAATTTTTAAAACAATTTGTTTCTTTTTCTACGTAGAATACCGCTAAGTATTCGAATTGCAATTTTCAGTTTGCAAAGTTAGCAATAATAATTGGATTGTTGAGGGTTTTTACTTAAAAATATGTAAAGAATAAATGCATAGACTCTCCGCTTATGTCATCGTGCACCGAACGCAATCCGATCAGACAGCGGACGGAAACCGATTGGACGGCGAACGGAATCCAATCGGACGACGAACGGAACCCGATCGGACGGCGGACGGAATCCGATTGGACGGCGAACGCAAACGGTAGGGGGTGCAGCTGTCTCAGCTGCACCAACCAAGCAAACAGGCAATCTATTGCAGCTGTCTCCACTGCACCAACCAAGCAAACTAGCAATCTATTCCAGCTGTCTCCACTGCACCAACCAAGCAAACTGGCAATCTATTGCAGCTGTCTCAGCTCGGCTTTGCCGCTTGCCAGAGCAAGAACTGCACCAACCAAGCAATAAAGCCAACGATACTAATGTAGGAGGCTACGGCATTCCTGCCGTAGCCACGCAGCCCTCAACACAAATATCCTTCCACTGATTGCTGATTTACAGCAGATTATTAGGGTGCGAAAAAATAACAACGGATTTATCGGATTAAACGGATTCGCTGGGTGCGTAGAGTCTAACAACGGATTAAACGGATTCGCTGGATACATATTCCGTAGAAGCCTTACTTCACGAACCGCAGCCTGATCCACGCCCAGCGCGGTATCATGCGCCACGCAGCCACGAGCAGCCGATAGCGCCAGTCGATCGTCACCACCTTCTTGCCGCGTTCCACCGCACTCACGATGTCAGCCGCCACGTGCTCAGCCGAGAGCTGCAGCGGGAAATGGCTGCCGGCGATAAGGTCGGTAGCCACGAAGCCCGGTCGTATGTCGGTGATGGCGATTGGCAGGCGACGCATACTGGCGAGCTGCGCCAGACACTCGAGGTAGTGCGACTGGTAGCGCTTCGTAGCCGAATAAGCAGGTGCCGCACCGAGTCCACGTGTGCGGGCTATCGACGTTATGCAAGCTATGCGTCCTCGGTGGTTGTTGTCGGCAAACCACTGGTAAGCCGCCAGCACCATTCGTGTAAAACCCATGGCATTGGTCTGCACCGTCCGCATCTCCTTCTCCGCATCGAGCGAGCAGTTCTCCCACCCTATTCCCGAGCTGTGGAAGTACAGATCCATGCCGCCCAGCTTGCCGATAAGCTCGTGCAAGCCCTCGGTGGCATCGTCGCTGTCCACATCAATCTGCTGCCACGCCACAATGCCGTCAGTGGTAGCCACTATCTCCTGCAGCCGCTCCACACGTCTGCCGGCTATGCCTACGCTGTAGCCACGCACGGCTAAAAGACGAGCCACTTCAAGCCCTATGCCCGAAGTGGCTCCTATTACTATCGCTTTCTTTGTCATATTGTTCTTTTTATAACCTGTCTATTCAAAAACCAGCTCAGCCGCCTCCTTCGTGAGGCACGACTTCACGTCCGTGTAAGGCACCGTGAACTCCACCATGCCCAGCGCATACGGACCTATCTCGTACTGCTGATAGACGAAGCGTAAGCCCTTAGGCGTGAGCACCGGCACGGTCGCAGGCAGCGGGATGATGCCGTGCTCCACGAAAAGCATATTCTGCAGGTCGCTGTCCTTTATCTTGCGGTTCTCAGACTTAGAGATATACTCCTTCACGCCACGGCGCAGGATGGGCTGCAGCGCCTTCTGCTTCAGCGTGTCTACAGTAGCGGCGAGCACCTTGCCCGTAGCCTTAACGATGTTCACCGGGTAGCACACTGCCGAGCCGTGCGCTCCGCCGAGGAACACATAGCAGGAGGTCTCGTACGTTAGATAGCGGTCGGTCTCATACGTCTTGCGTATGCTTAGGTCGTACGAGAGCCCCGCAATGCCCAACACCTTCAGCTCGGCATATTGCGCCTTCAGATACACATTATTCATATTGCCGTAGAAGTCGACAAGCGCCTTGCCGTCCGCCATCGAACCCTTGTACACGGGCGCCTCGCCGTTCTCCTCCTGCATTGCGGGCAGGTACATACGCACGAGTTCGCCGGCTACATATCTGCGTACGCCGACCGAGAGCGAGTCGTCGCCCGAAGGATAGTCTACAACTACGCTGCACTTCAACGTCGAATCCTTCTGCTCGCAGAACGCAATGCTGTCCGTTGCGAACGCCGTCTGCTGCAGCACGCTGTCCTGCTCCGCCGCAGAGCCCGACTTCGCCGCACGCGACGTGCAGCCGCCAAGCGCCATCAGCGCCATGCCCGCAGCTGCGAGTGTAAAACGTAAGTATCTGTATCTTTTCATATCTGTCTTGCTTATTATAAGTTTTAACTGCTTTGTCGTTTATCTCAAATTCGCTTAAATTAATAGCAAAATCAAAGTTATATTATTTATTGTTAACCCACAAAATAAACCGCTCATAATTGCGTTTATTTAACGTATTAAAAAGAAAGGAACAATACTATGATTTTCTCAACAACACCCACCCTCGAAGGCCACCCCATCCGCGAATATCGCGGCGTAGTAACCGGCGAAACCATCATCGGCGCCAACGTTTTCAAAGACTTCATGGCAGGCTTGCGCGACTTCTTCGGCGGTCGCAGCGGTGCATACGAACGTGTGCTGCGCGAAGCTAAGGACTCAGCCATGCGCGAAATGGCTGAACGTGCCGAAAGCCTCGGTTGTAACGCCATCGTCGGCATCGACCTCGACTACGAAACCGTAGGACAGGGCGGATCGATGCTCATGGTGACATGCAGCGGCACAGCGGTGATCATATAAAAGGCTAAAACACAACTGGAAGATGGCTGTCAAAAGTTGGAAGATAGCTATCAAAAGCAGGAAAATGACTATCAAAAACTGGAAGATGGCTGGAAGATAGCCCTCTCATTCAAGTTATCTTCCAGCCCTTATCATATTCACCACCAACCCATTACGCCATTTCTGGAAGATATGGCAGTTTTTTTCACGTACTCATATTTTATATCTGCAAGATTATATTTATGAGATTTGCTCAGAATTAACTACCTTTGCGGTAGAATCACCAACTCGTTAAACTTTGTAGCATGAAAACATCAAGAACAATTCATTCCTTCCTGCTCAGTCAGCAGGAGGGGCAGACGCTCCTCACGGCTCAGGAATACCCCTGGAGCGTGCTGCAGGTGATACCCACCACTCCGGCAGACTTCGACCGCACAGTGACAGTTCTCAAGAAGCGAGGCATGGTAGCCCATCACGATACGGACCGCACATTCTGCATCATCCATTTGACAAGCGGCGACCACGACGGACAACACCCGGAGCGATATATCCCTATAACTCAGAATAACTACATGCAGTTCATCGAGGACTTGAAGGACGTAATGGCGCAGGCTGCAGTATGGTATGAGTCTAATGTCATATCACGTTTAAAAACTCACTAAATCAGTTGTGGTTTGCTCAGAATTAACTACCTTTGCGGTAGAATCACCAACCAATAGTTGACAAGTCCTTTCTGCGATTTCAAAGGACGCTGATAGAAGATAACAATATCGCGCAGTTCATGTTTCAAGTCTGCAGTAAGCTGGCTATGATACTTGGCTTGTGTCTCCCAAATGCGTTCAAATTCGTCAAGATAATCCTGACGATAGAACACCTGATTCTTCAAACTGGTATTCGGATTATCACTCAATTGCTTCATCTGAAACTGTCCGACAGTCTGATGATTGAAGTACAACTCCTTGCTACGGTCGCTTATTGCGCCAATGTATCCGCTTGTTCCTGCAATCTGACCATTTATCTTCTGAAGCACAACAGCTACTTGCTCAAGTGGCATCTGTTTGCAGATCGCTTCGGTGCGCCAACGATAATTCTCTACACGCTGATCAGCAGTACTTCCGTTGCGCTTGATGCCTTTCAGGCCTAAAGGTTCTGCACATATTGCCCATGTCTGCTTTTCGTTCTTGCTACGCAAAGCTTCTCGCAGTTCATCCGTGAATATCTCTGCATAGAATTGTTTCTGACAATTCCACACCGCTTCAAACTCTGCATTTAGGTCTGAAGGATAAAAGTCGGGAATATATTTCTTTCCTCTACATAGCAGCTGATAGACATATTGTCCTGGTGTAAGGTGCTCGTCATAGAGTTTGCGAGCCACCGTCATACCATCAATAAGACTGCCTTCTTCACCAGAATTAACTTTTCGACTACTTTTATAACCACGCTTCTTGTTAAAGAAAATAAACACACGTGCAAGTTCCTCTAACGAGATTTTCTCTGTAGCGGCTTTAGATCTTAGTAAACGAGTCTCGAAAGTTGTTCGGTTTCCTTGTTCACATAGAACGGAGTCGTCGGTAATAAAGCCATTCTCCTTTAATACAGACAACAGATTCTCACGGCGCAATTTGTAACGCTGCAAATTACGTCGTGCCGTACGTTTAAGAGTTCGGTCTGCATTTGTTGTAATGGCTTTGCCTTTTTCCTGACTTCGTCATTGCGTACCCCAAAAATCTTCATCAAAGAGTTTGGCGATTTTCTGATGTCTTGCCATCAGCATGGTTTGGGTGTAAACCTCCTTGTTCATAGGTTGTTTAATTTGTATGGTTGTGATGGTCTTTGCTAATGCAAGCACCTTGTCTACACTCATCTTAATCTCTGAGACTTTCAGCATACGTTCCAATTCTTTGTACACTTTCAAAGCCACAAAGCAGATGCATATATGAGCCTCGATGCGTTTGCGTGTAAAGTGAAACATGGGACGTATCTCTATCTTTGATTTGGCTATACGGAAAGCCCGTTCTACGTGCCAAAGGTTGTGGTATGCTGTGTATACATCCTGTATTGGTATATCCGTATTTGTGAGATATCCTTTTAGGCCGTCCCATTTGGAGTCATCGGCAATACGGTCATAGTTGATGGCGACTTTCACCTCACCATCCATGGATAAAAACTTATTGTAACCTCTTTTGTTGATGTTGCCTTTCGTGAGCGCACCATGCTTGTATGCCTTTTCCAACACTCAACCCTCGGTCTAAGGTGTAGATTGTTACATTTCACAAACACATTTTCTCGCCATGGCAAAGCTTAAGTAAACTTAGCTCTGCTTATCTGGCTTAACGAAAACCTTCGGTTACTAAAGTTTCGCAAGTGAATATCTACAAACTTTAACTTTATTTTGGAATAAAAAAGGCTCTAAAATTTGTGTAACTCACAGAAAACGAGTATCTTTATAATCGTCAAAGAATAAAGACGTCATTTAAATTTCAAAATTTTAGGAGGAACGATTATGACTAAAACAAGAGAAATCTACCGTTGCACGGTTTGTGGCAACGTGGTAGAGGTAGTGAATCCTGGAGCCATGCTCAGCTGCTGCGGTCAGCCCATGAAACTGATGAAGGAGAACACCACGGATGCGGCAAAAGAGAAGCATGTGCCCGTTATAGAACCAATCGAGGGCGGCTATCGTGTAAAAGTTGGAAGCGTAGAGCATCCGATGCTCCCAGAGCATTATATCCAATGGATAGAGTTGCTCACTCCTACCGATGTACTTCGCCATGAACTACAGCCAGGCGAGAAGCCAGAGGTAATCTTCCTAACAGATGCCAAAGAGGTATCAGCTCGCGAGTATTGCAACCTGCATGGGTTGTGGAAAGGAGATGCCAACACATCACCTCACGATGAACACCATTGATCTTGGCTATGTAATTCCCGGGGCTTACTCGGGACTTTCCAGGATCAGGGGAGGGTGTGTCAAAACTATAGAATTGTGATGAATGGCTAACTGTAGGAGACTACGGCATTCTTGCCGTAGTCATTGCAAACAGTTGTATTTCAGTTACTAATGGCTACGGCAGGAATGCCGTAGCCTCCTACGATTAGAACCGTTTGCTATTCAATTTGCCAAATATTTTAGTTTTGACACACCCTCGACCAAGCTTCGGTTGGTGCACTTGAGACAAGTGCACCCCCTGGCAGGATGCCATGCCACCTACGGGCACACAAAAAAAGGTCTCCAAAGTCGTTTGACTCTGAAGACCTAAAGTAAAGAAGGCAGCCACCTACTCTCCCGCATTGCATTGCAGTACCATCGGCGC